>Ga0209101_1000037_pt1 | contig 99070 bp, 82 predicted proteins | sample ConPoolayeCmetaG_FD_185481 | JGI IMG/M metagenome (GOLD analysis project Ga0209101, IMG submission 185481) | Hot spring microbial mat communities from California, USA to study Microbial Dark Matter (Phase II) - Cone Pool mat layer C metaG... ... | reverse complement strand
GGTAAGAAGTGTCCGCGAGCAAGAAAAGGACGAAGTACTCCGGCTGTATTACAGCATGTTTGACGAATAACGCTTGTGCTTTATGCGGGCTGCGCTCAGCGATTTAGCGTCGTCAGCGCGGCCTCGACATGTACGGCAATCTCCTTAGCGATGTTGTCGCGCACCACAGTGGGTATGGCGATATTGTAATCGGCACAGGCCACTTTAAAATCCGCCGTGACATTCAACTTGCCGGCCGACACCGTGATTTTACCCGGCACCTCTATGTCGCGCTCTACTCCGTGGATCGTCATCTTGCCTCGAGCGCGCACGTCATAAGTACCCTCTTTGCTCCAGTTGATTTCCCGAGCGTTGACCACTTCGCCTTTGAAAGTAGCGTTCGGGTACTTGTCGGACTCCATGTAGTTCTCGTTGAAGTGCTCCTGCATGAGCTTCTTTTCAAAAATGAAGTTCTTGATGAGCACTTTCCACTCCATTCGGCCGCTTTCTAAGTCGAGTACCGCCGAACCGCTTTTGTTTATCGCCTCTATTTTTTCCAGCGGGGCCTCCGAGAGGAAGGAAATGCGGGCGTCGCGGGTCATAAACTTTTGGGCGCTCAGGACCGTGCCCCATAGGCCGAGAGATAGGGCCATTAGCCAACTTTTTTTCATCATGCTTGCGTGCAGTTTAATTGTTTTCTAAAAATACCCAATTGCCCACCTTTACGGGTGGATGTAACCGTCTTTTTTTAAAAAGGCTCTACTCCTCCACTACCACACAACGCGCTAATAGGACGTCAAAGTTTAGGCCGGCGCATTCTCCTTTTACGGTTATGTTTTCACCGGGTTGAAACGTCGTGCGAGGGTGCTGCGTGTTAGGGTCAAATTCACAAAGTACTCCGAAGTCTCGTCCGGCATTCAAAACGACTTTAACGGTGCCGTCGGCCAGAGTATTCGCCTCGCGCACTTGTCCTTTCACCATCAATATCTTGCCCAGGTAGCGCGCGTTGGCGGCGGCCTCGTCCGTCTCGAAGGCAGCGAAAAGCTCGGCTGCAGATAGGGTCAAATCGGCCTTCTGAGTGGCCATGCTGGGCACTTTTTGCCGGTAGAAATACAGCCCTACGGCTGCACCCATGGCGGCTAATAAGAGGGCAAGTAAGAGAAGGCGTTTTTTCATGACATAGGGGAATTAGGTGAGGCAAGATGATCGTTCAATTGTTCGGCGCACCGGCACGTACCCAGGCTTCGATGCGCGCGCGTTCGCAGGCCGACATCAGGCCGCTGGGCGGCATAGGATTGGCCACATTGTTGATACGACCTACCAATTTGCCGTTTTTGGCCATATTTTCCATTTGGGCATGCGTGCCCAGCGGAATACCCGAATACTGCGTAGAGCCGGGCACGTGGCAGGCCGCACATTTCGCCTCAAAGATGGCCCTTACCTCCACGCTAAAGCGCATACCCGCCGTATCGCAGTCGGTGACATCGGTGCCGTAGAGGTCTTCCTCGTTGTCGTAATAGCAGGCCAGAGATGAAAAAAACAGGGCGATAACGATAAAAATCGGGAAAGCGGCAGCAGATAATCGAGTAAAGAACATGGCTGTGTAGACGGATGATGCTAAATAACGTACTCAAAAAAGGTATGGTTTTCGACGGAACAAAAGTAGTGCGCATCCGTTTAGCATCAAAAACTGCTCCACTTAGGGAGTATATTCCCTTTCTGAACATGGAAAAAAACGACTGGAAGGCATGGTTACAGCGCGCCGGAGCGGCAGGCTTTATGTTCTTTTTGTTAAAAGGCTTGCTGTGGCTGGCGGTGCTGGGAGGCACGTGGAAAGCCGCTTGCAATTAATATCGAAATTTGCCGGCTAATAGCCCTTGAAATATGGTAAACCAGCAACCTGTAGCCGTTGAAACGTTGGAAGAGGTAGCCCCTGATTTGGTGGACTCGCGCCGCATCGTTATTAAAGGGGCGCGCGTGAACAACCTGAAAAACGTAGATTTGGAGTTACCTAAAAATGCCTTGATTGTCGTCACAGGGGTGTCCGGCTCGGGCAAGTCGAGCATTACCATGGACACGCTTTATGCGGAGGGGCAACGTCGCTACGTGGAAAGCCTGTCCAGTTACGCGCGCCAATTTTTAGGCCGCATGAAGAAGCCGGACGTGGACTACATCCGCGGCATCTGCCCGGCGATTGCCATCGAGCAACGCGTAACGACGGGCAATGCGCGCTCCACGGTAGGCAGTATGACGGAACTGTACGATTTTTTGCGGCTTCTTTTTGCCCGAGTAGGCAAGTATTACTCGCCTAAAAGCGGGCAAATTGTCCAGAAGCACGAGGTAAGCGATGTAGTGGATTTCGTCAAAGGGCTACCCGACGGTACGCGAGGGCTGTTGCTGGCACCGCTGCAGCGGCGCGGACGCTCGATAAGCCAGCAACTGTCGCTGCTGTTGCAAAAAGGTTACACGCGCGTATATCGGGACGGTCGCGTCGAACGTATAGAGGACTTGATGGCCGCTCCGCCGGCAGAGGACGAGGCGATGCTGTTGTTGGTAGACCGCTTTATCGTTCAGGCGGAGACGGATGACGAGAGCACGTGGATGCGCTTTGCCGACTCGGTGCACACGGCGCTCGCAGAGGGCGAGGGCGAATGCCGGGTGGCCGTGTATTCTTCGGAAGGAGGAGCGGCTCAGCTACACGCATTTAGCACGCGCCTAGAGGCCGACGGGCTGACGTTTGTGGAGATCACTCCCCAGCTGTTCAATTACAACAACCCTTATGGCGCCTGCCCGACCTGCGAAGGCTATGGTCGCGTGTTGGGCATAGACCCGGACAAGGTCATACCCGATAAGACCAAGTCGGTATACGACGGTGCCGTGATAGCATGGAGAGGAGAAAAGTTCGGCGAATGGCTCGCGGAGTTTTTGCGCCTGGCGCACCGTTTTGATTTTCCGGTGCACACGCCCTATGAGCAGCTGACCAAGGAACAACAGCGATTGCTGTGGAACGGGAACGAGCACTTCCCGGGTATCCGAGGTTTTTTTGAAGAGCTGGAAAGCAAAACGTACAAGATTCAAAATCGCGTAATGCTGGCCCGCTACCGGGGTCGCACGCAATGCCCTACTTGTGAGGGCCAGCGCTTGCGCTGGGAGGCATTATGTGTGCGCGTCGGCGGAAAAAACATCGCCGACCTGGCCGGAGCGTCCATCGAAGAGATGCTCGATTTTTTTGAACAAATGCGCTGGAGCGAATACGAGGAACGCGTCGCCCGTCGCTTGCTCTTAGAGATTACCACCCGCCTGCGCACCATGGTGGACTTAGGGCTGGGCTACCTAAGCCTTGACCGGGTGTCGAACACCCTCAGCGGCGGCGAGACCCAGCGCATTCACCTTACGCGCACGCTGAGCAGCAACTTGGTGGCCTCTCTTTACCTTCTCGACGAGCCCTCCGTAGGACTCCACCCGCGCGATACAGCCCGACTGGTGCAGACGCTCAAGCGCTTGCGCGACTTGGGCAACACCGTCGTCGTCGTAGAGCACGAAGAGGAGGTCATCCGGAATGCCGACTATTGGGTAGACATGGGACCGGAAGCGGGCGCCGGAGGCGGTCATGTCGTTTTTGCAGGGCCCTACTCCCATTTGGAAAAGGCTGTGGGAAGCAGCCTGACGGCCCAATACCTGACGGGTCGGCGGCATATTCCCATGCCCGCACGGCGGCGTTCACCCCAGGAGTTCCTGCACCTCAAGGGCGCTCGGCAGCACAATCTCAAGCACATCGACGTTCGCATCCCGCTGGGCTGCCTTACGGTGGTGAGCGGCGTCAGCGGTTCGGGCAAAACCACCTTGGTGCGCGATATCCTCTACCCTGCTCTGCTTCAGCACCTTCCCGATGCACCCGCCATGGCCTCAGGGTTGTTCGACGGTTTGGAGGGCCCGGTCAGAAAGATCGGCCGGGTGGAGATGGTCAACCAAAGCCCCATCGGTAAGAGCAGCCGCTCCAATCCGGTGACGTATGTAAAAGCTTACGACCTCATTCGCGACCTCTATGCCGCGCAACCCCTGAGCAAGGCTCGCGGCTACTCGTCGCGCCATTTTAGCTTCAATGTAGAGGGCGGGCGGTGTGAAGCCTGCAAAGGAGAGGGTGAGCAGGTGGTAGAGATGCAGTTTTTGGCGGATGTTCACCTAGAATGCGAAGCCTGCCGAGGGCGCCGCTTTCAAGCCCATGTGCTCGAAGTAGAGTACCGAGGGAAAAATATCCACGATGTGCTGACGCTGACCGTAGACGAGGCTCTCAGCTTTTTCGGAGACCGCCGCGATATCGTCGAGCGCTTGAAGCCGCTCAGCGACGTCGGCCTGGGCTATGTGCAACTCGGCCAGCCCAGCAGTACGCTTTCCGGAGGAGAGGCACAGCGGGTGAAACTGGCCTCTTTCCTCATGGGCAACAGTCCCTCCGATGGTCATATCTTTTTCATCTTTGACGAGCCCACTACGGGGCTACATTTCCACGATATCCTTAAGCTGCTTCGCGCCATCGAGGCGCTGGTCGAGCGCGGCCATACGGTGCTTATTGTGGAGCACAACATGGAAGTGATCAAATGCGCCGATTGGGTCATCGACTTAGGACCGGAAGGTGGTAAAAAGGGCGGGTATTTGCTTTTCGAGGGCCACCCGGAAGGTTTGCTGAAGGTGGAGCAGAGCCACACGGCTCGCTTTTTGCGGGAGAAGTTGAAGCAAACATCCACCGCACGATGAGCCGCCTACCCTTTTCTTGTCTCTTTTTTTTGACCGGCCTATCTCTGTTGTCTGCTCAGGGGCCATTAGATGGCTTCCTGAAAGGTAAAGGCGTACTGGACGTAGTGCCCTCATTTTCGTTCAACGCCGCCCGGCAATTTTACGGTGGCGGAGGGCAATCTTATGCAGAAGGGTTTCGGGGCAATACCCTATCTCTCTTTGCGGAGTACGGGTTGAGTTCTCGACTGGATGCTGTAGCTACGGCAGCGTACGTGTTCACCTCGGCGCAAAGCGGCCTGCAGGACGGCAGTTGTCATCTGAAATATCGGCCGGCGTACTTTGCTTTGGGCGGAGCGGGCCATTTAGGCCTGTTGGTGGGTGGAGGGCTTTCCTTCCCCTTGCGGCGGTACGACATCCTGTCGGCCGGTGCCTTAGGGCAACGGGCCATAACGGTACCCGTTCGCCTAATGGCCCAATGGGACACTCCGCTGGGCCTGTTTTTCAACCTGACAGGAGGCTATCACCGGCGGATAGACCGCCTTTCGGCGGCCGACGTGGAGGTGGTTCGGCGCCTGCGCCCGCAGTTCAACCCTGCCGTACCCTCTGACTTTTACACCGCCTTGGTGCGCGTCGGTTTTCCGGCCGCGCAATATTACTTGGACGCCTGGGTCGAACATCAGTACACGCCCGGGGGCGCAGACTATACGCCGGGGGTGCCCGACTTGCCTCAAGCCTATGGGGTGTCTTTCACTCAGATAGGCGGCACCGTCTACTACGCCGAAAGGGAACGTTTAGGGTTTATCGCCGGCGGGGCGTACGTCCTGCGCGGACGCAACACCGCACAGATGCTGCGCCTGACCCTGGGAATAGTGTTGCGGTGGAATACCGAAAAGGAGCGGCCCTGATCGGCGCTGCTCAAAAAGCATTGCCGCTGCACGACAAGACGAGAGGAGCGTCCGGGCGTAGGTTGCACGATTGTACTTTTACCCGCAGTAAAATACTTTTTCCTCTATCCCTGCTCACGCTATGAAACACGCTCTACTGCTCTGTTGGTGTACCGTCTGGCTGCCCCTTTTTGCCGTAGCTCAAGGAGAAGACGTTAAAGAAAACCTCCATCCGTGTGGGACATCTGGCGTAGATCCCTGGCTCATCCGGTACTTGAACCGAACGGTGGCCCCTCCGGAGAGCGATGACACTTTGTGGGCAGGGATACAGATTCATCTGCTGGCGCGGGACGACGGCAGCGGGCGCCTCACTCCCGACCGCCTGCTCGACGCCTTTCATCGGCTCAACGAAGACTTCTCTCAAACCGGTATTCGCTTCTTCTTCAAGCACCCTTGGAACCTCATCAACCGCACTTTCTGGTTTCAACACGACTCCATCGTGCACGGCAGGGAGATGATGTTTGCCAACAACGTCTCCGGCGCACTCAACGTGTATTTCATGGCGCGGGCGGCAGGCAATTGCGGCTACAACCTGCCCTATGCCGGCATCGCCATGGCACACGCCTGCTCCGGCGCTAACGACCACACTTGGGCGCATGAGGTCGGACACGCCCTGGCGCTCCCCCACCCCTTCCTGGGTTGGGAGGGCAAGGTATACGACCCCAACCAACCCACTCCCGACACGCTGCTGTACGATTATACCCACTTCCATAGTACGCCCGATACCATCGTGCCCGCTCCGCTCGACACGGCCCTGGTGGAGTATGCCGACGGCAGCAACTGCGCCATCGCCGCCGACCGCATCTGCGACACGGGGCCGGACTACCTCAGCTATCGCTGGAACTGCAACGCCCAAGGGCAGAGCACCGTCGAACAGCGCGACCCGGCGGGCACCCCCTTCTTCTCCGACGGCACTCTCTTCATGTCGTATGCCGCCGACAACTGCCAGCGGCGCTTTACCGCCCAGCAGATCCAAATCATGCGCGCCCGCTTGCTAACGGGCCGCTCCGAATGGTTGGCACCCACGGCACCCGCCAGTCCCATCCTGCAAGTCCCTCAGCTCGTCGCCCCGATCAACAGCGCTCCCAGCCCGGTAAACGCCACCGTGCTGCAGTGGAAAGCCGTGCCCGAAGCCACGCATTACCTGGTACAGGTATCCAAAGTGGGCGGCTACGGTATTCGTGACTTTGAGATCGTGGTGACCGATACGTTCGTTTTGGCCCAAAACTTAACGCCTAACTGGAACTATTTCTGGCGGGTGCGCCCCTTCAACGCCGCCTATGTTGGAGCCTATAGCCCAAGCGGCCGCTTTCTCTCTGTGCCCAGCACTGCCGTGCGCGCTCACGAGCCAGACGGCTGGCGCGTCTTCCCTACTCTGCTCTCGCCGGGCATCCCCGTGAGGATGGAAGTGCCTGCGTCCTGGCAAGGACCTCCGCTGGTGATCTCCGTCTTTGACGCTACCGGCCGCCTGCTCTTTCAAGAAGAGCGCCGCTTCTCTCAAGAGCCTCAATGGCTCCTCCTTCCTACCGACGGTTGGGCAGTAGGCGCGTACTACTTGGTGTGCAGCGGCGGTCCCGCGCCGTTGCGACAATCCCTATTGCTGGCCAGGCCCTGAAGTGGCTAACCCACCGGTGCCACGACAGCCTTGATGCCCTCCATGCGTCGAACCACTACGGCCGTGCCCTCCGGCAAGGGAGAGCCGTCCTCTGTCATAGCGATCCACAGCGTGCCGCGATAGCTGATACGCCCTTCTCCATGCGGGGGAATGGCCTCTACTACGGTGGCGCGATGGCCCACAAAGTCGCGATACTCATCTACTTTTTCATTTCTCCCGAAAAAGCGGACGGTATAGCGGCGAAACAGGGCCATAGATGCCAACGACGTAATCGAGAAGCAAATAAACTGACTTACGGCACTCGTCGTAATGCCGAGCCAAGTGAGCAGTGCCGTCAAGGCCGCGCCGGCGGCTAAAAACATGAAGAAGAAGGACACCGTGAGCAGCTCGGCGATAAGCGCCAGGGCCGCTAAAATGAGCCACATTTGTGCGCCGGACAATTCCATAGGTCACTTTTTAGCCCCTGAATCTGTGGGCAGCTGTTGCTGTTTGACGACCGACATGGCCCCGGAGATGAGAGAAGCCATATCGCCGAAGTTCGCCGGTAAGATAAGGGTGTTATTGGTGCGGGCCAGCTTGCCGAACTGCTCAACTAACTGCTCGGCCACGCGCAACTGCACTGCCTCGAACCCGCCGTCCTGCTTGATAGCATTGGCAATGCGCGTAATGGCCTCTGCCGTCGCCGCCGCTACCGCGCGAATGGCCTCTGCCTGACCGTTGGCCTCGTTGATTTGGCGCAGCTGCACCGCTTCCGACTCCAACACGACCTTCTGCTTCTGACCCTCCGCTACATTGATAACCGACTGCTTCTCTCCTTCGGACTGTAATACACGGGCGCGCTTTTCGCGCTCGGCCTGCATCTGCTTTTCCATGGCGTGCAATACCGACTGTGGTGGCGAGATATTCTTGATCTCGTAGCGCAACACCTTTACTCCCCAGCCTATGGCCGCCTCGTCGATGGCCGACACCACCGCCCGGTTGATGGTTGTGCGCTCTTCAAAGCAGCGGTCCAGATCAATCTTACCTACCTCCGAACGCATCGTCGTCTGCGCCAGCTGCGTCACCGCAAACACATAGTTGTTGACGCCGTAGGATGCCGTCTTAGGGTCCACCACCTGCAGGAAAATGACCCCATCCACCTGGACCTGCACGTTGTCTTTTGTGATGCAAACCTGCTCGGGTATATCGTAGGCTTGCTCCTTTAGGCTGTGCCGATAGGCTACGCGGTCGAAAAAAGGAATAATGAAGTTGATGCCCGGGTCGAGCACGGCGTGAAACTTACCTAAGCGCTCCACTACATAGGCGGTCTGTTGCGGAACCACCTTTACGGAGGACATGATGACCAAAACGGCCAAGACGGTAAAGAAGATAAGTGCTGTCATAAGGTGTGATTTAGAGAACGAGAATGTTTTTCTGTAAAACCCAGGGCCAAAGTAATTCAATTCCTGTAGTTGCCGAGAAAAACGCCTAGGGCGGCTATTTTTTAAAATAAAAAAAAGGTGTAGCGCCCACCTCCGCTACCGCTCGAGCGGACCACGGGGAAAATGACAATCGTTTGACAGGGAGAATTTGAGCCCCGGAGAATCGTACCGGCAACTTTGCACCGTGGGAAAGTCAAATACTTGAGCATAGCCGAAAGGTTCCTGCGAAGAAAGTCTAATCGTTCAAAGCGCAATATAACATGAGACAGTTAACCTTTCCTCTTTTACTCCTCTTCTCCGCCCCGTCTTCAGGGCAAGTTTTCCAGCAAATCAGCACCGGCCCGGGCTACCAGCGCCAAAGCTATATCCAGCTGGCCCTAGGCACCGAGAAACAAGTGCCCAATACGGCCTGGGATATCGCCTTTACCGTATACGGGCAGCAAGACGGCGGTATTTTCATCAACGAAAGCACAGGGACCAGCATGGGTCAGCCACAGGCCGCCGTAGAGCTGTACGACGCGAAAACGACCGATTTTTCGGCACAGCCCAATCCCGACTCTATCAAAGCTTTCCGATTTTACAACCGCGAGCGCAACTGGTTTTACGGCGCCTTTAACGAGCGCCGCGACACGACCAAGCAAATAGACTACGGGTGGGGGACGTACAACTTCGCGACCAACCAGGTGGTCGGCAACGCCGTATATGTCATCAAACTGCGCAACGGCCAGTTTCGGAAAATCAAAATCGAGTCCCTGGTCGGCACCACTTACACGTTCCGATACGCCAACTTAGACGGCTCCAACGAGGAAGTCCGCACCATCAATAAAGCCGACCACCCGGGAAAGACTCTCGCCTACTTCAGCTTTCAGAGCGGCAATACCGTGGATGTCGAACCTGCGGGCAGCTTTGACTTGCTGTATTGCCGCTACACGACACCGCTGTTTGACTCCATCAACAACGTTACGCTGCAATACATGGTCACAGGTATTCTTCACGGACGCGGTGTGCAGACGGCAAAGGCCGTCGGCGTAGACCCACAGACCGTCAAGTTCGACGATTACCGGAGCAGTTTGCGCAGCGAGTTAGATGTCATCGGTCACGATTGGAAAACATTCTCCGGCACCGGGTGGTCGGTGCCGACCGATCGGGTTTACTTCGTAAAGACGGCCGACAATCGGGTGTGGAAAATCTACTTCGTGGATTTTGAAGGAGCCAGCACCGGCACGGCCACGTTCGAGAAGACCGACTTGGGCCTGGTCAGCGCTGTGGAGGCTCCACAGGCTCTCGGATTAGGTGTCCTGACTTATCCCAATCCGGTGCGCGAGCAGTTAACGATAGCCCTTGAGGTGCCCTCCGCGCTGCAGGGCCAAGCCGACCTGGAAGTAACAGACCTGCAAGGGCGAACCGTCAGCCGGCAGCGCCTCGCTTTAAATGAGGGCTTTCAAGTTTTTGAAATACCGGCGGGCGACTGGGCAAGTGGGCTCTACATCGTGCGGCTGCGCCGGGCAGAACGCGAGGTGCTGATAGGTAAAGTGCTAAAAAATTAATCTAAGTGATATGAAGCTAAACGCCGTTCTCGCCTGGGTGGTAGCTGCCTTTTGCAGCACAGGGGTGGCGAGTGCTCAAACAGACACTTTACCCGACGGGCGCCTCAGTGCTGTAGTCATAACGGCCCAGTTTACACCGACGGATGCCCGCCAGACGGTCAATGCCGTGCGCGTGCTCGACCGCAAGACCATCGAGCGCCGCGGCGCCGTCAATTTGGAAGAGCTGCTGCAAACGGAGCCCAACCTGCGCCTATCTCAAGACCCGGTGCTGGGCAGTGCCATCAGCATCAACGGCATGCGCGGAGAAAACGTCAAAATCCTGGTCGATGGCGTACCGGTTGTGGGACGACTTAACGGCAGCGTAGATGCCGCCCAGTTGCCCCTGAGCGCCGTGCAGCAAGTGGAGATCATCGAAGGAGCGCAGTCCCTTCTGTACGGTTCGGAAGCCTCTGCCGGCGTGATCAACCTCATTACCCGCAAGAGCCAGCCGTACCGCGTAGAAGCGGAGGTTACTCCTCAGTGGGAAAGCAGTGGTTTTCGCAATGCACAGGGGCGGGCCGGAGTGCGCATGGGCAAATTCCTGCTTCAGTTCACCGGCCAAGAGGTAGACTTTCAACCGCAGCCCGACTCTGTCGGCGGGCGCTCGCAGCTGTGGAATCCGAAGAAACAGACAAATGGCCGAGCGGTATTGCGTTACTCCGCCGGCGAGCGACTCGACCTGCGCCTCTCCGGAGGCCTTTTTTCGGAAAAAGTGGACAATCTGGGCGAAATACGCCGCCCGCGTTTCAAGCCGTACGCTTTCGACGACTACTATTTCACCGACCGGGCCGACTTGGCTTTGCACGGCGAAGGATGGTTGCCTGGGCGTTGGTTCTGGCAAGCAACGGCAGGGTGGAACCGATTCGACCGCATCAAAAATTCCTATCGCTTCGACCTTGAAGAGCAGCGTCGCACCTTGCTGGAAGGCCAGCAAGATACCTCCGCCGCCATCGGCCGGCTTGGCCGCCTGACCGTAGCCCGAGACCGAGCTGACCGCCGTTGGAATTTTCTGTTCGGAATAGAGCATTTCGCCGAAAGGGCCGAAGGCGTCCGCATCGTGGACAGCGCTGCAGCAACCGTAGGCCGGGCAGGTAGCCGCGATTTAGGCCTCTTTGCCAGTGCGAAAGCGACCTTCTTCGAGGGTCGCCTTATCCTCCAGGGAGGAAGTCGCTGGACGCTCAATAATTTGTACGGCTCCGCTACAACGCCTTCTGCTTGGCTGTTGTGGCGCCCTCAGTCTCGGTGGCAGCTGCGTCTTTCGTACGCCAACGGTTTCCGGTCGCCCGGCCTGAAAGAGCTGTATTTCAACTTCATCGATATCAACCACTTTATCGTGGGCAATACCGCCTTGCGCCCGGAGCGCTCCGACAACCTTCGCGCAGAGCTGCGCCGGCAATCGCAGGAGCATCGACACGTGGTTTGGAGGATGAGCCTCTCCGGATTTTACAACCGGGTGCGCGACCGCATCGTGTTGGCGGAGTTCGCGCCCGTACAGTACCGATACGTCAATCTACGCCACTGGGAAACCGTCGGCGGCGGCTGTGGAGTGGGCCTCTCCGTAGGCGAATGGCTGCGCTTCCAGTCGGACGTGGTGCTTACGGGCTTTTTTAACACTCTTTCAGAGGAGTACGCTACCGAGACGGCATTACCGCGATTTCTTTGGGCGCCCGACTGGGTAAACGACCTCACCCTCTTGCTGCCCAACCGGCGCTTGTATTTCACCGTATGGCACAAGATGACCGGTTCGACGCCCTACTTTTTCGAGGAAAATCGCCAACTGGTTCAGGGCAGAGCCGAAGGGTGGCACCTGCTCAACCTCGCCGCCGGAGGACATTTCTTCGAGCAAAGAGTCCGCTTAAGCGCAGGAGTTAAAAACCTACTGGGCACTCGACAAATACGCGCCAGGTCAACGACCGAAATCGGGCACGGCAGCGGTGAGCTGCGGCCGGTACACTGGGGGCGCACTTTCTTCGTCTCCGGCACCTTTCTCCTGCACTCCAACCGGTAGGCGCGAGGCTGTGTTCGCCCGCTCTACCACGGCCGCGCTCTCTGAGATAAAGAGGGCGCGGCTTTTTTAGCCGCTCGACCGCAATAGAACGGCCGCGGGCGGGTCAGAGTGAGCAGCCCGGTTTACCTTCGCCGCACGAAGTTCGCTATGAAAAACATCGCTATCCTTACCGGCGGCGATTCGGCGGAGAGAGTGATTTCGCTGCGCAGCGCACAAGTAGTATACGAGCACTTGCCTGCCGACCGTTACCGCTGTTTTCAGATAGATGTACAAGGGGCCGACTGGCGAGAGGTGCCGAGCGGCAGCCCGATAGACAAGAACGACTTCTCCCTTCGCCTGGACGGCGAGCGCATTCGCTTCGACTGCGTCTTCGGGGCCCTTCACGGAAGCCCGCTGGAAGACGGTAAAATGCAGGGCTATTTGGACCTTCTGCACATACCCTACACCTGCTGCAACGGGTTTGTGAGCGCGCTGACGATGAACAAGTACGCCACCAAGCAAATGGCCGCCGCCCTGGGGGTTCCTCTCGCTCCATCGGTACTGGTGCGCTACGGCGAGCCGTTGGTGCCGGAAGACATTGTTAACGCCTTAGGACTGCCGCTGTTCGTCAAGCCCAATACGCACGGCTCCAGTTTTGGCGTCACCAAAGTGAAGCGGCAGGAGGACTTAATACCGGCAATAGAGGCCGTCTGGCCCTACGACCGGGAGGCCCTATTGGAAGCCTTTCTGCCCGGGCGAGAGTTTTCCGGCGGCGTTTTCCGCACAAAAGGCGAGGTGGTTGCTTTGCCGGTCACGGAGATTATCCCGGAAACGGAATTCTTCGACTTTGCCGCCAAATACGAAGGAAAATCCCAGGAAATCACACCGGCTGCATTGCCGGAGCATCTGGCAGAGCGGTGCCGGCAGCAGTCGCGCCGGCTCTACGAGGCCTTCAACTGCCGCGGCGTGATACGATGCGACTACATTTTGGTAGATGAGGCTTTTTATCTTCTGGAAATCAATACGATACCCGGCTTGTCTCCGGCCAGCATCGTTCCCCAGCAGGTGCGTGCTTGCGGATGGACCTTGTCGGATTTCTTCGGCCTACTCATAGAGGAGGCCTTTTCCTATTCTTCTTAACGCTATGGTTACGAACCTGTCTAAATACCACACTCTGGTCCAGACCTTTCTTGCCGAGCTGCGCGATGTGAACTTACAAAAAGACCGCCTGCGCTTTCGCCGCAATTTAGAGCGCATCGGCGAGGTAATGGCGTACGAGATCTCGAAGACGCTGCACTACGCGCCTCAGGGGGTCGAAACACCGCTGGGCATCGCCACAGTTCATTTGCCTACCGACCGCATCGTGCTGGCCACCATCTTGCGGGCGGGCCTGCCGCTTCACCAAGGGCTGCTCAACTTTTTCGACAAGGCCGATAACGCCTTCATCAGTGCTTACCGGAACGCCCGCCCCGACGGTCGCTTCGATATTCAGCTGGACTACGTCAGTTGCCCTCCTCTGGACGATGCAGTGCTGATCTTAGCCGACCCAATGCTGGCTACAGGCGCCTCTGTTTGTTTGGCGCTGCAGCATCTGGAGCGCTTTGGCAATCCCAGGGCCGTCCATGTGACGGCGGTCATCGCCAGCGTTCAGGGCATAGAGGCGGTGCAGCGCCGATTCCCCCAAGCGCGTTTGTGGGTAGGAGCCGTTGACCAAGAGCTCACCGCCAAGGCCTTTATCGTGCCCGGCTTAGGAGATGCCGGAGACTTAGCCTACGGAAGCAAAGGCGAAGGCGAATAAGTGTTTCTCAATAAAGGACGGGACGCGGGATATTGCTCTATTTGCTTTTTTTCGCTTCGTGTAAACGAAACGAGAGCATAAGACTGACGTGATTGCTGGCCAAACCCAACTCGTTTAACTCGCGCTTGCCCAAGGCGACGCCCGTGGCATTTAAGCTAAGTACGAAGGGAGAAAAGCGGTAACCCACCGTCCACATTATCTCTCCCAACGCTATAGGGGAGGAATTTTCCAGCAGTGCAATTCGGTCCAGTTCCGGCTCAATAAGGCGAGCGTCTATGCGACCGGAAGCGTATTGCACCAGAGAAAAGCGAAAAGCCATGCCCACGTCTAAGCGCTTGTGCTTCAATCGAACGCCCGGCTGGACGGCATAGCGCCAAAACGACCATTCGGCACGCCTTGGAGCGAGACTCGTTTCGGGTACGTAATCGTTGCGCATCCGACCTCTTCCTACCAGGCCGAGCAAGCTGACCAGGTATTCCCGGTTTTTGCCCACTTCTCCATATGCTCCCACACCTATCTCGCCGAAATGCAATTGACCGCTAAAGGGCAGAAGGGTAGGCAGAACGAAGGGTGAAACTCTCTCGCTTATTTCTCCGCTATATTTCAGGGAGAGATAGTTCATCGTTAAAGCCGCTTGCGCCAATGGGCTGTAAGCCGCTTGCGCCTCCCAGCCTTTATTTTCATTGCTGTAAAACAAAGCACCCGATAAGGAAGCCTCGCCCTTGTCGCTCAATGAAGGCAAGTTTACCGTGTTCGGCGCATAAAAGCGGCTACCGGTACAACTTATCCAAAAGAGAGAAGCGATTAAGGCGAACAAAGCGTTGAGCCAAAGCGACATGCGAGAAGCAGTTTAGGTGGTAGAGCGTCTACAAAGAAACGGAGAATTAGAGAGTATACCTGCTCTCCCTAATTCCCCGTTTTCACAGAGCAATTCCCGTCGCTAATCCTGTTTTACTTGAAAGGATTAGAGAAGCGCTTATCCTTGAGAATTTCCGTATCGGTCAGCGTGTTCAAAAAGGCGATCAGGTCACTTTTCTGTTGAGGCGTGAAGTTGAAGCGCCGAGGTTGGCCACCTTCTTTTAGCTCAGGGCTGAGGTTGGGGTGAGGTTTGATGCCCGTGCTGTAATGGTCGATAACTTCTTCCAGGGTAGCAAAGCGCCCGTCGTGCATGTACGGAGCGGTCAAGGCAACGTTGCGCAGCAAGGGCACCTTGAACATCCCCATGTCGGATGCCTTTTTAGTAATGCCTCCTACACCCGGGTCGGTGGTGGTAGCATCTAAGCCGTTGTTGGCGAACATTTTCATCGGGCGCCCTTGCACAGGGCTGTGGCAAGAGGCACAGCGGTCGAGGTAGATCTTTTTGCCGCGATTTTCGGCGTCGGTGAAGCCGGCAAAGTCCAAGCGCTCGCGACCGCTCCAGCTGTCTGAGCCGATGGTGCGCTCGGCCTCGCGGTCAAACTTGCTGCGGAAAGAGCCAATGGCGTTGACGAAGTTGGCAATAGCCTCCGACACGCGCGAGGCGGTCACCTGTTCATCGCCAAAGGCCATGCGGAATAAGGGGCGATAGTACGGTTGCTCGCTCACCGCCTTGACGATATCGGCGTGGGTCATGTCCATTTCAACGGGATTGGCCATGGTGGCCAAATTCTGCTCCGATGCCGTGCCGGCTCGGTTGTCCCAAAAGAAAGGAATGCCGCTCGGGCCAAAAAGATCGGTGCCGTAGTAAGCGGCAAAGCTGAGTACCGAGCCCAGCGCAATGGAGTTGCGCGTACCCACGCGATCGAATACCCCGCGGCTCACCGGTGTGTCGTCGGAAAAAGCGATCTCCTGTTTGTGACAACTGGCACAGCTCACCTTTTTATCCTTCGAGAGGTTTTTGTCGTAAAACAAAACGCGCCCTAATATGGCCTTGTCTCGGTTTACCTCTCGGGCAAAAAGCCCGGCCGCTTCTAAATGTTTCGGCAGCTTAGTCGAGTAGTTAGCCGGTCGATCGGGTAGGTTCAGGTACTGCGACAACAACGCGTAGTCCTCAGGCTCGTAGGAGTAATACTCAAAATCCGGCTTCTGTTTGCAGGCGGCTAGTAAGAGTACTGCCGCTAAGAGAGATAATCCTGCATAAAATACGCTCTTCATGGTTGACAGGTTTAGTTATAGAACTTTTTGTCATCCTTTAGACGAACTACTCAACCGAACGGTTGGGTAAAGAGCCCACTTTCGACCGCCAGAGGTAGTCCAGTTGTAAGGACATCGAAATTCCCATAGTATAAACAGCCAGCCCCAACTCCTCGGCCTGTCGGTAGTCCATGTAATTCATGAACACGCTGAAATACGCCGGCCGACTCCCTACGCTTAAAGAAAAGCCCGTCTCCGGGAAGAGAATAGGTGACTCCTCCTCTATTCGTTCAATCTTTGAAATATCGGGCTCTCCAAGGCGATAATCGATTTGTCCCTTGCGATATTGTAGATAATTTAATCGAATCGCCGTACCCAGGCGGAAGGGTTCTCGCTCTATACAAACACCGTATTGACCAAAGTATCGATGAAAGGAAAGACTCGACTTCGCTCTGGCAGAGTAGCGGTGAAATACCTCTCCACTGCCCCACCCTAAGAATAGCGCATGAGAATTGACATCGCCGAGGGTAAAGTACGGCCCCAGCGCTACCTCGGTAAGGCGCCCCTTACCCCATTGCTCTGAAGAAGTCCCACCGCGGACTTGGAGATGATTGACCATGGCTGCCCAGCGGCGCGAAAAAGCGTAACTGCCGTGAAACTCAAAACCCGAAAAACCAGGCCCACTTACACCGCCTACGCTCACGTAGGTGTCGTGCCGCTGCGCTAAAAAAGGAGTTTGCAACGTATTCGGAGCATAGTAATAAGCAGTACAACCCATCCCCATCGCGAGCGCTGCACCCAAAATAAAGAGTAAACTTCTAAGCATAAGACCCTTTTTCTACCTTGTCAAAGGTAAGCTTCCTCTCCCGCTCATTCAGACGCTTCGCAGCACTTTAGCATAGCGCTAACTATTCGAGGAACAAAATGTTAGCGTCTGTTAAGGTTGCGACATGCTCGACTCAAAGAGGCGGATACCCCCCAGACAGCGTTCCGCCGGAGCGTTTTACCTTTGTCTTGCATGTTTTACTCTCCCTCCACATCGATATGGACAGGCAGATGGCTCTTATTGCTCTTCGCCGTGCGCCTGGTCGCCACAGAAGGGCACTGGCTATGGCTTCACAGAGAACATAAAAACGCAGCAGCCGAGCGCACGGCGCACGAAGCGCCATACGGGATTAGCGAGCACTGCACCACCCATGTGTGCGGGCTGTGTTTATTTCCGGCACCCGCACCGGCTCTACTGCCGGATGCCGTCCCGCCTCTTCACAGAGTACGAAGTTGCGAGGTAAAAAGCCATTTCACTTACTCAGCCTTAACGCTCTCCCACCGGTTGCCAAGGCCGCAATTGCGCGGCCCGCCGAAGGAAGGATGGGCTACACAGACAGATTAGGCGACTTCTCTTTTTCAGGATGAGGCTCCTTGAGCCAATCGGCGCAGTATATCTCTTCTGAGTTAGGCGGCGGTAGACCAGTCGGTATATGATATGTTGTCCGGCAGCCTCCGGCCCAGAGAGAGCGGCAATTGCTCCGCATTGAGCGCAAAAGTTCAAAACGGCCTTCCCTCCGTTTGTGGGCAGTCGTCAAAAACTGCGCGTTAAACTTTTTAGTCTAAACTAAGTTTTTAAAAAGGTTTATCTGATACTTTTTTTGGAGAAACTTAAAAACCTTCATCTTCTCAGGCAAGTTGGTTATGAACAAAAAAATATTTATCGTATCAACGGTCGCATTGTGGGCCTCTGCGGCTTTGGGGCAAATGTTGGGCGGTCGCGGAGGGCGGGTGCTTGACGCCGTTACCCGCGAGCCTGTAGTAGCGGCCAGGGTAACCATAGAGGGGGTGACCGGCGGTTTTTACACGGACACATTGGGCCGATTTAGCGTGCCGGCGAGGGATGTCGGCCGCGAAGGCACTATACATATTCACGCCATGGGCTATGCACCTTGGGCCGGCGAGCTGAGCAACCCCTCCGAAGAGATGACCATTCTTTTGGAACCCGTCGGTGCTGCCTTAGGAACGGTTGTCGTGTCGGCTTCCATGAAAGAAGTTTCCAAGACCGCCTCTCCCATTCCCGTGGAGGTCTACACTCCCAAATTTTTCCAGAAAAACCCCACGCCTTCGCTTTTCGAGGCATTGGTATTGGTCAACGGTGTCCAACCACAACTGAGTTGCGGGGTGTGCGGCGCCGGAGATATCCACATTAACGGGTTAGAGGGGCCCTACACAATGGTCACCATCGACGGCATGCCCATCGTCAGTGGGCTGGCCACCGTTTATGGCCTCAATGGCATTCCTACCGGCCTCATCGAGCGCGTAGAGGTCGTGAAAGGCCCGGCCGGCACACTGTACGGCTCGGAAGCAGTAGGCGGGTTGATCAACATCATTACCCGAGACGCCCTCACGGCACCCAAGTTGGCAGTAAACATTTTCGGCAGCAGCTTAGGCGAGGCAAATCTCGACGGTTCGGCGGCCGGCTCCTTAGGTCGAGCGCATGCCCTATTAGGAGTGAACTACTTCACTGCTCGGCGGCGGCTCGACATAAACGGCGATAACTTTACCGACTTCCCCTTGCAACGGCGGTTATCGCTCTTCAACAAGTGGCGCTTCGATCGGCGGCAGCAGCGCTTTGCCTCTTTGGCCGCCCGCTACGTTTATGAAGACCGCTGGGGCGGGCAGCTCAACTGGACACCTCGTTGGCGCGGTTCTGACAGCATTTACGGCGAAAACATCTATACCCACCGTTGGGAGCTGATCGGCAAGTACCAACTTCCTTTTTCGCAGCAGCAAGTTATGTTGGACTTCTCCTGGAACCTCCACGACCAGGATGCTGCCTACGGCACGACGTCGTACATAGGGCGCCAGCAAGTGGCCTTCGTCCAATTAACCGGCAATGCAGCCTTTGGCGAAAGGCACGACTTCCTCTGGGGATTGGCCTTGCGCCACACGCTGTACGACGACAATACGCCGGCTACCCAGGCCGCAGATGGCTCCGGACAGAACCGACCCGCACACACCTGGCTACCCGGCGTGTTTGCGCAAGACGAGGTAACGCTCAACTCCCGCCAGCGCCTGTTGCTCGGCCTGCGCTACGACCACAGCTCCGTCCACGGCCATATCCTAACACCGCGCCTCAGCTGGAAATGGGCCGAAGACGCGCATCGCGTCTTGCGCCTCACCGCCGGCTCGGGCTATCGCGTGGCCAACATCTTCACCGAAGAGCACGCTGCCCTCACCGGCTCCCGCCAGGTGGTTATTGCAGAGGAGCTCAAACCCGAGCGCTCCTGGAACGTCAACCTCAACTACATGCACAAGCTCTTCCCCAAAAGAGCCGGATTCATCGGCTTTGACGCCTCGCTCTTTTACACTTACTTTACTAACCGCATCTTGCCCGATTACGACACCGACCCCGACAAGATTATTTACCAAAACTTACAGGGGCATGCCCTCTCCTATGGAGCCGCGCTCAATGTGGACGTCAATCTGCTGAACGGTGTGAGGGCCACGGCCGGAGTGACGGCTCTAAACGTCTATCGCGTGGAGGAAGGCCTGCGGCGGCCTCAGCCGTTTGCCCCGCCGCTGTCCGGCACTTGGACGGTGACGTGCCCCATCCCACGCTGGAGGTTGACGATAGACTACACGGGCAATTTCAGCAGCCCCATGCCTTTGCCGGTAGTGCCCAACGATTATCGCCCGGAGCGTTCGCCTTGGTTCGCCTTGCACAACCTTCAGCTGTCAAAAGACCTTCACCCACAGCTGCAGCTCTACATTGCGGTGAAAAACCTCTTTGGCTTCTATCCTCGAGAGGACGTTCTGCTGCGCGCGTTTGACCCTTTCGACCGATACATCGACGTGGACAACCCCAACGGCTACACTTTTGATACCGCATACGCGTACGCTCCTTTGCAGCGCCAAAATTTCTTGCTCGGCTTGCGCTGGCACTTACAGCGCGAGCCTGAGATAGGCAATCGATTCTGACTGCGACAAGGCATAGAAGTCGCACACCCTACGGACATCAGCCCGGCTCGGAACTGTTGGGAAGATCGGAAATTTTGTCTACGTGCTTTTCGCGAGCACTGATGAGCTGCACCAGTCGGCGCACCACCGTCCGGCGGATGACGCGTTCGATATCCTTGTTGGGCGAGCGCAGGATGTACTGAAACTTACAGGTTACGCCCATGCGATTAACCTCCGCTACGCGCAAATAAGCGCTGTCGGGCTGTATTTGGTCGCGAAAGGGGTGCAGAGCAGCCATGAGGTGTTGCTCCAGTTCCTCAATGGTGTTCAGGTATTTAAAATCCACTTCAAAGTCTAAGCTGATGCGTTTGATGGGTCGGCGGGTGTAGTTGACGATATCGGTGTTCATAGCCGTGTTGTTAGGGATGTAAATAACATCGTCGTCGTCGTTGATGAGGTGAATGTTCTGAAGGGTGATGTCTATAATCTTGCCGCGATGCTGCCCGATGCGAATATTGTCGCCTATGCTGATTTGACCGGAGAAAGTGAGGATCATGCCGTTGATCATGTTGGACACATAGTCCTTAGTCAATATGGCTAAACCGGCGAAGATGATGGAGATGGAGGTAAGGACATCGCGGATGTGGATTTGAAAAAGCGAAAGCAGGCCGACGGAGAGACCGACGACCAGTATGATGGAATACACGTGGCGAATGCCCACCGTAAAGTTGTCGTCACCGTGGAGGCGCGCTCTCCTGCGGTAGAACCAGATAACCGTTACTTGCACAAAATCGAGCAAGATGAGGAACACGGCCAGACCTGAGATCACAGAGGTGTAATAGGTCGCTGTCGGGCGATATTTTGCCTTTAGGTGTGCGTACAGCGGGCTGAGGTCGATTTCGCCTAAATTTATCGAGGCAAGGGCGATTAAGGCGAGTAGTTTTAAAACCAGTACCAATACTTTTTTCATGGCAAGCGCGCATTTGTGAGGATAAGTTACCGGTGAGTAACAGAAGTTATCATCGTCTTTCACCGCGCTGAGGGTTTGTTTTTTAAAAAACACCGCCCTTCGCCGGCTAAAGAAAAACGCGGAGGCCCCCGGAAAAGTCAGGGGGCTTCCGCGCCGTCGGCTGCAGGTTTTTAGGCGGCGTTAAGCAGCCTCCAACTCGAGGGGATGGTAAGAGAGGCCGAAAGCTTCGGCTACGCTCTTGTACACAATTTTTCCGCGCACGATGTTCAGTCCTAAGAAGAGCTCTCGGTTTTCTCGGCAGGCGCGCTCCCAGCCCTTGTCGGCCAATTGGAGGGCATAAGGCAGGGTAGCGTTGGTGAGCGCGACGGTTGACGTGAAGGGCACAGCACCCGGCATGTTGGCCACGCAGTAGTGCACCACATCTTCGATGATATAGGTGGGGTGGTCGTGAGTCGTGGGTCGGGTAGTTTCGATACAGCCTCCTTGATCGACGGCTACGTCTACGATGACGGTTCCGGGGCGCATGAGCCGAAGCATGTCGCGCGTGATGACCTTGGGGGCCAGGGCGCCGGGAATGAGCACCGCTCCGATGATGAGGTCGTGGGTTTGCACCAAGCGGCGAATGGTGTACTCGTTGGAGAACAGCGTCGTCACATTGGGCGGCATCACATCGCTGAGATAGCGCAAGCGGGCCAAGTTGACGTCGAGAATGGTTACTTGCGCTCCTAGGCCCGCTGCCATCTTGGCCGCCTGGGTGCCCACTACTCCGCCTCCGATGATGAGCACTTTGCCCGGCTCTACGCCTGGCACGCCACCCAAAAGCACGCCGCGCCCTCTGACGGGCTTCTCCAGGTACTTGGCTCCCTCTTGAACGGCCATGCGACCGGCCACCTCCGACATAGGGATGAGCAGCGGCAACTGGCGGTCTTTTGTTTCCACCGTTTCGTAGGCCAAACAGATGGCTCCGCTGTTTATCATGGCTCTGGTCAATTCCTCGCTGGAGGCAAAGTGGAAGTAGGTAAAAATGAGCTGGTTCTCTCGGCAGAGGCTGTACTCCGACGCGATGGGCTCTTTTACCTTCATAATCATCTCTGCAATGGCCCACACCTCTTGAGCAGAGCCCAGTATTTGAGCCCCGGCTTCGATGTAATCGCTGTCGTCGAATCCACTGCCCACACCGGCGCCGGTTTCCACGTACACGGTATGGCCGCGCTTGACCAGTTCCAACGCACCCGCTGGCGTAAGGGCTACTCGGTTCTCGTTGGCCTTGATTTCTTTTGGTACACCAATAATCATAACAGAAAAGGCTGGTTTAAATGAAAAAAAGCGTGGCCCCGGGGCATGCCCGGCAAAGATAGCGGATGTTCGGTCAGTACAAGTGCGCAGTTATTCAGCAGAGTGGGGATGAAACGTTTCCGCCACCAAACGGAGTAAAGGCTCGAATAGATAGGGATTACAGGCCAACACTTCGCCACCGTCGAGGAACTCGTTGCCGCCCTGAAAGTCGCTGACACGACCGCCGGCTTCGTGAACCAGTAACGCCCCTCCGGCTACATCCCACGCGCTAAGGCCATACTCATAAAAGACATCAAAACGCCCGCAGGCCACATAGGCCAAGTCCAACGCCGCCGAACCCAAGCGTCGAACGGCGCGCGCCTCCAAAAGCAGGGTGCGCAAAACGGCCAACCACGCCTCCAAGTGCTGAGTGTTGTGGTAGGGAAAGCCCGTGGCTACCAGTGCCTGCGCTAACGAAACCCGCCGACTCACCTCAATGCGCCGGTCATTGCACCAGGCGCCACCATCGCGCCAAGCAGAAAACAGCTCATCGCGCAGCACGTCATAAACCAGTCCTACGAGCACGCCGCTACCCGAGCGCAGTCCTACACTGATGGCGTAATGCGGCAAACCGTACAGGTAATTTGTCGTGCCGTCCAGAGGGTCAATTACCCAGCACAGTTCGCCCCGCGGGGCTCGGCCCACCGTTTCCTCCTCCGTGAAAAAGTAAGCCTCCGGCAGGAGCACACTAAGGCGATCGACCAACATCTGCTCGGCCGTCCGATCGACGTACGTCACCAGACCACTGCGGTGCTTCTCTTCGATGTGCTCGGGCCGTACTTTAGCGGCTTCGGTGCGCAAAAAATCGCCTACTTCCCGAACGGCCCGGCCGGCCCGCCGGCTTAATTGGGCTAAATCGCTGTTGGCCATGAACAATGGGCTTTGCGCGCAAAGATAGGCGGAAGGCTCCAACCGTTTTGTACGTAAAAGTGGCCTCTCATAGGGAACCGCGGTGGAAGATTTACACCGGCGCCGAGCAGTAGGCTTCGCCTTCCTCCTTTTGAGGTGGGCGAAGCTGCTTATTTTTGCCTCCTCTTGTTTTTAGCACAAACGCAGCCGGCCCACTTTTGCCGATATGATAGCCGTTGATTTCTCGAGCCGTCCGCTGGATTTATCGCTGCGCCCTTTCGCACCGAGTGCGCCCCCGCAGCGCCCGAATTGGCGCTTCGCAGCGGGTTTTCCGCCTTATTTGGGCGGCCCTTACAGCAGCATGTACGTCACCCAGCCTTGGACCATAAGGCAGTACGCAGGCTTTTCCACCGCCGAAGAGAGCAACGCTTTTTATCGGCGAAACTTAGCCGCCGGCCAAAAAGGGCTCTCCGTGGCCTTTGACTTGGCCACCCACCGAGGCTATGACAGCGACCATCCGCGTGTAATAGGAGACGTAGGCAAAGCCGGCGTGGCTATCGATACCGTAGAGGATATGAAAATCCTCTTCGACCAAATACCGCTAGACCAGATGTCGGTCTCCATGACCATGAACGGAGCCGTTATTCCCATCATGGCCTTCTTTATCGTTGCGGCAGAGGAGCAAGGCGTGGCACCCGACGCTTTAAGCGGCACCATTCAGAACGACATCCTCAAGGAGTTCATGGTGCGCAATACGTACATCTACCCACCGGCGGCCTCCATGCGCATTATTGGTGAAATCTTTGCCTATTGTGCCCGCTACATGCCTCGCTTCAATTCGATCTCTATCTCCGGATACCACATGCACGAGGCCGGGGCTCCGGCCGAGCTCGAGCTGGCCTATACCCTCGCCGACGGTTTGGAGTACTTGCGCACCGGCCTGGCCGCGGGCTTGGATATCGACGACTTTGCTCCGAGGCTGTCGTTCTTCTGGGGCATTGGGATGAACCACTTTCGCGAGATCGCCAAGATGCGTGCCGGCCGGCTGCTTTGGGCCAAGATCGTGCAGGCGTTTGAGCCGAAGAATCCTAAGAGCATGGCCTTGCGCACGCACTGCCAAACGAGTGGCTGGAGCCTAACGGCGCAAGACCCCTTCAACAACGTAGCGCGCACATGCATTGAGGCTATGGCTGCCGTACTGGGCGGCACCCAAAGCCTGCACACCAACTCCTTCGACGAGGCACTGGCCTTGCCTACGGATTTTTCGGCTAAGATCGCCCGCGACACGCAGCTGTTTATCCAACGCGAAAGCGACGTTTGCCGGGCAGTAGATCCCTGGGCGGGTTCCTTCTTCGTGGAGCGCCTAACGGAAGAGCTGGTCGCGGAGGCTTGGCGGCTCATCGAGGAGGTGGAGAATTTGGGCGGCATGGCGCGGGCTCTGGAGGAAGGGTTGCCCAAAATGCGCATCGAGGAGGCGGCCGCCCGCAAGCAGGCGCGCATAGACGGAGGGCAAGACCTCATCGTCGGCGTCAACGTTTATTCGGTAGAAAATGAAGCGTCTTTCGATCTGCTGGAGGTAGATAACACGGCCGTGCGCGAGGCTCAAATTCGGCGAATTCAACAGGTGAAAGCGCAGCGCGACCCCGCCCGAGTACAAGCGGCGTTGAACGCCCTGGAGGCAACCGCCCGCCGCTCGCCCACCTCCGGAGAATGGGGGCTATTGCTCGAAAAAGCGGTGGAGGCTGCCCGCGCCCGAGCCACCCTGGGCGAAATCTCGCAGGCCCTCGAAAACGTCTTTGGGCGATACAACGCTACACCTCGAGCCGTCTCCGGCATCTATGCCGCCACCATGGGTAAGCACACCGATTTAGAAAAGGTGCGCGAACTGGCCAAGACCTTTGCCGAACGGGAGGGCCGGCGCCCGCGCATCCTGGTAGCCAAACTGGGTCAAGACGGCCACGACCGAGGTGCCAAAGTCATTGCTACAGCCTTTGCCGACCTGGGTTTCGACGTGGATATCGGGCCCCTCTTTCAAACTCCTGCAGAGGCCGCCCGACAAGCCGTCGAAAACGATGTGCACATCCTGGGCATATCCTCCCTGGCCGCCGGCCACAAAACGCTGGCCCCGCAAGCCATCGCCGAGCTGAAAAGACTCGGGCGCGACGACATCCTCGTGGTAGTGGGCGGCGTCATTCCTCCGCAGGACTACGACTTCCTCAAACAGGCAGGAGTAGCCGCCGTCTTCGGGCCGGGTACCGTCATCCTTAAGGCCGCCCAGGAGCTCCTCCACCTGCTCATGGCGCAAACCGCCTCTCCGGACGCATAGCCCGAAGAGCGGGCTACCTTTGCGGCTTCTCTGATAGGCCGTGCAGCGCGAATTTATCCTCAACCTCCTTTTGCTCCTCTTGATCAACTTGCTGGTCAAGCCGGCCTTTATTTTCGGCATTGATTTAGGCGTGCAAAACCGCTTGCCGCCCGGCGACTATGGGTTGTACTTTACCTTGCTCAACTTTACTTACCTTTTTCAAATCATCGGCGACTTCGGCCTGCAGAGTTTCAATAATCGACATGTTAGCCAGCACCCCAACCTGGTGGGTAAGTACCTGCCGGTGCTGTTGCTGCTCAAATTGCTGCTGGGCGCCTTCTACTTCGTTGTCGCAGCAGCGGCGGCTCACTGGGTAGCCGGATATGAAGGGCGTGCCATGCACCTGCTGTTCATCCTCCTTTTCAATCAGGTGCTGGCTCAGGCCATCCTCTTTTTGCGCTCCAACCTTTCAGGGTTGGGTTATTACCGCCTCGACAGCGCATTGTCCTCGTTAGACAAACTGCTGATGCTGCTAACCTGCGGAGCCTTGCTATGGTATTTGCCGCCGGCGTATTTATCGGCAGAGGCGTTTGCTTGGGCCCAGACGTTGGCGTTGGGATCGTCGTTGATATGCGTAGGGTTAGTACTGCGGGCTAAGATGCCGACTAAAAAACTCTTTTCCTCGGTCGTGTCCCGCCGGTGGATGGGCATGCTGGTCGTGCTGTTTCGCGCAAGCTTTCCCTATGCTTTGGTTATTCTGCTCATGAGCGCTTACACGCGTTTAGATGCCGTATTGCTGGAGCGCCTTTTACCCAACGGGCGTTATCACGCCGATGTTTATGCCGGAGCTTATCGCCTGCTGGACGCAGCCAACATGCTAGGGTATCTGTTTGCTTCGCTGCTGTTGCCCATGTTCGCGCGCTTGCTGGCGCGAGGAGAAGACCCGCGCCCCTTGACGGGCCTGGCGTTTCGACTGATGTGGACAGGCTCTGTATTGTTGGTTTTGCTGGTGTTTTTTTTACGCACAGACCTGTTACAGATGATGATGCCGCAGCGAGCCGACGCTTACCGCTGGAACACGCTGGGCTTGCTGATATGGGCCTTTATCCCGATGGGCATAACGCATGTCTTTAGCACGTTGCTCACTGCCGACGGACGCCTATTCGCCATGAGCCGTTTCTTTGCCGTTGGGCTGGTGTTGGATGTCGCGCTCGACTTGTGGCTCATTCCGCGCCATCAGGCCCTGGGAGCGGCAATAGCGGCCGTAAGTACGCAGACCTTTGTGGCCGTGTCCATGGTGGCGCTGTGCGTTCATCGCTTCAATTGGCGCCTAAGCGGTGCGCTAATAGGGCCCTTCATCGCCTACGGAGCCACCCTCTTGGTTTTGAGCGCCCTTCTCGTTCATATACAAGGCTCTGCACTTGTGATAAGCCTGCTGCTGGCAACGGGAGGGGTGCTGACAGCAGTAGCCTGCGGATTGCTTCCCCTCAAGAGGATGATGCAGCTTAGGTGGAAATAAAAAGAGCCGAACGCGGACTTTTCCGGCTCGGCCTAAGTAAAAAGAAATTACTAAACACGGGTTTCTTTATCGCATCAGGACGGGAGCAGTTGCTCAAAACTTCTTTAGCAAGGAGAGGATGGCTTCTTCCAAGACGGGCCTAGGTACCAAGGAAAGCTCGGCACTCGTGCTCACTTGTGTAGAGAACTCCGCAGCCCAGTACTGAGTGGAGATTTTGGAAATGACCACCAGGCTGACAGCTCGACCTACGGGGGCCTTTTCGAGGCAAAAACGACTATCGGCCATGCTTCCCTCCAACTCGACGGCCGCCTGAGTGTAGTTAAAGACGGCAAAGACCCGCGTGTTTAGCGCGGTGAATTGCTTCGGCAGAGTAACACACAAAGAGACCGTCGAGTCCGGCAGCACCCGGGCACAGTTAAACCAGCCCACTTGGGGAAGCTGCACTTCATAGCCCGGCTGGAGACTGCCTCCCAGAGAAATGGGAAAAACGACCGAGAGCGCCGGTTGATTAAGATCCCGCCAGCCGAGCCGGTTCCCTTTGGAGTCTTCTTGGGCTGTGAATAGGCCCAGATTATTCTTAGAAGCATTTACCGGTATTTGCACGCGAATGGCCCGGCCGGGGCGCAAGCGCAACGGCTTGCCGGCACATGACGCTCGCAGGCGAACGATTCCTACGCTTTCCATCACCTTCCCCTCAGGATAAGAGCGCTGCGATAGGCCACGCGCCAGCCATTCGCCTTTTCGCGCGCTGAAAGTGACCTCCACACTTAAACTGGGACACGTGCTACAAGGCACCGGAACGCCGTCTTCACCTTCAAAGAGCGTCTCCGTCTGGGTTAAAAACAACCGCACTCCGCTGTTGACCAAAGTGAGCGTGGTGTCTTCAGAAAGCGCACCCGCACCTTCAAAGTGGAAAACGGCGTGGTTAGCCGCCTCGGCCACCTGCTCCAACAGAGCGCTAAAGTCCTCCGCAGCCGGTGGATAAGGTGCGAACTCGTACACATCCTCGCGGCAGGCGTAGACCCCCATCCAGGCGAGCCCCCATAAGAGCAGATGGCCGATACGCGTACGTGAATACATGTGTGGCAACTAAGTGTGTTCTGAAGATACTAAGGGGCAAGTGTATGCTGCCTAAAAGACGTCTTATCGGTGAGAATTATGAGCCTAATGAAAAAAATAGCCCCTCGCCGCACAGACGAGAAGGGGGTAACCGCTTTTTTGCGGCGCCTATTTGCCGCCCACCACCTGCGACAGGCCTACGCGTAAACCGACAAAGCTTTGGTACTGCTCTATGGGATAAGAGGGCAGAGTAACCGGCCGGAAGACAACGCGCAGGTAAGGCTCTACAAACACCCGCAAGTTGGGGGTTAAATGGTAAAAGCCTTGCACGCTATAGTTCCCGCTAAGCCCTACCCGCAGGCAGTATACCTCGCGGCCTCCACTGCCGGGCGTAAAGGACACCGGCTTGCCGGTGGTGTCCAGAAAGCTGCCGCGTTGGTGAAACCAAAGGTTTACAGAAGCCCCCACATTTAGGCTGACACCGGCAGCGCCTGTGCGCCACTCTAAGCCGGCTTGCACGGGAAGGTCCAACAGCCCAAATCGGTTGTAGGTCTTTATGTATTCGGCGCCGTATTCCACCCCTAACGTATCCGCAACGGTTGTCCACGTGCCGTTGATGAGCTTCTGGGTGATGACCACGTGGTAGCGGATGACATTAGGGTCGAAGTATTCGAAGCGCTCTACCCAGTGGTCGTAGTGAAGTCCGGTGCGAAGTAGGAAATTAGGGTGAAAACAGTAGGACAGACGGGCACCGATGTTAAAGGCGCCTTCGGGACTTTCTGTGCGGCGGCGCTCGGAGGCATACGCGTCTAATTCGGAATCCGTAAGGCGCCACCGAGACACAGACCACGTGGGGCCTCCGTAGAAGTCCAGTAGCCAGATCTTGCTCCTATTGCCAAAGCTGTAACATTTTTTAGTGTTGCCGTTGGTTTTCTTTGCCGCTGCCGTCGAAGCGACGGGCGAGAGGTTGATAAGACGGGCGGGCATGCACAAGTCGGCCGGCACCGGTGGAAGAGAGGTCGCAGTGCGAGGAAGGGCCATCGGCGTGCCTTCGTCTGTGACCGACAAAGGAGTTTGCTCCGCAGGAGATGCCGATGCTACGGGCTCAGAAGAGCCGACCGTAAGGGTAGGGCGCGGCAGAAATCGAGGCTTTCGTCTGGGCGATAGCCCTTCAGGGCGAGGTACAGGCACTACGGCGGCAGAGGAGACGGGCGAAGCGACATCCGCCGGGTGCAGATTGCCGGAGGCCGACTCAGGCAAGGACAGCGGATGAGAAGAGGACGCCGACGACCACCACCACAAGCCCGCTCCGGCCACACCGAGTAACAACAGCCCGGCGCTCCACCACAGGACCAAAAGGCGACGGCGGCGACGGCGTAGCTCTCGGCTTATGCCTTCCCATACATCGGTCGGCGGAGAAACCGCCGCCTCCCGAAGTCGGCGCTGCAATAAGTAATCGATGTAGTGTCCCGGCCTTTCCATAAATAGGGATTATTCTGTCGGTAGGGCCATTTGAGGATAAAAAGATCGCAGTTGCTCGCACAACCAGCGCCGAGCTTTGGTCAACTGAGAGCGCGAGGTGCTCTCCTGTATCCCCAGCAACTCCGCCGCCTCGGCGTGAGAGTAGCCTTCTATGGCTACCAGATTAAACACTATGCGATAGCCGTCAGGCAAACAACTGACCAAGTGAAGCAGCTCGGCCTCGGTCAAATACTGCAACGCATCGGGCTCGACGGGATACTCGGGCAGCTGCTCCCACCCGTTGCTCTCGTATTCAAAGCGCCGGCGCTGGTAGGTGCGCAAGGCGGTGTTGATGATGATGCGGCGAATCCACCCCTCGAATGAGCCCTGAAACTGAAACTGCTCCAACTTGGAAAAGACTTTTATGAACCCTTCCTGCAAAATGTCTGCCGCATCAGACGCATTGCGGGCATAGCGCAAGCACACAGCGTACATTTTACTCGCATAGCGCTCGTACAACAGACGTTGATGGCGGGCGGACCCGCGCAGACACCCCCGGATGAGTTCTTGTTCGTCCATTAACAAGTTTTATTCAGGATACGTCATTTCCGGTAGCCGGGCTGGTCCCGAAGGTACGCTCTTTAACGCAGATGCAAAAGCGTTATTTGGCGCTGCCCTTTGCCTCAGAGGAGTTTTTTTACTTTAACACTACAACACCGAGTGCTCGACGAACGGCCGGCGCTGAGGGTAATCCGTCGTATAATGTAGCCCGCGGCTCTCTCGCCGATGAGAAGCCGACCGCGTGATGAGGTAGGCAATTGTAATTAGGTTTCGCAGCTCCATCAGCTGCGGGCTAATTGTTGTCGTTCGGTAAAGGTCTTCGGTCTCCTGGTAGAGCAAGAACAGGCGGTCCAAAGCGCGCTTTAGGCGAATGTTAGAGCGCACAATGCCGACGTAGTAAGACATAACTTCCCGCAGTTCCTTTTGGCTCTGGGTAATAAGCACCATTTCTCGGGGCTCTGTGGTGCCCTCGGCATTCCAGTCCGGTACGTCCTCCTGATATCTCCATTGGCTCACTTGGTCGCGAGTATCTGAGGCTACCCGATGGGCAAAAACCATCGCTTCGAGTAGAGAATTGGAGGCCAGGCGATTGGCGCCGTGCAAACCGGTAGAGGAGCACTCGCCCGCCGCATATAAGCGGCGAATGCTGCTGCGGCCCCAGGCATCCACGCGAATGCCTCCACAGAGATAGTGGCAAGCCGGGGCAACCGGAATAAGGTCGCGCATCGGGTCGATGCCCAGGCTCAGACATTTTTCGTAAATGGTGGGAAAATGCGCTACAAAGGCCTCTCGGTCTAAATGCCGACAGTCCAGATACATGCAGTCGGTACCGCGTTTCTTCATTTCCGAGTCAATGGCTCGGGCCACAATGTCGCGAGGGGCCAGCGATTGGCGCGCGTCGTACAGATGCATGAACGCTTCCCCGTCAGCCGTTTTCAGTTCCGCCCCAAAGCCGCGCACGGCTTCCGAAATCAGAAAGGCCGGATTCTCGCCGCCGGGATGGTACAGCGCCGTGGGGTGAAATTGCACAAATTCCATGTTTTCTACCCTGCCCTTGGCGCGATAAGTCATGGCGATGCCATCGCCTGTAGCAATAACCGGGTTCGTTGTGGTTTTGTACACCTGACCGGCACCACCCGTACACAAGACGGTTACACGGGACAAGATAGTGTCGATTTCGCCGGTTCGTTTGTGAAGAGCATAGCAGCCGTAACATTCGATGTCGGGTGTTACCCGGATGACCATGCGACCTAAGTGATGCTGCGTGATGAGGTCAAGGGCAAAGTAGTCCTCTAAAATCTCGATGTTGGGATACTGCTTAACGGCTTCGAGCAGCGTGCGCAGGATTTCCTGCCCGGTCAGGTCTTTGTGATGCAGAATGCGGTGCTCCGAGTGCCCGCCCTCTCGGGCCAAATCGTAGCGATCGGCGTTACCTTTTTCCTTGTCAAAGCGAGCTCCCCATTCGATGATCTCGCGCACGCGCTGCGGCCCTTCGTGTACGACCATCTCGACGATGTCCCGCTTGCACAAGCCGTCTCCGGCATTTAGAGTGTCGGCAATGTGCTTTTCGTAGGTATCTTTTTCCAAGTCCCAAACCGCTGCCACGCCGCCCTGGGCGTAGCGCGTGTTGCTTTCGCCTGCGTTGGTCTTCGTTAAAACTAAGATGCGCCGGTCGGGATGCATCTGAGCGGCTTTAAGCGCAAAGGTGAGTCCGGCAATGCCGGAACCCAGCACCAAAAAATCGGTCTTAATACGTGTCATAAAATCAGAAACCATACACCAGTGTCAACGACCAGGCAGAGTTTTTCAACTCTCCAATCAAATTTTGGAGCGAAGGCCCCCCGCTCACGTTCCGCAGACCGCGGTGTAGCCGAAAATGAAAGCCGATATTGCCCAAATCGAGCCCGGCGCCGAAATGCCAGCCGAAATCTATTTTTTCCAAATCCTCTTTATCGAAGTTAATGGGTCTGCCCTGTTCGTCCTTAAACTCGCCGTTGGCATTGGCCAATAGGCCGGCGTTCACTCCGGCGTGCAGGTTGACGATGCTCAGGTTGTACTCCAACGACAGCGGCACTTCTACATAAGACGATTTGAGCGAAGAGAGAAAGCTGTCTCTTTTGAAAGTAGCCCCTCGGGTGGCGTACAGGACTTCGGGGCGGAGAGAAAAGCCGCCTTTGCCCAGAGGAACTTTGAGAAAAGCGCCGCCCAGCAAGCCGATGCGACCGTTGCGATCTTGCGCGCGCGCATCATCGTAGAGGTTGCTGCCCGTAACGCCCAATCGGAAGCCCAAGCGCGCTTTGCCTTCGGTCATCTGGGCGTTTGAAGAGGGAAGGTAAATACCGGCGAGAAACAGAAGCCATAAACCAAACAAGCGCATGAGGAAGAACGGGTTTTGTGTTAGGTGAATCTATCTTGTAAAGCGAAAGCCTCTGCAATGCTGGGCATTACCGCTATGCGCACAGACAAATGCCGTCAGAGCTCTTTTTGTTGTCGAGATGGGCCGGTTTATGCATTTTTTAACCCTAAGCCCGCTTTTTCGGAGATCTCCAGCATGCGATGGATGCAGCGAACGCCCTGCTCGATGACCCAATGGGGCAACAGGATTTCGGGCTGCTCGTATTGCAGGCACAAGTATACCTTTTCAAGTGTGTTGCGCTTCATGTGAGGGCACTCATTACAGGCGCAATTGTTCTGCGGCGGAGCGGGAATGAAGGTCTTGTGAGGACTGGCCTTTTGCATTTGGTGAAGGATGCCGGGCTCCGTGGCAACGATATACTCGGTAGCGCTGTCTTGGATGGTGAATTTGAGCAGACCGGTGGTACTGCCGATAAAGTCGGCCATTTCCAAGATGTGCGGCTCGCACTCAGGATGGGCAATGAATTTAGCGTTCGGGTGCCGTGCTTTGAGTTTGACGATGCGCTCATGGCTAAAGACTTCGTGCACCATGCAGGAGCCGTTCCAAAGCACCATGTTGCGCCCGCTTTTCTTGATGAGGTAGGCGCCTAAGTTCTTGTCGGGCGCAAAGATGATGGGCTGCTCTTGGGGAATGCTCTCAATAATGGCCACGGCGTTGGTGCTGGTGCAGCAGATGTCGGTGAGGGTTTTCAACTCGGCCGAGCAGTTGATATAGGATACGACTATGTGGTCGGGGTATTTTTCTTTGAAACGTCGAAACAGGTGCGGAGGGCAAGAGTCGGCCAAAGAGCAACCGGCTTTGAGGTCGGGCAGAAGAACCTTCTTTTGAGGAGAAAGCATCTTGGCCGTTTCGGCCATAAAATGCACTCCGGCGAAGACAATGATGTCCGCATTCGTTTGAGCGGCTTTTTGCGACAAGCCCAGCGAGTCGCCGATAAAGTCGGCGACGTCTTGTATTTCAGCGTCCTGATAGTAGTGGGCCAGGATGACGGCATTCTTTTCGCGCTTGAGGCGCTGTATTTCGGCTACCAGATCGAGCGAAGGGTCTACTTCGAGGTCTAAGAAACCGTTTCGTTCGAGGTGCTGTAAGGCGCGGGCAAGGTCGGATGTCATGGCGCAATTGAATTGAAATGGATGGTATTTGTGCACACTCGTTTGCACGGCTGCAGATACAGGAACGAAACAAAGATAGCCGCCCTGAGTTTATCCTAAGGATCTTAGGTGCTGTTTTACCTTTGTCAATGATATTTCCGTAGGAGAAATCATGTTGTTGTATAACGTAACGATTACGGTTGACTTGGCGGTTCACGACGACTGGTTGCGCTGGATGCGCGAGCAGCATATCCCTGATGTGTTGGCTACGGGTTTCTTTCGAGGCTACCGCATGAGTCGTCTGTTGAACCACGAGCATCCGGAGTCGGCCATTTACACTGTACAATACGAGGTAGACAACTGGGAGCAGCTACGCCGCTACTGGGAGGAGTGCGCCCCGCGCTTGCAAGGGGAGCACCTGCGGCGTTATGCCGACAAGTGCGTGGCTTTTCGCACGGTCATGGAGGTGGTCTCAGCACAGAGCAACGCTTAGCCGTGCTGCTCAAGGGCATCCCAGTATTCGACGGCTCGCCGCGTGTGGGGGATGCAGATGGAGCCGCCCACCAGATTGGCTATGGCCAGCACTTCAAAAAGCTCATCGGTGCCGACACCCAATTGACGACATTGACCCAGGTGATAACGGACACAATCGTCGCAACGCAGTACTAAAGAGGCGACCAGGCCCAACAGTTCCTTGGTCTTGGCGTCCAGCGCTCCGCTTTGATAGGCTTGGTGGTCTAGGCTCCAGAAGCGCTTGATGACTTTGTTGTCCTGGCGCAAAATGCGCTCGTTCATCCGCGCGCGATAGGCGTTGAAATCCTCTACGATACTCATAAACAGAGGGAAAGGCAGTGTTTAGGCTTTAGCGCACGATCAGCACCGGAATAGATACGGCGTGTCGCACGGCGTCGATCGTGGCGCCAAAGATGAGGTCTTTTAGGGTGCGATGACCGTGCGCCCCCATGACCAATAGGGTTACCGGTCGGTGGCGAATCAAGCGAGGAATCTCCTGACGTGCCTTGCCAAAACCGATAACGACTTCACAGCGATAACCCATGCCTTGCAGATGTTGGGCGTATTGATTAAGTATTTTCTGGTCTTCATAGGTCTCCATGTCGCGGATTTGGTCGCCCATGACCCAGGCACCGGCGGTTTCGACCACGTGAAGCAGCAAATAGTGGGCGTTCTTACCGCCCAACTGAAGGGCATGATGCAGCGCTTTGGCGTCGGCGTCGGAAAAGTCCAGCGCTATCGCAACGTGAGGATAATCGGTCGGTGGCATCTCCTCAATAGCGGAAAAAGCCCCGTGAGGCAAGGAGACACGAGGACGGCGATAAGCAGACCCTAAAATAGGCCTCAGGACGATGTACCCCAACATCACCGCGCAGAAGAGCAACAGCGGTATGACTACCCACCGCAACCATAAGGCATATTGCGGAGCCTGGACCAGCCAATGGTTTATCTCCTGAATTAACAGCCAGGCGTTTAGCCCTACGACCACAGCAGCGCTTGACCAGCCGGCCAACCGCGTCCATGGGCCTATGGCAAACTCACCCATTTGCCGGCGACTGCTAACGTAGTGAAGCAAGGGCACTACCGCAAAACCCAGCTGCATGCTCAAGATAACCTGGCTCAGCACCAGCAAATCGCCCACAAGGGCCTCTCCCAGCAGCGAGATGGCCAAAACGGCCGGTATCACGGCCAACAGGCGCGTCAGGATACGGCGCAGCCACGGAGCAATGCGCAAATCCAAGTAGCCCTCCATGACGATTTGACCGGCCAAAGTGCCGGTAACGGTGCTGCTCTGGCCGGCCGCAATCAGCGCTACGGCAAACAAAACCGGCGCATAGCTCTTGCCCAATAGGGGTTCGAGCAGTTGATACGCATCTTGAATTTCCGAAACGCCGGAGTAGCCGTTTTTGTGGAAAACGGCTGCCGCCAAAATCAAAATAGCGGCATTGACCAACAACGCTATGTTGAGGGCGATGGCCGAGTCGATTACGTTGTAGCGAATGGCGCGCCGAAGGCCCTGAGGAGTGGAATCTATCTTTCGCGTCTGTACTAAGGCGGAGTGCAGGTACAGGTTGTGGGGCATTACCGTTGCACCGATGATGCCGATAGCAATGAACAAGGCCTCACCATCGGGTATGGACGGAACCAACCCGGAGGCCATCTCGGCAGCCACCGGCTTGGCCAAAAACATCTGTACGGCAAACGCTCCGCCGATAACACTAATAAGCCCCAAAATAAGGGCTTCCAACTTGCGAATACCCCAGTGCATCAACAGCAAAAGCAAAAAGGCGTCCAGCACGCTGATGGCTACCCCCCACACCAGCGGCAATCCGAAGAGCAGCTGCAAACCGATAGCCATACCCAAGACCTCCGCCAAATCGGTTGCAGCAATGGCAACCTCTGCCAGCAGGTAGTTGAACAAGTTCACCCCGCGCGGATACAGCTCGCGCGATGCCTGTGCCAGGTCGCGCCCTGCAACGACACCCAAACGCGCACTCAAGCTCTGCATCAGTAAGGCGATGAGGTTAGACATCACCAATACCCACAGCAAGGCGTAACCAAAGCGGCTACCCCCTGCCAGGTCGGTGGCCCAATTGCCTGGGTCCATATAGCCCACACTCACCATGTAAGCCGGTCCGATGAAAGCCAGCAGGCGCCGAAATGCCCCGCCGCTCACGTTCGTCTCAACGGTGCTGTGTACTTCGGCAAGGGAACGACTCATCTGATGCTTATTCATGGCTTTTGCAATGATTAAACCCATAGCTATGCGTTCTGTAAAGCGACAAACAGGCTGCGCACGACCTTATCGCTAAGCATGAGCTCGCGCCCCTGGTCTAAGAGGAGCACTTGTAAAGAGCCGTCAAACTCTACCCGGTCTACCACCTTTATCCGCTCGCCTAAGGCCAGACCCAGGCGATCGAGATATTTTAAAAAAGCCGCGCTGTGGTCGTCTACCCCTACTATCACGGCCCACTCGCCAACATTCAGCGTGCTGAGCAGCTGCCGCGAACTGCCGGGCCACTCGCCTTTGGCATTGGGAATAGGGTCGCCGTGCGGGTCAACGGTAGGATAGCCCAAAAAGGCCTCCAAGCGCTCAATAAGCTCGGGATAATGAACATGCTCTAATTGCTCGGCCACATCGTGCACCTCGTCCCAAGAAAAACCCAATTTTTGGGTCAAAAACACCTCCCAAAGCCGATGGCGACGCACTAACGCCGTAGCTACCCGCCTGCCCTCATCGGTCAGCTGCACACCGTAGTATTTTTCGTAAGTAGCCAACTGCTTTTCCGACAATCGCCTCAGCATGTCGGTCACCGAAGGCGCCGTCGTCTGCATCTCTGCCGCCAAGGCACCGGTGGTCACAGGCCCCCGTTCTCGCTGAGACAACTTAAGAATGGCCTTTAGGTAATTCTCCTCAGAGGATGTATACATAGCCGCTCGGCTTTGATTGCAATTGCGGAAACAAAGGTGACGTTTTTTTAGTTTGGCCTAAAAAACAAATACGACTCTTCAAAGTTTTTGCGCTCGTCCTCTTTCGGCACACCCAGGGTCCGATGCCGTGGCCGAGGTCTTCGGCCTGAAGCAACGCGCAAGCAGCGAGAGTCCTTAACTTTGCCCGGCTCGACCACGCGGACCGTCTTTATGAAAAATCCGATTATTTATCAGCCCAGAAATAAGATTCGCCTCGTCACGGCAGCCAGTCTGTTTGACGGGCACGATGCGGCGATAAACATCATGCGGCGCATCATGCAGGCCAGCGGCGCCGAAATCATTCACCTGGGTCACAACCGCTCGGCGCAGGAGATTGTGGACTGCGCCATACAAGAGGACGTACAGGGTATCGCCGTGACCAGCTATCAAGGCGGGCACATGGAGTTTTTCAAGTACATGTACGACCTCCTGCAGGAGCGCGGCGCCGGTCACATAAAGATCTTCGGCGGCGGCGGAGGCACCATTCTGCCCTCGGAGATAGAAGAGCTGCACGCCTACGGCATTGCGCGCATTTATCATCCGGACGACGGGCGCGCCATGGGGCTGCAGGGCATGATCAACGATGTATTGCAGAAATGCGACTTTCCGGTGGGCGATGCCCTCAACGGCGAACTCCAACGCCTGCGCGAGCGCGACGCGAGGGCAGTAGCCCGACTGATTTCGATTGCGGAGAACAACCCCGCGCTCTTTGAGCAGGCTGTTCGACCCTTCCTACAGGTAAGTGGCGCCCCTCCTGTATTGGGGGTTACCGGAACCGGCGGGGCCGGTAAATCGTCCTTATTGGACGAGTTGGTGCGGCGTTTTTTGCTCGACTTTTCGGACAGAACCCTCGGCATCATCTCGGTGGACCCCTCTAAGCGCAAAAGTGGCGGTGCCCTCCTGGGCGACCGCATTCGGATGAACGCCATCCACAACGCGCGCGTGTACATGCGCTCGCTGGCTACCCGCCAGTCGAACCTGGCCCTGTCGCGGTACGTGCACGATGCTCTGCTGGTGCTCAAGGCGGCCGGCTACGACCTCATCATCCTGGAAACCAGCGGTATCGGCCAAAGCGATACCGAAATCGTGGACCACAGCGACCTGTCGCTCTACGTCATGACGCCGGAGTTTGGGGCTGCTACCCAGCTGGAAAAAATCGACATGCTCGATTTTGCCGATTTGGTCGCCATCAACAAATTCGACAAACGCGGCGCCCTGGATGCCCTGCGCGACGTGCGCAAGCAGGTGCAGCGCAACCGCGGCGCTTGGAACACACCTCTGGAGCAAATGCCCGTCTTTGGCTGTATCGCCAGCCAGTTTAATGACCCCGGCGTCAATCAACTGTACCGACGGCTCATTGATTTGCTCAACGAAAAATGCGGAGCGGGCTTCGTGTCGCATTTCGAGGCCCCCGAGGAGATGAGCGAAAAGGTCTACATCATTCCGCCCAGCCGCACGCGCTATCTGTCGGAGATCGCCGAGACGGTGCGCAAATACAACCGCGACGTAGAGCAACAAGTAGCCATTGCACGGCAATTAGGGTCTCTTAAGAGCAGCATCGAACTGCTGGAGACGAAAGCCCAAGGCGAGGGCGCCGCCACGGCCTTGGAAACGCTGCGAAGGCAATACGACGCCTTATCCGCTCAGTTGGACTGGCGCTGCAAGCGCATACTGGAAAAACACGACATTCAAAGAGAGCGCTACGCCGCCGATTCTTATTCTTATACGGTGCGCGACCGAGAAGTGGTGGTCAAGACCTATCACCGCAGCCTTTCGGGCACGCGCATTCCGCGGGTAGCATTTCCGCGCTACCGGGACTGGGGTGAAATTTTGCGCTGGCGCCTGCAGGAGAACGTGCCGGGTGAGTTTCCCTACACGGCAGGGGTGTTCCCCTTTAAGCGCGAAGGCGAAGACCCCACCCGCATGTTTGCCGGTGAAGGCGGCCCTGAGCGCACCAACAAGCGCTTCCATTACCTTTCTTACGGCCTGCCCGCCGCCCGCCTGAGCACAGCCTTCGATTCGGTAACGCTTTACGGCCAAGACCCCGACATCCGGCCGGACATTTACGGCAAGGTGGGCAATTCGGGTGTATCCGTCTGTTGTTTAGACGACGCCAAAAAGCTGTATTCGGGCTTTGACCTGTGCGACCCGAAGACATCCGTCTCCATGACCATCAACGGCCCCGCCGCAACGGTAGCCGCCTTTTTTATGAATGCAGCCATCGACCAGCAATGCGAAAAATACATTCGCCAAAACGGCCTGGAGCACTTAGTGGAGGCTAAGTTGAAAGAAAAATACGATAACCGCGGCCTGCCTCGCCCCCGCTACGACGCCCCTACATTGCCTGAAGGGCACAACGGCTTAGGCCTGCTTTTGCTAGGCGTCACAGGAGACGAAGTGCTGCCGCCGGAGGTTTATCACCAAATAAAGGCCTATGCCCTCTCCACCGTGCGCGGCACGGTACAGGCCGATATTTTAAAGGAAGATCAAGCGCAAAACACGTGCATCTTCAGCACCGAGTTCAGCCTGCGCCTCATGGGCGACGTGCAGGAATACTTCATCCAAAACAAGGTGCGCAACTTTTATTCGGTGTCCATATCGGGCTACCACATTGCCGAGGCAGGAGCCAATCCTATTACCCAGCTGGCCCTTACCCTGGCCAACGGCTTCACTTACGTGGAGTACTACGTGTCCAGAGGGATGAACGTCAACGACTTCGCTCCCAACCTCTCGTTCTTTTTCTCCAACGGTCTCGACCCTGAGTATGCCGTCATCGGACGGGTGGCGCGGCGGATATGGGCCAAAGCTATGCGCTTCAAATACGGCGCCAACCCGCGCAGCCAAATGCTCAAATACCACGTGCAAACCTCGGGGCGAAGCCTGCATGCCCAGGAAATCGCCTTCAACGATATCCGCACGACCTTGCAGGCCCTGTACGCCATCTACGACAACTGCAATTCGCTGCACACCAACGCCTACGACGAGGCCATCACCACGCCCACCGAAGAGTCGGTGCGCCGTGCCATGGCCATACAGCTCATTATTAACCACGAGCTGGGGCTGGCCAAAAACGAAAATCCGCTGCAAGGCTCTTTCATTATCGAGGATCTGACCGACTTGGTAGAGGAAGCCGTGCTGGCGGAATTCGACCGCCTCACCGAGCGCGGAGGCGTGTTGGGTGCCATGGAAACCATGTACCAGCGCAACAAAATCCAGGAAGAGAGCTTGCACTACGAAACGCTCAAACACAGCGGCGAGCTGCCCATCATAGGGGTAAATACCTTCCTGAGCAAAGAGGGCTCGCCCACGATTTTGCCTGGAGAGGTCATCCGGGCCACAGAGGCGGAAAAGAGCGCTCAGCTGGAGACGGTGCGTCGCCTGCACCGTGCCAACGCCGAGCAAGCTGCTGCAGCGTTAAAGCGCCTGCAACAAGCCGCTATACACAACCAAAACATGTTTGCCGAACTCATGGAAGCCGTCAAGGTGTGTTCGCTGGGCCAAATCACCCAGGCCCTCTTCGATGTCGGCGGGCAATACCGGCGCAACATGTAGAGCAACCGTGCTCAAGGCGGCAGCTTTTTGGTCACCCCGTTGAGGCGATGGGTGGTTTCTTTGCGGGCCGAAACATGACGCGTCCGCTCCTCCTCGCTTACACAGCCTTAGGCGCTATATGCCTCATTTGGGGCACCACCTATACCGTCATCAAGATGGCTCTGCGCGATTTTCCGCCGTATCTGTTGGTAGGCATTCGCCAGACGGCCGCCGGACTGCTCTTGCTGGCGTGGGCCATCGGGCGCGGTTATACGACGACGTGGGCCCTCCTGCCGTTGGCGGAGCGCAAACGTTACCTGTGGCGGCAGGCGCTGACGGGGCTGTGTACCATTAGCGGTGGCAACGGCCTCATTACTTGGGGCATGCAAGAGGTTTCCTCCGGCCTGGCCGCCGTCATCGGCTCGCTAACGCCGGTAGTCGTCGTCCTCATCAACCTCGCCTGGCGCGGCACGGAGCGGGTGAATGCCCAGATGATGTCCGGCGTGTTGTTGGGCTTTGCCGGCTTGGGGTTGGTTTTTCGCGAGGGTTGGGCCGATTTTCTCCACCCGGCTTACCGATGGGGCATAGCGGCGTGCTTTGGCTCCTGTTTCACCTGGTCGCTGGGCACCGTAATGGCCAAGCGCTGGAACGATGCGCGCCTGTCACCGGTGCTTAACGCCGGCATGCAAGTAACGGCAGGTGGCCTGGGTGGCTTTGTGCTAAGCGTGTGGTTTGACCCGCCGCGCGCCGTTGCCCACACGGCAGAGGGCTGGGCATCCGTTGCTTACCTGGCGGTGGTAGGCTCTGCCGTTGCCTTTAGTTTGTACATGTTCGTCTTGCAGCACTTGAGTGCAGCGGTGTCTTCGCTGTACACCTACGTCAACCCGGTAGTGGCCATCTTGCTGGGTTGGCTTTTCTTGGGCGAACGCCTGAGTGCCGTGGAAGGATTGGGCATGTTCATGGCAGTCGTCGGAGTGTGGTTGGTCAACTACGGGCAACGCACGAGCGTTGTAAGATGAGCTTACGCAACGCCTTATCTTTGCGCCTATGTCGCCTTCTGCTGCGCCGGTTTTGATAAATTTTTCCGGCAAACCCCAGCCGAGCTTTAATAAAAATTTTGACCTGCTCATTCGCACGCTGCGCGAGTGGCAGGAAAAGGGCTATGAAATTTTTATATGCTCAGACAACCCCAAACAGCTCAACCGTCTGCAGGCTATTTTTAAAGACCTCAATGCGGGAGTGAAATGGCATCCGGTGGAAATCGCCCTGTCGGCGGGCTTTGTAGATGAAGATTTGAAAATCGCCTGTTTTACCGACCACCAGATCTTCCAGCGCTTTCACGCCTACCGACTGCGAACCGGTTTTACCCGCGAGCAAGCGCTCAACGTGCGCCTCTTGCGCGAGCTGCAACCGGGCGACTACGTCACCCACGTCGACTACGGCATCGGGCGCTACTCCGGCCTGCAGAAAATCGACATCGGCGGCCAACTACAGGAGGCCGTACGCCTGGTGTATAAGAATAACGACCTGCTCTACGTCAGCATCCACTCGCTGCACAAGATCTCCAAATACGTAGGCAAAGACGGGGAGGCCCCGCAGCTGTCCAAATTGGGCTCCGATGCCTGGAAACAGCTGAAAGCACGCACCAAACGCAAAATCAAAGACATCGCCGCCGAGCTCATCCGCCTATATGCCAAGCGAAGAGCCTCTAAGGCCCATGCCTTCCCACCAGACGGCTATTTGCAAAACGAACTGGAGGCCAGCTTCCTTTACGAAGATACACCTGACCAGTACCGGGCCACTCAAGAAGTAAAGGCCGACATGGAAAAGCCCTACCCCATGGACCGCCTCATCTGCGGCGATGTGGGTTTTGGAAAAACCGAAATCGCCATTCGAGCGGCCTTCAAGGCCGCTACCGACGGTAAGCAAACGGCCGTACTGGTGCCTACTACCATCCTAGCGCTGCAACACTGGCGCACCTTTAGCGAGCGCTTGAGCGAGTTCCCGGTAACGGTGGATTACCTAAACCGCTTTCGGAGCGCCCGCGAACGAAAGGAGATTCTGCAAAAATTGGCCAACGGCCAAATCGACATCATCATCGGCACCCATGCCCTGCTGAGTAAAGAGGTCCGATTCAAAGACCTGGGCCTGCTCGTCATCGACGAAGAGCAAAAATTCGGAGTAGCCGCCAAGGAAAAACTCCGCGCCCTCCAGGTCAACGTGCACACGCTCACTCTGACGGCCACCCCCATCCCGCGCACCCTGCAGTTTAGCCTCATGGCCGCACGCGACATGAGCATCCTGCGCACGCCGCCCGCCAACCGACAGCCCATCCACACAGAGGTGCGGGTGTTCGATGAAAAACTCATTCAAGACGCCATCTACAACGAAGTGCACCGCGGCGGTCAGGTGTTCTTCGTACACAACCGCGTTACCGAGCTGCCGGCAATGGCGGCACTGCTGCAACGGCTGTGTCCAGACCTAAACATCGCCGTGGCCCACGGCCAAATGGAGGCGGAAAAGCTGGAACGCGTCCTCATTGAATTCATCGAGCGCCGATACGACGTATTGGTGTGCACCAACATCATAGAGACCGGGCTGGACATCCCTAACGCCAACACCATCATCATCAACCGAGCAGACCTCTTCGGCCTCAGCGACTTACACCAGCTGCGCGGTCGAGTAGGCCGTTCCAACGTGCGCGCCTTTTGCTATCTGCTGTCACCACCGATGAGTACGCTCACTGCCGAAACGCGCAAACGCCTGCGCACCATCGAAGAGTTCAGCGACTTGGGCGCCGGCTTTCAGGTAGCCCTGCGAGACCTGGACATTCGCGGAGCCGGAAACCTCCTGGGTGCCGAACAGTCGGGCTTCATAGCCGACATCGGCTACGAGACGTACCAAAAAATCCTAGACGAGGCCATTCAAGAGCTAAAAGAAACCGAATTTAAAGAACTTTTCCGGGAGGAGCTGTCCCAAAAGGGCGCTTATGTGCACGACGTGGCAATCGAAACAGATGTGGAAATGCTCATTCCGGATGAATACGTCCCCAGTACAGGTGAGCGCCTAAGCCTGTACACCCAACTGAACAGTATATCCGACGAGGCCGGCATAGAGGCCTTTGCCCACGCCCTGCGCGACCGCTTCGGGCCCATACCGCCGCAGGTGGACGCGCTCTTCGAGGCGCTTCGCCTGCGCTGGTTGTGCAAACCGCTGGGCTTTGAGCGCTTAGTACTCAAAAATCACCGGCTGCGGTGCTATTTCCTGGGCAATCCGCAGTCTCCCTTCTTTGAAACGCAGTCTTTCCAACGCCTCCTGCAATTTATTGCCGAAAAAGGGCGCGTCATGGGTCTCTCTTTAAAGCAAACCGCGCGCGAGCTGGTGGTCATTCAAGAGGACGTGCGCACCCTACAGCAAGCCAAGCGAACGCTGGAGCAACTGAATCGAATTTTCGAGCCCACTGCCACCCATGCTAAACCCTAGCCCTCTCTTCGCCGTTAGGCCGAGTGCATGAAACACTTGCTCTATCTAAAAAAGTACTTCTGGAAATACCGCTGGCGCCTGCTGCTGGGAGCACTATTTGTAGGCTTGGCGAATGCTTTTCGCGTGCTACAGCCCCAAGTCATCCGCGAAGCGCTCGACCACGTCGTAGAGCGTGTCCAACACTACCGGCAAACCGGAGGTATCGCTGCGCATCCGGAAGCCTTTGAAGAGCTGAGCCATCAGATCGCGCGCTTCGGGCTCATTGTTATCGGCTTGGCCATCCTCATGGGACTGTTCATGTTCTTCATGCGACAGACCATCATCGTCATGAGTCGGCTCGTCGAGTACGACATGCGTAAAGAACTCTTTGCCCATTACACCCGGCTTGACCTGGCCTTTTTTCGCCGCCATAGCACCGGTGACTTGATGTCGCGCATATCGGAAGACGTCTCTAAAGTGCGTATGTTTTTGGGCCCGGCCATTTTGTACGGTCTGGACCTGACCTTCCTTTTTGTATTCACCATATCCTCTATGCTCCGGGTAAGCGTGCCGCTGACCCTTTGGTCGCTGCTGCCGTTGCCGCTGTTGAGCCTGTCTATCTACTGGGTAAGTAGCCTGATGAACCGGCGCAGCGAGCACATTCAACAGCAATTAGGAGTGCTGACCAGCACCGCCCAAGAGGTGTTTAGCGGCATCCGCGTAGTGAAAAGCTATGCTCAAGAGGAGGCCATGGGTCAGCACTTTGCCCGCCAATGCGAGGCCTATCGGCAAAAGACCCTGGCGCTGACCCGCGTAGACGCTTTCTTCTACCCGCTCATGGTGCTCATGATCGGGGCCAGTACCATCATTACGGTTTATGTAGGCGGGCTGTATGCCGTTAAGGGCGAAATTACGGCGGGAAATATAGCCGAGTTTGTCATTTACATCAACATGCTGACCTGGCCGGTGACGGCCATAGGTTGGATCGCTTCGCTTACTCAGCAAGCGGCGGCAGCCCAAAAGCGAATTAACGAAATCCTCTACACGGAACCGGCCGTGGCCGATCCGCCGCCGAGGCGGGCAGCGCCCACACCGATGCAGCGTGTGAGTGGACATATCGTTTTTGAAAAAGTGGGCTTTGTCTACCCAGACTCCGGCATCCGCGTCCTGCGCGAGGTGTCTTTTGAAGTGTTGCCCGGCCAAAAAGTGGCCATCGTGGGGCGCACGGGAGCCGGCAAAACTACGATAGCCGACCTGCTGGTGCGCATGTACGATGTGAGTGAAGGGCGTATCTGGCTGGATGGAAGAGACCTGCGCGAGTATCCCCTTCACTTCTTGCGCCGCAATATCGGCTATGTGCCACAAGACGTCTTCCTCTTCTCCGAGACGGTATTGGCCAACATCGCCTTTGGGCAGCCCAACCTCAGCCGCGTCGAGGCGGAAACATACGCGAAATACGCCGCCGTGCACGGCGACATCATCGGCCTGCCACAAGGGTACGACACCGTAGTGGGCGAACGCGGCGTGATGCTGTCTGGAGGGCAAAAACAGCGCATCAGTTTGGCGCGAGCTTTTGCCAAACAACCTCAAATCTTTTTGCTGGACGATTGTCTCTCTGCCGTGGACACCCACACGGAAAGCCGCATTCTGCACTACTTAAACGAAACCTTAGCCGACAAGACGGCTATACTCATCACCCACCGAATTTACGGCATGCTGACGTTCGACCAGATTTTCGTACTCGAGGACGGGCAAATCGTCGAGCAGGGCAAGCACGAAGAACTCCTGGCGCGCGGCGGGTATTATGCCGAGCTTTTCGAGCAGCAAGCGGCGGCCGCCAACGGCCTGTGAAGCGAAGGCTCACTGACCGACGCGCCGGAAGGACTCCTTGGAGAGCAGCTGCCGTGTCGTCGGCGAAAGCTGTTCTATTTGGGCGCCCGAACGCTTTGCCTGTTGGAGCACTTCGAGGGCTTTTGCCGTATCGCCTTTTTGCAGATTAGCTTCTATAACCACTTCCATGGCTTTCGCGTTGGTTGGCTCTCGGCGCAGCACCTCATACGCTTGTCGAGCGGCTTTTTCGGGGTTTCCCAGGGCCAAGTTTATCCGGGCAGCGCCCAACCGCGCTTTGGGGTCTCGGGTGCGGTCGGCCTTCTGCTCCAGCTGCTCGCTCCGTTTTTCCAGCGCGGTGGTGCTGTCCTGTACCTCGATGGCTTTTTGTTGGACCCACTCCTCGCGGACGGCGCCTTCTCGATGTGCTTGGTCCAGCTCCTGGCGGGCTTTGGCCGGCTGACCGGTTTTGAGGAAGGCTTCTGTGCGCGCCTGGCGCAAGGCAGGCAACAGCGTACCGTCGGCGACCGGCACGGCCTCTAAGTCGCGCGCGGCAGCCTCGTATTGGGCCATCTGTAGGTACAGCGCGCCGCGCTTGAGCCGGGCAGTCTGATTGTTGGGGTCCTTTTCGAGTACCTTATCGTACGCCTCGATGGCCTTTTCAGGTTCATTGTTGAGCAAGTGCTGCTGGGCTATGAGCAGCTGCACGGTGGTATCCAAAGCGATTTGTTCTTCCGCGGAAGCACTCGTTATCGCAGTGTTTTGTGGAAGGGAGCGAAGGATTTCGGCCAAGACGGGGATGCCCTTGTGATTGGCCAGAACAACAAACAGCAATTGGGCAATGCGGCGCGGGTCGCTGGTAACGGCGGCCTCCTCGGTGGCCGACAGAAGGCGATGCACGATGGAGTCGCCGGAAAGCCGCCCCTCTGCGGCGCTAATAAGGCGATAGCGCACGTCGAGAGCATGGGTGTTGTCCGGGCGCTTGCGCACCTTACCCCAAACGAGCATCTGAACGCCGCATTTTCGCCCTAAGGCTATTGCCTCGGCAGAGTTCGGGTATTGCTTCTCGATATCGAAGCGGCGGTGTACCGCAGCAACGGCTCGGGTGCGCAGCTGGGGACTGCGCTCTATCCAGTCGTTGAGCTCGTCCATCAAGTCCAGAGCAGGGTCGCTATCCGCGCCGGCGCCCAAAAACGGCAAGATGAGCACCCGTACCTGGGTATCCCTGTCGAAATGGGGGCACTCCTCTGCCTTTACCCAATAAAACCACACCAACAAGCCTGCCACCAACAGGGCCACCAACCCGCCGACGAGGTAGTAGCGCCAAGAAGGGACCTGAGGCGCAGACTCACGAGCACTTAGCGCCGTCTTGCCCTTCTGAACAAGGGCTATAATCTGCAAAGTCTTATCTGTCAACTGATTATATAGCCGACGCGCCTCCTCGTCGGGAAGCACTCCTTTTAGCACTTCCGACTTGACGCGGTATAGCTCTGCCTGGTTAACGCGGGCGATCTGGAGCAGTTCGGCGTATTCGTCGGGCATTTTCTCGAGCTGTTGAACCAGTTGCTCGCAGGCCGCCTCCAATTCGCCCTGGCGAAGTTGTGCTATAATATCCGCCCAGACTCGTTGATCGTGTTTCATGTTAAGGGTCATTTAGGTAAAACCTCCGCATGGGCGGCATTACAGATGTTCTTGCAAAAGGGGGTAAAGTACCTGCCAGACATTTTCGGCTACAATGCGATGCCCCTCTGCGTTGGGGTGTATCCCATCGGGCAAATTGAGGTGCGGCTCGCCGCCGACGCCTTCCAGTAAAAAGGGAATGAGCACGGCGTGGTTGGACGAGGCCAGGTCGCGGTACATCTGAGCAAAAGCCTGTGTGTAGGTAGGGCCCAAATTAGGCGGAGCCAGCATTCCGGCAATAACGATGCGACAGGCCGGATATTTGGCGCGCACCCGCTCAATGATGGCCTGTAGATTCGCTCGCGAGGCGTCCAAAGACAGGCCTCGCAGCGCGTCATTGCCTCCCAACTCGAGCACGAAAATGTCTATAGGCTGCCGGCTTAGCACCCAATCTATTCGGCTAAGGCCACCGGCCGTCGTCTCCCCACTGTTGCCCGCGTTCAGGCAAATGTAGGGCAAGCCTAAGCTGTCGACTTTCCGCTGGACATGGGCCACAAAACCTTCCTCCGGCGCCAGGCCATAGGCTGCCGTGAGGCTGTTGCCGTAAAACAGGATAACCTTGCGTTGCTGAGCGGAGGCCTCTGTCGTCGAGGGCTCTCCGACCGAAGAGGGGGGAGCGGATGCATTCTTACACATAAAAAACACGCCGCTTACCCACAGGAGAAGAAGCGGTAAAAAAGCTCGATGCGGTGTGTCGGTGGGCGCTTTTCTGTATGGCGGAGACATAGGCCTGAAGTTGCTTTGTAACAGAAACGGCTTTTTCCCTCTTATCTTATTAACATACGGAGACCATATCGGTACCGATAAGCGAAAAAAAAATGTTCCGCCTTCTTTAGTCGCAGCCGAGCTCCGATGTCAAGGGCGGCGAACCACGGGCAAGTTGTGCGCCTCCCAGGCGAGCAGGCCACCCTCCATATTGATCAAGTTGCGAAAGCCGCGCGCAGTGAGCATTTCATACGCTTTTCGGCTCCTACCGCCCGAGCGACAGGCCAAAACGACCGGCCGGTCCTGAGGAATTTCACCAAGCCGGCTTTCCAGCTGGCTAAGGGGTATGTTGCGGTAATTTTTTACGCGATAGGTAACGGCGGCCACTTCATCGGGTTCGCGCACATCCACCAGCAGGGCCCCTTTTTGGGTCAGCGCATATGCTTCGTCTACCGAAACGGAGGTCTTATGAACCGCACCGGGCCTCGACAGGCAGGCAATTAGGCACGTGGAAAACACCAGGCTTATAAAACAGGTCGTACGCATGGCAACGATTTTTTTTGATCAAAAAAGCCTTTATAGAGACAAAAGTAACCCGCCTTCTGGTTGACCTTACTTGTAAATCTCCCTCCGCCGTCAATATCTTGAGAGATGTTTAGGTGGTCTCATCGTGCGGAGCTCACGGCGTTTTGTGGCGCAAAGAGCGCAAATTTGTAGCTTGAGACGGTTTGTTTCGCGGTCTCTTTGCGTCATTTACGGGCAAATTCACCTTTTCGCTCAATTCGTAATTCGTAAACGGCTTTGCTTTAGAACAGCAGCCCGATCTATGGCAAGACACAAGCAATCTCCTGTACCTCGGCAGCGCGCGGCCCGGCCGTTTATTTGGTTGGGGCCGGTTTTGGGCGCAATAGCCTTTGGGCTGTACCTCAACACGCTGGGGCACGGCTATGTATTGGACGACCCATTGGCCATCACCAAAAACGAACTGGTGCGGCGCGGCGTGTCGGGAATAGCCGATTTGTTTACCCATCACTATCGAGCGGGCACAGAGGGTGCCGACGCCTCTGCCTTGTTGTATCGCCCGCTGTCGCTGGTGAGTTTTGCCGTGGAGTGGAGCATAGCCCCCGAGCAGCCGTGGATAGGCCACTGGATGAATGCCCTGTGGTACGCGTTGAGCGTCCTGCTGGCTTTTACCACTTTACGGCTGCTGTTAAGGGGCTACTCGATGTGGTGGGCGGCGGCGACAGTACTGCTCTTTGCTACTCATCCGATACATACAGAGGTGGTGGCCAACATCAAGAGTCGCGACGAATTGCTGTGCCTGTTTTTTTGTCTCGGAGCTCTGTACGCGTGGTTGCGCGCGTTAGAGGAGGCCAAAGGGTTTTGGTGGGCCGGCGCGCTGGGGAGCTATCTATTGGCCCTGCTGTCAAAAGAAAGTGCGGTGATGTTTTGGCCGGTTTTTCCGCTGGCGCTTTGGTTGTTTCGGGGGCAATCGGCGGGCAAGAGCATCCTCAAATCGCTGCCCTTGTTGGGGCCGATAGCGGTCTTTTTGCTCGCTCGGGCGGTCGTGCTCGCTCGAGCATCCGGTGAGTCTTTCATCAGCCCTATGGATAACCCCATTGTGGAAGCATCGAGCCGGACGGAGTACACGGCCACGGCTTTCTCTACCTTGTGGGAGTATTTGCGGCTGTTGATATTTCCCCGGCCGCTGCTGAGCGACTACTCTTACCGGCACCTATCGGTGGTCAGTTGGACTGACCCGCGGGCGATAGTCGGCCTATTGACCTACGGTGGGCTGTTGATACTGGCTCTGTGGGGGCTGCGACGGCGGCAGGCATGGGCCTTTGCTCCGGCGGCTTTCCTGTGCAGCATGGCCCTGTACAGCCAGCTGCTCATAACCATCGGAACCTTGTTGGGCGAACGCCTGCTTTACCTGCCTTCGCTGTGGTTTTGCTTAGGCCTTAGTTGGGCTATTTGGCGGATTTCGGGTGTAGATCTGAAGGAAAGCAGACTTGCCCTTCGCAAAAGTTGGCCTGCCGCAGCGGTGTTTGCCATAGTAGCGGCAGGGTTTAGCCTTCAAACACTGCTGCGCAACGCCGATTGGAAAGACAACTTGACGCTTTTCTGTACCGACGTGCTCAAAGCACCTGCCAGTGTGCGTCTGCGCAACGGTGCCGGCACCGAACTGTATCAGTACCTGTCTAAAAATGAGGACTTGCCTCAGGCCGAGCAAGAGCGTATCATAGCGCAAATAGAGGAGCACTGTCGCGCCGCCCTCGACATTCGCCCTAACCCGGTATCGTTTCTCAATTTGGGCAATACGGCTACCGCCCGACAGCGCTACGACGAAGCCGTGCGCTACTACGAGGAAGCCCTACGCCTCTCACCCAAATACGACCTGATTCGCATTAACCTGGCCCGCGCCTATGCCACTTGGGGGCGCATAGAAGGGCGGCAAAACAACAACCTGAAGCGCTGCACAGAGCTGCTGGAAAAAGCCGTGGCTTACGGGGCCGATGAGCCGGATGTATGGCTGGATTTGGGGACGGCTTACGGCCTACTGGGCGACAACGACAAGGCCATCGAGTGGTTTGAGCGCGTTGTTCGGCGCGACCCTAATCACACGATTGCCTGGCGCAACTTAGCCGTTGCCTACAGGGCTGTAGGTGAACATGCGCGAGCAGAGGCCTGCGAGCGAAAGGCTGCCGGCCAATGAGGCTCACTCGTTGACGAAGACCCGTCCGGCGCGCATGACGGCTGCTACTTGCTCAAGGGTGCGGATGTTCTCCAGCGGGTTCTCCGTAACGGCCACCAAGTCGGCCGCAAAGCCCGGAGCAATGCGTCCAATTTGGTTTTCCAAACCCAATAGCTCCGCCGCGTTCACGGTGGCCGAGCGCAGGATGTCCCAAGGCTCCATGCCGGCTTGAAGCATGTAGTGAAACTCGAGCGCATTCTTGCCGTGGGGGAATACACCGGCGTCGGTGCCAAAGGCGATCTTAACTCCTTGGCGATAGGCCCGCCCAAGGGTTTCGGTGATCTGTGGCCCTATGCCAACGGCCTTGCGGCGCACCACCTCTGGGAAAAATCCGGGCGAATACTGGGCGCTATCGCTGACCGCCCAGCCGGCCGTGAGAGTGGGCACGTACCAGGTGCCCTTCTTCTTCATGAGCGCCAGCGTCTTGTCGCTCATGAAGGTACCGTGCTCGATGCTGTTCACGCCGGCAATCGCAGCCCGACGCGCACCCTCATCTCCGTGCGCGTGAGCGGCTACGCGCACTCCTAGGTCTCGAGCGGTGCGAACGATGGCCGCCAGCTCGTCTTCCGCGTAATGGGGCAAGCGACCGTCGCGCGCCAGGCTGAGTACCCCGCCGGTGGCCGTAACTTTAATCAGGTCGGCCCCGCGGCGCACCTGGTGCCGCACGGCCGCGCGGCAAGCATCGGGTCCGTCGGCAATGCCCTCCTCAAAGCCGGGCGGCGGGTCGAACAGGTCGAAACGCGAGCCGGTGGTGTGGTCACCGTGCCCTCCGGTAATGCTGACGGCTTTGCCGGCCGTCAAGATGCGAGGCCCGGGTATCCATCCTTGCTGCACGGCGTTGCGCAGGGCCAAATTGGCTCCTCTTCCGCCCAGATCGCGAACGGTAGTAAAACCCGCCCGCAGGGTTCGCTCGGCATACACCACGCCGCGGATGGCCGACTCGGTGTCGTTCAGGGTATAGCGCTCGGTGTAGGAGGCGCGGTTTTGCTCCCATTCCAAGTGCACGTGGCAGTCGATGAGCCCCGGCAAGACGGTGTACTGCCTCCAATCTATTACCGTTGCGCCTTCGGGTGCCGGAGGGTAACCCGCCTCGAGGCGAGCAATGGTATCGCCCACTACGACGACGGTCATCTCGTTCAGCACGCGTTCGTCGCTCATGGTCAGCAAGCGTCCACAGTACACATAGCGCGTTTGCGCCTCTGACCTCAGACCCAGCAGAGCAATGAGAATTGCCGCCGACAGGTAAAAAAATAGGTTCATTCTTCGTTGCCGTCTTGCTTTTGAATACCCTCTAAAAAGGGGACAAACCGAAAAGACTCAAACGCCTCCTCGCGATACTCGCTCTCTGTCTGGCGGGTGTAACGGTGCATGTATTGCACCTCTTCGCCTACGGGAATAACCAGGCGACCGCCGATGGCCAATTGCCGGCACAGGGGCTCCGGGACAAAGGGCGCCCCGGCGGTCACGATGATACCGTCGTAAGGAGCGTACTCGGGCAGTCCCTTGAAGCCGTCGCGTAGGAAGCAGCGCACGTGTTGAATACCCAGCTCGGCCAACAGTGCTTTCGCCCGCAGGTAAAGCGCCTCGTGACGCTCCAAGGTGTACACGTGTGCCCCCAAGGCGGCCAAAATGGCGGCTTGGTAGCCCGACCCGGTACCTACCTCCAACACTCGGTCGCCGGGCTTCACACCCAGCAGAGTGGTCATGTAGGCCACCGTGAACGGCTGGGAGATGGTCTGTTTGTGCCCAATAGGGAAAGGCCTGTCTTCGTAGGCGTGCTCCTCGAAGGCTTTGTCCAAAAAGAAATGGCGAGGGACGGCCATCATCGCGCGGCCAAGACGGCTTCGTCCGAGATACCCCGCCCACGCAAGGCCTCCACCATGCGCTTGCGCAACCCCTTGTGCCGATAAGTATCTTTCATGCTCGCCGCTTCGGAGCGCCTGCGCCCACCTATTAGAGGTCAAAGTTAGGCCGACAGCCGACATTAACGAAATACCGCACCAAAGCTTTCCCTCTTTTAGGTGACCATCGACGCCGATAGCGTCTTATAGCGCGGTTGGAGAGAAAATAGTTGAGCCAAATGGGCCGTTTTTCGTCTCTTTGCGCCCGAAAGATACCTGTACTTCTCACACACCAACCCCTCTTCTCGAAAATTGAAGGAGGCGATTTTAACATCGAATGCCGGAGCACAGCCCTCGGACACCGAGCTCATCGCCCGCTTCTTAGCCGAGCAAAATCCGCATTATTTCACCCAAATCTATCGGCGCTACGCCGGCAAAGTGTACGCAAAATGCTTATCCATGTTGCAAAATGAAGCCTGTGCACGCGATGCCGTTCAAGACATCTTCATCAAAGTGTTCTTAAGTCTATCGCGTTTTAGCGAAAAATCCGCCTTTTCTACATGGTTGTATTCGATTACATATAACTATTGCATCGACCTGTTGCGGCGTAGGAAGAAGTTACCGGTGCTGTTGGCCGAGGATGTAGGCGGTCTTGGCGATGCTCCGGTGCCCGAGGTGCCCGACAGTGTTTTGCTCGAAATGAAGCAGGAGCGGCTGGAGGCCGTGCTTCGCCACTTGTCCGAGGGCGACCGCATTATACTGCTGATGAAGTATTTAGACGACATGCCCATAAAAGACATGGCCCAGTTATTCGGCAAAACCGAAAGTGCCATTAAGATGCAAATTCTGCGGGCCAAACACCGCGCTCAACTGGTATATGAGCAATTGTACGGCAAAGACCCACTGGAGGCATAACCTACTTCTTTTAAACGCCATGCCTATGAAAAAAATCAACGCGTTCAAGCAATTAGAAGAGGCCTGGAGTGCTCATTTGCCGGCGGAAGTAGAGTTGCAGGTGTGCTGTCAGGTGCGCAACGCCACGGCAGCGGGTCGCATGGCGGATATCTTCCTACCCAATGCACTGCGCGTAGCCGCTCATTTGGTGGGTGGGGGTGCTCCGCAGGCATATGCCTGTTTGCCGCCGGGGAGCTCTTGGGCCGCCGACACGGTTGACTGGCGCCGGCCGCCCGGTCGTCGGTAGAAGGCGTTTTGCATATCTTCTCCTCATATCACACCTCTCTTGCCTGCTCTCTTTATGTTGTGGGATAAAATAAAAAACGGCGTATTTACCGAGCTGGTCAGCCGCTTTTCAGAGACGGCTCCCAAGCTGCTCTTTGCCTTGCTCATCTTAATTGCCGGGCGCATTGTAGCCGGCATTTTTCGCCGGGTGATTTCCCGCGTTTTGGCCTTGGCGGGCATTGACCGCCTGGGCGACCGGCTCAACGACATTGACCTGGTGCAGCGTACGAAAGTGCGCATTTCCCTTTCGGCCATCGTAGGGCAGATGGTTTTCTACCTGCTGCTGCTGGCATTTGTCGTTTTCGCCACCGATGTGCTGGGCATCCCAGCCATAACGGACATGATTCGCGACTTAATCGACTATCTACCGGCGCTGTTTTCGGCGTTCGTGCTCTTCCTGTTGGGGCTTTTTTTATCCGACATCGTTCGCGGCATCGTTCAGGCGACCTGTCAGAGCATGGGCATTCCGTCGGCTCGATTGATTGCCACGGCGGCGTTTTACTTCTTATTTATTACGGTAGCCGTCAGTGCGCTGTCACAGGCCAAGATTGATACGGGTTTTATAGCCTCTAACCTGACGGTTTTAGTAGGCGCTTTGGCGTTGGCGTTTGCCGTCGGTTACGGCCTGGCGGCCCGCGATTTGGTGGCCAACTATCTGGCAGCGCATTACAACCGCGATAAGATACAGGTAGGCCAAGACGTGTGCATTTCCGGAGTGCGTGGGAAGGTGGTGCATCTGGATGCCACTTCTCTCATCTTACAAACCCCCGACCGCGCCATCATCATACCGATGAGTAAGATGATGACGGAGAAGGTGGAGGTATTTTACCCCGATGCTCAGGAGGAAAACCTGCTGCCACCCGATAGTATGGCCACCAAAGAGTAAGTAATCTTAATCAACAAGTTTTTTTATGACCATGCGTACTTCATCTGCACTTTTTGCCCTGGCGTTTCTGTGGATAAGTGGTGTTCAAGCACAAGAGGTTGCCTCAGGCGCTGCCCGAGACACCCTGTGGCGCTTCGGCGGCAGCTTGGGCTTCGACCTCAGCGGCCTGGGCATCATCAATCCGCGCGTCGGAGCCGGCACGAACCGCCTGGCCCTTGGAGGATTAGGGACCTTTTCTGCAAACCGCATATCGGCGCGTTCGTTCTGGAAGAACCAGGTTACCCTGCAGCTGGCTCTTCAACAACAAGGGCGCACTTCGCCCACGCAACCTCAGGGTTTTCAGAAAAACCTGGACATCCTGCGCCTGACCTCTACCTACGGTCGTCAATTGGGTAGCGATAGCAAGTGGTTCGTATCGGCCGACTTGCTGGCGCAGACCCAACTACTGCGCACTTATCAAAGCAACTTCCTGCGGGCTACGGAGATCGACGGCCGCCCCGATCGAGTAGTGGCCAATTTCTTTTCTCCGCTCATCGGCCAACTCTCGCCCGGCGTTACTTATAAGCCCAACTCGCACCTTAGCCTGCAGTATTCGCCTGTGGCCGTTCGCTTCATCTACGTTGCCGACGATTCCTTGGCCCTGCTGGATATCCACGGCAATGAGGTCACCAAGGACGCGCAGGGCAACATAAGGGAGTACAAAAACTACTTCCTCGGCTTAGGTTCCGAACTGGTAGGCCGTTACAACAACAAATACTTTAACGACCGCCTCTCGGTGAACAGCTCGCTCCGCTTGTTTTCCAACTATCTGCAAGAGCCCCAAAACATCGTAGTACTTTTCACCAACAACATTGGTATTCAAGTGTTTAAAGGTTTGTCGCTCGATCTGCTGGGTGAACTTTTTTACGACCACAATTTGAAGATGATTCTGGACGCCAACAAAAACGGTATATACGGCGACCCGGGAGACCGATTCGCTCCGGCCACCCAGCTTACGGGCGCGTTCATGCTCAAATACAGCGCGATCTTCTGATGCGTATTCTTATGGTCTGCCTCGGTAACATCTGCCGAAGTCCTTTGGCAGAGGGCATCTTGAAGCACAAGGCCCGCCAAGAGGGTTTAAACTGGTGGGTAGAGAGTGCGGGCACGGGCTCCTGGCACGTCGGCGAACGGCCCGACCCTCGCTCTATTGCTATCGCCCGACGCTTTGGCATAGACATTACCGACCAACGCGCCCGCCAATTCGTTCCGGAAGACTTCGAGCGCTTCGACCACATCTTTGCTATGGACAACCAAAATGTCCGCGATGTGCTGCGCCTGGCGCAGCGCGACGAGCATCGGCAAAAAGTCCGACTCTTACTCGACCTGCTCTATCCCGGTCAGAAGCGCGAGGTGCCCGACCCGTACTACGGGGGAGCCGATGGCTTCGAGCAAGTGTACCGCATGATCGAGGCTGCCTGCGACCGATTGATACAGCACCATCGTGTGTCCTCCTGAAGAAGAGAGACCTCGGCAGGTATGTGTCTTGCCGAGGTCTTCTTCCTTATCTCTCCGATTCTGTTCGAGCTTATATTTCCAAGTGGGCAGTAGTTATCTCCTTGCCGTTCACCATGGAGCGGCGACCGAAGACCAGCCCTGCGCCGTCGGCATCGACCAGCACGGTGTCGCCTTTGACGTAGTTTCCGGCCAACAGATGCTTGGCCAGTTCGTTGACAAACTCGCGCTGCAGGGTGCGCTTGAGCGGACGGGCGCCGTATTGGGGGTCAAAGCCTTGCTCTACCAGCCATTGAGCGGCTGCCGGTGTCAGCTCCACTTTTAGCTCTTGGCGGGCTAACATGTCGCGGATATCCTCCAGCAGGATGTGGAGAATGGCGTGCATTTGGCTCTTGAGCAGGGGATGGAAGACGATGACCTCGTCGATGCGGTTGAGGAATTCGGGGCGTAGGTTTTGCTTTAGCGCGTCCATAACCTCCTCTTTAGCGCGCATGTAGGCCACGTGTAGGTCGTCGTAATCGTCAAACATCTGTTGAATGCGGTCGCTGGCCAGGTTGGAGGTCATGATGATGATCGTGTTCTTGAAGTTTGCCGTTCGACCCTTGTTGTCCGTCAGCCGCCCATCGTCGAGCACTTGCAACAGGATGTTGAAAACGTCGGGGTGTGCTTTTTCGATTTCGTCGAGCAGCACGATAGTGTAGGGGCGCCGGCGCACGGCTTCGGTCAATTGGCCTCCTTCGTCATAGCCCACATAGCCGGGCGGTGCACCTACCAGGCGCGATACGCTGTGGCGTTCCTGATACTCGCTCATATCGATGCGCACGATGGCGCGTTCGTCGTCGAAGAGGACATCGGCCAGTGCTTTGGCCAGCTCGGTTTTGCCCACACCGGTAGGTCCGCAGAAGATAAAAGAGCCGATGGGCTTATCCGGGTCGCTCAGTCCTGCCCGGCTGCGACGGATGGCATCTGCCACTGCAGCGACGGCTTCGTCTTGCCCTACGACGCGCTTGTGCAGTTCGTCTTCCAGGTGCAACAGGCGCTCCTTCTCGCCTCGCAGCATCTTGGCCACCGGTATACCGGTCCAGCGCGCTACTACCTCGGCGATGTCGTTGGCCGTCACCGCCTGGTGGGTCATGCGGTTGTCGGGCGACAGCTCAGCCAGTTTGGCCTCGGCCGCCTTCAAAGCCGCTGCCTGGGCAGGCATTTCGCTGTATTTTATACGCGAGGCCAGCTCGAAGTTCCCCTCGCGCTCGGCGCGCTGGTATTGCAGTTGGAGGTCTTCTTGTTTTTGTTTGATGGCCTGAATGGTCTCTGCAATCTCGCGCTCCTGCTGCCACTTGCTGCGCAAGGCATCTAACTTTTCGCGCAAATCTTCGACTTGCTTGGTCAGTGCCTCCAGCTTGCGCTCGTCGTTCTCCCGCTTGATGGCTTCGCGCTCGATTTCCAGCTGGCGCAGCCGGCGGTCGAGCTCGTCGATCTCCTCCGGCACGGAGTCGAGCTCCAAGCGCAATTTCGCCGCTGCCTCGTCGATGAGGTCAATGGCCTTGTCGGGCAGCTTGCGCTCGCTGATGTAGCGATGCGACAGCTCCGCTGCAGCAATGATGGCCTCATCTAAAATCTGCACCTTGTGGTAGTTCTCGTAGCGCTCGCGCAGCCCTCTGAGGATGGAAATGGTGTCTTCCACGCTAGGCTCGTCCACGAACACCGACTGAAAGCGGCGCTCCAAGGCCTTGTCGCTCTCAAAATACTTTTGGTACTCGTCGAGCGTAGTGGCTCCGATAGTGCGCAATTCTCCTCGCGCCAGCGCCGGCTTGAGGATATTAGCAGCGTCCATGGCACCTTGCCCTCCGCCCGCTCCTACGAGGGTGTGGATTTCATCGATGAACAGGATGACCTGCTCGTTTGATTCCACGACCTCTTTGATGACGGCTTTAAGACGCTCTTCAAACTCTCCTTTGTATTTCGCTCCGGCGATAAGAGCCGCCATGTCCAGGGCGAAGATGCGCTTTGAACGCAAATTTTCGGGTACATCGTGGCGCGCGATACGCCAGGCGATTCCTTCCACAATGGCCGTCTTACCTACTCCGGGGTCGCCGATGAGGATGGGGTTATTCTTCTTCCTGCGGCTCAGGATGTGCAAGACCCGTCGGATCTCCTCATCGCGACCGATGACCGGGTCCAGCTTACCCGCTTCTGCCATCTCTGTAAGGTTAATGGCGTACTTCTGCAGGGCGTTGTAGGTCTGTTCGGTGCTCTGGTCGGTGACCTTCCGGCCTTTGCGCAGCTCTCGTATGGCTTTGGAGAGGGCTTCCGGTGTAGCGCCTTCTTCGCGCAGTAGGCGCGCCGTCTTGTCGGAGCCTTTGGCTATGCCCAGCAGCAATATCTCCAGCGAGATGAACTCGTCGCCGTATTCCTTCAGCAGACCCTTTGCCTGAGTGATGGCTCGGTTGGCATCCGGCGTAAGGTATTGCTTGTCAACTCCTTTTACCTTGGGAATCTCCCATATCAGGTGGCTGAGCCGCTCCTCTATGCGCTTAACGTTGGCGCCCACTTTGCCCAGTAAGAAACCGACTACCGAGTCATCTACTTCCAGCATACCCTTCAGTAGGTGTGCGGTGTCCACGTTCTGTTGCTCGTAACCCGCAGCGATTTGCTGCGCCTGGGCGAGCGCTTCCTGTGCTTTGATGGTGAAATTATCGTATGTCATAGTGCAGTATTGGTCTACTCTTTTTGGGAGCAGAGGTTTTTTTAATTGGAAAAAGAACTTTGCCCTTCTTAAGCAAATTTATTTCCAAGACCTAAAAGAGCCACAAGAGATGCCATAATGGCATTAAAGAAGAAAAGTTGGTGACTTTTTGTCGCAATTGTGTCTCTTTTCTCGGCAGCATAGGGGACGCGTGCCCCCTTCGAGAGAAAGCTGGGCAGCGATATACGGGCTGCCGTCGGCTTCCTTATCGCGCCGGTGGAGGGTGAAAAGCCGGCACCGGGGGCCGTACCTTTGCACGGCCTTTGGGCTTGGCGTTATACAAGCGATTATGCGTCCAGAAGTTCTTGCCGATGGCATCTTTTTCCGACGTTGCGGACGCCGGGATGGCTGGCGATGGGCAGAGTTGCCCGTTTCCACAGAGGTATCTCACCGGGTAGCGGTTGATACGGCCAGCGGGGCGCTGTTTTGCACTTGCCCCTTTCGACCTCGGCCGTGTGTGCACGCACGAGCGTTTGCCCTGTTGGTGGAGCGCGCAGCGACCGATGTGTTTGCGTACGAAAGTGACCTGCCGGATTGGCTGCCCACCCGGCTGCCGAAGCCCGGTCGGATGCCCCGAAGAGCCCCTGAGGTTGCCCTTGACTCAGCACTTCTGTCTCGTGTGCAGCGCGGTCTGGAGGAATTAGAGGTGTGGCTGACCGATACGCTGCGCCAAGGGATAGCGGCTACGGCTGCAGAGGACCCTCAGTTTTATCACACCATCAGTAAGCGTCTGGCAGATGCTTCGCTGCGCGGATTAAGTCGGCGCATCCGCCTCGCCGGCGAGGCCTTCGGCGAGGACCCGAATCGGCCGGAGCCGTTGGTGGCGGCTTTCGCCGATGCGGCCTTGGCCGCACAGGCTTTTCGGCGGCGTGAGCACCTAAGTGAAGGGCAGTGGAATGACCTGGCCGCCTTCTTAGGGCTCGTTCAAAAAAAGGACACCGTGCGCGCTGCCGGCGAACGCCTCGGCGATATCTGGGCCGTTGTCGGGCGAAGAGAGGGGGAAGTGGCTGCCTCTTTGCGCGAGCGCCGCACTTGGCTATTAGGTACACAGAGCGGGCGATTCGCTCTCTTTTTGGACTACGCTGCGGCTTCGGACACCTTTTCGCCCGGCTTCGCTCCCGGCACTTTACTGAACGGTCAAATAGCTTACTACCCTTCGGCTTGGCCTTTGCGGGCATTGCCGGTGGGTACTTTAGCCGGCCTTCCTGACCGTAGCATAAAAAAGTTGCCGGGCGAGGAGGCTCTTTCCACCGTAGCACGCACTTTTGCCCAAGCGCTGGCGCATAATCCGTGGTTGACGGCATTACCCGCGGTGCTGTTGGCGGTCCGGCCGGTGTATACGGCTCGAGGATTTAGCTTAGCAGACGGAAAAGGGCATGAAGTGCCTTTGCACGGCAGCGACGAGGAAAATTGGGCTCTGCTGGCGGCTGCCGAGGGTCATGCCGTGGTGGTTTTTGGAGAATGGGACGGAGAGGGCTTCCGAGCGTTTAGCGCCATACATCAAGAGCGTTTTATTCATTTGCCGGACATATGCAAGCCGTGGTTATTGGAGGAGGCGCCATTGGGTTGAGCGCCGCTTACTTTTTACAAGAGAGCGGGTGGAAAGTGGTTGTTTTGGAAAAGGGCAACCTAACCGACAACTGCTCTTTTGGCAACATGGGCTATTTGTCGCCCTCGCATTTCGTACCGTTGGCTTCGCCGGGCGTAGTGGAGCAAGGCCTCTTATGGATGTTGAATGCCAAAAGTCCTTTCTACATAAGGCCGGTGCTCAATCTTTCGCTGCTCGACTGGGGCTGGAAGTTTGTGCGCTCGGCCACTCGAGAGCACGTAGCGCGCTCGGCGCGTCCGCTAAGGGACTTACTCCTTCTCTCGAAGGAGGAGACGAAACGATGGTTGGCTTCCGGCCTTTTCGATTTTGACTACGTGGAGCGCGGCTGCATCATGTATTACAACACCCTTGGAGGCGAACGAAGTGAACGAGAAACGGCACGGCAGGCAGAGGATTTAGGTCTAAAGGTGACGGTGCTGGAGCGCGAGCAAGCGCGGGCGCTGGAGCCGGAGGCGCATTTGCAGGTGCGCGGCGGTGTGCTTTACCACGACGATGCCCATCTGTACCCGAATGCCCTCATGGAGCAACTTCCGCGCGCAGTAGAGCGTCGGGGCGGCCTTGTGCAGTGCGAGGCAGAAGTGGTGGGCTTTGAACGCCTAAACGGTTCTATCACAGCCGTCCGTTACCGCTCTTCGACGTCAACCGAAGAGCAGCGCCTGAATGCAGATGTCGTGGTGCTCGCCGCCGGGTCTTGGTCGCCAAAACTGGCGCGCCTGTGTGGAGAGTATTTACCGCTCGTGCCCGGCAAAGGTTACTCGGTTACCATCGAACGGCCGGAACGCACCCTCAACTATCCGTGCATCCTGAAGGAAGCCAAAGTAGCATTGACCCCCTGGTCAAACCGCCTGCGCATCGGCAGCACCATGGAAATCGGCCCTATAGACAACCGCATCCGTCTCCGGCGCGTGCAGGGAATCCTGCGCGCCGTGCGGGAGTACATGCCCGGCATCGCCGAAGCCCCCGGCTTGCGCGCCTTAGAAGATGCAGAGCAGCTCCATCGGCGCACCTGGTTCGGGTATCGCCCGCTCTCTGCCGACGGCATGCCGTATATCGGTCGGGGTAAGAAGAACACCAACCTCATCATCGCTACGGGTCACGCCATGCTGGGCATAAGCCTGGCGGCAGGAACCGGAAAACTGGTAGCCGAACTGGCCTGCGGCCAACCGACCTCCCTGCCGCTACAGCCTTTCGACCCCAAACGCTTCTGAAGGCACTCCTCGCCCTATCTTTGTCGAAGAACCAAATACCCGCCCGACAATGAGATACCTGTTGACCAAACTCCTGGGCTGCTGGCTGCTGTACACCGCTTCCGGGCAGCCCCTCGACTCCGTCTTGGTGGCCGACCACACCTTTAAGATGGAAGGTGAGCACACTTTTATCTATGCTTTTGCCAAAGATGACGAGGTGTCGCTGTACATCTCCCTGCTGGTGGGGCGACAGGTCAGAGAAGTCGAGTTCAACCAGCTGAACGGCCCGCGCCTGTTCAGCACCTTTGCCTTAGACACCTCTCTGCACCACCGCTTGCGCATCCCACAAACCGGCATTTATCGGCTTATCCTGCGCGAGCGCGGACTGGGGAGAAAGGTTTGCCGATTCGTCATCCACCGCCGACCGGCCTCGCCCCTCACCGAACGCTTCGATACTCATGTCGGTTGGGATGTGCGCCAGAACCCGCATTTCCGCCAACAGAAACGCTCGGTATTGGTAAGCAAACAAACGGAAATCGTCTCCTTGGGCGGCCAGGTGAACGTCAGCGCCAGCAAAATGTGGACAAAAAAGCCCATGGGTACCTATCGTTTTACCCTCCCGCCACACACCGTGCGCTGGGCGTACCGCATTACCGTCGGACAAGCCACCGCCGAAGCCCGCCGAAAAGACGCCGAAGCGCTCAAAAACCTACTCCAGTCAGGAGCCGCTAAAGTGCTCGCCATCGCTCCTCAGACGGCTTTGGCGGCCTTCGCTCTCGGCGCAGCCGTTGACCTCGGCGTGCCTAAAGTGGGCGACGTCGTGGACTACGCCCTCCTGTCGCAAGAAAACGTCGAAAAATTTCTTAAAGGAGAAAAATATCAAGCCTTCATTTTTCAAGAAAACGTCAGCGCCGACGTGCAACGCCGCTTTAGCCCCCTCGAAGGCACGTGGTACTTCGCCTTCCGAAACGACAATTGGGTGGACGACATCACCCTCCAGGTGGACATCGAAGCCGTCAGAGAAATTCCCATCTACGCCGAAGAAACGTACCTGGAGCCGATAAAATGAGGCCCATCCCTTGCAGGACGGGTAACACTTTTGGAACTCTGACCAACCAGGCAGGGCCTAAAAATCAAGCCTTTAAAACACTATTGCCCTTAAGGCTCTTCAAAAAACGAGGTAACAAAAAGACTTCTTTTGTCTTCACCTCTGCTCGACTGAGAACCCTACCTTTGACGCATCAGAAGTACCTTGTTGAAAGGCTATTTCATGCGACGACTAAGCAGAAGCGGTGCAAACGAGCACCGCTTTTTTTATGCTTTCCACTTAACGGCCGGTACTGCGTGGAGCTTCTGGAGGTCGTATATTTGAGTGCGATTAAAAATCGATAAAAAAGCGAGTCGGGCACCATTAAAAAACATTTTGTTTTACTTTTGTGCCTGCTTTTTAAAAATCACCCTCAACTGCACACTTTCTATGTCAAAAGACAAAGAGGATAAGCTGAAGACCCTTCAAGCCACCATTGAGCGTCTGGACAAAACCTACGGCAAAGGCACGGTCATGCGCTTAGGCGACAAGCAGGCGGTAGAAGTGGAGGTCATTCCGACCGGCTCTATAGGACTGGACATTGCACTGGGCTGCGGAGGCTATCCGCGCGGGCGCATCATCGAGATTTACGGGCCGGAATCATCGGGCAAGACGACGCTGGCCATTCACGCCATTGCGGAGTGCCAAAGGAAAGGTGGCATAGGAGCCATTATCGACGCCGAGCATGCCTTCGACCGTTTCTATGCAGAAAGTTTGGGCGTTGATGTCAATAACTTACTCATCAGCCAGCCCGATAACGGTGAGCAAGCCTTAGAAATCGCCGAAAACCTCATTCGCTCGGGCGCCGTGGACATCGTCGTCGTTGACTCGGTAGCTGCCCTGGTTCCGCGCTCGGAGATAGAGGGCGAAATGGGCGATGCCAAAGTGGGCCTGCAGGCACGCCTGATGAGCCAGGCCATGCGCAAGCTGGCCGCAGCCATCGGGCGAACGGGATGCTGCTGTATCTTTATCAACCAGCTGCGCGAAAAAATCGGCGTGATGTTCGGCAACCCTGAAACCACTACGGGAGGTAATGCGCTGAAATTTTATGCCTCCGTACGACTGGATATCCGCAAGAGTGGAGCGGCGATAAAGGACAAGGAGGGCAATGTCGTGGGCAATCAGGTGAAAGTAAAAGTGGTGAAAAACAAGTTAGCCCCACCCTTTCGCGTGGCTACGTTCGACATTGTTTTCGGACAAGGCATCTCTAAAGTGGGCGAGATCATAGACCTGGGCACCGAGCTGGACATTATCCAAAAAAGCGGCGCATGGTACAGCTACGACGGTGTCAAAATAGCCCAAGGGCGCGATGCGGCTAAACAGTTTCTACAGGACAACCCGGAAGTAGCCGCCGAGATTGAGAAGAAGATTAAGGAAAAAGTCGTCTCCGGCCATGCGGCCCGTGCTGCAAGTGCTTCGCCCTTCGTTCCCTTGGATGAATTGGGCGGAGAGGACGATGCGTTTTAGCCTTTGACCGGCCGATTTAGAGGACACCGAGTTGCTCCAGCTCTCGGCGAAGGAGGGACTGCCCGCTCTCCGTCATGGGCACCAGGGGCAGGCGCACTTCGCGCGAGCAGAGGCCCAATAGTTCAAGCGCAGCCTTCACTCCCGAAGGGCTGCCCTCCAAAAAGAGCAGGCGATACAGGTCGAGCAATTGTCCGTTGAGCCGGCGCGCTTGAGGCAAATCGCCCCTCAGAGCCGCCCGCACCATATCTGCAAAAGGCCGAGGTGTTGCGTTGGCTATGACGGAAATGACCCCATCCCCACCGCAGGCGATAAGCGGTAACGTGTGGGCATCGTCGCCGCTGAGCACCAGAAAGTGTTCAGGTCTGCCCTGCAGAATTTTGCAGATCTGAAAAAGGTCGTTGCTCGCCTCCTTGATGCCGACGAAGCGCTCATGGGCCTGGGCCAGGCGCAGAGTCGTCTCGGCCGATATGTTGGAAGCCGTTCGGCTGGGCACGTTGTAAAGGAGAATGGGAATGGGCGATGCCTCCGCCAGCGCTAAGTAATGCCGGAAGATGCCTTCCTGTGAGGGCCTGTTGTAAGCCGGGCTGCTGACCAGCAAGGCGTCGATACCGTCGAAGCGAAAGCGACGCATTCGACGGACGATGTCGCCGGTATCGTTGCCGCTAAAGGCGCCGACGACTAAAGGCACACGCCCTCGATTAATCTGTATGGTGAAGTCGATGAGCTCGCGCTGTTCCGCCTCTGAAATCGTCACCGCCTCGCCGGTAGTACCCAAGCTCACCAAAAAATCCACCCCTCCGGCCAGCACATACTCCATGATGCTTTCCAAGGCGGGCCAGTCGATTTGCTCATTACGAAAAGGCGTGACGAGGGCCACACCGGTGCCGCGCAGGCGCTCAAGCAAGTTGTTCATGGTGCACCGGAACAATTTTACCCAGATAAAACGCCACTTCTCGCAAAAAGAAGTGCCCTCCTTTATCGGCGGGTACCTCTAAGATAAAGTCGAAGTCGTTCGGCTCTTGAGAAGCGCTGCCGATTTTCATGTGCGCGGCAGAGGCCGTCGCTACCCAGTGAATGAGGAGCCGGTGCTGCGGGTTAAAGCACAGCAATAAGTCGGGTTCTTCTCTCAGAAAGCGTTCGACGGCCGGGCTATTTATGCGGCCGTACCAACGCAACTCTTTGGCGGTGAACTGAGGGAATCGGGTCTGGCCCACGGTGTGTTCGTTGTCTATGAAGCCCAGCATATATAGGCGCTTGCGTGGCTCGCGCTCGATGAAGCTCTCTGCCCACAGCGTCATGACCTTGCGCGTTTCCTCCTCTGAGGCGTCGAACAGAAGCGCTATCGAGCGGGCACTTTCCAGCGTGTGCGGGCGCCGCTGCCGCCGGGGCTGCGCCACCAAATGCTGCAGCGAGCGGCGAAGCAAAGCCATGCGCAATCGGCTAAGCATAAGTACGGAGGGGCGGTAGGGAGGTTAAGAGGAAGAAGAGGAATACGTAGGAGTAAGCTCGCGATAGTGCCCCATGCGACAGTACTTGTCGATACGGGCGGCCACCCGCTCGTCCGGGTCCATCGGCATCAATTCGGCCAGCTGCTCTAAGATATGCGCCTTTAACCGGCGCGCCATCTCCTCTGGGTCGTTGTGTGCTCCGCCGAAAGGCTCGGCCAGGATACCATCGATGAGCCCAAAGCGAAGCATGCTCTCGGCGTCCAGCTTTAACGCCTCGGCGGCTTGCTCCTTGTAATCCCACGAGTGCCACAGGATGGAGGAGCAGGACTCCGGCGAAATGACCGAATACCAGGTGTATTCCAACATGAACACCCGGTCGCCCAAACCGATGCCCAAGGCTCCACCGGAGGCGCCTTCGCCTATGATGTAGCATAAGATAGGCACGCGCAGCTGGGCCATCTCGAAGAGGTTGCGCGCAATGGCCTCGGCCTGTCCGCGCTGTTCCGCCTCAAGCCCCGGATAGGCTCCCGGTGTGTCGATAAAAGTAACTACCGGAAAGCCAAAACGCTCTCCCAGCTTCATTAAACGCAGTGCCTTTCGATAGCCCTCCGGGTTGGCCATGCCGAAATTGCGGTATTGGCGCATTTTGGTGTTGGTCCCTTTTTGATGGCCGATAATGACGATGGTCTGCCCTTCCAGGTCGGCCAGGCCGGTAACAATAGCGTGGTCGTCGCCGCCACAGCGGTCGCCGTGCAACTCGATAAATTTTCGGCAGATAGTGTTGGCGTAATAGAGGGTATAGGGTCGCTCTGGGTGCCTGGACAGCTGCACTTTTTGCCACCCTGATAGGTTAGCATATATCTGCTCGCGTTTTTGTTGGATTTTCACCTCCAGTTCGCGAATCATGTCCGTCACATCAATCTCCCCTTGTTCGCCTACCTCGCGCAGCTTTTTCAGTTGGTCGTAGAGCGCTTCGAGCGGTTTTTCAAAATCCATGAAAGTCATAATGCAAGCATCTTTCGTGAGTAGACTCCGCGTGCTGAAGGCCATTTAGAGGATATTTCCGGCAAGCAAAGGTACGGTTTGAATAGGCGAATTGCGGACAAAAGATTTTTTGGCCACTCTATTGCACAAGTAAAGAGCCCGAGTGTACCTTTGCTGCGCTTTTGCAAAGAGGTCTGGTAGTTCAGTCGGTTAGAATGCCGCCCTGTCACGGCGGAGGCCGCGGGTTCGAGTCCCGTCCAGACCGCAGGAAAGAGGACGCGATGATTTCCTGGCATATGGAATCATCGCGTTTTTTAGGTTTAAGAACTTTCTTTAGGGCTACGGTCATTTCGTCGTTGAATGCGCACTGAGCCGCTTTGTCGGCCTCCCCATGCGGTCTTTACCGCTTTTAGAGTGGCGATTATGGTGGATGGTGGAAAAGTTTGTTCGTGGCATGGCAAGCGCCCTTCTCTCTTCGATTGTTGATTTTACTTCTTTTTCATGACAGATTTTAAAGAAATGGGCCTCTCGGAGGCCCTATTGCAGGGCATTGCCGCCCTTGGCTTCGAGAAGCCGACGCCCATCCAACAACAAGTCATTCCCGCCGTACTACAGTCTAATACCGACCTGATTGCCCTGGCCCAAACCGGTACGGGCAAGACGGCCGCCTTTGGGTTACCGCTTTTACAGCTGGTGCGCCCACAAGAGAGGCATGTCCAGGCGGTGGTACTTTGTCCTACCCGCGAGCTGTGCGTGCAGGTAGCGAGCGACATGGCGCATTATGCGCGCTACGCAGATCAATACAGCATTGTGGCCGTTTACGGCGGTGCAAGCATGGAGACGCAGATTCGCCAGATAAGAGCCGGCGCGCACATCTTGGTAGCCACCCCCGGCCGACTGGTCGATCTGCTGGTGCGGCAAGTAGTCGCCTTGGACAAGGTTGCGCGGGTTGTGCTGGACGAAGCGGATGAGATGCTGAACATGGGCTTTCGCGATGCCGTAGACCTTATCCTGGAAGCCGCCGAAAATCGGCAGACGCTGTGGTTATTTTCGGCTACTATGCCCGCCGAAGTGCGCGCCATTGCCGACACCTACATGCGGGAGCCGCTCGAAATAGGTATCGCTTCGCGCCAACAGGCTAATGCGGACATCGAGCACGTTTATCACATCTGCCGGCCGGAGCATCGCTATGCCGCGCTGAAGCGCATAGTGGACGCACATCCGGGTATTTACGGCTTGATTTTTTGCCGAACTCGTGCCGAAACCAAAGAGATAGCGGAGCAGATGATTCGCGACGGATACAATGCCGATGCGCTCCACGGCGACTTGGCCCAAAGTGACCGCGACCGCGTCATGCAGCGCTTTCGAGAACGCCACCTCCAATTGCTCATCGCCACGGATGTGGCCGCCCGCGGCATTGACGTCAGCGACCTCTCCCACGTCATCCACTACGGTTTACCCGATGAGCCGGAAGTGTACATCCACCGCGCGGGCCGCACCGGACGCGCCGGTCGGAAAGGCGTCTCCATCAGCATCATTACCCCGAAAATGGAAGAGCGCATCCGCATCATCGAGCGCCGCGCCCGCATCACTTTTGCGCGAAACGCCATACCTACCGGTACCGAAGTGTGCGAACGCCAGCTCTTCTACATTATCCAAAACATCCGCGACCAGGAAGTACAGCGCGAACAAATGGCGCCCTTCTTGCCAAAGATCTACGAAGCCCTTCAGGACCTGTCTAAAGAGGAACTGATCGAGCGCTTCGCCAGCGTGGAATTCAACCGTTTCCTCGCTTACTATCGCGACGCCATCGATATTAACGTGGGTTCCCGCCCACGTGCGAACGGTCGGCTCTCCGACCGCACGCCATCCTCCGGCAGCACAACACAACAGCGCCTATTCGTGAATGTGGGTCTGGTGGACGGCATTCAGAAAAAAGACCTCCTCTCCCTGCTGATTCACGACCTCCACGTACCCAAACACGCCATCGGTAAAATAGAGATCCGGCGTACCCACACCCTGCTCGATGTCGAGGCCACCTACCGGCAAGAGGTGCAACGCGGCATGAGCTCGTTCAACGTCAACGGCCGCCGCATTCGCGTAAACGAAGACAACGGAGGCCATACGGTCGCTTTTGCCCGCGACAAAAAGAAACGCCACGCCAATAAAGCCTCTGCTTCCTCCCGATAGCGAGAAGGATACTGTTTGCCGGGAGAGACCCGCCCGTCTCGTGCTCAGAAGAAAACTCCCAGCCGCAGAGTGAGCACATTTGAAATGGCTTTTGAATTTTCCCGACGCCACTCTGCAGCAGAGGGAGGCAGCACCGAGCCCCTGTTGGTAGTCATGTCGGTAAACAGCCGCTGATAATGAAGCCCGCCGACCAAGGTAATGCTGGGGCTCACCTCGTATTCCACCCCCGCGCCAACGCCCCAAGACAGCGCCAGATTTGTCACATCGCGCTTGATGTTTTCGTCCTCTAGGCGCACAGGCACATTGCCGCGCAGATTACCCAGCGCACGCGACAAAAAACCGATGGTGAACACCGGCGCCTCTGCGTAAAAGCGAAGGGGAGAGTCCTCCCCAAGACCCCCGCGAAGGCGCAGGCCGAAAGGTATTTCCACGTAGCTGAGCTTGTAGTGCACGCGCGCGTCTTTGCCGAGGGTATCCAGGCGCGGATCGGTCAAGTTGGAATTCGGCAACAATACCGCCTGAGGATAACCGTTCAGAAGCTCACCTCCGTGCCCTAAGGCTAACCCTATGCCTCCTATAAAGGCGTAGTTGTTGGCAAAATAGTACTCGCCCTGTACGCCTAACTTGGCCCCCCAATTGAGGCCTGAGCCCTCGAGCAGCTTGTCGTCGGTCTGCATCCACGACCACGTCGGGCTCGTGTGAATGCCAAAGCGGAACACCTTGCGCTGTTGCCATTGCGCCTGAACGCGGATAGCACCTAAAACAAAAATAAGGAGCAATACGCCTACAATCTTCTTCATAATCTGCTGTTTTTTGTGCCCCGAAGAACGGACAAGTTATCGAAAATGACGGCGTTAAAATTGCGGAATTAACCGAAACATGACTTCAAGGACTTTCGCCATCCTCCTTCTGGCTCTGTGGACGGCAGCCTGTCAAGACGATCCGGCGCCGGTTTCCCTGCTCCGCTTCGATGAAGACCTCATGGCACTGGACTCCACCCGCCAAACGGAGGGATTCGAACAATTGGCCCACAAGTATCCGGACTTCCTGCCCTTCTTCCTAGCCGAGATAGCGCACGACCCTCAAAGGCCCGATGAGTCTCCTCAAGAGGCTCTGGCGGGTTTTGCCTTTGCCCCGCAAATCCGGCGCTTGTATGACTCCTGTCGGGCCGTATTTCCCGACCTGCAGGAGCAGGCCATTGCTCTGGGTGGCCTCTCTCGGCGGTATGCGCAACTTTTTCCGCAGCGCCCTCCTTTGCGCTTTGTGGTGGCGATTACGGAGTTTGTCACCGACGCCTACGCGGTTAACGATAGCTTAGTCGTCATTGGGTTGGACATGTTTTTGGGTGAACATTTTAGCGGATACGACCCGGTGTACTTTCCTCAGTACTTGCGCCGACAATTCTCCAAGGAATACCTGCCCGTAAAGGTCGGCCTGGCCCTTGCCAGCCGCCTGGTAGGCCCGCCTCCGCAGGGGCGCATCATCGACCACATGATCAACAACGGCAAGATCCTCTACGTCTTGGACCGGCTTTTGCCCGATGAGCCGGAACACCGGAAGATGGGCTACACCGAGGAGCAACTCGCCGGTTGCTACTCGAACGAAGCCGAGGTATGGGCCCGGCTCTTGGAGCTAAAGGTGCTTTACGAGCCGGTTACATATAAAAATCAAAAGATCGTCATGCCCAGCCCGGCAAGCGACTTGGTTTTTCAGGAGGCTCCCGGCGAAATCGGCAACTGGGTAGGCTGGCAAATCGTCAAGGCCTACATGCGCCGTCACCCGCAGACGACGTTGGAAGAGTTAATAAACTTTCGGGATAGCCAGCGGTTGTTGGAGCTGGCCAAGTACAAACCTAAGCGCACGGACTGATGCGACGCATTGCCTTGCTCCGAGTTTGCCCGACGGTCGCGATGAGCGGGCTGGCCGTATTTCTTGGGGCACAGCCGGAAGCGCCGGTGTTTGAGGTACAGGGGCCGCGCCGCGAGGTGCCGGAAGGCACACGCTTCGAGATATCCTTTGTGTTGAAAAATGAGACCGCCCAGCGTTTCATTCCGCCCGATTTCGGCGGCTTAAGCATTCGCACGGGCCCGATGGAGCTGCGCAGCGCGGGTTTCGTAGGGGGAAAAGCCTATAGCCAACAATCTTGGGTGTACGAGGTAGAAGCCGAACGCGCCGGCACTTACACCATCGGCCCGGCGGTGGCACAGACCTCTCGGAGAAACTTTCGCAGCGAGCCCCTAACGGTGCGCGTGGTCAAGTCATCGGTTCGGCGCGCCCCTCGGAGTCATTCTTCGGCGCCGGAGCCCTATTTCGCCGTGGCAGAGGTCGTTCCAGACAAAGCCTGGTTAGGGCAGCAGATGCTTTACCGCCTCCAGCTGTACACTCGGGTAGGCGTCTCTGAGGCCGACTTGTTGGAGTTGCCGGATTTTGAGGGCTTTTACGCGCAGGAGCGGCAACGCTTCGATACGCGCGTTCGATACGAAAAAGTGAATGGCCAGCAGTATGCCGTGCGCACCTTGTACGAGGCTTCTCTCTTTGCGCAGCGCACCGGGCACGGCTCTATCGGGCCGGCGCGCCTGCGCTTGATCGCAGAGGAGCGAGGTCGCGGCCTGTTGGGCGGGGTACCTGCCGTGGTTACGGCTCTGGCCGTACCGATAGAAGTGCGCCCACTGCCGGAGCCGCAGCCGGCAAACTTTTGCGGCGGCGTGGGCCGCTACGATTGTAGCGTATCGGCCGATAAGCAAACGCTGAGCACCGACGACGTGCTAACACTGACGATGCGCATCCGCGGCAACGGCGATGCGCGGCGCCTCAGCCCGCCGCGCCTCCAACTGCCGGCCTCCCTGGAGTGCCTGGAGCCCGAAGTACGCGCCCAAGAAGAGTATGAAACCGGAGACGAATTCGTGCACCAGCACACCCTGACCTACGCGATACTGCCTAAGCGGCCGGGGACCTACCTGTTCACCCCGGAAACCTTCTTCTTCCATCCCGATAGCGGCAGCTACCAACCTCTGCGCACGGAAAAGCCTTTAGAGCTAACGGTAGTGCCCGGGGCCACCTATGGCAAGACCTCGCCTTTGCCCGACACTTTATCTTTTGTCGCACCTGTCGACGCGTATGGCGAATGGAATGCCCGGCGCTATATGTCTCTACCTTGGCTATTCGGCATAGCGGGTATTGTGGCTTTGCTCATTCTTGCGACCCATGCCCTATGGCGACGGCAAAAGGCGCGGAGTCTTTCTTCCGGTGCCTCCACCGAGCCGCCATTAGGCCTGCCCGATAGGCGTTCTCTCGAAGACCAGCTGCATCGGCTGCGCGCCCGCATCCCCGGCGAAGCGCCGGAGATCTTTTACCGCCGGCTGCTTAAGTGGACGGAAAATGCCGTTGCTGCAGCGTTGAACACTTCACCCCAATTGCTGAGCCGAGATGCTGCCCTGGCACAACTGGCCGAGCGCGGTTTACCGCCTGCCGCCCTCGAGGCGTTAAAAACCGTATGGGAGCAATGCGAACGCGCCGTATATGCGCACCTCGAACTTGCCGGCGACATGCCGGCGTGTTGGGAGAAGGCCCATCTTGCCTGGAAGGGTTTGAAAGAAGCCGCATTCAAAAAAAGATAGGCGGCATAAGGCCATGCAAATATGAATCACCGAAAGCACTTTAAGTGAACTTGTGCACACCTCAAGAACCCATCTGCTCTACGCCAAAGCGCGAACATATAGGGCACTTTGACACTTCATGACCGCGCGCCGGACAGTACTCTCGGCCGAAGTAAATGATTTGCAGATGCAGCTTATTCCAACTTTCCGGCGGAAAAACGGCCTTTAAGTCGCGCTCCGTCTTCTCTACACTCTTGCCGTCGCTGAGTCCCCAGCGCGCCGCCAGACGATGGATATGTGTGTCTACGGGAAAAGCCGGAACACCGAAGGCCTGTGACATCACTACAGATGCCGTCTTATGCCCTACTCCCGGCAACGCTTCCAATTCCTCGAACGTGCGAGGCACCTGCCCACCGTGCTGCTCCACGAGGCGCCGCGACAACTCCCATATCGCTTTCGACTTGGAAGGGGAGAGCCCGCAGGGCTTGATGATTTCTCGAATCTCCTCCACGCTCAACCGAACCATCTCCTCCGGCGTCTGCGCCCGCGCGAACAGGCGAGGCGTCACCTGATTGACCCGCTCGTCGGTACATTGGGCGGAGAGCACCACCGCAATCAGCAGCGTGTACGGGTCTCGATGATGTAAGGGAATGGGCACCTTCGGATAGAGGGCATCCAGCATCTGCCGGATGTGGGCGGCCTTCTCCCGCCGCAACAGCAAGGAATCCTCCGCCTCTTGGGGCGCGCTTCGCTTCTTGTTTGCGTTAGCCATGCGTTCAAAACAGCCCATGTAGCTCGGCCTGTACCATCTCTAAGACGCGGCCGGCGTGTTCTTTGTTCTGCTGAAAATCCAACTGATCGACGTTGATGATGAGCAAGCGTCCCTCCTTATAAGTGGAAATCCAGTTTTCATAGCGCTCATTAAGGCGCTTGAGGTACTCGATGCTGATGTTTCCCTCGTAGTCGCGCCCGCGCTGCTGAATGTGCTCTACCAGCGTAGGAATGCCGGCGCGCAGGTAGATGAGCAAATCAGGAGGGCGTATCTGCGAAACGATGGACTGGAAAAGCTGAATGTAGTTTTCAAAATCTCGGCGCTCCATCAAGCCCATGTCGGCCAGATTGGGCGCGAAGATGTAAGCGTCTTCGTATATGGTTCGGTCTTGAATGACGGTGCGGTTGCCCTGCTGGATGCGCAGTATCTGCTGATAGCGGCTGGACAGAAAGAATACCTGCAAGTTGAACGACCAACGCCGCATGTCTAAGTAAAAGTCCGCCAGATAGGGGTTAGTCTCCGTATCTTCATAGTGAACATCCCACCCGTAGTGGCGAGCCAATATCTCACTTAAAGTAGTTTTTCCGGCGCCAATATTTCCTGCAATGGCGATGTGCTTGATGCGTGGCTTATCGGAGGGAAGACTTCCGGCCATTTCTGGTGTATTTGTCCGGGGCGAAGGTAGGCAAAAGGGCAAGCATAAGGTCGATAAAAAGAGCCTCGGCGGCTCCCCTACTCTTCATCCGCCCTTTTCGGCGACGGCACGGCAATGTCGTATTGCCCTATCCACTTGCGCATAAGCCAGTCGGGCTGCGGATCACCTCCTATCCAGAAGGTCTCGGTGCCGAAGACGGAGTAGCCGTTCTTTTCGTAAAATTGTACGGTGCGAGGTGCCTCTTGCCATACGCTTAGCCAGGTCCAAGGGAGGTTTAGTTGTTGGGCACGCTGTTCGGCAAATTCCAGCAATACCCGCCCGACACCTCGCCCTTGCAGCCCTTGAACGACGTAAATACGCTCTACTTGGAGCGGAAGGCCGGGCCACAGCGGTCGCTCCAGCCGAGCGGAGGCTCCGGGCAAGCGCCGGATGTTTAACTTCAAGTAGGCGATCGGCTCGTCTTCCCGAAGGGCAAAATAGAATTCCTCATCCGGCCGGGCCAGCTCGGCGGCCATGCGCTCCGGGGAGAAGTACTCGCGGCAGTAGGCTTCAAAGTGCTGCGGCCGGTTGAGCCGCTCCCACGCGTCGCGAAAAGTCCGCTCCGCCAGTCGGCACAGCCGCTCTACTTCGGTAGGCGCCACTTGTCGAATCTGTAGGTTCATCAGACCTCGAGACTTAGCACATCACTCATTCGAAATACGCCGCACCTACCCGATAACCATTCGGCAGCCAGCACGGCACCCTGAGCGAAGCCCGCACGGGTATGGGCCGTGTGATGAATGGTCAGACTATCGACTGCCGAGTCCCAGCGAACGATATGGGTGCCGGGCACCTCGCCGCGGCGTATGGATGTAATGGGCAGTTCTTCCGGCTCCGGAGGGCGTCCGCAGGCGAGTACCCAGCGCTCCAGGCGCGAGGAAGCCGACAACAAGTCTCGGGCTAAGGTTTGCGCCGTGCCGCTGGGGGCATCTACCTTATGGCGGTGATGCGTCTCCTCTACAGAGGGGCGATATTCTGGGTGAGGCTCCATGAGCCGCGCTAAGTAGCGGTTTAGCGCGAAAAAAAGATTGACCCCCACACTGAAATTGGCAGCCCATAACAGCGCTCCGCCACACCGCCGGCAATGCTCTTCGGCTCGAGGCAACTGCTCATCCCAACCCGTGGTGCCGCTTACCACCGGAATGCCCGCCTCCAGACAAGCCAGGACGTTTTCAAAGGCAGAGTCCGGATGGGAAAACTCGATGACCACATCGGCCTGGCGAAGGAGACCAACCGTCAACTCCGGGCGATTGGCGCGCCCCACCCGCCAGGCTATCTCGTGCCCGCGCAGCAGCGCCTGCTCCTCTACTGCCCGACCCATTTTTCCGTAGCCCAATAAACCGACCCTCATAAACCACAAAAAATTAACGCTCTAAGGTAAAGCCGAATATGCAAAAGGGGCATCTTAGTTGAGCGGCCATCCGCCGCAAAAAATTATTCGGGAAAGAAGACTACTCTGTCGGAAGAAAGGCGGCAATTTGCGTCGGTCCTCGTTCCTCAACCCGTTGGAAGAGTTTCAAACAAAACAACCTTTCCGCGAAGAGGCTGTTTACCAATCGAAATTACACACACTTACGGCAATGCCCCGAATGGGGAAGTGTCTTTTTATTATGAAGAAAAACAAAAAAAGTGACGGCAGAAAATTGACGGCCAAGGCCTTGCAAATTGAGGTGCTGAAATTTCTGCTGGCACATCCTCGAAACACGTTTGCTCCATCTGAATTACCCGCTCTATTGGATGTTGCCAACAATCGCCACTCTGTCGAGCACGCCTTGGCTCAGTTGGTACAGGCCGGTTCCGTAGAGATAAAAAAGAACGGACGCTACGGCGTCGCGCTCGACCGCTTGACGACCGATAACCGAGAAGTCCGGAAAGCGGAAGCGCCTCCGGCCCGGCCGCGCAAACGCCGCCCGGAAACGCCTAAAATGATAGAAGGTCGCGTAGACATGACGCGCTCGGGAGCGGCTTACATCATTAGCGAGGCCCTTACGGAGGATGTCTTCGTGGCTCCGCGCTACCTCAACGGCGCGCTTCACGGAGACATCGTGCAAGTGTTGCTTTTCACCAAAGCCCATGGGCGAAGGGGGGGCGCGCGGCGCCCGGAAGGCGAGGTACTCAGGGTGCTTAAGCGGGCTAAAGAGTTTTTCATCGGCACCTTGCGCAAAGGCCGCAAATACGCGCTCTTCTCGCCCGACGACCCGAACATGCCCGTGGATGTGTACGTTCCGTTGGATGCCTGTGGCGAGGCGAACGACGGCGACAAGGTCATCGTGCGCATTACCGACTGGCAAGAGGGCAAAGGACGCATACCTATCGGCAAGGTAACGCAAACGTTGGGCGCTACCGGAGGGCTTGACTTCGAGATGAACAAAATCCTCATCAACGCCGGTTTCGAGCTGAGCCACTCGCCTGAAGCCTTAGCCGAAGCCGCCCAGATACCTGACCTCATCCCTCCGGAGGAGTACGCCCGACGCCGCGACTTCCGAAACGTGCTCACGTTCACCATCGACCCGGAGGATGCCAAGGACTTTGACGACGCCCTCAGCATCCGCCCACTGGACAACGGCCACTTGGAAGTGGGTATCCACATCGCCGACGTCACGCATTACCTCAAACCCGACACGCATCTGGATGCCGAGGCCTACCGGCGCAGCACATCGGTTTATTTGGTTGACCGCGTCAACCCCATGTTACCGGAGAAGTTATCCAACCACCTATGCTCGTTAGTGCCTTACGAAGACCGGCTGACGTTTTCGGCGGTGTTCGAGTTCGACGCGGAAGACCGCGTGGTGTCGCGTTGGTTCGGCAAGACGGTCATTCACTCGCTCAAGCGCTTCACCTACGAAGAAGCGCAGACCATCTTAGAAGGACGACCGACGGAAGCCCTGCGTCTGCTGACCATCTATCCTCAGTTGGAATGGGCGCTCACTACGCTTAACCGCATAGCCCGAAAGATGCGCCGCGAGCGCGAGCGCAACGGCGCCATCGGCTTCGACACCGACGAGGTGCGCTTTCGCCTCGGGGAAGACGGCGTTCCCGTCGAGGCCTACCTAAAAGAGCGCAAAGACGCCCACCTGCTCATTGAAGACTTCATGCTGTTGGCGAACAAGGAAGTCGCCCTGTTTTTTCAACACAAGAGCGCCGGACAAGCCGAAATTCCCTTTGTCTATCGCGTGCACGACCTGCCCAACATGGAAAAAGTGGCCGAGTTTGCCCGTTTCGCCGCCGAAATGGGCTTCCCTCTCCAGGTCAGCACGCCGCGCCAAATTGCCGAGTCGTACAACCGGCTTATGAAGGCCGCCCAAAAAGACCCACGCCTAAAAATTTTGGAGCCTTTGGCCATCCGAACGATGGCCAAAGCCGTATACTCCACGCGAAACATCGGTCACTACGGCTTGGGCTTTTCTCACTACACGCACTTTACCTCGCCCATTCGCCGCTATGCCGACGTGCTGGTGCACCGCCTTTTGGAGAAAAACCTCGGCGAGCGCATTTACCGAGCCGACAGAGACCGCCTAGAAGAGCAGTGTAAGCACATCAGCGAGCAGGAGCGCAAGGCCGCCGATGCGGAGCGCGAAAGCGTCAAATACGTACAGGCCGAGCTGCTGCGCAAGCACATCGGCGAGGTGTTCGAGGGCTACGTAAGCGGCATTATCGAGCGAGGGTTCTTTGTAGAGCTGCCCGACACTTTGGCCGAAGGGCTGGTAGACTTCCGAACGCTGCGCGAAGCACACGCCGTTGAAGATGGCAACTTGCGGGCGCGAGGGCGCCGCTCTAATCGTGTCATCAAGATGGGCGACCGCGTGCGCGTGCGCATCGTAGCGGTAGACAGTAGCCGACGCCAAATCGAGATGGAGTGGGTAGAGGCGGAGGAGGAGGAGTGAAGAGTCTGCCAGCTTCTTAAGGCGAATAGGGCACGGCGAGAGACCGCCGTACCCTATTCGCATCGAGCACTCCTTCGGCGACAGCGTTATTGCTTTACAAACGAACTTTCATAGCGGCCCTCGGCCGTCTGGACGGACACGCGGTACAAGCCTGCCGGCAGCTCCGCCACGTTCAGCGTGAAGAGGTTGCCGTTGGGCACCACCTCGCTGCGCATGAGCCGCCCGTCGGGTTTGCGCACCTCAACTACCGCCTGACCGAGCACCGTCCCGTTCTGGGAGCGAGCCATGACGGTAACCCACTGGGCAGCCGGATTGGGCGACAGGCTGAGCGATACGGCTGCCGTAGGCGGAGCCGGTGGCGCGAGGTCGGGGCAGTCTATAAACCCTAATTTAATGCCGTCGTTGCAGTTGGGATCTTGCTTATCTCGAACGATAAAGACGTACGGCGTCTTCCCATCGCCGTCAAACGGTCCTAAAATGAGCGGCTGCTGTTGGCTGTAGGGATAGCTGCCGTACACGTCGCCGTTGGCGCCCACGACGTCAAAGCCGGCGGCGCCTCCGTTCTGGTGGTGGAAGGTCAGCACGGCGAAGAACTGCTCACACAGGCAAGGCGTGGCCTGCACCTGTACATCCCATATTTTACAGGCCTTCTTGCAGTCAGGAGCGTCGATGACCGTCTCTACACAACACAGCTGTGCGGCATTAGTAGTGACTATGCACACGCGCAGCTTGTCTTGTTTGTTACCGCTGCCCGGGAAGTTGGGAATCGTCAGCGGAAGTGCGCTCAGTGGGTAGGTGCCGACCAGGACGCCGTTGGCCCACACGCCGAAGAAAGGCGGTAAAGGAAGTAACCCACCAACGCTGAAGTTCAACTTCAGCTCGTACGTGCTGTCGTTTTTACACGGCCCGGGGACGGCCTTCAAATCTACAATCTTGCAGCCCAGGCCCGAGCAGTTCGGAGCGATAAACTCCAGCTCCTCGCAGCACCAAGGCTCCGTGCTGCCCAGCTTCAGCACGCACACCTTAACAACGTCTCGAGGCTTGCCACTGGCGGGGAAATTAGGAATCGTCAGAGGAAGGTCACCTGTCGAATACGTACCCAAGAGCTTGCCGTTTGCCCACAGCTCGAATTTGTACAGTACCGTCAGCAAGGATTTTACCTTAAAGTTCAGCTGCAAGCGATAGGTGCCGTCGGGGTTGCAATCGCCCACTTTAACCGTTAAATCTTCTATACAGTCGTCGTTACCCGAGCAATCGGGCGCACTAAACTCCAAGCCTTCGCAACAGAGCCCCTGCTGCGGAGTATTGGGCGACGAGACCAAGCACACCTTGACCGCATCTTTCGGCTTGCCGCTGGCCGGGAAGTTGGGAATCGTCAGCGGCAGCGCACTCAGCGGATAGGTACCGATAAATTGGCCGTTGGCCCATACGCTGAAGAAGACCGGTGCCGGCGACACGGCTTTAAAATTGATCTGTACCTTGTACGTGCCGTCGGGGTTGCAGTCTCCGACCTTCACCGTCAGGTCGGCGATCTTACATCCCTGGCCTTGGCAGTTCGGTGTGATAAACGTCAAAGCGGCGCAACACGTGTCGGCCGGGTCGGTAGTAGTGGTCAGGCTTATCAAGCACACGCGAATCTCAGCCTTGCCTCCGTTGCCACCCGGGAAGTTGGGGATGGTCAGCGGCAGCTTGTTGAGGCCGTAGGTGCCGAACACGGTGCCGTTCACCCACAGGGTGAATTTGATGGCGGAGCCACCGTTTTGCACATTGAAGTTGAGCAGCAACTTAAAGGTGCCGTCAGGGTTACAATCGCCCACCTTGACCTCTAAATCCTTGATGGCGCAGCCCAACTGGCAGTTAGGCGCCTTGAATTCATGCGTGATGCAGCACGTATTGGCAATCGTTCCGGCGGGTCCCAGCACACAAATACGGATGGCATCTACATCCTTGCCACTGCCCGGGAAGTTCGCAATCGTCAGCGGCAGGGCGCTAAAGGGATAGACGCCTAAGAACTGACCGTTTGCAGCCCACAAGGCAAACTGCCCCTGCGAAGCCGCCGCGACGAAGTTGAGCACCAAGCGATAGGTGCCGTCGGGGTTGCATGGGCCGACCTCTACCTTGATATTGCTTATGCCGCAGGGGGTGTTCTGGCAATCGGGCGCCTTAAACTCGGCCTCCAAGCAACAGGGCGTCACACCGGGCGCATTCGGTTGAATGAGGCAGACGCGCACCCGATCCACCGGCTTGCCGCTGGCCGGAAACTTGGCTATTTTCACCGGCAGCGCGTTCAGCGAGAATATGCCCAAAAACTTGCCGTCACCCGACCACACGCCAAAAGCGCCCGGCGTCGAAGCGGTATATTTGAAATTGATGACGATCGGATAGGTGCCGTCGGGATTGCACGGCCCGGCCACTTCGACCTTCAGGTCGGTAATCGGGCAAGGCGGCACGTCGCAATTAGGCGCTTTGAACTCGGCTATCTTACAGCAAAACTCCGTTCCGGTGGGAGTGAGCAGGCACACTTTTATACGGTCGATGTCCTCGCCGCTTGCCGGGAAAACCAGGCCAAGCGGAAAATCGCCCATGGAGTACGCGCCCAAAAAATCTCCGTTGCCCGACCAAATACCTACCTTGAAAGGTATGGCGATGAGCGGAGAGAAGGTAACGGACACTTTGATGCGGTATTTCTGAGGCGATAGGCACTCGCCTACATCGACCTTGATGTCCTCGATACCACAGGGTTTGGCGATGCAATTCGGTGCATTGAACTCCAGGCGGCGGCAGCAATTGCTGCTTTTCAGGCATACGGTGACGACATCTATGTTTTTGCCGTTCCAAGGAAACTCCAGCGTAAGCGGCAAAGAGGCGGTACTGTAGCGCCCCAAATATTGTCCTCCGGCGGCGTAAACATCGAAGGAGTCGAGCGGGATAGCCGCCGGCGTGACGAAATTCAGCGTAATCTTATACGTAGAGTCGGAGGTGCAAGCGCCCGTTTCCACGCGCAAATTCCGAATGACACAGGGCGGCGGTGGACAAGGCGGCACGGCAACGGTAACCGTAGCGCAGCAGTCGGGCTTGTCTTTCAGGCAAATGCGCAGCGTCTCGGTAGGAGAAGTACCAACCGGCAACGACAGTACTACGGGCAAATTGCTTAGCGGGAAAGTACCCAGCGAAATGTTGTTGCCGGTCCAAACCTCAAACGAAAGACCGGCGGGATTTTTTACCTTAAAATCCAACTTGACCGAATACCGGCCGGCGGGCTGGCAATCGCCCGCAACGGCATTTATGTCGTAGATTTCGCACGGACCTCCCTGAGCACAATTGGGTCCGAAAAACTGTTTGACGTTGCAACAGGGCGGCACGTTGGGCGAGCCGCCTTTGAAGCAAACCCGCACGAAGCTGCCTATGCCGGCGCCCGCCGGGAAGTTCTTAATGGCGAGCGGCAACTGGTTCAAGTTGTAAGTACCTAAGTTGACGCCGTTTCCAAAGACTTCAAACTCATTACTCGGCGGATTCTGGACTTTAAAGTCCAACTCCAGCAAGAACGTAGAATCGGACGTACAGTCGCCTACTCCGACCTCCAAAGGAAAGATCGTGCAGGGAGTCACTTGGGCGACCAGCGGTAGGGTACCGACCGCCCACCACAGCAGAAACAGGAGAACCTTCGGGATGCGCATAAGGAAAGGAGTGTTTTAAGGTGGGAAGAATAAGTCAGACGGCTAAAGGATACACATCGCGGGCGAAGTGCTCCGGCGAGTGTCATTTTTTTTTCGCAGAAAAAGCCGTTACGCCAGTAGACGTCAAATCGCGCTACTGTCGGTTGGCGTAGATGTTCTTTTATCGTCTTTCAGAAAAAGAGCGGGTGAAAACGCAAGACACCTTGGTCGGTCCATTCCAGGGTGGGAGCGGGCACTTTAACGATATTGAACGCTCCGGCCAGCGTTCGCAAGAAGCGGCTGCGCATAGGTAGGCGCGTCAAGTCGATGTCCAGCGATAAATAGAATTGCCGCGTGCGCGGATACTGCTGCGGGTCAACGCGGTAGTAATCGCAATAGGGCCCTTGGCAGTTGCGATTCCCCTTCCATTCGTAGCCTTGAGCCGTATATAGGTGCTGGGCTCCCATCCCAACGGCGATATTTAGCCAGCGCGGCAGCCATGTTGCCCGGCCCTCGGAGAAAAAAGAGCGCGGGTTGACAGAGGTCCAGACGGTGAGTGCGTTGTAATCCTTAAGCAGGAGGGTCATGAATCCGGTGCCGTAAATGGCCCGAGCCCTGCTTTCCAAGGTAGCCCAGTTTTCGCTGCCCGGAGGGTAGAAAGGATAGATGGGTTCAGTAGCGTAGCGCTGTGGTTGTATGCTCCATTTCATCAGGATGCGTTGTTCACCCCAGCCCAACTGCTGAGCTAAAAACATACTGGAGCCCAGCAGGTTGGCGCCCACATCGCCCCAAGAAAAGCCCCATTGCGCCGAAAACCCGTCGAATATCTCCAGGGACGTCATGATCAGCTGGCTGCCCGCAAAACCTACCCACGCCGACCACTTAGGGCCGAGGCCGGTCCAAAGCGCTCCGCCGTAAATCCAGCGGCTTTGGTTGTACGACATCAGCCAATGCCCCATCTTGTCCATCTGATTCCAGTGGGAAAAGTCGTTGAACGTGTGAAACTTAAGGGTCGGATAATTGGCATACCACTCATTGTGCAGCGCTATCATCGAAGCGCCGTAGACGACTCCGCCGGTCACCACGGCGCCCCAAAAGCGCGGCGCGTGGAAAGAGTCGGCGGGCGTTAACGACAAAAGCGGTAGACGCGGCTGAGCCCGTAGAAAGAAGGGAAAGCAAAAAAATAACGCAAGAACGGCCCACGGCAGGTACCGGAAGTGACGTAGCATAGACGAGAGACACCAATGGAAGATGGTTTACCAATGCGGGGGAAGATTAGCCGGAAACGCTCCTATGCGCGCCTTAATTAAAAGAGGCCTAATAGGGCAGCAAATTTTGGCCCAAAAATGATACCCCCCACCACTGCGGCGCCCCATGCTCCCAAAAATACCGCGCCGGCGGCAGCGTCTTTTGCCTTTCCGGCCAAAGGGTGATGGTGAGGGCAAGCTAAGTCCGTCAAGTACTCTATTGCCGTGTTGACAACTTCCAAAGCGCCCACCAAGGCGATGCACAGGGCGACAAGTGCCCATTCGACAGGAGAAAGCCCCAACAGCCCTCCCGTTAGTACGACAACTCCTGCAGCGACTGCGTGAAAACGGGCGTTTCGTTGTGTGCGCAACACATCGCTCAACCCGCGAAAGGCGTGGCCAAAAGCGCGTATCGTCATGCCGACAAATCTTTTGGCCGAAAAATAAGCAGTTGCCCGCCCGGCTAATAAAATTTCTCTACCCGTAGTCGTTGGCGCCTTAATAAAGGCTACTTACCTTTGTAGCCGCTTTCAACGGAAGGCCTTTCAAGAAGGCAAATGCCGTCTTGTCGGAGAGATGTCCGAGTGGTCGAAGGAGCGCGCCTGGAGAGCGCGTATACGCCAAAAGCGTATCCAGGGTTCGAATCCCTGTCTCTCCGCCGGGCGAAGGAGAGGTGCCGGAGTGGTCGATCGGGCTTGACTCGAAATCAAGTGTACTCTCACGGGTACCGTGGGTTCGAATCCCACCCTCTCCGCTTCAAGGTTCGGTCGCTTGTGTGCGACCGGACTTTTCTTTTTGCGTACATTTGTTCGGCGGTGGCTTCGCGCCGCCGCCGTTCCGCCCGCCCTACGAATTTGCGCGGGCGTCGCCATACACACGAGAGCGAGCACCGCTATTGTTTCGGGTTGCTCGCTCTTTTTAAGCGCATCTTTTCTGTATGACCGCACGGACTCGCCATGTCTACTGGGTGGCCTTCGGCTTGTTGGTGCTCTTATATATAGTGCTCTATTGCCCCTGCGGCATCGACGAATCCGACGGCGGCTTCCTGACAGGGTTGGCCTGGCAGTGGCTATGCGGTAAGACGCTGTACGGCGATATTGTCTATGTGCGTCCGCCTTTGCCGATTTGGTTTCGGGCGGCAGAGCTGGCCCTGTTGCCGGAAGGGTGGACCATTTTGGGCGAGCGCGTGCTGTTTTACCTCAAGATAGCGACTTACAGCGCTTTAGGGACACTTCTGTTGTTACCCCAACGGCCGCACGGCGGAGGAGTGGCCATGTTAGCCTTTATGCTCTCTGCACACAATTACCCGCCGACCGCCATGCACACCATAGACGGTCTGCTGTTGGGCACTTTGGGCTTTTGGGTGTTGTTTCGCTTCCGCTCGTCTTTGGCCGGTGTAACGGCCGGTGTATTGTTGGCGGCATCTATGCTGTGCAAGCAATCTTTTTATCCACTGGCTGCAGTAGGGATAGGAATAGCCCTGTGGGAGCGCTCGTTGCGATGGAGCGGCTGGTTGGCACTCGGCATGGCATGGGGTTGGGGCGCCTTTTCCACATACTTGTACGCGCAAGGGCTCTGGAGCAATTTCTGGAGCATGACGGCCGGCGCAACCACTTGGAGACAAGCCCTGCAGCACGGTGTTTTAGATTACTTTCACATACGCCCCGAAACGGCGGCCCTCAGCGCCCCCTTATTGGCAATGGCCTGGTGGAGCGAGCGCCGGCAAGCGGCTCGGTGGGCCTTAGTTGCCTGGCTGACCTGGCTGCTCCTCTTAGGTGCCATCTTCGCGCGAGATACGATCGCGCGCCAAGAGTTTACGCTGCCGTTCGCCCAAATCCGCCTGCTGTTTTGGGTGTCCAATGCCTATGCCTTCTGGCAAGGATGGCGCGGACATTGGCCGAGACCGCTCCTCGTCCGCTACAGCGCACTCGCCGCCTTGAGCTGGTGTGCAGCGGTGAGCTGGGGATATCACCTGCCTATCCTCTACAGCGTCCCTTGGGCGTTTGCCATCTGGGACATTTCTCGCTACCTCCAACAGCGCGCCAGCATCCATCTGCCGGCGTCAAACGCAGTAGCCGTTGTATACCTTTTTGCCCTCTTTTACCTGGCCCATCAGTGGGTGTATCGCGACGGAAGGCGAAGCGACATGAACGCCCACTTGGGTGATGTCTTCCCCTCCTTGACCGGCATATACAGCACGCCACAAAAGGCTGCATTGTATCGGAACCTGGCGGAGCTGGCCAAGCGCTACGGCCATAACATAGCCGTAATACCTACCTTTACCCAAGCCAACTTTCTAACGCGCACGCCGCCACCTCTTCCCCTCGACTGGGTAGCGCGCCGCGAAATGGGCCGCTTCGAGGCCTATGTAGAAGCGGAAGCCCAACGCCTAAGGCCCGTCTTTTTACTGGAAAAAACAGCTCTTACCCACCTTGCCGACCCCGAGTTAGCGCTCGTGCGACGATGGTACGAGCAAGGGAAAACCCTCGAAGAGACGCCACATTTCTACGTCTTTCGACTGCCCTGAGAAGCTTATAAAGACGTGTTACCCAGGCGGAGCAGAAGGGCGAATTCCTGCTCCGTCAGCGGCATCACCGAAAGACGAGGATGGCGAACCAGGCCTACTTGTTGTAGCTCGGGATGCGCCTTGATTTCCGATAGGGGCACCGGGCGCTCCAATGCCCGTACCGGTTCCACCTCCACGGCCGACCAGTCGCCTTTAGTGGCGGTAGGATCGGGATAATGCTCGCGGCTTACCCGAGCGATGCCCACCACCTCCAGACCTGTGTTGCTGTGATAGAACAAACACAAGTCGCCTACCCGCATAGCGCGCAAATAGTTTCTGGCCTGGTAATTACGAACGCCGTCCCAGCGGGTGACGCCGTCGGCAACCAATTGCTGAAAGCTGTAGACCTCGGGCTCCGATTTAATAAGCCAATACGGCATGGTCGAGGCGTTTTTATGCCCACAAAGATGCGCCGCTCTTTTCTCCTCTTTGTGCCGTTGTCCGCTAAAAAAGTCCTCCCGTCTGCCCAGAAGGCTGAGCCTTCAGCACCCGATGTGCCTTAAAACGCGTCGCCGCCGCCCGGTCGATGGACAGAGGCGACGGCGGCCAACGTTCACCGTTTCGAGTCGCGCTTGTCAAGGTTTCTTTTGCGTGGTCAATGCACCGAAAGACTCTATGGCTTGAGGCGCCACCTCTACCTCTTTGTCCTTGGGCAAGAACACGACGTAGCCGACCGTCTCCCGCACCTCCTCGCCCTTCAGCTTAATGGCGCGCTGCATGTTGGGCGCCGATATGGTCAGGAGGTTAGCGGTTACGTCGCCCTTTAAGTCGTAGCGGCCGACCTTAGCCAACTGTTCCAACGTAGACGCGCTTCCGGAAGGCAGAGCCACGTGTATTTCTATGCGGACGGTAGGCTGGTTCCAGATTTTTAAATCTACGGTGCCCGGCAAGTTAAATTTGATTTTGTCGATGCCCTCTGCATTGAAAGACTTGGAAAAGGTCTTGCTCGACGTTTGAGCAAAAGCACCGACGCCTCCTATGAGGGCCAAGTAAACGGTAAAAAGGATGATGCGTTTCATAGCGGGCCTCCTTTTGTATTTGCGTTCAAAGTAAGGTGCTTTTTTTTGAAAAAACAAGATTTTGGTGTAATAAAATTTCAATAAAATTGCATTATTTCCGATTTATATACATGACTAATTCCCTATCGGCCCAATAGCGCTTTTATGGAGATAGGGAAAGCGCGTCGAGACGGCGTATCTTTGCCAAAGCTTTTTCTGCATTGGTGTGGCAACAGCCCAAGAGGTAACCATACTGGCCATTGAGTCTTCTTGTGACGATACCTCTGCCGCGGTAATACGCGATGGGCGAGTATTGTCCAACTGCACGGCCAACCAAGAAGCGCATCGTCTGTACGGCGGCGTGGTACCGGAGTTGGCCTCTCGGGCACATCAGGCGAATATCGTGCCGGTAGTAGATTGGGCCTTGCGGAAGGCAGGAGTACAGAAGACTGCTCTGACGGCGGTGGCGTTCACCAGAGGTCCAGGGCTCGTGGGCTCCTTGTTGGTGGGTAGCGCTTTTGCCAAGGGGCTCGCGCTGGCCTTAGGTATACCTCTGTTGGAGGTCAATCACTTACAGGCCCATGCGCTGGCCCATTTCATTGAAGAACCCAAACCGGCCTTCCCTTTTTTATGTTTGACCGTCAGCGGTGGTCACACGCAAATCGTGCTGGTGCGCGATTTTGGCGACATGGAAATCTTGGGCCGGACACTCGACGATGCAGCGGGAGAGGCCTTCGATAAAGCCGGCAAGTTGCTCGGCTTAGGCTACCCTTCCGGCCCGGCTATCGACCGCTTGGCTCGGCAAGGCCGAGCGCGCTTTTCCTTTCCCGAGGCGCGAGTACCCGGGCTGGATTTCAGTTTTAGCGGCTTGAAAACGGCCCTTCTCTACTTCTTGAGAGAGCAGTTGGCCGTTGACCCTCAATTTATAGAAAAAAACCGGGCCGATATCTGTGCATCGCTGCAGCACGCCATTGTCTCTATGCTGCTCAAGACCCTTGAGCGAGCGGCTCGCCAAACGGGCGTTAAACACGTCGCCTTAGCCGGCGGCGTCAGTGCCAACTCGGAGCTGCGCCGGCGCTTCGAAGCTTTGGGGCGCCAGGAGAACTGGAAAACCTATGTGCCGGCTTTTGAGTATTGCACGGACAATGCCGCTATGATCGGCATCGCGGCCTATTATAAATACTTGCGCGGTGACTTTTGCGGACACGACGCAGAACCCTACGCCCGCGGCTTTTATCCCTAAGGGTGATAAAAGAATACAAAGGGAGCACCTTAGGCCTCATTCTCGCTTAGACACTCGGTCTTTGACGAACCCGACACCGAAAGGAGAATCGGCTCCCTCTCGATAGTCGCGGTAAAAGCCGAAGACGGCTTCCTCCGGCACCGGAGCAGTGTGAGCCCTCCCGGAGAAGCCGTCGTGGCAGTCGACGAAGATACTCAAACTCACCAATTGCCCTTGCTCATCGAACGCCATCTCCTCGTAATCCAAGCGGATGCCCATGACGGCCAGCTCTTGCTTGATGTTGAGCAAATCTTGCCGGCTGTGCGAGCGCTGGAAATAGGCCTCTATGCGCGGAACGCGCTGAGCAAATGAAGCAACCGAATCGGCTATCAAAAAGGCAAAAAGAAGAAATAGTAGACGCATGAGAAAACGGCGTTTATTTGAAAGTGATATAGACGAAAAACGAAAGTAGTCGCTCTATTTTACTTCAGAAAGCCCTAAGCGGAATTTAACAATCGCCTCTCCTCTGCCGGGCGCCTCTAAGAAGGCTTCACGAGGCGATTATTCTCGTCGGGGAATACGGCAACGGGTCGGAAGGTACGCGCCTCCTCAGGGGTCATAAAGGCGTAGGAGATGATGATGACGATATCCCCCACTTGCACCAACCGGGCTGCCGCTCCGTTTAGGCAGATTACGCCACTACCCCGTTCGCCCCTGATGACGTAGGTCTCAAAGCGGGCGCCGTTGTTGTTATTGACCACTTGCACGCGCTCGCCTTCCACAATGTTAGCGGCGTCGAGTAGGTCCTCGTCTATGGTAATACTTCCTATGTAGTTCAGGTCGGCCTGAGTGACGCGAACCCGATGTATTTTACTCTTGAAGACTTGGATAAGCATAGCGCTGGTTTTTGCCGGCTATTGAAACGCTAAAGTCGCCTTGTAGTAACCATCGGCGCACAAAAGTAGTTGAGTGACGCCGTTTGCTCATGCTACTTCCGATAGGTTTTGCGCCACGCATTTCATACTACTTTTGCCCTTGTAGCGCAAGAGAGTCGGTTTTAGCCGTACTTGGGCTCTCTGGGTTGCCAATTCGGATGTCCGGCGACAACTCCCTATACTATTTCTCTACACCGGTGGGCGATGTGGTGGCATTAGATGAGGACGAAAGCCGCCATGTGCTGGCCGTCATGCGCCACCGAGTGGGCGACCGTCTGCGCTTAACCGACGGCCGCGGCGCTTGGTACGAAGGAGAACTCGTAGAAGCCGAGAAACGCCGAGCTTATGTACGCCTGCTGCGAAAGCATATATTGCCCCGGCCCGAGGGACAACTCCATATCGGCATAGCGCCGCCTAAGCAGATAGACCGCTTTGAGTGGTTTCTGGAAAAGGCTACCGAGTTGGGCGTGAGTACTATCACGCCGCTGCTGTGTCAACGCTCAGAACGCACGAGCCTCAGGCTTGACCGCTTGGAAAAGCTTCTGGTGGCCGCGCTGAAGCAATCGCTCCGGGTTTGGCTGCCGCGACTCGACGCTCCAACGCCCCTTCCTCAGCTGTTGCGCCAGGCTGCCCAGCCCGTACGCGGCATAGCGTGGTGTGGCGAGGAGCCACGCACACCGCTGGTGCGCTTCCTCCGCCCCGACGCAGATGTGCTTGTTCTCATCGGGCCCGAGGGCGACTTCTCCGCGGAGGAAGTAGCCCTGGCCCGCGAACGCGGATTTGTCCCTCTCAGCCTGGGCCCTGCGCGTCTGCGCACCGAGACGGCCGGTGTGCTGGTCGTTGCAGCCTATCGGCTAATGCAGGAAAAAGAGAACACGGCCCTTTCTTAGACGGGCCATTTATAGAACCTCGAGAGCCTCCTATTTGAGGAGGCATCTCATCGGGCGGGCATTAGCCCTTTCACAAGACCACGCAAGAAGCCAGGTTACACGCTCACCCTCTCCAATACGCGCTTGACGGTGGCGCCGATTTGAGCAGGCGAAGACACCACTTGGATGCCGTTTTCGGCCATGATGCGCATTTTGGCCTCGGCGGTATCCTCGGCACTTCCGACAATGGCACCGGCATGACCCATTTTACGTCCCTTCGGTGCCGTTTGACCGGCTATAAAACCGATCACAGGCTTCGGGTTGCCCACGGCACGCAACCACCGAGCGGCTTCTGCTTCCAAGGTGCCGCCGATTTCGCCGATCACGACGACTGCCTCTGTTTCGGGGTCCTTTACAAAAAGCTCAAGGGCCTCGCGCGTAGTCGTACCGATTATCGGATCGCCTCCGATGCCGATGGCCGTAGAGAGTCCCAATCCTACTTTAACGATCTGGTCTGCCGCCTCGTAGGTAAGGGTCCCGGACTTGGACACCAGCCCTACCGACCCGCGCTTGAAAACAAATCCGGGCATGATACCCACCTTTGCCTCTTCCGGCGTGATAATACCCGGGCAGTTCGGTCCAATGAGACGGCTATTGGTGCGATCCAGATAGGCTTTTGTGCGCACCATGTCCTGCACCGGGATGCCCTCTGTAATGGCTACAATAACTTTAATACCTGCTTGAGCCGCCTCCACGATGGCATCGGCGGCGAAGGCCGGTGGCACGAAGATGATAGACACATCCGCACCCGTGGCGGCCACCGCTTGCTCGACGGTGTTAAATACGGGTCTGTCGAGATGTTTCTGGCCGCCTTTACCCGGTGTTACGCCTCCGACCACTTGAGTGCCGTAGGCTATCATCTGTTCGGCATGGAAGGTGCCCTCTTTACCGGTAAAGCCTTGTACGATAACGCGAGAGTACTTGTTGACGAGAACCGACATGAGAAAGTTATTTCGCTTCTTGAATGATATACGCATCCTCGCCTGGGCGGCGCATGTAGTAGCGTTCGCGGGCGTAACGCTCTTTTGTCAATTCAAACAGCTCGGCTTGCTCTTTGGCCTCTTTAATTTTTTGACGATAGAGCTCCCGGTCTTGTATGAGGCGCTGCTTGGCACGCCATAGGCGCCACTGGGTCCACAGATTATTTTTATCCAGAAAAACCAGCAAAAAGAGAAAAACCAGCAGCGTCAAGTAATAGCGATTGCGCAGCGGCGCCGGCAGGCGCTGCCAAAAGGCAGACCAGGGATTAGAAGGAATGACCATATGGAAGCCGATCGTTTAACGCAGATAAAAGCAAAACGCACAGGGACAAAGATAGGAGCGCTTTGTCTGCGAGGCGCTGCTTTTTTATGGAGAAACGCTCCCTGTTGGAAGGGTATGATCTATCACGGCGCAGAGGCGCCGAAAAATCTCCTCGATCGAGCCGATGCCGTTTACTCGATGGCTCTTGCCCTGCCGCTCGTAATATTCAAAGACGGGTGCAGTTTCCTTTTTATAAACGGCAATGCGATGGCGAATAACGCCCTCGTCGGCATCATCGGGTCGCCCGGAGACGACGGCACGGCCTTTGATGCGCTTGACGATTTCCTCGTCGTCCACTTCCAAAGACAGAAGCACATGGACGGCGGTACCCTCCTCGTCCAATAAACGGTCTAAGGCTTCGGCCTGGGCGACGGTGCGCGGAAAACCGTCGAAGATAAAGCCCTCTGCCTCGGGGTGGGCCTCTACTTTCTGGCGGAGCATGCCGATGGTCACTTCATCGGGCACCAGCTCCCCCCGAGAGATGTACTGCTGTGCTTGCTTGCCCAGAAAGGAGCCGTTGCCGATTTCCCTGCGGAATAGGTCACCGGTGCTGACGTGTTCCAGCCCGTAGCGTTCGACTAAAAGCGCTGCTTGCGTGCCTTTACCTGAGCCCGGTGGGCCGAAGAGAATGATATTGATCATAAAAATTGGAAAAAAATGGCAGAAGAAGCGCAAAAGTAGTGGTTATCCTTAGAAATCGGTAAATCTATAGCGCTTTCCGAAGGTTTGAATCCATCTTAATAAGCGCCAGACGTCGTCGGCGCGAAAAAGCTCGGTGCCGGGGTTCATCGTAGCGGCGGTACCGCAAGCTACTCCGATTTGCACCATTTCAAACAGCGGCTTTCCTTGACTCAATGCCCACACCATTCCGGCCACCATACTGTCGCCGGCGCCCACCGTGCTGCGCTTGTCTACTATCGGCGCCGCTATGTGCACAAAGCCGTCGCGCGAGGCTAACAAAGCACCTTGCGCCCCTAAGGAGACCACCACTACTTCACACCTACCCGAGTGAACGAGCGACATGGCGGCGTCGTCTACTTGATTCATCTCCAGACGCTCTACGCCGACCAGTCGGCTGAGCTCCCCGATGTTAGGTTTTAGGAGAAAAAAATGCTCTGCCAGTGCGGCCTGCAAAGCATCGCCTGAAGTGTCCAGTATTACTCGCGCACCAATTGGGCGCACGGCTGCCGCTACTCGAGCGTAATAATCGGCAGGAAGACCCGGAGGGAGACTCCCGCTGACGACGAGCAGGGCAGGCCTTAGGCGCCGCACGGCGTCAATGCAAGCCTCTGCCTCCTCTACAGAGAGAGGCTCTCCCGGCAAGGTAAAGCGATACTGGTGGCCGGTGCTCGTCTCAAAAACGGCGAAGTTCTCCCGCGTTTCACCCACTACTTCCACCGGCGCCGTCGCCACGCCTTCTTTATCCAAGAGCGCCAATAGGCGCTGCCCGTTGTTGCCTCCTACAGGGAAAACGGCCGTGCTCTGCCCTCCCAGGCGTCGAATGCCTTTAGATACATTTATCCCTCCGCCACCTGCATCCCAGTGTAGTGAAGAGCAGCGCAGCTTGCGCTCCGGGACCATACGCTCCACCTCTGTGCTCTTGTCCAATGCCGGGTGGAGTGTCAGCGTAACGATATCCATGTGAGTGCTGTAGTTTTGCAGCAATGATACAACCGCTGGACGAAACTACCTTGCATTCCGCCAGCGAATGGCTGGCGCAGAGGGATGACGCTTTAGCCTACGTACTGACCCACTACGGTTACCCGCCATTGTGGAAACGCGAGCCGGACTTCGCAACGCTGGTACATATCATTTTAGAGCAACAGGTCTCTTTAGCCTCTGCCAATGTTACCTTTAGGCGCCTGCAACAGTTAGTTAGCCCGCTGACGCCGGAAGCCTTCTCGCAGCTCTCCGAACAAGCATTGCGCAACGCGGGCTTTAGCCGTCAAAAAATAACCTACACCCGACACTTGGCCTGGAGCATCTTGCGCGCAGAGCTCCACCTATCCGCCCTGGCCACCCTGCCCGACGAACAAGTTCGCCTTGCGCTTAAGAGGGTGAAAGGTATCGGCGACTGGACGGCAGACATCTACCTGTCGGAGTGCCTTTTGCGCCCCGACATTTTGCCCAAAGGAGACATTGCGATGCAAGAAGCCTTTCGCCGGTTAAAGGCCCTGGCGCGCCGACCCAGCCCTGCAGAGTTCGAGGCGCTGACGCAACACTGGCGACCCTGGCGAAGCGTGGGCACGCGAATGCTGTGGCAATTTTACCTTTGTCAAAAAAAGGCCCAAAGGCCCGAATAAAGCGTCGGCCAACAGGCCTATAGCCCTCTGCCGTCGAGGAAACATGAGCGATTACTTCAACCAAAAGCGCGTGTGGGTCACCGGAGCATCGTCCGGCATCGGCGAGGCCCTGGTTTACGCCTTGGCCCCACGCGGCGCTTACATCATCCTTTCGTCTCGGAACGAAGAGGCGTTGCAGCGAGTAGCGACAGAAGCCGGTCGTCGAGGAGCGACCCACCTGCTCGTACAGCCTCTGGATCTGGCGCTGCACGACAGTCTACCCGGAGTAGTAGAGTTGGTTTTGGCGCGCGTGGGTAAGGTAGACGTTGTTATCCATTGTGGCGGAATTTCCCAGCGTAGCTTGGCGGTTAAGACGGCCCTAAGCGTGGACAAGCGCCTGATGGAGGTCAACTATTTCGGCACCGTAGCGCTCACCAAAGCGCTCTTGCCCAGCATGCTCATGCACCAGTTAGGGCATATCGTCGTTGTCAGTAGCCTGACGGGTAAGTTTGGCACTCCGATGCGCTCGGGCTATGCCGCCAGCAAGCACGCCTTACACGGCTTCTTCGACAGTTTGCGCGCCGAGTTGGCCCATACGCCACTGCGCATCACGCTGGCCTGCCCCGGATTTGTGCGCACTCAGGTGAGTATCAATGCGCTGACGGAGGATGGCCGGCCTCAGGGCACCATGGACGAAGCCACAGAAAAAGGCATTTCGCCCGAAAAGGCCGCACGTAAAATTTTGCGCGCCATTGAAAAAGGTAAAGAGGAGATATGGTTTGGCGGCAAAGAGGTACTCGGCGTCTATTTAAAGCGCTTCTTTCCCGCTTACTTCTCCAAGCTCATCGCAAAGGCAAAGGTGACTTGAGCCGTGCTTTACACACGGGTGGTCGCAAGCAAGCGCTTAATGCTGTAGCGCCCGCTTCCCTTGCCGATCAGCATGAGAAGGCCGCCGGCTATGGCCATATTTTTCATAAACAGGATGCTCTGCAAGCGCAGGGAATCTGCCGGAGCATTCCAAAAGTCGTGAACAATAAACGTAACCGGCACCCAGTACAAAAGGAGCATCCCAGAGGCCAGAGCGGTGCGGTAACCTACTAAAACCATTACTCCCCCGAGCAAGAGAAAAACGATGGCTCCCACCAACAGCAAATCTTGATTCCACGTTAAGCCGTGCTGGAGCATAGCCGCCTTGGTTTTGTCGAAATTTAAAGTGGAATCCACTGCCTCAAAAAGAAAGATGACCGATAGAAAGATGCGCCCGATTAAATCTATTGCGTCTCGCATATAAAATATTTGGAAATAAGTAGCGGTAAAGGTTCCGTAAAGAGGTGCGGCCCTCTTCGATAGGATAAAAAAAGCAGCGCGTAAGGTAGAAGTTTTCATAAAAAAAAGCCCCCCTCCATCTTTTGGAGAGAGGCCATCCCAAAAACCGATTTCAAAGTACGCCGTCGGAGAGCGCTTGCTCCGTCCGATGGTGGAGGTCGCCCTTTTTTGCGGACGACCTCACACCACCGACGGGCGCTCTATCCGAACCTTACTTCGTCTGAATCATTTTGCGCGTCGCGCTGTCCTTGGAGGTCTTCAACTCGTAGTACAGCACGCCCGTCACATCCAGCACCGAGCGATCCAACGTCACCGCGTTGTAGCCCTTGCCGTACTGACCTTTCTGCACAAACAGCACCCGACCCGTCTCGTCGTACACCGTCAGCACCGCCTCCGTAGCCTCCGGCAGGTGGAAGCCAATTTGCGTGCGGCTCAACCACGGGTTGGGCTGGTTCTGGTACAACTCGAAGCCTACGCCCGTGATCGTCGGACCCTGGGCACCGTTGAAGCGGAAGGCCACCGCCAAGCGCTCGGCGCCTTTGCCGTACGCCTCGGCCTTCGTGATGCGGCCCGAAACGCCCAACAGGCGGCTCAACTCACCCGACGTGCGCGCCCGGAACGTCAGCGCAAACTTCGCCGGAACCTCGCCGTCCCAGCTCGTCGTCACAGCGCTCTCCTGGGCAAACACGCCAAAGTGGCCCAGCGTCATGCCTTCGGTCAGCGGCTCGATGTTCACCAACTCCAGGCCCGCGTGGTTGAGCGTGAACTGATAGCCCTGTACCACCTCGGCCGCCTCAAACGTCACCGTGAACACTTCGCCGGCCTTCACCACCTGGTCCTTCACGTCGAACAGTAGCGTGCCCACCGTGCGATCGTCGGCGCTCATGAGGGCGTTCGCTTGCGCAGTGCCGTTCACGTCGCCCACCTTGATGGCCACAAAGTTGTTCGCCAGCGCATTCGCCGTCAGATTCTTCAACTCCTTCGTCTCGGCAAAAACCGTCTTGAAGGGGTTGTTCGGATCCGGGAACACGAAGTCCTTGTCCACAAAGCGCCACGAGGTGTTGTTGGGCAACTCCGTGTAAATACCCAAAATCAACTTGCGCAACTCCACTATGTCGAACGTCGTGATCGAGCGGCTGTTGTTCGCATCCGCCGCAATCATCTTGTACGGGCTCGTAAACGGCTCCAGACCCAGGATGTGCTTGTTGATGAGCACCAGGTCATAGGTCGTTACGCCGTTGAGCGGGTCGTTGTCTTTCAAGGCCGACACCACGTAGTCACCCGGCGTCGGAACGCCCGCCAACGTAAACTGACCTTGCTTGTCGGTCGTCTCCGTCATCGTCACGCCGTTGCCCGTCAGCGACACCGACGCGTCCTCCAGACCTTGGCCGGCCTCCGTCTTCAGCGCACCGGCTACCGTCGCGCTCGAAGCCGAGCAGGCATTCATGTTGTCCTGCACGTTCACCTTCGCCACGCAGAAGTCTGCGTTGCCCGCCACGTCCTCCGACCACACCTCTACGTTCTGCTCGCCCAAGTCCGCACACGTGAACGTCACCGTCGTCTGCGGCTGGCCGTTGGGCAGGCGCGGGAAGCCCGTGCCCTGACCGGCGCGGCGGATACCCACCTTCAGCAGGTTCGACGGCGTGCAGTTGTCGTACGTGTCTTGCAGCACGTCGCTGACGTTGATGGTGATCATCTTCGTCGGCATGATGTTCACTCCGATGTTCTTGCAGATAATCGTCGGCTTCTTGCAGTCTTTCACCTCAAAGACGTACTCGCACTCCCGCTCGTTGCCGCACATGTCGTCCACAATCCACTTGATCTTGTGCACGCCGTAGGGCAACTCCGGTACCACGTACGTCGTCTGGCTCTGTTGCGTGTTCCAACGAACCGCACCCGTCACGTTGCCGCCCGACTTCGTCACCTGCAGCGCAAAGCCCCACTTCTGGTTGGCCGGAACCGGACGGAAGTCAAACTCCCGTGGCGTGCCGCCCGAGTAGTTCGGGTTGTTCGCGTTGCCGTAGTTCACCCGGTTCCAACCCAAACCGCCCAGGCCCGTCTGCGGGCTGCTCACCACCGTCTCCATCGTCCCGTCGCCGTCCAAATCCAAGAACAGCAAGTAGCGAATCGTCAAGTTGTCGCCCGAGCACAGGTCCGTCGCCGTGATGTTCAAGTCCGTCGGCGCCTCGCACAAATCGTGGCTGCCGATCTTCCCATCCCACCAGTACATCGCGTTCCACAAGTTCGCGTTGTTCTCCGTCAGGTCGCATATCTCTTGCGGGCTGGGCGGGCAGTTGGTGATCTCGGGCTTCTGGTTGTCCACCACCCAGATCAACTGCTTGTAGCGGTAGCAGTTCGCATTCGCATTCCAGAACTGTGAGTAGTTCGTCGGCGTCGCACCCGGCGTGATGGCCACCACCGTCGGGTTCCACGGCGCCGGCGTACCCGCAGGCGACACCACCGGACCCGGACGGTTGGCCGGATTCAACTTGATGGCGTTCGGCTCAGGGTTCGGCACCTCAATGCAACCCTGGTTCGGATTGTACGAACACCAGTTGATGATCGTCCACGTGCGCTCGATGAGGAAGCACGCCTCCGGCACCACCGTGTTCACCTGGTCCGTATACGACACACCCAGCGCCTCGCAGTCCTTGCCGAAGAACGTCGGCTCGCCGTAGTTGCCCGTGCCGTCGCACACCGTCAGCACCACGTCGTTGGGGAAGCGCACAAAGTAGTTCTGGTTGTACGACACAAACACCCGCTGCGTGCACGTCTGCGTGTTGCCGTGGCAGTCCGCCACCCGGAACGTGCGCGTAATCGTACCGCGGTTGCACAGCGTGTCGAACAACGCCAAGTTCACCGTCTGCGTCAACCCGCACTGACCCTGGTACGACACCGTCGTGTCCAAACAGCAGTTGTCCACCACCGTCGGACGACCATACGCCCACAGCGACGGGTCGAAGTTCTCGCACGATACCGACACGTTGGCCGGAGGCGTGCACAAGGGCTTAATCTTATCCTGTACGCTTACCTCCACCATGCACTCGTTGCGCACCGGTGTGCCGTCTTGACCCAAAATGAAGTTGCCCGCGTCATCCACCTGATAGGCCCGCACAATCACCGTCTGCGTCGTGCCTACCTCACAGCAGTAGAACTTAATCGAATCGCCCTCGCTGATGGCCCGCTCAAACTCGCTGGGGAACGACGGGAACAGGCTGGCACAGTTCGGCGTGCCCCGAATGGCGTTCAAGTTGTTGATGCAGTCGCTGTACGGAGCCATGCGCTGCACCGTAAATTTCAAATTGCTGCAGTTGTCGTACGAACCGTTGTTGAACGTCGTCGCCTTCACCCACGTCACGCCCGCAAACTCGCACGGACCCAACGCCGGTGGAACATTCTGGAAGCCCGCAGGACCATAGCAGTCCGCCGGATCGTCCACGCCAATGGCCACCACCGTAAACTCCACACACGACACGTTCGGAGGCGTCAAGTCCCGAACCGTCAAACGGAACGAACACGTCGACGTATTGCCGCAGTCGTCCTCTACCATGTACACCACCGTGTGCGTGCCCAAGGGCAAACACGGCGTCGTGCCAAACACCGCCAGCGTGTCCGAATCCCAATAATTATTGCCCGGGAAGTCGGAAACCGAGCCCGGAACCGTAAACATGCCCGTCTGCTGGTTCGTCTGCGGGTCAAACGTCGTGACCATCGCACTCACCCGCTTGATGCGCGAGCAGTTGTCCGAAACCACTACATCCGGCAAGTCCACCGTCGCACAGCACTGGAACGGATCGGTGCCCACCGTCAAGTTCGCCGGACACGTCAGCGTCGGACCCTCATTGTCCGATACCTTGATGATCTGGTCGTGCTCCGTAACCTGACTGGTGCAGCAGTTTATGATCGTCCACCGACGGCGAATCTTGTAGGTGCCGTCGCAATTGTCAAAACGCGTATCGGTGTAGGTCCAATTGCAATCGCAGTTAATCGGCTTACCGAACACCAGCGGGAAGCCCTGACGACCCGAGGCCTGCACAAACTCCGGCGTCGGATACTGCGCTCCTACACACGGAATGGACGGGTTCTTGACGTCGTCGTAACTGGGCGGCAGCACAATGTCGCTGCTCTTCGGACGCAGCACGTTCACCCGCTGGTTGCAGGTGGCCGTGTTGCCGCTGGCGTCGCGCGCCGTCCACTTGCGCGTAATCGTCCGAATGTTGCTGCTCGAGCAAGGCTCGTCCACCGAAGAATCCACATACGTCAGCGTCACGTCCGAACACGGCTCCATCACCGGAGTGCCCGCCCCGCGGTTCACCCGATAAGTGGCATCGCCAATCTTGAAGGCGTTGACGT
>Ga0209101_1000036_pt1 | contig 100668 bp, 78 predicted proteins | sample ConPoolayeCmetaG_FD_185481 | JGI IMG/M metagenome (GOLD analysis project Ga0209101, IMG submission 185481) | Hot spring microbial mat communities from California, USA to study Microbial Dark Matter (Phase II) - Cone Pool mat layer C metaG... ... | reverse complement strand
ATGGCCCTGGGCCAGTGGGCAAGCGCCACCGCGCAGAACCAAACCCGCCCGCAAGCGCACACCGTCCAGAGCCATTGACCACGGCCCGCACCGGCCCGCGCGCCGCGCTATATCCCGCAGCGGCTGCGTACACACTGCTTGCGAATCTTCGCCATCCGCAGTACTTACACATTGCGCCCCAACCGGCCGCCCCGCGTGCGCCTAACGCCGCCGAGATAGTCCTCGCTTACACTCGTACAATTGTTGTGTGCTAGCGATTCAGGTCCCAAGGCATTGTTCTTGGGCATTGTTCTTGTTCTAATTCTCGTCGCGTACCCAAAGTGCTGCCTGCTCTCAATCAAACTAGTGCACGGCGCAACATTCTCGAGGATCGACAACGTACTTCTTGATGGCGCTGGTGCCACTAGCATTATGTGGCGGCAAACCCAATGATGGCGATCATCATCACTTTCAGCGTTGCGTCTGCCTTTGTTGCCGACTGCCATTACGGTGGTGGTTTATCAGCGGGAGGCGGTCTCTTCTCGGCATCTTTCGAGGCTTCTTTGGCACCGTTACAGCCAAAGGTAACGAAGAGCAGGCAGCAAGCCATTAGCAGGCAAATGAGCTTTTTCATCCCTAATACCTTTCATACCTTTCGTATGTGGGCTATTGCTGATCTCAAATGCCAATGGGAGTAGGCGTGTGCTTCAGCCATTGACTAACTTGGTCACGTACATTCTTATCGAGAGAATTGTACCAAGCATGCGTTGCGACGTCGGCGACATAGGAACCTATCCAATATCCACCAATTGCACCAACTGCAGTACCTACCGCGGTCCCGACAGGAACGGTGATCCAAATATACGGGCCGCCCAAAGCGCCAATTCGCATTCCGATCACAGCCCCAGCTTTCGCGCCGGCCCAGGCACCGGCGATCTCACCCGCATTGCGGGCGACCATAACCGTGAACTCCCTTTGAGGTAGCAGGCCGGCCCTGTAGTCGCGCAGGTGCCGATAAATATCGTAGCACTCGATAGCAATAAAGGCGAAAAGCGCTATTCGGCTCCCTGCGCGCGCCAGCGCTCGGGATGAGCCGCGCATCGCTTGATTTCTTGCCAACGCTGCAATCTTCGTGCTGCTAACCCTAACAAGGGCTGAGCTTGATCTACTATGGTTGATCCATCCTGGCATTCTCGCTCGCCTAATTTGGTCAAATTGCGTGAGATGACTCATCGCCCAGGTTCTCCAAGTCGACTCGGGTAACCGGCTGTGTACTCGTCTGAGTATTCGCTTAATCGACATCGGGCCTGCTCGCTCGGCCATCGTTAGTGGGTTTCGGATTGTATATCTGCCAGTGCGCAGGTTGATGTCATGAACCTCGCCCAACTGCTCTAAAGGCATACCATTCGCTTTGCGGAAACGAGAAATTTCGAGCGCAATTCGCTTTCCCGGTTCACCGCTGGCGCGCAGGGCACGTAGTCGGTGCGCGAGCCATCGGCGGGACATTTGTGTACCGGCGCGGGTCTGAGCAAGCTTTGGGTTTGTGTTACCGTAATGGGTCTTGACCTCAACCAACCGAATATCAACAAGGTTGCCGGTCGGATCTCGCTTTAAGGCCACCAAATCGATGCCTCGGTTTCCGGGAAGCTTGATATCGACCACTTCATAACCCCGCAGCCTCAAGAAGCCGCTGGAAAGATTTTCGCCGAATTGCCCTATCCCTTGCCGCCAAACTGCCGGAGTGCGATGAGTGTGCCCCGCTAAGAGAGGATGATTCGCCGGGCTGGCGACCGGCGCAGCAATGGCTTGAGCATATGCGGCCGTGGCGTACCCCGCCCACAACAAAGCGGCTGCGATGCAGGCGATGCTTCTTGTCATATTTGATACTCCCGGAGGATACGGGCCTTAGTCGCTTCGACCTTCTCATCCTTGGAGCACTTCTCGAAAAACTTCCCCCAGACCTCGGAGAATCGCTGCAAAACATACGGAGAAAGCCGGCTCTCATCAATGGCGGCAAGACTTTTCAATTTCTCAAGAGCACTTCCCCCGCTTTCCTCAACCTTCTCTAATCGGTCCAGCGCCCAGCGGTTATAGTTCCACTCCCGGAGTTTGGCCAGCTTACTGAAGTGCCGGTCTAGACCATCACCTTGGTTGTCCTTGATTGCCTCTTCGACGCCCACTTCCAAGTACGGCATCAGGTCGCGGCTGATCTGTTGGCCCTCGCCCAAAAGCCCAAGAATTTCTTGATTGGCTTCAACGATTTTCTCCAACTCCACGTTCTCCCGTCGCTTGTAAAACTCCTCGACTTTTTTTAGCCACGCGCCAATTCTCGGCTTCATGTCCTGCTGGTACTGGGCGCTTAACACACTTTTCTCGGCCTCGTTGAAGCGCTCTTTCAACATTTTCCAGCGTTCCCAAAAAGTCTCTTCGTCCTCAAGTTTCATCATTGTTAAAGCGGCACGACAGACGTGGCTGCCAAGCTCAGCTTCCAGCTCGTGCAGCAAACGGACTCTTGCGAAATTGGGCAAGTCGGCCCGCTTGACTGCGGCCAAAAGAGTTTCCGCCTCACTGAAGGGGTCTTTAGGCTTTACCCCTTCATTGGCGGGAAAAAGTTTCTGTCCCGCTTGGCTATGGGCGACACGGACCTCTTTTAACTGGGTGACAGGGAGGAAGGGAATCAAGTCGGCGGCGCGATGATACATATCTTCAGCTAAAGCAATGCTTTCTTCGTCTTGGTTCTCGCTTGCTTTTCGGACGAACTCCAGACTAACTTCGAAGACGTTCTTATCACTTGGAGCAACCCGCATGGCCGCCAACAAAGCGTCATATGCATTCTGCATTTCACCTGCATCGAGGTAAGACTTGGCGATGGCAAGCTCGGCAGTGGCATCCTTCACGCTCTGCGACGAGCGTAGGGATCCAACGAAGAAGCCTACCAGTAACCCCACCAACGCGCCGATAATCAGCCACCAATACTGTGTACGTCCGTTCATGGCACTCCTCTACTGGCGGAATGGCTTACTGCATAGGAGTTACACCACGACGCACAATTCTGTAATGTGTTTGTGGGCCGTCAATCGTCGGGCTGCTATGAGAACTCATCCCCTCATCCTGTTCGAAATGGACCAGGTTAGCCTTGCCGACCGGCGATGCTGTCGGGGAGGTTTACACTGCAACCGGTTTGCCGGTTGGTGGACATGCGGCCGGTTGCGGGGCAGAATAGTAGCAAGGGGCCGGTGTAGGGTGGCCTCGACTGACTGGGTTATACTTCCTGCGGGCAACAACTAAGACGACAGCGCTAAGTTAGCAGAATACGACAACATCTTGGGGCATAGGGCCAACAGCCCCACGACTGCTCGTTGGGAAATGGCAACTTAGCGCTGTCGTGCTAATCATTGTCGCTGGGGAAAAACATCTCATTTCAACCGGTGGGAAATATATCACAGGTTTCTCTGGGGCGTCAGGGTCACTGGCGATTGGCGGGGCGGCAATGCCATTCCAGTTTTTGTGTCCACAGGGTCATGTGCTTCAGGCCGATGAGTCGCAGGTGGGCATGCAGTGCATGTGCCCGTACTGCGGACAGCAGTTCTTGGTCCCGGCGCCGGTAGTGGGCCGGCCGGGGGTACAGCAACAGCCTGCGGCGCCTATGGTCTCGGCGGGGCGGGCAGGTTTGGCTGCGGCCGGCGGCGGGCAGCCGGTACAGTCCGGCAGCGCCCAAGTTGTTCTCCAGTCGGAGGCGGCCGCAGGGGCTGTCGAGCCGCGGTCGCCGGCGGCCGGCTTGGCGTTCATCCCGGGTGCAGCCCAGGGCGTGTTGCACATACCGTGCCCGTCGGGCCATCTGCTGGAGACGCCCCGGGAGATGCTCGGCGAGGACGCGATCTGCCCGTTCTGCCAGGTGCAGTTTCGTCTGCGATACGAGAACAGCATCGAGTATCGCAAGCAGCGGCAGGCCGAGCGCGAGCGCCGCGAGCTGGAACGCGGCAAGGCGTGGATGCAGTGGTCGTTTGCGATCGCCGCCGTGGTGGTGATCGCCGTGATCCTGCTGATCGCCGCTTCGGTCTCGCGCTAGATGGCGCTGTGGCTGGCGCCGGCGATTGTGCCGCTGGGCCAACTGCCGGGCGAGGATGCCCGGGACCTCAACGCGCACCAGCAGCGCAACGCCAACCCAAAGGCCCCCGAGTTCTGCCGTTGCTGTTTACTTCTTTGGCTGTTCCGGCGGTTTGATCTTGGCCATTTCCTCGGGCGTGAACTTGCTGCCGGCGATAGGGCCTGGCTGCCAGCATTGTTCCAGTTTGCTGGGCTTGGGTTGCTGGATGGGAATGACGAACACCTCTTCGCCGGTTGCGTCTTTCTCGATCTTGCCGCCGGCGGCGACGACGACCTGCCGGGCGAGCTTTTCGCAGACCTCGATTACCTGCGGGAAGGTATAGGCCGTGTAACTGAACTTGCGGTTCATGTCTAGTTTTTCGGTGAAGCGGGCGGGGATTTTCGAGGCGCCCACCGTGGTGAACAGCACCCCGGCGGCATTCGAGGGATTGCAGTCGCTGTCCTGCCCGCACCGCATGGCGATGATAATCGTCTGATCCAAGTCGCGCTTTCCGTACAGCAAACCCATTACGATATACGCCCCGTTGATCTTGGCGTCGATATTGAAGTTGCCCTTGGTGCACGAGAAGCGGCGATAAGCTGGATTCTTGTTGTATTTTTCCTCGATCTTTTGCCAGGTTTTCTGCCAGTCGTTGGGTTCCTGGCGGTACCAGGCCAGCACGTCGCGGATGCACTCGGCGTACTGGCTTTCGGCCGGGATGCACTTAAGGCCGGCCTCGACGATCTTCACCGGGTCGTCCTCGAAAAAGGCCTCGGCGTACATGCCGCCGACGAACTGGCCGCCGTAAAGCCCGTCGCCGTAGTTCATCAGCCGACCGAAGATTTCCCCCAAAGCGATAACCGTGTTGGGCAGTCCGGGAGCGATCAGCCCGGAAAAGTCGGCCTCGATCTGGTAGTCGATGTCATCGGCGTGTTTATTGAACTGGGGGTGTCCGCTGTCGGGCGGTGCGATTCCGGCCCGGAGGTTCTTGCGTCCGGCATCGTTGGCGTGCCACAGGGCATATCCGGTGTTGGCGAAGTCGATGCCGGCCTGCCGGATCGACACGCCCAGGCCGTAGTCCTCCAGGGTCTTCAGGAAGGTCATCTCCACGTACAGGTCGTCGTTGCCGTGCTGGTTGACCATTTCTGGTTTCCAGACGGGCACTTTGTCTTCGGGGATGATCTGGGCTTGCCAGCGGAACTCGGTGGGTGCGCCCCAGCCGACGCCGACCATCTGACCTATCCAGCCGCCTTTCATCTTGTCCAGGTACACTTTGACCGGCAGCCGACGGACGTTTTCCTGCCCATCAGCGCGGTCGGTAAGCATCGTCGCCGCGCAAGCCGCTATAACCAGTGATAGCAAGTACTGTCTCATCGGTCCTCTCCTGTGAGCAAAAGCAACCTAAAAAACCATTCGCCAGGTTATACGGTGTGCGATATTCGTTTTCCAATGTACGACTGCCGCAATTATAGCTGCCGGGGGAGGCAATTACAAACTGTTGCCCCGCCGCGTTGTGCATTGTCGAAGTTGCGTCGTCCAGGCTGCGGGGGAAAGAGCAACCGGAGCCGACGAGGAAACCGGAAGGATAGAATTGATAGTGATACTTAGTATCAGTATAATGCAGTGCTGCTCGGCGCCTGGGCCGGGTGTTTACTGGCCAGAACGGCCGCCGCGCTGGCCAAGTTGCCGGGTTAAGCGCGCATAGACCACCAAATCGGCCGCCACTGCCGAGGTTGGGCGGGTACGCCGGTGCGGCAGCCGACGGTTGCCGCAGAGCTTTGCAGGGCATTGGCAATCCGCAGCAGCTAAAGCCGGTGTCGCAGCGAAGCATCCCAGAGGTTGAGCGATGAATCCAACCTGCCGTACGAAGCCGGAGGCAACGGCCCATAAACCGCCCGCACCGCCAGAAGCAATGCCGCTGTGCGCACTGGGCGCCGGACAGAAGGCGCGCATCGTGGGAATCGTTGGCGACGGCGAGGAGGTGTTGCGTCTGAACGAGTTCGGGTTGCGGCCCGGCGTGGAAATACAGATGCTTCGTCCCGGGCAGACGAGCATTTTTCGGCTCGGGGCGACCAAGGTCTGTTTCCGGCCGAGTCCTGGGTTGTCGGTACTGGTCAGGCTCGATTAACAGCAGCCGGCCGCCAATAGACTGGTGTCGTTGTTGGAAAGTACTGCCGAGCAGGGGAGTACTGTTGTGCGGCCGGGATTGGCGGCGGAAGGCAATCACCGGCACAAACCAAAGCGGCCTGTGGCCGCAACCAAATGGCCGTGTTGGCGGGCAGCGCTGCGGTCGCGTCGGTTAGCACTGGGAACACGGCCACGACGGAGCGTGGCCCTCCAAATAAGACAGAGCGTGGCCTTCCAGATAACTTGACAACATCCGCGCAAAACGCGCACAAGTTACGCCGTAAGGGACCAGTCCCCCGCGAAATGCAATCGTGAGGACTCACGGCAGTGACCCCAAGTACCCGAACAGCCCGTCGCCAGATCGCCCTGGTGGGCAACCCGAACACAGGAAAGTCCACGCTGTTTACCGCGCTGGTGGGAGTTCACCAACACGTGGGCAACTACCCTGGGGTCACGGTGGAGAAGAAGACCGGCCACACGCATTTTGGCGGGGTGCGCATCGAGGCGATCGACCTGCCCGGCCTGTACAGCCTGCGGCCCCGTTCGCGCGACGAGGCCGTGGCGGTCAACGTTCTGCTAGGACTGCAGACCGATTGTGCCCGCCCGGACGCCGTAGTTTGCGTGCTCGATGCCTGCAACATGCGGCGAGGACTTTTCCTGCTTAGCCAAGTGCTCGATCTTGGCCTGCCCGTGGTGCTAGCGGTGACCATGCTCGATGTGGCCGCGGCGCGCGGCATCCGTTTGGACTTGGCGGAACTTCAGCGCCGCTTGGGCTTGCCGGTGGTGTGCGTACAGGCGCATAAGAGATTGGGTATCGATGCGCTAAAGGCGGCTATACTCAGGGCATTCGATAGTGCAGGGCAGGGTAACACGCCGTTGGCGGGCGGGTTGCCCATATCGGTCGATTCGGCGGATGTCAGCGCAACGCCTGCCGGACAGGGCAGGGCGGCTGGCCCACACTCCACGGCGCTAGTGCAGCAATCCAGCCAGACGCACCAGGGATACGATGTCGAAATCGAGGCCCGATACAATTGGGTGCACCGGATGCTTGCCGGTGTGCTGGAAGAACCGGCCCAGTGGCCCACCACCTTCAGCGACCAGCTTGACCGCGTGCTGACCCATCGCTTATGGGGACTAATTGTTTTCGCCGTGCTGATGCTGGCCGCGTTCCAGGTGGTTTTTGCCGCCGCCCGACCGCTGGTGCAGGTAATCGAGCTGTGTTGCGGGTGGTGCGCACAGTGGGTCGAAGCGCACATTGCCGAGGGCGCTTTGCAAAGCCTGCTGGTCGACGGGGTAATCGGCGGCGTTGGCAGCGTGCTGGCCTTCCTGCCGCAAATAATGATTCTTTTCCTGTTCATCGGCCTGCTGGAAGGCTGCGGCTACATGGCCCGCGCAGCAGTGCTGATGGACCGCTGGATGTCTCCAGTAGGACTAAGCGGCAAGTCGTTCATTCCCATGCTATCGTCGTTCGCTTGTGCAGTGCCGGGAATCATGGCTACCCGGGTGATCGACAACGAGCGCGACCGGCTGGCGACGATACTGGTCACGCCGCTTTTGACCTGCTCGGCCCGGCTGCCGCTTTACGCGCTGCTGATAGCGGCTTTCGTGCCGGAGCGCCGATACCTGGGAGGACTGCTGGGCTTGCAAGGCTTGACGCTAGCAGGCCTGTATGCCCTGGGAATCGTTGCTGCGGCAGCCGCAGCCCTGGTTCTGAAGCGAACACTGTTGCGCGGGACGACGGCAACCTTGCTGATCGAACTGCCCAGCTATAAATGGCCCGTCCCGCGCGTGTTGCTCAGCCGCATTACGCAGCGCTGCTGGGTGTTCTTGCGCAACGCGGGAACGCTGATCCTGGCGGCTTCGATTCTGGTATGGGCCGGACTTTACTTTCCCCGAAACACACCTACCGTCATCCCGCTGAACGAACGTTTACAACAATTAGAACAGCAAATGGCGGAACTGCCTGCCAATGACCAGCTCCGTGGCGAACTGGAGGACCAGCGCGCCGAAGTGCTGTTGCAGATCGAAGGCCAGTATCAACGGCACAGTTTGTTGGGGTATTTCGGGCGATGGATCGAACCGGTCTTCCGCCCGCTGGGCTGGGATTGGCGCATCGGCTGCGCGGTGATCGCCTCCTTTCCCGCGCGGGAAGTGGTGGTGGCCACGCTGGGTGTGATGTTCAATGCCGGAGCCGAGGTACTCGATTCCCAAGAGCACGCCGCCCGGCTGCAACGGCAATTACATCTGGCCACCTGGGAAGGCACCGACCGCCCGTTGTTCACCCTGCCGGTGGCGCTGTCGCTGATGGTCTTCTTCGCGTTGTGCGCGCAGTGCGTGGCCACGCTTGCGGTAATCAAGCGGGAAACGAACTCCTGGCGCTGGCCAGCCTTCGCATTCGTTTACATGACCACGCTGGCCTACCTGGGAGCCATGTTCACCTATCAGATTGGCACCTTGCTGGGAGCATAAGGCACACTGCCGGTGGGAGTCATCCGGCGGATTGCTTGTTCGCCGAAGGCACGATAACACGTAGGGCGCGAAGCGAGTTTTTCCCTGCCAGGGGTTGTTCTTCAAAGGCAATAGCCATGCTGAACCATCAAGAAGTTCTGGCCCTGGCCGCTACTGCCGCTGCGGCCGCTTATCTGGCATGGCGCGGATGGCGGGCATTGCGGAAACCTTACAGTACGCTTTGCAGCGGCTGCCGATGCTGCATGTCCGAGAGTGCCCTTTCCGGGTCTGCTTCGGCGGCCAACGTCGTCGAGGCCTCGACGGCCTGGTCGGCGAAAGTTTCGCTCTCCGATGCTGCTATCCGCCGCGCCAAGTGAACCCGATTTTGCCTCAGCCGCGCGTACCGCAACTGCGGCCACAAGCGTGGCTCGCCGGCATGACGATGTTGCAGATTGTGTCGCGGCATACCAAAACCCTCGCTAATCGCTCAGAAAGTGCGAAGACACTCGCAACCGCGCACGAGGCCATTGCCAGGACATCAACACTACCACCCTATCGCAGCCTGCGGGCGAAAGGAAATGGTGTTAAGGAGGGGCGCGCTGCGGTCGCGTCCGCTAGCAATGGACGCACGGCCACGACGGAGCGTGGCCCTCCAGATCGCCCGACGACATGCGCGCACAATGCACACGCGATACGCCGTAAGACTCTGAGCTGGCCCATTGCTCCACGCGATCGTTCGATCCTGGAACAATAGGATTTGCAAGGCCCGTTCGGTCCGAATGCCCTTGGTGTCTTTGTGTCTTCGTGGTTCGAACACCGCCCGAGCAGCCCGGCCAAGCACCCGGTCCGAGCAGACCGGCCAACCACGCGGTTCGAACAGACTGGCCGAGACGAACAGCCAAGCAGATTGACCGTGGCGTTACTGCGGCTGCGAGACGACGGCGTAGGCCGACAGCTCGGGCTTGGCGTCGCCGAAGTCGGTCTCGATGCGGATGGTCTTGTGCACTTTTCCAGTCTGTGCACCGGCCACGAAAGTCACCGGTATGATGTGCAGCAGCTTGGGTGTACCGGCCGAAGTTGTGTCGAACCGGAAGCTCGGGTCGTCGCACTTGATGGCCAGGATGCGGAACGGCTTGTTGCCTTTTATCACCAACTGCTTGGTTACGGTCTGCCCGGGCTGAACCATCCCCAAAAACAGCGTACTGGGATTGATCGACAACCCGGAACTTACCAGCCCTTCCACGGCCAGTGGAATCTGCACAGCTTGTCCTTCGCTGGTGCAGACCATCAGGTGGTCGTTCAGATAGCCTGCCGGTGCGTCGGGGCTGAGTTTGACCGTCAGTTGATAACGTACTTGCCCCGGGCCGCGCGACAGCTCCACGGCCTCGGCAGTCAGATGCGGATTGGCGCTGCGCAGCTCGCGGATGCGCCAGTTGCTATTGCCATAACAGGTGACGGTCACCTTCTGCTCGGCCGGCTGACCTTGCTGGACGGTTCCGAATTGCACGCTTCCTGGCTCGAACACCACATCGGAACGGATGTAGCTGGAAACCTGAAGTTGCACTTCTGCGAAATACGGTCGATCGAAGGTGACGGTTATCGTGGCCCCGTAGCGTCCCAGGTAGGCGCCGGTGTTCACCCGCGCCACGATTGCCCCGCGCTCGTAGGTCTTCAGCTCGCGCTTGTCGTCTTTGATGTACACGCTGGTGCATCCGCAACTGCTGCGTACGTTGGCGATGCGCACGTCTTCCAGGTAAGGATTGGTCAGCTCGAAGCTGAACTCGGCTTTCGAGCCGCGAGCGATGGTGCCGAACTCGTGCTGGTGAACGGCAAACATCTTTCTGGCCCACTGCTGGCACCAGCCGGTTTGCCCGACCAACGCCACGAACACTACCGTTAGAATTGCGCGTGTGAAATACCTCAAGGCTTGCATATAAGCTGTCCCCTGTGCAACAAAGTGCGTTACCATCCGATGGGGAATAAGGCCCCAGAAGGTGGCTGTAGTTTTTGGCTGTTACACCTCAGCAGCCTAAAGAAAACGAAGCAGTGTTGTAGTCGTAAATATGGATGCCGAAAAAACTTACCGCAATGTGAAAGCATCGCACTGACTTCAGTGCTTGCAGATGGTCATAAGTGCCTTTAATGACATGGTTTACGTCTAAATCACATCATCCGGCTGAAGTGTAACTTTTGGCTGTGTTCAAGCAGGCCCCAAGCAGGTGGTCGTAAAGCGAGTTATTACGAAATCGCTAAGTTACGACGAAACCACAACATATTGTGCTGAAATCGCTGCCAGCATCACAACGGGTTGTTGCGAAGCGCCAACTTAGGGCTGTCGTATTATCTCGAAAGCCTTCACTGGGCGAGAAATGCAAGGAAAACCTAACTATTGCAATAATGTTACTAATATAATGCCTTAGTACTTTTCGATTATCTAGCAATCGGGCAAGTCATCTACTGCGCCGAAAGCCCGGCAAATCTAGGTTTTGCATTTCGACGTGTCAACTTCGAGGCGCGCTTGGGCGCAAATAGATTTTTTGAGGTTTCTGCACGCCAATCGATCTACAGTGGGCGTTTTTCCCGCCTTGTGGGCGGCTTGCCAGGCTGCCACGGACGTACACGAACTGGTTTTTCCGCCGCTCGGCACTAACGGGACATTGCATTGGTGTGCCCATTTGGGCTAACATTAGGTTTTTGCGGCGAAACTTGCGCGCGTTTTGCGTGTATGTTTTCGGGCGATCTGGAGGGCCAGGCTGCGTCATGGCCGTGTTATCTGCACTGAGTCATCTGTACTGACGGGTGCGGCCGCCGCGCCTCCCTCCAGGATCACCATTTTGTTGAGGCTTGGTTGCGGTCACAGGCCGCTTTGGGTTGTTGCCTGCGGCGGGCAGCCCAGGATAACGCCAGGCGGTGACCCGCGTACGTGGCAGCACCGAGCCAGCATCGCCCGGGGTATCCGCGGTAGATATGGCGGGGGCTTGCCGACCAGAAAGTTATACAGATTGGGCCGTCGTCGCCGTTGGGCCACAGTGGCTTTGCGCGCGGGGCGGCGACCGCGCGGCCGATCAGCGTTTTTCCTCAAAGCAGCTTCGGTATCCTTATGTTCGAGAGCCTTCAAGAGAACCTCAGTGCGGCCATCCGCGCGCTGCGTGGACGCGGAAAGCTCACTGAGTCGAACATTCGCGAGGGGCTGGAGCTGGTCCGCCGCGCACTGCTAGAGGCCGACGTCAGCGTCGAGGTCGCCAGGGACTTCGTGGCCCGAGTAGGCGAAAAAGCCGTCGGCGAGCGAGTACTGAAATCGATCGACCCGACCCGCCAACTGATCTACATCGTCTATCAAGAGCTGGCCGCTTTGATGGGGCCGGTCGATCACTCGCTGCATCTGAAGCCGGGCATCAGCATACTGATGCTTTGTGGGCTTCAGGGTTCGGGCAAGACGACCACCTGCGGCAAGTTGGGGCGTTACGTGGCCCAGCGCGGCCGCAAGCCGATGTTGGTTGCCGCCGACTTGCAACGCCCGGCGGCCATCGAGCAGGTGCAGATCATCGGCCAGCAATTGGGCCTGCCTGTGTATGCCGACCCGACGGCCAAAGATCCCGTCGCCGTGTGCCAGGCGGCCGTCAAACAGGCACAGATCGCCGGCGCACAGGTGTTGATACTTGACACCGCTGGCCGACTGCACGTGGACCAGGAGCTGATGGCCGAGCTTACCATGCTCGACCGGCGGTTGGAGCCGGACCAGGTATATCTGGTAGTCGATGCCATGACTGGTCAGGATGCCGTCCGCAGCGCCAAGGCGTTCAACGATGCCCTGGAACTGGACGGCGTGATCCTGACCAAGCTGGATGGCGACGCCCGGGGTGGCGCCGCTCTGTCGGTCAAGGCGGTAACCGGCGTGCCGATCAAATTCGTGGGCGTTGGCGAGCATCTGGATGCGCTGGAGGAGTTTCATCCCGACCGGATGGCCAATCGCATCCTCGGCTTCGGCGACGTGATCAGTCTGGTCGAGCAGGCCAAACAGAAGTTCGACGAAGAGGAACTCGAGCGCCAGCAAGCCAAATTGCGCAAAGGCGAGTTCACTTTGGAGGACTTCAAGAACTTGATACTACAGACCAAAAGGCTTGGACCGATAAACAAGCTGCTTAGCTTCCTGCCGGGGATGGGCGGCATGGCCCAGATGATCGGCGACCTGGATGCCGACAATCAGTTGCGGCGGCTGATCGGCATTATCGACTCGATGACGCCCGAAGAACGCCGCAACCCCAAGGGCCTGATCGACCACAGCCGACGAAGGCGAATTGCAGCCGGCGCCGGTGTGGAGCCGCATGAGGTCAGCGATCTGGTCAAGCAGTTCGAGCCGATGGCCGACATGATGAAGCGGATCGCCAACATGGGATTTCGCGACCGCATCAAGGCCGTGCAAGAGCTGTCCAGCAGCGGCTTGTTGAATCCCGGCGCGCGTCTGGCCAAGCAAAAGGTGGGCACGGGCAAACGCCTGACGCCCAAGGAACGCGCCAAACTGAAGAAAGAACGGGAGCGGATGGCGCGCCGCAAGAAACGCGAAGAAAAACGCAAGCGACTGGGAGGGAGTAACTGAAAGAGCCTATCAGCGCCAGCCGTCGCCAGCCCCTGCAATTCCGAAAGCCGCTGTCTGCTGCATCGGCGCAGCGACCGTCATTTAATTTCGCAAAACGTGGCGACCCGCAACACCAGGAAACACATTGCATCAGGCGGCCACTACGTTTTGCAAAGGTCGATGCAAGGTGAGAAGCAGGCGAAGCAACAAAACGGCGCGACCGCCATTTTGTCCAACGCCGCCTAAGTGTATCTGTGGGGAACCCGGGACGGGGTGATCCGGCGACAATTGTGGAACGAACAATTAACCAATTGCGCTATCAAGTGGAATTGTCAAAAAAGGGTAGTTTCGGGAAAATAGGGTGCTACACTGGGCGAGGTGCCATTGGCGCGCCTGTTGCAAAGCCACCTTGAGGGCCGTGCTCAATCGTGGCCGGGTGAGTGCTGGTGACCGGAAGGCCATCGACGAACACACAGCGGACGCGACCGTAACGCGTGCATGGTTAGTGTGATCTGGTTGCGGCGACAGGCCGCGTTAGGTTGGTAAACGTCAACACGGCGGGCAAACGATACGACTGCAATCGATAAAGGTCGTCGTCTTGCTGAAAAGCCAATTGTGCAAATGATTCGACTGTTCCACCGGTTCAACTGCTTAACTGATTGGGCAAACAACTGTTATAGCGACGAGGAGTAGAGAGTGGGAGTTCGCATTCGGATGAAAAAGTTTGGGCGGCGGCATCGCCCGTTTTACCGTATTTGCGCCATGGATAGCCGCGAGCCGCGCGATGGCCGCGTGCTGGAAGTGCTCGGCACGTACGACCCGCTGGTGCCAGAGAAGGACGCGCGGGCAATCCTCAATGGCGAGCGGATCAATTACTGGCTGAGCAAAGGCGCTCAACCGACGGAGAAGGTGAAGATACTGATCAAGAAATACGGAGCGTCGGGCACACGGCTGGAGCAGCAGCGACAGGCGCTTGCCCGGCTGGCCCAGGTACGCCGCTTGCAACGGCGTCCACCGGCGGCAGCCTCTGCTGGGCAATCGACCCAACAGGAGCAATCCGGTGGGCAGGCCCGGGCAGCCGAAACCGCAGAAACGCCGGAGGGCTAACTTCACTCGTAACGCCTTATGCGCTTTGACGTGCTTACGCTGTTTCCCGGCATTTTTCAAGGTTACCTGAGCCAAAGCCTGCTGAAGCGCGCCATCGCCGCCGGACTGGTGGAAGTACACCTGCACGATATTCGCCAGTGGGCTAAAGGAAAACACAAGTCGGTAGACGATCGGCCGTTCGGCGGCGGGCCGGGAATGGTAATGATGGTCGAGCCGGTCGTCGAGTGCGTCGAAGCGGTGCAGCGGATGTGTCCCGACCCGGGACACCTTGTGATGTTGACCCCGCAAGGCCGCCGGCTCGATCAACCGCTGGTCGAGAAGCTGGCCGAGCACAACCGGCTGCTGTTGCTTTGCGGCCGCTACGAAGGGTTTGATGAACGCATCAGAATACTATTGCAACCAGAGGAGATTTCCTTAGGCGATTTTGTACTGAACGGCGGCGAAGTGGCCGCCATGGCGATTATCGACGCGGTCATCCGCTTGACGCCTGGTGTGCTGGGCGATCAGCGAAGCGCTCGGGAGGACTCGTTTTCCGGCTCCGAACGCCTGCTGGAATACGCCCAGTACACCCGGCCCCGAGTTTACCGCGGCCTGGCCGTTCCGGAAGTGCTGCTCAGCGGCGATCACAAGCGGATCGCCCAGTGGCGGGCCGACAGCAGCCGCCAGCGGACGCTACAGCGGCAAGCGGAAATGGGGCAGACAGGACAACCATTGAAGCCCGACAACCACTCAAGCATGGAAACCGCTCAGGCATGAAAATACGACCGCCGCGACAGCCGTCCAGGGCGCAGTCGTCAGGGCGGCGGCCGGCCAGAAACAGAAAAGTCGCCCGTCGGAGGATTTACTACTTGCAGGCGAACGTTCAGCAAATCAACGTAAGCTATTGATGTTTGCGAAACGTAGTGATCGCCTGACGTAAGGTTTTGCCTGGAGTTGCGTGTCGCCACGTTTTGCAAAGTTCAACTAATACGACAGCGCTAAGTTACGACGAAACCACAGCATCTTGTGGTGGAATCGCTGCCAGCATCACAACTGGTTGTTGCGAAGCGCCAACTTATCGCTGTCGTATTAAGCTAAGCTTGAAGCAAATCGAACACAAAGCTTCCTGAGAGGAACTGCGATGGACCAACGATTGATTGATCTGGTCGAACGTGATTGCACGAAACCGGAAATTCCGTACTTCGAGGTGGGCGACACGGTAGATGTGCATTGCCGAATCCTCGAGGGCGACAAAGAGCGCATCCAGATCTTCAGCGGCATCGTCATCGCCCGCAGCGGCTCAGGCACGCGCGAAATGTTCACCGTGCGCCGCATCGTTCAAGGCGAGGGCGTGGAGCGGAAGTTCCCCTTGCACTCGCCGCGGATCGCCAAAATCGAAGTCAAGCGTTCCGGCGTGGTGCGCCGGGCGAAGTTGTACTACCTGCGCGAGCGGGTGGGCAAGGCCGTGCGTCTGAAAGAACGACGCGTCGATCAGGCCAAGCGGCAAAAGTATGCCGAAAAAGCACAACTAAAGGCCCAAGCCCGCGCCAAACGCCTGGAAGCACTCTGAGCACAAACAACTGCACGAACAATCCGGTCTGCCCAGTTCGGTTCGGCTAGGCCGGTTGCGACTATCGACTGCCGGGCCGAAGGCCGAAAGCGGCCAGCGCTTCGGCTGGGGCCTGTTTGCCGCCACACATTGTTTACGGAGGAGCAATGTTATGGGTCATCGGATGGTCTTTTGGGCGTGGATTGGCGGATTGGTGGTTTTCGCGCTTGCCGGTTGCTCCCGACAGGAGGCCAAGCCGCAACCAATCGCAGGCAAACAGCAAGACGCTCGTTCTTCCCAGCAAGCTCAACCGGCCAGGCCCACCGAGCCGTTTCGCTTTGTGCCCCCGGAGGTGAAGCTGCCCGACCCGGACGGACCGCGCAACACAGCTCAGCCTCAACAGGCCCACAAGCCGGTGCAGCCAGCGGCCGACGTGTTTTTGGCCGAGCTGCTTTCGGCGCCGGACGACCTGCTGCTGGCAGAGACGGTCTTTCGCCGCATTCGCAGTGTTGTGGAAAGCGCCGCCGGGCCAGCGGCCGTGGTGCCGGAGCCACAGAGGGTGGTTTACCTGGTCTGGGGAAGCAAACTTATCATCGAAGACGGCGGCTTCGAGGAATTGTTCAAGCAGCAACTTAGCGACTTCGCTGCCATAGTAGCGGCGTACGAGACGATCGGTCTGTCGCGGGCTGCCGACGCGGTACGCAGTGCATTGTCGGTCTTTCCCGGCGGCCGTCCCCAGCCCGACGTTCAATTGCGCCTGCAATACATCAGCAAGCTTGCCGAAGACCAGCGGGAGCAATTGCACAACGCCGCGCGGACGATCTGGGACTGCCAGCGGCAAATCCAGCGGCAACTGGCCGCTTACATCCGCTCGCAAGCCACCGCCTTTTATTCGTTGCGTCCTGCTGCCGGCGAAGACCCCAACGTGCTTAAGGGCAAGAACCTCGCTCCCCCCGACCCAGATGCCTATACCCGCGATGTGGCACGCTGGCTGGAAAGCATCGATGCGGCGATCCTGGTTTCGCAACCCTCTGGCGGAGCACAATGGTTCACCAAGGATTTGGCGGCGCAACTGCGCGGCGGCGCGCGAATCATCGGCGTGCGGCTTTCGCCCCGCCGCTACAGCACAGACCAGGAATTACTCGTCGTTGCATCGATGGAAGCCCTGCGCGAGTTGGTCGAGGTTGACCTGGAGCGCACCTACGTGAGCGCATCGGGCATCATGGCGCTGGCCGGATTGCCACAGTTGCGGCGGCTCAGTCTGTGCAACACCGATGCCGCCGACTCCTGGATGCCGCACATCGGCCAGCTTGCCCATCTGGAAGAACTTGACCTGAGCCGTAGTAACATCACCGACGCTGCGCTGCCCCAGTTGGTCCATCTGCGCCAATTGAGAATTCTGGGGCTGTGGCGGACGCGCATCACCGGCCGGACGCTGGAACATCTGGCCCTGCTACCGCGGCTGGAAAAACTCGTACTGGCGCGCTCCGCGGTACGCGACGAACATCTGGGCGGTTTGGCCTATTTGCGGAACCTGCGCAGCTTGGACCTCGACAAGACCCAGATAACCACCGAAGCCCTAAATCACGTCGAGAAGCTTGATCGGCTCGAAGAGCTATGGCTGGCATTCACCCGGGTGGGCAACCGGGGCATGGCATGCTTGCGCAACTTGCGCAACTTGCGCAGTCTTACGCTGGATGAAACGCAAGTTACAGACCTCGGGTTGGCCGAATTGCAGTCGCTTACCGAATTGCGAGAGCTATCGCTGTACGGCACGGAAGTAGGTAATCTGGGAATGAGTTTCATCAAACGGCTGCGAAAACTCCGCTCGCTCTGCCTGAGCAACACCCTGGTCGGCGACGAAGGACTGGCGCAATTGGCCGGACTGCCCGAATTGACTGAACTGGAACTGAATAACACCCGGGTTACCGATGCCGGCCTGGTTTACCTGGCTAGCTTCCCAAAATTGCAGTATGTTTCGCTGGATACCGGTGGCGTGAGCGAAACGGCCGTGCAGAAGCTCCGCGCGGCTCGGGCGGGAGTACACATCTTCCGCTGAGCCGGGCAACCCAGCCCGTGCAGCGCCGATTGCGCAACTCCGCCGGCGGCCGCACCGGCAGTGGGCGGCGTTTCGGCCTACACGCCAACCGGGCCGACAACCGGGCGGAGTTCCTATGTCGCTTCGGCAACTGCTGGCGCGCTGGCTGGGACGGCTGTTGCCGCCGGAGAGTCTCGGCAATCGCGGAGAACGCCTGGCCGCAAGCTACTTGCGCCGTCTGGGCTACAAGATCATTTCCCGCAGCGCCACAGGCAAACTGGGCGAGCTGGACCTGGTGGCGCTTGATGGCCAGACCGTAGTGTTTGTCGAGGTCAAGACACGGCAATCGGCCGACCAGGGCCATCCGGCCGAGGCAGTGGACCGCCAAAAACAACACCGCCTGACACGCGTCGCGCTGGGCTACTTGCGCCGCCACGGCCTGCTGGAACATCCGGCGCGCTTCGACGTGGTGGCCATCACCTGGCCGCTAGATGGCAAACCCCAAGTCGAGCACATCAAGGGCGCATTCGAGGCAACCGGCACCGCCGGCTTCTACTGCTAAGCTTCGTGAGCTATACCGAGCCGGCAGCGCCAGCGACCGGCCCTCGGCTGACCAACCCGCGCGGAAAGACGCCCATGCCCTAGCTCGCGCCTGCAAACTCGCGGCCCCACTGTTCCCGTCAATGGTGTGAATAAACCCCACGCGGTGAAAGACCTCATCTGCCCTCCAGACGCCCAGAACTTTGGCAAACTCATTGTGCCGCGGTCTTGCTGCCATGCGGCGAGCCGCCGATGGGCATACCGTGCGGCAATGGGCGTCCCGCCACGGCAAAACCCATCCCATACAGTTCCTTTCGCAGTACGCGGAAGGCATCGAAACTGTCCGGATAGACCCAGACGGTAATGGTGTGCTTGCCGGGGCGCAACTCGGCCAGCCGACGGCGAAACTCGGACTGGCGCCGCAGTGCCTCTTCCACCGGTTCGCCCAACTGGGGGCTGGTCGGATGAATGGTGAACAGTTCCAGTTCCGGGTAGCTGCCGCTGCGTCGGCGGGTGACGATGGCTTCTTCGGCGGGCACTTCGCGCCACAGTACGGTGTATTCCAGCCGGAAGCCATCCACCGGCCCGACCGTCCCGCGCAGCTCGCGCCTCTGCCGAAGCCCTTCGGCGTTGCGGCGCACATCCAGAATCATCCGTTCGATGAGCTGCTGCCAGGGAATGGCCGCGATCCGTCCGTGGCGAAGCTGAAAGTGGACCTCGTCTTCGTCCACAGTGCGGCTGATAGGCGTAGGGTAGCTTTCGATGACAATCGGCGCTGCGACCGCCGTCTCCAGCGCGGCGCGCTGCTGTCGCAACTGCTCGATTTGATGGCGTGCGGCGTCGATGGCTTGCGCCAAGCGGATATCCTCCTGCGAGCGTTGGCTTGCCCCGTCTTGCCGCTGCCGAAGCTGCTCCTGTAAAGCCGCCACGGCAAAGCCCAGCATGTCGCGGTGGGTCTTGTGGATTGCGGCCAGTTGCTCGACGTTGCTGATTTCCGCAGCCAACTTGAGCACATCGCCCCGCAGCGATTGCTCCTGCGCGAGAAGCTTGTGGAGATTTTCCTTAAGTTGCGCGGCCGACGGGCTGGGCGGGGCGTCGACCGGCATGTTCTTTATCCTCATCCCGATGAGCATCACCATGATGAGCATGATGCTCACCACGCTGGCCACGATATCGACGAACGAGTCGGCGTTGACGGCATCAACCGGGCTGCGATAGTGGGTCATTGGTCGGTCAACGTCTGCTTATCGATACATCGCCGAATATTGCCTAGCGGCCGGTACACAATCGCGCCGCGAAAGGCGCACTGCCGACGCCGGCCCTCGGCGTAGTCACGCCGGCCTTGCTCAGCGTTGCTGGATCACCAGCCCGCTGCCCTCCAATAACCTCGTCAACTCATCGAATCGTTGTTGTGCCCCGGGTGCAACCGCCACTTGCAGCACGGGGCGCCAATACATGCCCTTGCCGGCCATTCCCCACGAGCCGATGCGCTCCCAGACGGCCAGGATCAGTTCGTCCAGGGCGTCACCGGTGCGCGGGCCAAGTGCGATGGTTTTGCCGGGCGAAGCGCCCGCCTCGGGCAGCAATACCAGTCGGTCATTGTAGCAGTCGATCTTGATGGGCCGCGTAAGCGGGATGGCGCCAGCAGCGGATTCCGGCAACCCCCAGTCGGCGCCGCGTCGGTCGATGGGCGCCTTGGGTCTTCCGCGATTTTCCTGCTGGGCTTCGGAATCGCGCTGTGCGCCGGTTTGGACCTGCTGGTTGGGGTGCCACTGGCCCGGCCGCAGCGGCTTGCCGCCAAAGGCTTCCATGCGCGAGTCTTGCCGCCGGGAGGATTGCGACTGCGGGCCATCTGGCGGAGGAGTCACGATCAATCCTTCGGGCAATGGTTGCCGTGCCGGGCTGCCGGCCGGCCGGCCATGTGCATCGCTTCGGCCCTCGGAAATCGCACCGCCGCTGTGCAGGCCCATCGGCAGATGTGCTTTGCTTTGCGGCAAAGCAGCATCGGCCGAATTGGGCACGGCCCCGCCCAGCGACGTGCCCGACTCGCCGCCACCCGGTGCGGCCGGTTGCCGTGCGCCGGCGGGCTGCTGGCCGTCAGGATCGCCGGCCGGAGGCATTCTCGGAACATGGTCGCCGCCTGAGCGGCCCTGGCCATCCGGTATGTCGCGCCGAGCGCCGATCGGACCATCGGCCGGCTGCGCCACATAGCCAGCCGTGCCAAATGTGCCCGATGTGCTCGATCGGCCCAGTGTGCCAAAGGAGCCCGATGCGCCCGATATGTCCGATGCGCCTGATGGGCCGGATGGGGTTGATGTGGCGGAAGGGCCGGGTGGGCCGTTGGTCTGCACCGCGCCGCCTGGACTGGGCGAAACGCCGTAAACACTGCGCCCGGCACCGTACAGGCGCGGCGCAGCAGCAATTAGTCGGGCCTGAATGATTCTGGCTTGTTCCAGCGCCGCCAGGGCTGCTTGCAGCAACCGGGCGTCGGGCGGGGGGAAGCTCAACTGCCAATCATCGTCGATAAGCTCATAGCCGAAGTCCGATCCCCAAGCGGCTATCGCCTCGCGCGCAGCCGCATAAGCCTCCACACCGCTTGCCCGCACCAAAAACAGTGGATACGGCCGCTCGCTGCCCTGCGGGTCGATCAGTCCATTGCGATCCAAATAGGCCTCGATTGCTCGCAGCGTGGCGGCAAGCGGGTTGTCTTTTTTCAGCGGGCCGCGGAAGTCATTGGCCGTCAGGCGAATTCCTTCCGGCTGAATGATTACCGCCTCAGCTGTGCATTCGATGTAAATCGGACGTCGGCGCGTTCCGCTGGGACCCTCGTAGGGGATAACGGCATAAGAGGGCTTGCGCTGCCGGACGGCCGCCTGCGCTTCTTGCAGGCTGCGCTGCGCCTCGGCCAGTTCGGCCTGGACCAGCTCCCACTGGGCTTGCAACTGGCTGCGCAGCACGCCGCCGGCCGCTTCCGGCCTGTCGATCGACCGGAGCATGCTCTGCAATCGTTGCGCCTCGGCTTGCAAGCGACGCGCATGATCCTCGTAATGGGCCAACTGGTCGCGCGTCTGGCGAAGGTCTTCCTCGGTCTTCTGCCGCGAGAGCTTCAACTGCTCAATGCGCCACTGAATCAATTCCAGCTCGGACTGCATTTCCTGGTGTGTCTGGGCGGCGCGCCGCTGAGCTTCTTCGAGCGCTTGCCGCCGGGCGATACGTGAAATCCCCAACAGCAAAGGAACCAAAGCCCCCATCACGCACACCAGCACTGCCAGAAATGGGAACAAGGCGATGCTTGGCCCGTAGCGCGGCGCACGTCGGCGTTGAAGCTGTGTGGTTCTCATGCCGCATGGGTGGCGCGTCGGGCCGGTTCCAGCCGTACTGCCTGGGGCAACTCGCTCAGCCTGGCGTTAAGCAACTGGACGGCGGCCGCCAGATTCAACACGGTTTGCTCGAAATGTCGGCTGCCGGCCAGAGCGGCCAGGTTACGATTCAGCGCATCTTCCAGCCGCACCACTTCGCCGCTTGCCTGAACGACCTGCCGCAGCACGTCGGCCTGTTGGGCCAGTGCCGATTGCAACCGCGCCGAAGCAGATTCCATCGCCTGCCTGTAATTGCCCAATGCCGAACCCAACGCCGCTTGCCACAACTCCATCTGCCGCCGCAAGAGATTCTCCGTCAGTGCGGCCAGAGTGTCGGTCAATCGGGCGGCGCTGGCCAGTGCGGGGTCGGACGCCGCGGCCGTCGGTGGAAAGCGGGAAAGGATTTCCTCGGCGACTTGCCGCGTAACGCGGTCCAGCAGGCTGCTTTCCGCTTTTTCGACGAAAAACTGCACGAACATCAACACTATCGAAAGCGACAAGGCCAGCGCAGTGGTGTCGAACTTCAACCCCAGCCCGGAAAGCACTTCCACCATCGACTCGTCCGGCGCCCGCAGGTCCACGCTGTTCAGCGCCATGGTGATGCCAACCACCGTTCCCAGGAAACCCAATATGGGAATTGACCAGACTATCACCCTGAAAAGCGCAAAGCTGGCATGTTGTCGGGCGGAGTCCAGATCGGCCAGATAGTCCAGATAGTCGTCCAGATTCTCCGTCGAGCCGCGCAGGCGCACTCGCTCCAGCGCGGCGCGGAGCCGGCCGATGTAATACTCCCGCTGCCGCCCGGCAGGAAGCTCGTCCAACCGCCGCAGCAGACTGTCGCAGTACTGCTTCAAAGCAAGTCCCGAGCCTGTAACAACTTCGCTTCTGCCCAATGGCGACTGGCGCAAAGCGGCGTGCTGTGCGGCGACATCCAGAGCTTTCATCACCAGCGCCGCCAGCCCGATGGCGAAGATGGCCGTTTCCATGTACTCCACCGGGTGTCCGGCGAAGTAGCGGAGCAGCAGGGGCGTTTGCAGCGGTCCGCCGTGGATCAAACCATAGAAGCCCAGCGCACCTAAACCACCCCAGAGGACTGGCGATCTGAGCACCGATTGATACCACTGCCGCAAGTTGTTCACCAGTGCATTCCTTTGCCGATTCAGTAGTCTCAAACCGCACTGCTTGCGATAAGACTGTTCGATACAGCGCTACTGGATTTAGCGTGCTTCGATACAGCGTGCTTCGATATGGGGTGCTTCCACATGGCGTGGCTCCACATGGCGTGCTTCCATACGGCCTGATTCGACACGCCGTCGCTCAATACACGCTTGTTCACATAGCGCTTCTCAACACGACGCCCTTCCGCCCAGCACTGTTCAACATAGCCCTGCCGTAGCGGAGACTTCTGACGACAACACGGCATTTACTACGCTTTGCAAAGGCTGAAGCGAGATGTTTTCGCTCCGCAGGCCATGGCTCTGAAACCGCTCAGCATCGGCCCGCGCAGATTATTGCCGTTACACCTACCCACAAACTGGTTGTCTTGCCGGCATGAATTCTCTCCAGACGGCAGAACTACGCAATGGCAATTCGGAGTGCGTCCGCGTGTGCATTTGCATTTGGGTGGGAACCCAGGTGCGACCAGGCCGGCCGAGCAACATCAACCATTTTGCCTTCCAATATTCCGGAAAGTGTGTGCTACTGTCGTCTTGCCGGCAAGGCGCGGCAGCCTGCCCGTCAATGCGATGCCGTTCAGGAAAGCTCCGTAGTGTGGGCAAACTGCGTGACAAAGCGAACTTTTGCTAGTCGGGAAATTGTTGCGTCGGACTGGTATGGTTTACTGCCCCAAATCGGTATGACGGCCGGAGTTCATTAGCTTAAATCCCCGTCCGGCCGGAATATTCGTCGCAGCCGGGAGATTCAGCAAAGTTTGCCAAAGTCGGCGCAGTGCGAAGCCGATAACTGTTTGCGCCATTGCACTTCGGCAGGATGTCGTAGTGGTGGAGCAAACGCCGTCGGCGGTGGAGGCCGCTGCGGGGCGGTTTGTGTGTAACAACTGGAGGTTGTCGGGAACATCCGTCGTTCCCAGGGGGGGAAACAGTCCGGCGCCAGCCCGCCAGGGTTGGACCGGACTGTTGTTTTTTGGGGCCTTAGTTCGTTCAGCCCACATCATTTCGACGCCATCTACTTTGGTTGTCGTAATTCATTTCCACGATGGCGATCTCAGCTGCCGGTACATGTGGGCGGCCGCTTGCGCCGTGCCAGGCGGTTGCGATGTAAAAGTCCACAACGCGGTAGGAGACTCGCACCGTGCCGCGGTTTCTGGTTTTCCGATCGGCAGCATGGTAAAAAGGCTATGTGCTTGCGATGAGCGAGTCGGCGTGGATGGTCGCTCGACGAATCGATTTGCAGTGGCTGCTGATCCGGCTGATTCGATCCGGAATCGCTGCTTGGAAGGTGTGGCGTCATGACGGTGACAAGAACGATGCTTTCCGGCCCGCCGACGACCGCCGGAAAACCTGTTGCGGCCTTGGCAATTTGTCTGGCAGTGGCACTGCAATGTTTAGAATGTTGTGCCGACCAGTGGCCGCGGTTCCGCGGCCCCAACGGCAGTGGTCAGAGCCAGGCCGACGGCATCCCGGTAACTTGGACCGCCAAGGATTACAATTGGCGAGTCAAACTGCCCGGCATTGGCTATTCGTCGCCGGTAATATCCGGGGAGTTGCTTTACGTCACATCGGCCATCAACGAGGATGCCACGCGGATCATCCGCTGCTTGAAAACCGCCGATGGCTCGCTGGTGTGGGAAAAGACGCTGGCCTCCAGCAAGCATCATGTTCACAACTTCAACTGCTTTGCCTCGTCCTCGCCGGTGGTAGATTCTCGGCACGTGTACATAGCCTGGGCCACCCCGGAGCGCTATCTGGTGGCCGCACTGGACAAGCACACCGGGGCCGAACTGTGGCGACAAGACTTGGGGCCTTTCGTGGCCGAACACGGCTTCGGCGCATCGCCGATCGTGTGGAACGATCTGTTGATTGTGCCCAATGAACAAGACGGCCCATCCTCCATCGTGGCCCTGGATTGCCGCACCGGTCAGATCCGCTGGAAAACCGACCGCCGCACGGCTCGAACCGCTTATGCCACCCCGGTGATATACCAGGGCGAAGGACCGCCGCAGTTGATCCTGGCCAGCATGGCGCACGGGGTATACAGCTTGGACCCCAGCACGGGAAAGCCAAACTGGGAATTGCCCGTCTTCCAGTGGCGCGTGGTAGGCTCGCCGATGATCGCCGCGGGACTGATCATTGCCAGTTGCGGCGAGGGTGGTGGCGGCAAGCGGACGGTGGCGATCCGCCCCGGCGAGCCATCCAAAGGCATTCCCCCCAAGCTGGAGTACGAGTTTCAAGGCTCGCTCCCGTACGTTCCCGTTCCGGTCGCTTACGGCGACTTGTTGTTCTTGTGGAGCGACTCTGGGGTTGTTACTTGTGCCGAGGCACCCACGGGGAAGATACACTGGCGGGAGAGGGTAGGGGGGAAGTTCTTCGGTTCCCCGGTGTGCGTACGGGACAAGCTGTACTGCATGTCGCGCGAGGGGCTGATGTACGTGCTGGCAGCTTCGAAAGACTTCAAACTTCTGGCGAAAATCGACCTGGAAGAACCCAGCAATGCCACTCCGGCCGTCGCCGATGGCGTTATGTACCTGCGCACCAACTCGCACTTGATGTCGCTGGGCGGCAAGAAGTCAAACGGCGCCAGCCGGTGAAGCGGCGAAGATCGGCCGCAAGCAGCCGTCGGCCGCGTTGTGATTCGCGCGGGGCAGTCTGCGATGACTGTGCGAAGGTGTAAAGCCGAGACGGCCCGGTGGCTGCGGGAATACAATGCCCCGGTTTCGGCGACAATAACACTGGCCCGGTGGTACCCGACTGTGGTATAGTCACCATTAGCAACTGCGCTGTGGGCGGTTTGAGACTTCTGTGGCGGGACAACTCAAATGGCTCTTCCAAGGCGCGATCGGCAGCCCGATTTCGATAGCCTACTGCGGCAAAACCAGCCGTCACAAGAGCATCCCACTGGTAGTGCCGATCCGGCTGGCGTTGTTTCGTCGCCGGGCCAGCCGGTGTTTTCGGGGCCGCCTGGGGCGATGCCCGGAGCGCCCGGCGATGTTGCCTGGGCGATTCCCGTAGGTGCAGTTCCACCTGCGGCAGTGCCTGTGCCGGCAGCTACGACGGCTGCGGTGGTCGCGCCAACCCAAGCGCCGGCTTTTGCGATTCCCGTTCGGCCCGCCAGCGCGCCCACCACGCCGCCAGCGCCGATTCCGGTCGTTCCCGGCCAGCAGCCGGAGCAGCAACGCGTGGCCGCTGTGAGTACTGCCGCCAGAAAGCCGACTGCTGTGGCAGCCGCCCGTCAGGCTCAAAAGGCCGAAGAGCCAGAGGAAATCGAGGGGCTATCCGGGCTATGGCAGAAGTTTATCGAGAACAGCCACAGTTGGGCGGTCAGCTTCGCTTTTCATCTGATACTGGTGATTGTGCTGCTGTTGGTGCGTTATGTGATTACCTCGGGCGACAGGGCGCTGGTAGCCATAGTGCCCTCGGAAGAGGCTGTCGAAATCGACGAGCTTGAGCCGCTAGTGGTCGAGGGGCCGAAGGTCGATGTGCGCGGCGGCGATCTGGTCGACCGGCTGGAGCCGGAGCCGCTTCAGCCGATGATCGACGGCCGCAACGCTATGGAAGGGATCAATGCTGCCGGGCAAGAGCTATCGCAAACCAGCGTTGATTTCGTGCCCTTCAACGACGTGATTTCAAAGTACGGCAGCGGCACCGGCCTGCTGGACCAGTACGGCACCGGAAAAGGCAAAAAGGGCACCGGCTACGGCCTGAGCGGCACGGGGCTGGGGCTGGGCGGTCGCGGCGGCCGTCGCGGAAAGGCTATCGGCGACGGGGCCACCAAAGAAAGCGAAGCGGCCGTCGATCTGGCGCTGAAGTGGCTGGCCGACCATCAACTGCCCGACGGCGGCTGGTCGTTCAATCATCACCTGGCCCCAAGCTGTCAGGGAAAGTGCCCCAACGTGGGCGAAATGCCCGATGCCCGCATCGCCGCCACCGCGCTGGCTCTTCTGCCTTTCCTGGGCGCCGGGCAGACTAACCAGGTCGGTCGGTATCAAAAGACCGTCGCCGGCGGTCTGAACTACTTAATCGCCCGAATGCAAATGACCCCCGACGGCGGCGCGCTGAACAACGACGGCGGCCCCAACGGCGGGCGGATGTACGCGCACGGTCTCGCCACCATCGCGCTGTGCGAAGCCTACGGCATGCAGATCAGCCCTCAAGACCTTCAAAAACTGCGCGGCCAGTACGACTATGCTTATGATGGCTCGGGAGAGGCCGATTCGGGCAAGAAACAACCCCAACAGGAGCCCATCCCCATACCCAATCTCGGTCGGGCAGCGCAGGCGGCGCTGAACTTCGTCATGTCGGCCCAGGCCCCCAATGGCGGCTGGCGCTACAATCCCCGGCAAGCCGGCGATACCTCGGTCGTCGGCTGGCAATTGATGGCGTTGACCAGCGGTCGGATGGCCTATTTGCGGGTCAACCCCAATTCGTTTGTCGGGGCCAGCCATTTCCTGGATTCCGTTCAGCGCGACGACTACGGCGCCGACTACGGTTACACCGACAAAAGTCGCGGTACCCGGGCCACTCAGGCCATCGGACTACTGTGCCGCATGTATTTGGGATGGAAGCGCGATCATCCGGGAATCGTAGCTGGGGTGCAGCAGCTTAGCGAAGTCGGCCCGCGCCATGGAGACATGTACTACAATTACTATGCTACTCAGGTGCTGCACCATTATGGCGGCGTTCATTGGGAGCAGTGGAACCCGCGGATGCGCGACTCGCTGGTGGCCTCACAGTCTAAAGAGGGGCACACCGCAGGCAGTTGGCACTTTGCTGGCGGCGACCACGGCGCCAGCGCCGGCGGCCGACTGTATTGCACCGCCATGGCCGCAATGACCCTGGAAGTGTACTACCGCCACATGCCGCTGTATCGGGAAGGGATTTTCGAGGGACACGGCGAGGCAAAACAACAGCAGCAGGAAAAAGACAAACAAGCGGAAAAAGAGGCCATCCCGGCAAAAGAATTGGAATAGACCGGTGCGCTGCCGCCTGCCGCCGCTGCCGCTTGTGAGCTTGCCGAGTGTGTCGCTTCAATTGCTCACCGCCACCACAATAATTGCCCAAACGTTACCCCCGACCGCTGTTTCCTTTTGCCACCCTATCCCACATAGACTTGTTTGCTTGGGAAGCGTGGGCTGGATGGGGCGACCTTATCGCCTGGCGATTCTGGAAAGCTAGGATAATCTGCGCCTGGATAATGTGCGCCTGAGTAAGCTGCGTCAAGGGTAAGTTCGCGCGGCGTTGCCCGTTCGGGCTGTCGATTTGTCGCGTCGCAGTCGCCCAAAAAGTGCTGATACAGGCGGCAACGGGTCTGGCCGCCTAACGTGTGGGGCAGGCACTGGCCGAAAGGTTACTGGGGCAGGCCGGCCCTGCGCCTCGACGGACACACCGCGCGCCGTAACACACACCGAACTGGGCGGCGCAACGGAAGGCCAGATTCCGGCTTGGGAAGCACTTGTCCGATGGGACACTGGCGCGCTGCGTTACCGACTTGTGTCGTACTGCTGCTTGTCTGCGGCACGTGGCAGGGCAGGGCAGTGTGCGCCGAGCAGACCCGCGCTGGAGAAGGCAGTCCTTATCGGCCGGCAAAGATGCCCTTGTGGACAAGGCTTCTTGGCGGCAAAGAGGGGGCCGAACAGGTAGTACGGCTGCCGCCGTTGGAACGGCCGCAGGGGCAGCCGTTCGCCGCCGCGCCGCTGCGCCCTGCCAACAGCCCCCCGCAAGGCGGTGGAATTGAACTGGCAGCGGCCGAAACACAGCCGCTCGGGGCAGGGCAGGGGGGAGAGACGCTAGAAGCCGCTTGGGCCACTGCCTTGGCCGCAAACCGCCTGTTGGAGAGCAAGCGCTGGGCGGTCTCATCGGCCGAGTGCTCGCTGATGGCGGCCCGAGCACAGCGCTGGCCCAGCGTATCGGTGGACGGCTCATACACCGTTCGCAGCGATCAACCAAGCCTGCGAATCACGCATCCGGCTGTGCCTCCAGGGCTGGAAAGTTTCGCCATCCAGCAAAACGAGTCGTTTGCCTTCCGGGGGATCATCGATTTGCCGTTGTACACCAGCGGGCAGATTCGGGCCGCGATCGACGCCGCCGAAGCGCGGCTTTCGGCCGCTGCGGTGGATCAAGACGAAGCCCGCGGCCAGTTGAAGCTTCAGGTGGCCGAAGCGTACTTGGACGTGTTGCGAGCGCAGCGGGAATTGGAAGTCTGCCAGCAGGCCGTGCGCAGCCTTCAGGCACACTACCGCGACGTCCAATTGCTGTTCAGTCACGAGCAAGTGCCGGAAAACGACCTGCTGTCGGCCCGCGTGGCACTGGCCGACGCCCAGCAAAAGCTGATCCAGGCCCGCAACACCCTCGATCTTTGCCGGTCGGCGTACAACCGGTACTTGGGTCGGGCGCTGGACACGCCGGTATGCCTGGCCGAAGTCCAGCCGCAACTGGGCGCAGAAGACCTTCAGCAGCTTACCGAGGAAGCTATTCGCGGCCGTCCTGTACTGGCCAGTCTGGCACTTCAAGCCCAGGCGCTACAGCATCAGGCCGAAAGCATTCGCGCCAAAAGCGCACCGCAGGTGATGTTGCGTGGCGAGTACGCCTTCGAGGAGAACCGCTACCGCAACCCGGAAGGTGTGGCTGCCGTGGGAGTGGGCCTGAGGTGGAACGCCTTCGATGCCGGGCGCAACCGGCATGAGGCCGCTGCGCTGTTGCACCAGGCCGAAAGCGTCCGGCGGATGATGCTGGACTGGCAATCCCGCGTGGCGCTGGAAGTGCGGCAGGCGTGGCTGGACATCCAACAAGCGCACAACCGGCTGGAAGTAACGGCGGAGGCGATCCGTTGGGCCGACGAGAACCTTCGCATCGCCCGAAAACGCTATCTGGCCGGAGTGGGAACCAGCACCGAGGTGCTCGACGCCGAGACCCAGCGCGTGCATGCTTTTCGGAACCATTATCACGCCTTGTACGATGCGGTGCTGGCCGGATTGAAACTGCAATACGCCACGGGCCGGTTGCAACGGTAGCGCAGCGGTTGCCGGCCGCTCGATTTGCGCCGCAAGCGCGCCGCTGGTTGGCAGTTCTGTTGACCTTCGCAATACGTGGTGACACGGGACGGTGGGAAAAAAGTTATGTCAAGCGGTCACTATGTTTTGCAAAAATCAACAGGCGATTTTTGCGTACCGGCGATTTGACATCCGGCAGGCACATTCTAGCTTTCAATTAGTGAGAAGAAGCTCGTCTTTGATGCCCGGCTGTCGCGCCGCGCACTTCTGAAGCTAATCGGTGTCACTGGCGGTCGGCGACCGGGGCTAGTCGAAGATTCCCTTCCGAATATGGCGTCGCTGGAACTCCGGCTGTCGGCTGGTGCGGTCGGCGGGATCGCGTCGGCAGCGGTCAGTCGAGGATTGTTCCGGCGGTATGCAGTTTGACACTGCGCGCCCAGTACCGGCAGCGGAAGACGCTATGCGCATGATTCCGCACGCCGGGTCGATTGATACCTCGACTCAGCAGCTCTGCGATTGCATCATGGTAGTCGAACCTTGTGGCGCCGACGTGGCGGCCGAAACCACGCTGGGCATCGAGTACAAGATTGCCGAGACTCGCCAGGAACGGGAAGCCGCCTTTCGGCTTGTTTACGACTCGTATCTGCGCAGCGGGCTCAGTGAGCCAAATCCCTGGCAAATGCGGGTCACGCCGTATCACCTTCTGCCTACTACCCAGGTGCTGATCGCCAAACAGGGCGACCAGGTGATATTCACGGCCAGCCTGGTAGCCGACGGCGAGTTGGGCTTGCCAATGGAATGCGTATACAGCGAAGAGTTGGACGTCTGTCGCGCCCGCGGATTGTGGCTGGCCGAAGTCTCCTGTCTGGCCGACCGGCGGCAACACCTGCGCGGCTTCTTCCCGGTATTCTTGCGGCTCAGCCGGCTGCTGGTGCAGTTTGCCATGTATCAGGGGATGGACGGTCTTGTGGCAGCCGTGCATCCCAAGCACGCCCGATTCTACAAGCGCTACATGTGCTTTCTGCCCATGGGGCAACAAAAGAGTTACCCCACCGTAAGGCACCGTCCGGCCGTGGCGTTGTGGCTGGAGTTCTCTCGCTTTCACAGCGAATTGCGCTGCCATCCGAATTATGAGGTCTTCTTCGGCGAGCAATTGCCCGAACAGCAACTCCAACCCTGTTTTATGAGCCAGGCCGAACGGGAGTACTTCGGCAGGATGATCGACCCGAGTTTCAAGCTGGCACCGTTGGGCAGCGGGGAGCTGGACTTCGGTCCGATGGTCGGCGAGCCGGCTTCGCATGTGGCTTGACGGCCACGCTGGCTGGCTTGCCACGGGCGCAGCGATTGCCGCGGAAAGAAGTGGATTGCCGGCCCGGGCGATGGTACCATAAAAGCATGGGCTGCTTGCCGTTACGGCTTGGCAAGCGAATGAACTGGGCCGGAAGGAAGCCTCGGTTTTGGGCCACAGTCCCAGCAGAGCGATTCGGGGGCGATGGCTGAGCAGTTCTGGTGCCAGCGCGGTCTGGTGGTCGTCGTCGATGGGCCGTTGGAGCGGTCGACCATCACGGTGGAGAAACCATTCGCGCGAATTGGCTCCCACCCCCAATGCGACGTGTATCTCAGCGCCCCAGAGGTCCCGCGCCGGGCCCTGTATTGCCATGCCACCGACGACGGCGTGTACGTGGTGGCCTTGTGGATCCCCGAAGAAGGTTCCCCGCAGGCGCGAGGTTGGGTCGATTCGCGGCAAGCCATCACCATAGGGCCGTACCGGATATTCGTCCAGCCCACCGGTTCGATTGTCACTCCGCTTGCAGCCCCGCCGCTGGAAGCCCCGGAGCCGGCCGGCGCCTCGCAACCGCTGATTACCGTGGGCCTGAATGGACAGAAGACGAAGACTTATCGGCTATCGCGACGGCTGACAGTCGTTGGCCGCGGCAAGCTCAGCACGTTGCGCATCGCCGACGGATACGTATCGACCACGCACTGCGTGCTGTATCGCGAAGGCGGTCGATTGTGGGTCATCGACCTGCTCAGCGCCAACGGGACCAAATACGAGGGAGAGCCGATAGACGTATTGGAACTGTTGCCTCAACAGTCTGTAGCCATAGGCAACAGCGTGCTGACTTATGTCGCCACGGGCCAATCAGCCAACACTGCGGCACCGGCCACTGTGGCCAGCCAGATGTCGGTAACACCCGACAACTCGATCTGGTCGTCCAGCCAGCCGGATTATACCGTGCTGGAGGATTCTGAATTGGTCCGCGCCAAAGCCCGGTGGGAAGCCGAGCGGCAGCAGCTCCAGTCTCAGCTTGCCGAGCTAACAGAGCAACTGGCCCAACAAAGCGAGCAACTTTGCCAGGAACGTTCTCGACTGGAGGCCGAGCTTGCCGAGCTGAAACGGCAACAAGCACAGCTTCAGGAAGAACAGCTGGCGGCGGAAAGCTATTGGCGCTCCCAGATGGCCGCTCTGGAGGGACTACAGTCGCAACTTTCGGCACAGCAAGAGGAGCTGCGGCATCAACAACAGCAATTGCAAGCCGAACACGAGCGCTGGGAACAAGAGCTTCAGGAACGTGCTCGGCAACTGGAGGAAAAATCGGCCCGACTGGCGGCCTGGGAAGAGATGCTGCTTCAACAGGCTCGGCAGCAGTCGCAAAGCCCCCAAGACCAACACCCCAGCCTGCCAGATCGGCCTCAGGCGCCGGCGCCGGCCACCGTTGCAGGTGTGCCCGAAGCCGCCCAATCGCCTTCGGGCACCCATCAGGCAGGTGTACGCGCGGCTGCTTCAGCAGGGCAGCGCCGCCCGACGCCCCAGGCGGTGGTTAAGGTCGACGAGCAGTCGGCGCTAGAGCTGGAACAGCTCAGCCATCAGATAACCGGTCGGCTCATCGAATTGCAAGAGTCCGTCTGGCGCCGCAAGATGCTCAAGTATTTGGCCGCGGTGGGAGCAGGCGTTGGACTGTTGCTGCTGGTCGTCGTCATGTGGCAGCAGGGATACATCGAGCAACTGCTGGAGCTGCTCGTTCCCGGCTGGGGCGATCGGTAATTGTGATATCGAGTTCACCGATCCTCTCTGTCCCCTGGTTCTTGCAAGGTGAAATGCCTGTTTTGCCACTGCTAGCGCTGCGTTCCTGCCCCGAAAGCTTATCTGTTCCCTTGTCGGCACTGAGGGCCGCTTGCGGTACTTGTGCCTGGGGTGTTACGGTAGTATCCCTCGGCAGCCAATAGCCACTACGAAGAACACCAGCAGCGAGGACACAGCCGTATGGGCATTTTGTCGGGCAAGGTTGGCCTGGTGATGGGCGTGGCCAACGACCGGAGCATCGCCTGGGCAATCGGCGAAAAACTGTTGGCCGAAGGTGCAGAACTGGCTTTCACACATCTGCCCGGCCCTTCCAGCCAACGGCGAGTCCACAACCTGGTCGATCCGTACAAGCCCAAGCTGGTCCTGCCGTGCGACGTGCAAAAAGACGACGACATCGCCGCGGTCTTCGACGCCATTTCCAGAACCTACGGGCGGCTGGACCTCGTGTTGCATTCTATAGCTTTCGCTCCGCCGCAAGAGTTGCGCAATCCTTACGTGCAAATGAGCCGCGCCGGCTGGCATCTGGCCATGGATATCAGCGTGTACAGCCTGGTGGCCGTCTGCCGTAATGCCGCCAGCTTGATGGCCAACGGCGGGGCGATCGCTACGGTCAGCTATTACGGAGGAGAGAAGGTCTTTCCGGGCTACAACGTGATGGGCGTGTGCAAGGCCGCCCTGGAGCATAGCGTGCGCTATCTGGCCTGGGACCTGGGACGCCAGCGAATCCGTGTCAACGCCATCAGCGCCGGCCCGATGCGAACCCTCAGCGCCGCGGGAGTGCCGGGATTCGACCAGATGCGCGAACACGCCGCCCAGAAGTCGCCCCTGGGCAGGAACGTCGAACCGATCGATCTGGCCAACGCGGGATTGTATCTATTGAGCGATTTGTCCTCCGGCGTCACCGGCGAAGTGCTGCACGTCGATTGCGGATACAACATCGTCGGCTTGTGAGCGGGCCGGAACCTTGCTTCGGCCAACAGGGCGAAAACCAACAGGCTTGGAAAGGGCAGGGTAGGGGGGCAGGGAACAAATCCTTTGGCGCTCCATCAACAGCACTGGGCAGTAGGGCAGCAGAGGGCAGGGGGCTAACTGCCGGAGTGTAAACGACATCCGACCACGGGAAGGGCAGGGGGGCTATCCGGCCCATAGGGTGCAATTATTGATCTTCGCAAAACGTAGTGACCGCCTGGTGTGAGGTTTTTCCTAGTGTTGCGTGTCGCCACGTTTTGCGAAGCCCAAAAATATTGGCTCTGTCAATGACAATGATGTGGTTTAGAGCTGGTTGGCAGTTGTCTGGTGAACATGCCGCCTTGCGGTGCTGTGTTCAAGCAAGCGCATGATCGGATTCAAGCAAGCGCATGATAACTTGGAGCATCCCGCTTTCTCCTTACCAGACTCAGCATTGATCGCAATGCTGATGACATACAAGGGCCACGCTTCCTCGTGGCCTCATTCGCCCTTGGTGATTGCCCAATTTACCGAAGCATGGCGGACGTGACCGGAGCGCGTTCTGCCATCTTGCCGCGGCCGAATATTCCGTTAGGGCTGGTTTCCGTCATCATAGCAGCGTAGCGCGATGCGGACAGTACGAATGACAATTGCCTACGACGGCACGCATTTCGCCGGATGGCAACGGCAACGCGGCGCGCGCACAGTTCAGGCAGTGCTAGAAAGTGCAATCGAGCAGGTTACCGGGCAACGGCCCACTGTGCGCGCCAGCGGACGCACCGACGCCGGCGTACACGCCCTCGGGCAGGTCGTGGGGTTTCAGACCGATACGCGACTATCCAACCAGGAACTTCAGCGGGCACTTAACGCCGTGCTTCCGCCCGATGTGGCTGTGCTGGAAGTAGCCGACGCGCCCGATGGGTTCCACGCCACGCGTCACGCAATCCGCAAGCGGTACCGCTATGTAATCCACAACGGCCCGGTACGCGATGTGTTCCGGCGGCACTACTGCTGGCACTATACGCACGGGCAGTTGGACGCCGAAGCCATGCACCGGGCCGCCCAGGCGCTGGTCGGCACACACGACTTCAGCAGTTTCCAGACGGCCGGCGCGCCGCGGCAAAGCACGGTGCGCACCGTTTTCGACATCCAGGTGCAGCGAGGTAGGGGGGCTGAACAGGACCTGATTACCGTGGAAATCGAGGCCGACGGGTTCCTGTATAACATGGTGCGGGCGATAGTGGGCACGCTGGTCGAAGTGGGCCGCGGCGCCCGTAGTGAATCCTGGCCGGCAAAGGTTCTTAAGGCAGCCGACCGGCGCGCAGCCGGCCGCACCGCTCCGCCGCAAGGGTTGTTCCTGCTGCACGTCGAGTACCCATGCGCATCGCACACGTCATCACCCGGCTGATCCTCGGCGGCGCGCAGGAAAACACGCTGCTGTGCTGCGAGGACTTGATGCGTACCTACGGCGACCAGGTGCTGCTGATCACCGGGCCGGCACTGGGGCCGGAGGGGAGTCTGCTCCAGCGGGCAAGGGCAGGGGGGGTGCCGATGGAAATCATCGGCTCGCTGCGGCGGCAGATCAACCCACTGCGCGACGTGCTGGCCTACCGCCGAATCCGTCGGGCGCTGCTCCGCTTCCGCCCCGATGTGGTACACACCCACAGCGCCAAAGCCGGCATCCTCGGCCGCATGGCGGCTTGGCGGCTGAAAGTTCCCGTGGTCGTACACACCGTCCACGGCGCGCCATTTCATCCATACCAGAGCCGGTTTGCGCGGGGGTTTTTCCGGGCGTGCGAACGCTGGGCGGCACGCCGCTGCCACGCAATGATCTGTGTGGCCGAAGCGATGAAGAAGCTGCTTGTCGAGCACGCGGTCGTCCCGCCGGAAAAACTAGTAGTCGTGTACAGCGGAATGGAAGTCGAGCCGTTTTTGCGCGCTGATGTGCACCGGCCGGCCGTCCGCCGCCAATTGGGTTATGACGACCAGCACCTGGTCGTCGGCAAGATCGCCCGGCTTTTTCACCTCAAAGGCCATCAATATCTGATCGAGGCCGCCGGTCGGGTAGTCCGGCGATTTCCCCACGTGCGATTTCTGCTGGTCGGCGACGGGATTCTGCGTGATCGGATATGCCGGCAAATCGCGCAGGCAGGACTTGGCCAGTTTTTCCAGCTTACGGGGCTTGTTTCCCCAGAACGAATCCCGGAGTTGCTATCGGCAATGGATATGTTAGTTCACGTTAGCCTGCGGGAAGGGCTTGCCAGATCGTTGCCGCAGGCGTTGATGGCAGGCAAGCCGGTTGTCAGCTACGACGTGGACGGGGCCGCCGAGGTGGTCATACCGGGCCAAACCGGATTTCTAGTTCCACCCAAGTCGGTAAATGAATTGGCCGAAGCGATTTGCGCGCTGGCCGCTGACCCGACGCTCCGCTGCCGCCTGGGCCAACAGGGGCGATCGCGGATTGCACAGATGTTTGATCACCATCGCATGACCGCCCAGATACGAGCAATTTACGAAAGTTTGCTAAAGAACTACCAATAAAGTAATCATTTGCATTGTGCAGTTTGGCAAAACTGTAGAATTCCCTTCGCTCTGCGCATTTTGGTAAGAATAGTTGGCAAGTAACATTTTGGGCTTAATCTGTAGGCTTTGCAATTTCTCCTGGCAAGCCGGCGGCGCTGCGCCCACGCGCAAAGTGTCTCGCGGAGTTTGCAATGCTATGGGTTGTTCGGCCGGGGCACAGGTTGTAAACTGTTGACTGTGCACAAACTAGTGCCCCCAAACATCTTCAACGCTCGATCCACCGTCGAAATTGGACATTGGTGTCGCAGTGGCAGACAGCATTCAGTGAGGTTGATTGCGAGTTACAAGTAGTGTCTAGAACAACTCTAACGTACCTGGGCCCATACCGGCTCTTGAATGTGGTCCACACCGGGCAAATTGGGCAAATATGGCAAGCTTACGACGACGGCAACCAGCGGTTCGTCGGAATCAAGGTCTTGCACGAACGGTTCAAGCGCAGTCGAGAGCATATCAGATACCTTCGTTGGGAATACAAAGTTGCCCAACAGGTCGTCCATCCCTGCATTTTGGAGATTTTCGCCTACTCTGTGGATCGGGGCACGCCTTATGTGGCGATGGAATGGTTTCCGGCCCCGAACATGAAGCAGCGAATACAGCAGGGCATTGGCAAAATCTTGCATCTTGTGCCGAAGATAATAGAGCAGGCGGCATCGGCCTTGGCCCATTTCGGACGCCAGGGATTCGTACACCGGGACATAAAGCCCGATAATTTCCTCGTGGCCGACAGCGGCGATGTGAAACTGATAGACTTCGCCCTTGCGCGGCGCATACGCCGTGGCCTGTGGCGTTTGCTGCCCAACCGGTCGAAACTACAGGGCACGCGCACTTACATGTCGCCCGAGCAGATTCGGGGCGAGTGGCTCGACGATCGTTCGGACCTGTATAGTTTCGGCTGTACGTTGTACGAGTTGCTTACCGGCAAGCCGCCGTTTACTGGCAGCACGCAGCAAGAGTTGTTCAGCAAACATCTTAAAGCGCCTCCGCCGGTGTTGGACACCATCGACAGCAACATAACTGCCGAGTTCGCTCAATTGCTGCGGCGATGCCTGGCCAAAGACCGACGCCAGCGGCCTGGCTCGGCAGCCGAGTTTCTCGAAGAACTGGGAAAAATCAAGATTTTCCGGATAACTCCCCGGCCGTTGCCCGGCACTGGCATATCGGCCGACAACACCTTGGCCGGCCTGTAGATCAATCCCGCACAAGTAAGGCTTTGCCCGCAATGTGAACTTGCGTAACAAATGTCGCCGACGATAATTAGGAACGCCTTGCGAGTTTCACAATTGCCACAACTGCAAGCGATACGTTTCTAAGCACTTGGAACGGTTTGGCAAAACTTGGCAGCAACCGCAAGTGGCGCAGCAGGGGGGCTATGGTTCGTGTTTCCCGATGGCCTAGCGGCTAGGTTTGGGTAGAAAACCCGAGGCGCTTTGCCCGGCTTCGATAATTCGTCTCGCCACAGTTCCCGGCAAAGCAACAACAAAGCAGATAATCCGAGGCTTTGGTATGGCAAACAGTGAGTTTCGCCTGGCATTCGAGCGGCCGATTTACGAACTGGAAGCCCGGCTGGCTAAACTGGAAAGCAGGCCCGAGCAAACCCCGGAAGTGCAAAACGAGATCCGCTTGCTGCGCCGGGAGTTAGTGGAGCTGAAGCGGAGGATTTATAGCAATCTAAAGCCCTGGGAAACGGTGGAAGTGGCCCGGCATCCCGACCGGCCTATGACCACCGACTACCTGGAGATGGTCTTCGACGAGTTCGTCGAGCTACACGGCGACCGGTTTTTCGGCGACGACAGGGCGATCCGCACCGGGTTTGCAAAGCTGGATACCCACAAGGTAATGGTCGTCGGCCACCAGAAAGGCCGCACGCTCAAGGAGCGCACGTTGTGCAACTACGGCTTTGCACATCCGGAAGGATACCGCAAGGCAATGGCCAAAATGGCCCTGGCTGCCAAGTTTCGTATGCCGGTGATTTGCTTGATCGACACCGGCGGGGCGTATCCGGGCATTGGTGCCGAAGAGCGCGGCCAGGCGTACGTCATTGCCCGGTCGATGTTCCAGATGTCCCGTCTGCCCACGCCTATAATCTGTGTGGTGATAGGGGAGGGGGGGTCTGGCGGGGCGCTGGGTATCGGCGTAGGCGATCGCATCGCCATGCTCGAGCACGCATATTACTCGGTCATCAGTCCCGAGGGCTGCGCTGGCATCTTGTGGAAAAGCCACACCTTCAAAGAACAGGCTGCTGCTGCGCTGAAGATGACAGCTAAAGACTTGTTGCGCTTGGGCGCCATCGACACGATCATTCCCGAACCACTGGGCGGTGCTCATCGCGATCCTCGGTTGATGGCCAGCCGCTTGAAGTATTATCTGCGCGGCACGTTGCGCGAACTGCTGGCAATCCCGATCGCCGAGCTGCTCGAGCAGCGGTATCAAAAGTTCCGCCGGATGGGCGTGTTCCTGGAAGGCGCCGCTGCGCTGGCAGCCCGACAGCAGGCTGAAGCTGCCGAGGGTGCTTCACAGCCGGACGGTGCGGTCGAAGCGACGCCCGCGGCCCAGTATGTGGCTTCGGACCGGGTGGAATCGGCCGAGTTGGGCGACAGCGTTAACGGGGTAGAACCCACATGAGCCAGACGGTTTCGGACGATCTGCCCCAGCAGCCTGAGCCGACCGGCCGACCGGCCCGCACATTCGTCCGTCGCGCCGTGTTGATATTCGCCGTCTGCGGGTTGATAGTCATAGCCGTCGGTGCAGCCCTAGTCATTTTCACCCCCGAAGGCCGGGAGTTGTGGGAAAGTCTTTTTGACCCCTCAGCCGAACAGCAGCGGATTGCCGCAGAGAAGCTACGCCAGGCCGGGGCGATTGTCATTCAGCGTCAATCGGGTGTCACATCTGTATCCTTTCGCCCGATCCAGGGGCGTAACATCCAGACCGACGACGACACCCTAGCGTATCTGCGGGATTTGCCTTCGCTGGAAAGCATCGACCTGGCGTACACCGCCGTGGGCGACGAGCAGCTTCGCTACATCGCCAACCTGCGCCATCTGGCCAGCCTGATACTTACCGGCACCAAGGTTACCGACAGCGGACTGGCACACCTGCGCAAGCTTACCGCCTTGCAGGGATTGCAGCTTGGCGCGACCGCCATCACCGACGACGGACTGGCCATGCTGGCCCCGCTGAGCGACTTGCGAGTGTTGGACCTTTCCGACACCCGAGTGACCGACCAAGGCCTGAAGCATCTCAAGCCGCTGCGCAAGTTGCAGCATCTTGTATTGAGCAACGTTGAGATTACCGACGAGGGACTGAAGACCCTGGCCGAGGTCAGCCCGAACCTCGGCCGCGTGACTCTGATCGGCACCAAAGTCACTGCCGAAGGCATCGATCACTTGCGCACCCGACTACAGGAGCACCACCGCAGCAGGGGTGAGACGCCTCCGACGCTTCACATCGACGGCCCGTAAAGCGGCCGCCTGTCGTACCGCTGCCGTGCGTGTCGGCTCGTGTGGCGTGCTGGCGTGCTTGGGCCAACGTGCTTTCCTGTTACCACCCGGCCGCGGGCAGAGTTCCGACTCTCAGGCTTCCGACTCTCAGGCTTCCGGCGATTCAGCCAGGGTGGCTTTCAGCGAGCGGACCGTCCCGGGCATCAAGTGCCGCGGCAGGAACGCCGCGTTCGCAATCAATGTCGGAATCACCGCGCTGCCGATTACCGTGGCCACCAAAAACGAATATTGTTGCTGGCTGACAATGCCATGCGAAAGCCCAAAAAGTGCCGAGATCGTGCCAAAAGTCAACCCAGTAGACATCAGCAGCGTGTAGTACCACTTTTCCTTCGGGTCTTTTTTGAACAGACCCACGATGGGCAGCAATCCCAGCACCTTGAAGGTGCTTTTTGCCAGGAACAGAACCAGGAAGATCATCGGCGCCGATAGCAGAATCGGCAGCGAAACCATCGAGCCTGCCCGAATGAAATAAAACGGCGTCAGAAAGCCCACCGTAAGCGTGCGCAATCGGCGGATGTAGTAATTGTCGGCCCCGATTGTTCTTGCCAGAACCATACCGGCCAGGTATGCCGGCAACACCGCTTCGCTGCCAGCCCACAACGCCAGGGCGCCCAGAACACACAATACCAGCAGTATCCACTTGGTTCGGATGGCTGCGGTCCGGTTTCCGTAGCGGGCGATCAGTTTCGATGTGAAAAGCGGCAGCACAGCCAGTAAAGCTACGCACGCCGCAATGAAGATGACCGTCCGATATGTAAACGGAGCGAACATCAGTCCCAGGGCGACCACTGTCCCCAGATCGTTGACGAAGCACGCTCCCAGAATCCCCTTGCCGAACTCGGTCTTGTTGAGACCGGTCTCCAGCATGACAGCGTAGACCACGGCCATCGAGGTGGTCGACAACGCGATGCCCGCCAGCCAACTTGCCGAGCTGTCCCAGCCCAGCAGGAACCGGGCAACTGCCGCGCACCCGAGAAAAGGTGCCAGAAAACCGCAGAAGCCGACAACGCTGACCTCGGCCAGCTTTGTCTTCATGGCCGTCGGGTCCAGTTCCGCCCCGGCCAGAAAGGTCAGCAGGATTGCTCCCACCGAGGCAACGAACCTCAGCCAGTCCTGGTCATTTTCCAACGCACCGGGATAGAAGAGCTTCTCGGCAACAACAGCGGCGAGCATGCCCACACAGATTTCCACCAGAGCGATGGAAGTCCGCAAATGCGCCGCCACAATGCTGGATAATACCGCCAGGGCAAGCCACACCGCAGCGGTGGTCAGTGCCTGTTCCATGGAAGTCCCTCACATGGCGGGCCGTCCGCGAGCCGGACCCTGCCAACAAAAAACCCTGCCTTTCGGCAGGGCTTGCGCGTGCAAGGCCTTCGACCCCTGCCGATGAGGCATCGCGGCAGGAGTCATCAGCCCAATGTCGGGCGGTTTCCGCAACGGGGGACTCCATCCCCGGAACATAGTAAAGCTTATATTTTTTCGGCTCGTTGTCAACTGTTCGATTGCATGGAGTTTGCTGTTTTGCCGATTTACGCTTTGCCGGCATCCTGAGACGCGACGCCGCGCGCCGTGGACATGCCGAACGCACGTCTACTAAAATGGTGGGCTGGAGCATAAAATGACTGAGTTTCCAGCAGCTTTCGGGGCTTTAACCGGGGCGGGCAGGCGGTTCGACCGACATGCGAGTTGTGCGGGCAAGTGTTCCTTGCCAAACGCCTTGCCCGCGATGGAATCGTTTTGGGTAGGTACTCTGCTCGGATGTCCGAAGGCACCAGCACTGCGTTGGCCACTTATACCGAGACGCTTCGGTCGCAGATAGACTCTGCGCTGGCCGACTGTTGCAACTTCGCCCCCGGCTGCCCGCCACAACTGCGTGAAGCCATCTGCTACAGCCTGTTGGCGCCAGGCAAGCGGCTGCGTCCTATGCTTGTATTGCTTAGCGCCGCGGCCTGCGGAGCAGACGTTCAGGCGGCAATGCCAGCAGCCTGTGCGGTGGAAATGGTGCACACCTACTCGCTTATTCACGACGACCTGCCGGCGATGGACGACGACGACTTGCGTCGCGGTCGTCCCACCTGCCACAAAGTATTTGGCGAGGCGATGGCGATCCTGGCAGGCGATGGGCTTTTGGCCATGGCCTTCGAGGTACTGGCCCGCGGCGTCCGACCGCCGGCGGTGGCGGCCGCCTGTTGTGCCGCGCTGGCCGAAGCAGCCGGACCGTGCCAGTTGGTTGGCGGTCAAGCCGATGATATACTGGCCGAGCGCAATCCCCAGCAACAGACCGCTTGCGACCTGGCGCTGCTGGAGTCGATCCATCGACGCAAGACCGGAGCGCTGATCCGCGTCAGCCTGCGGCTGGGGGCCACGATCGCCGGCGCCGGCGATGGGCAGTTGCAGGCATTGGATCGATACGGCCAGTGCGTAGGTCTGGCCTTCCAGATCGCCGACGATCTGCTGGATGTGCGCAGCACAACCGCCGAGTTGGGAAAGGCCGCCGGCAAAGACGCCGCCCGGGGTAAACTCACCTATCCCTCGCTGCTGGGCCAGCAGCAAAGCGCCCAGCGCGCCGCCGCCCTGGTGGCCGAGGCCTGCGCGGCGTTAGAGTGTTTCGGGCCGCGCGCCGAGCCTCTGTCGGCTTTGGCACGTTACGTTGTTTCGAGGAACCGATGATGAGCAAGCTGTTGCCGACGATCAACTCGCCGCATGATCTGAAAGGGCTGACCGTCAAGCAGCTTGAACAACTGGCCGAGGAAATCCGCCAGGCCATCTGGCAACTGGCCTGCAAGCGGACGGCCCACTTCGCCTCGAACCTGGGCGTGGTCGAGTTGACCCTGGCGCTGCACACCTCCTTCGATTTCAGCCGCGATCGGCTGGTTTGGGACACCGGCCATCAGGTCTATGCCCACAAAATCATCACCGGCCGATTCAAGCAATTCCTGAGCACCCGGGCCAAAGGGGGCTTGATGGGTTATCCCAATCCGGCCGAAAGTCCCTACGACCTGTTCGTTACCGGGCACTCGGGTTGCAGCGTTTCCACGGCCTTGGGCCTGCGGTGCGGCGACGAACTGCTGCACCCGGACCAGAAACGGCACGTCGTGGCCGTGGTAGGCGACGGCGCGTTCATGTCCGGCATCGTCTTCGAGGCCATGAACAACGCCGGCGGCCTGAAACGACCACTGACGGTAGTGCTGAACGACAACAAGATGTCGATTTGTCCCCGGGTAGGCGGGCTGGCCGAGTATCTCGACCGACTGCGGATGAATCCGCTGTACACCGGTTTGAAAAACGAAGTCCAGCGACTGCTGACTTACGTGCCGGTGTTGGGCGACCCGGTGGAACGCTTCCTGGTGCAGGTCAAGGATGCTGTCAAAGCCGGTCTGGTGGGAGGCATGTTCTTCGAAGACTTGGGTTTTCGCTACATCGGGCCGGTCGATGGCCACAACATCGCGCAACTTCAGAAGTACTTTGCCATGGTGCGCGATTTCAGCGAGCCGGTGCTAGTGCACGTAGTCACCGAAAAAGGTCATGGTTATAAACCGGCCGCGGAAAACCCGATCGCCTATCACGCTCCGGCCCCGCTGGAATGCGAAAACGGCGACAACGGTCATGTGCAAGTCGCCGTACGTGGCAGCAGCCCCAAGTCGTACACCCAAGTGGTGCGCGACATTTTGCTCCAGCAGATGCGCGCTGACAAGCGCATCGTGGTGGTAACCGCCGCCATGTGCCAGGGAAACATGCTCGAGCCGATCCGCGACGAGTTCCCGGAGCGGTTCTTCGACGTAGGCATCTGCGAATCGCACGCGGTAGCCTTCGCAGCCGGGCTGGCCCGCTGCGGATTGCACCCGGCCGTGGCCATCTACAGCACCTTCCTGCAACGCAGTTACGACCAGATTTTCCAGGAAGTATCGTTGCAGGACCTGCCGATAACGCTGCTGTTGGATCGCGCCGGACTGGTTGGCCCCGACGGCCCAACGCATCACGGCGTATTCGACCTGGCCTACTTGCGGCCGTTTCCGAACCTTATGGTGATGGCGCCGGGCGACGAGGCAGACGCGGCAGCGATGGTCCGCTTCGCCCTGGAGCACAACGGGCCGACAGCCATTCGCTATCCCAAGACGGCGGCGGAAACGCTGGCCCGCCAGTTCGCTCAACTTCAGCCCGGCCGGGCCGAGCTGCTCCGCCACGGCCCAGACGGCGCGCTGGTGGCCTGCGGCACTCTGGTGGGCGTTTGTCATCAAGCGGCCGAATGCTTGCAGGCCGAAGGATTGGAACTGACGGTCATCAACGCCCGGTTCCTGAAGCCTCTGGACGCACAGACCATCGTCGAGACCATCCGTCACAGCCCGTTCGTGCTGACGGTAGAAGAAGGCGTGCTGGCCGGCGGCTTCGGCAGCGCGGTGCTCGAGACGGCTTGCGACGCCGGGGTCGACTGCTCGCGGGTGCGCCGGCTGGGAATACCTGACCGCTACATCGAACACGGTACCCGAGAGGAACTGCTGGCCGATTTGGGCCTGGACGCCGAGGGGATCATCGGCGCTTGCCGCCGGATGGCCGAAGGGCGATTGATGCAGGTAGCACACACCGCCAGAGCGTAAGCGCTGTTTTCTGGTGCAAAGCCGACGCTTCCTGGCGGATCGTCAACTCTTGCAGTTCTAGCGGATCGTCAATTCTTCCAGCCACAATCGGGCCATTTCTTCCCACCACAGTTGCTCGGCGTTCTCCGCATCGGATGGGGCATTTTCGGTGATGGTTTGTTCGGCGGCCGGGCGCGCCCGCCGTTGGGCGATGCGTTGCTGGTAATCGGCCACCCAGTTCGGTTCACGAATGCACACCCAGGTAAGGACTGCCAGCTTGCCGAAGGTGGAAAGGTTCGCCCACATGCTTCCGCCCAGCAGCTTGATGGCCGAGCCGAAGGAGTTTTTCAATCGCAGTCGTCCCTTGTACCACTCGACGCTGTACAGCTCGTCCAACAGCAGGTGCGAGACGTACCCCAGCACCACCGAGCCGGCTTTGAACAGCCGGACGTTCAGATCGTCGCCTGGGGAAAGCAAAAAGGCCAACTGGCCGAAGATTATCGCCGCCGGCAAGCTGTGGAACATGCCACGGTGAACCGTGTAGCGCTTCAGCAGCTCAGCCAGCCCGAAGCGCACCAGCAGATACACGGCCGCGCCGGCCAGGATGATCATCTCGCCGGGCATTCCTACCGACTCGAACCGCGGCACGAGCATCATCGGGATGACGGCAGCCGCGAAAGCCACGCTTTCGCGCAGCGGGACGCCGGGGCCGCTGTCCAGGTCGGGCAGCATTCCCGAAATCGAACACAACCCGCCCGCCAAAATGCACGAGGGGATCGGAAACTCTCCCCAATAGTACCCCGCCACTCCGTAACCTGCTCCCAACAGGGTACTGGCCGTGATGTGCGTCTTGAAGTTTGCCATGTTCTGACCGCGTGGCTATGCAGTGCTGTTGTGGCGCTAGCTGTTGCGGCAAGCTCTGCCCGACCGCTCCAAGGCCAAGTGCTTGTACCGAAGTACCGCCGAAAAACCAATACCAATTTGCGACTTTGCAGTGCGGCAGTGCGGCAGTGGCGAGTGCTGCAGTGGGTACGAAGTGACGGGGCGAGGGGGCGACGGGCAATGGCGCAATTGCGGCGCTGCGGCCCGGTGCTGTCGGTGCTAGCAGTTTCAAGCGGCGATTGCCCTTTGCCTGCTTGCGGCGCGGCGATAGAATCCGCCAGGCATGGACACATCCATCCATCCTTACGACATCCTGATGCTGGTGGTGCTGCTGGCCGCGACAACCCTGGGTGCCTGGAAAGGCATGGCCTGGCAACTGGCGTCCCTGTGTTCGTTGCTGCTCAGCGCGGCGGCCGCCGTGCACTTCAGCCCGGCGCTGGCCCCGTACCTAAGTAAAGAAGAGCCGTGGAATCGCTTCCTGGCCATGCTGGTTATATACCTGGCCAGCTCGCTGGCAATTTGGATAGTGTTTGGCATGGTGGCCGAGGTCATCGAGCGCGTGCGCCTGAAGGAGTTCGACCGGCAGACCGGGGCGCTGTTCGGCGCTGCCAAGGGCATATTGCTGTGCCTGGTGATCACGTTCTTCGCTGTGACGCTTTCCCAGCCTGCCCGACAAGCGGTTCTCCGCTCGCGCACCGGATACTACACGACCGTGTTGATCCATCGCGGCGTGCCGTTTCTGCCGCCAGAGGTCCGCAACGTGCTGGGCAAATATATCGAGGAGCTGAAGCATAAGCTCGATCCGAAACAGCTCGAACAGACGCCTGCCGGCCAGTGATGCTTCGCGGCCCTCTGTTTTCGTCGCTTCGGAAACGCAGCCGTGTACCGTGTGCTCCGGAAGGGGGGTAGAAGCGCGGCAGGGGTGGGCACACAGTAGCCAGTGATTCCTTCCTGTCCAGTCAGCACGAATGGCGGCTGCCGATTGTCGGAGTCGGCCGCACCGGTTGGAAAGCGGCACGGTGGTTTTCGCCGCCGGCGGCGCTGCGGCAAGGGGCGATCGGCACAGGGTGAACTTCAGCGGCAGTTTTGTACCAGCGGCGGAGCGGCGGATTGCGTGAATCCAATGGTTTTTTGGGCCTGCGACCGAACATAAGAAACATTATCGGACGTTGGGCAGACCCCTAAACTTACTTCTTGCAAACCTGCTGGCAAAACGCGCACAGAATAGGCCGCAAGGGGCTGGCGCGCTTGTTGTGCCCAGCGGTGCTTACCGGTCGTCACCAGCATCGTCGTCGTCAGGCTCCGCCAGCCGGTCATCGACCCCGGACTGGCCGCCGGTCTGTAAGTCGATCTGCTCGGGCGGCAAGGTGGCCGATGCATCGAAGGGTTTGGTCAACGGCCTGCCGCTTGAATCCACGCCGGTCAGCAATTCGATTCGCCGCTCGGCCCGCTGCAACAACCCGTAGCAGTGCCGCAGCAGTTTCACTCCTTCCTCGTAGCGGGCCAGTGCCTGCTCCAGGCCCAATTGGCCTGCTTCCAGCTGGGCAACGATCTGTTCCAATCGTTGCATAGCTTCTTCGAAGCCTGGCTGGGCGGAGGACTGGTCTTGCGGGTCGCTGTTGGACATCGCCGGTTACTCCCATTCGATGGTGGCTGGCGGTTTGGAACTGATGTCGTACACCACCCGATTCACGCCTTGCACTTCGTTGATGATCCGGCTGGAGATGCGTGCCAGCACATCGTAGGGCAAGCGGCTCCAGTCGGCGGTCATGAAGTCCTCGCTTTGGATCGAGCGGATCGCCACCACGTCGGCGTAAGTGCGCGCATCGCCCATCACGCCCACGCTCTGTACCGGCAGCAGCACGGCAAAAGCCTGCGCGGTTTGCCGGTAAAGTCCGGCCCGTTTGATTTCTTCCACCACGATCGCGTCGGCCTGCCGCAGCCGCTCCAGGCGCGCTTTGCTGACTTCTCCCACGCAACGGACTGCCAGTCCCGGACCGGGGAACGGGTGGCGCCAGACGATCTCTTCCGGCAGTCCCAGTTCGCTGCCCAGGGCGCGGACTTCGTCTTTGAACAGCTCGCGCAACGGCTCGATCAGCTCGAAATCCAGCTCCGCCGGCAGACCGCCTACGTTGTGATGCAGCTTGATGGTTGCCGCCGGGCCGTCTGGGGCGCCGCCGCTTTCGATGACATCCGGATAAAGGGTGCCTTGGGCCAGGAAGCGGGCGTTGGGAATGCGGACAGCCTCGTCGGCAAAACATTCGATGAACACGTGCCCTATCCGCCGCCGCTTCTCCTGCGGGTCGACCACGCCCGCCAACGCCGCCAAAAAACGCTCCTCCGCCCGAACGACGTGCAGGTCGCTGCGAAAGTGCTGGCTGAACTCGCGGATTACCGCTTCGGCCTCACCGGCCCGAAGCAGACCGTTATCCACCAATATGCAGGACAACTGCGGCCCGATGGCCTCGGCCAGCAGCGCGGCGGTAACGGCGGAATCCACCCCGCCGGAAAGCCCGCAAATTACCCGGTCGCCACCAACACGCTGCCGCAGGGCAGCCACGGTCCGTCGGCGGAAATCCTCCAGTCGCCAAGTGCCGGTGCAGCCGCAAATCGACTTCAGGAAGTTGCCCAGAATCGTGGCGCCTTCCGGGGTATGCGTGACCTCGGGATGGAACTGAAGACCGTAGATGGGCAAGCTGCGGTGCTTGACGGCTGCGATAGGGCAGGTCTCGGTCGCCGCCAACGGCAGGAACTCCTCCGATACCTCGGCCACTTGGTCGCCGTGGCTCATCCACACCTGGGTTTGCCTGGGCACGCCGGCCAGCAGTATGTCGTCGGTCAGCAGACGGCAATCAGCGCGTCCGTATTCCCGGGCCGGCGCGTTGTGAACCTTGCCGCCGAGCATCTGGCAGATCAACTGCATTCCGTAGCAGATTCCCAGCACGGGCAAGCCCAGTCGCAGGATGTCCGGATCGCAGCGCGGCGCCGAAGGCGCCAGGACGCTGGCCGGCCCGCCAGAAAGTATCAGCCCGCGCGGCCCCAACTGCCTGACACGCTCGGCGGAAATATCGTGGCGGACGATATGGCAATAGACGTGTTGCTGGCGCACACGACGTGCGATAAGTTGCGCGTACTGCGAACCGAAATCCAACACCAGCACTTTTTCCTGGTCCAAGACCGACATATATCGCTTTGCCCGCAGTGACGAACCTCCCAAGATTTGTGGACCATAGCCGGCAGCAACTTATTGAGCTTCGCAAATCGTAGAGTCAGCAAGTTTCCTGGTTCGTGGCCATGTTGGTGTCCCTTGGTTTTGCGAAGATCGATCATTAGCAACCGTTCGCCCCACACACGGCAAAAATTGTAACCGCCCCGACGTGCCGCCGTTGCCGCAAACCAGTTATTGTAAACCGGTGAAGGCCCTTATTACAGGTACGGTGCGCCGGCGGGCCGGGGGCAGCAACGGATGACGGGACGTTGCCCGCACTGGGCCTCTGGCCGCCTACCGCCTGCCGGGCGTCGCCCGACCGACCGGCGGTTCCCACCACCTGTGGCAAGGCATATACTGAGCTATTGTGTCTGGAGGAGAAAACTCGCACATGAGCGCCGTAAAGAACTCGGGCGTCAGCGCCACGCAATCGCCGTCGGAGCGCCTGGCGCCTGTGCCGTTGCCGGAGAACATTACCAGTGTTCAGCCGGGCGGAGGGATTTGTTATCGCATCGAGCTTGCTTGGGGCCGTTGGCGACGCTGGTGGTTGAAGCGATTCCGTCCCCAATACGTGCGCAAGATGGCCCAGTTGCGCCAGGGCGACTGCCGCGGCGCAACGCACGAGATACTCGACCCCAGGGACCTGAAGTATTGCCGCAACCGTGTGGAATGCTACTGGCGCCGGGAGGACGATCCCTTTGCGTGGCGGGATCGCTTGCCATTTGCCCGCTGGGGCCTGGCCGAGTTGCAATTGTTCGGCTGGCCGCTGCTGGTCTTGACGGCGGTGTTGGCCTGGCTGTTTTGGCCGCTGGCGGCGCTCAGCGGCGCGGCGCTGGCGGTGGTAGTGTATTTCTTTCGCGACCCGCCGCGCCGCACACCCACAGAGCCAGGTGTCTGGGTCTCCCCTGCCGATGGCAAAGTGGTGGAGATCAGCCCGCTGGAGCATGATCCGTACATCGGCGGGCCGGCGGTGCGAGTGGGGATATTCCTATCGATTTTCAGCGTACATTTGAATCGTTCGCCGACCGCTGCACGGGTAATCGAGCTGCGTTATCATCCCGGAGAGTTCCTCAGCGCTACGAGGCCGGAAAGTTCCCTGCGGAACGAGAGCATGTGGATTGGCATGGAGGAAGACGCCCCGCCCTACCGGCGGTTCGTACTGCGGCAGATTTCCGGGGCCATCGCCCGACGGATCGTCTGCGCACTGCGACCGGGCGAAGTAGTTGCCCGGGGCGAAAAAATCGGGATGATAAAGCTCGGCTCGCGAACGGAGTTGATATTGCCGGACTCGGATGACCTGCGGTTGCAAGTGTCGGTCGGCCAGCGCGTCAAGGCTGGGGTGACCATCGTGGCCCGCTCCAGTAGCAGTCACACTCCGACCAGTACCTCTGGTGCGTCCGCTGGTCCCTGATGTTTTTTGCAAGGCGCCGCCTGCTTGGGAGAAGAGCCTCTGGTGGTCCGCCCAGGCGCGGAAGCTGGTAACTGCCGGTATATTGGTTTGTGTCTGAGATGGGCACAGATGGCTGAACTCCGCACAGGATGAACCGATGCGTCCGATTCGTACTGTTTCGGTGTTTCCTACTTTGCTGACGCTGGGCAATCTGGTGTGCGGCTTTTTTGCCATCGTGGTTGCCGCCCGGGTAGACCGACCGCCGGAAGACCTGTCGTTGCTCACCGCTGCGCAGGCGTTTGCCGATGCCACAGACCTGATGCTGGCTGCCTGGCTGATCTTCCTGGCGATGGTGTTCGACGGGCTGGACGGCTACGTGGCCCGTCTGTCGCGCAGCGCCAGCGATTTCGGCGCGGAGCTGGACAGCCTGTGCGACCTGGTGACCTTCGGCGTCGCCCCCGGCTTTTTGCTGGTGAAGATGTGCCCGGAGTTCACCCATTTGCACAGCCGAGCGGTCTGGGTGATCGCCGCGGCATACGCTGCCTGCGCTGCCTTGCGTTTGGCGCGTTTCAACGTGGAACTGGCCGACGACGATGAGCATTTGGAGTTCAAGGGGCTGCCCAGTCCGGCCGCTGCGGCAGCTATCGCCAGTTTCGCCATCCTTTTCCATACGCTGCGCAATCCGGCCACCACGTTTCAATACGCCTCCGAGGTCGATTCGCTGCTCCAGACCGCCCTGCCCTTCTTCGGCGTGTTGCTGGCGCTGCTGATGGTATCGCGCATCCCCTACCCGCACGTGGTCAACCAGATATTCCGCGGCCAGCGGAGCTTCGGCCATGTGGTAGCAGTGCTGTTTGCGCTGGTGGCCGTGATGATCGTTCGCGGATATGCGATTCCCATAGTATGCTGCGGGTTCGTTTTCTACGGGCCGATTCATTACCTATGGGAACGGCTAGTGGTGCGCAGGCGCCGCGAACAGGAAGCGTTGTTCTGACAGTCGGCTGGCGGCATCGCAGCGGCCAGAAAGCCGCAGCGCGACCGGCCGGCTTTTTGCATCGTAGGGAACTGCTATAAGCATCGGTGGTAATGGCGGTCATGTTTTCAGGCATTGTCGAAGCGTTGGGCACGGTGGCCGAGGTTCGCCCCGAGCCGCCAGGTTGCAGGCTGATTATTCGTGAGCCACGCATTGCAGCCGCCACAAAGGTCGCCGACAGCATCGCCGTCAACGGCTGCTGTCTGACGGTGATCGATGTGCAGGGCGACACCTTTGCCTTCCAGGCCGGGCCGGAAACGCTCTCTCGCACCAACCTGGGGCTGTTGCGGCCGGGAAGCAAGGTGAATCTGGAGCGGGCGCTGGCCGTCGGCGACCGGCTGGGCGGACACTTCGTTACCGGCCATATCGACGACGTGGGCTGGCTTGCCGAACGCCAGGATCACGGCGATTGGTCGTTTTGCTGGTTCGGCATACCGCGGCACCTGGCGCTGCAAATGGCGCCAAAAGGCTCGGTAGCAGTCGATGGCGTCAGCCTGACGATCGTCGATAGCCAGCCGGAACGCTTCAGCGTGGCGCTGATCCCCTACACGCTCGCCGTCACCACCCTGGGACCGCTGCGGCCGGGCGACAAGGTGAACATCGAAACCGACCTGCTGGCCAAGTACGTCCAGCGGCTGCTAGAAGCCCGCGACTGGCGTCAATAAGCACCTGCTTTGTGCGTTGTGTGGTATACTGTAGGGCAACGGCCTGCGACTTCACGGCTGCGGCGGAGCAGTGTCGATCGTCGGCTGCCGAGAGGCTTGCAATACGCACTCCAGCAGGTTGCCGCCCTGAAACAGCACGCCTTTTATGCCAGCAGCAGCCGCGGCCTGAAGGTCGCGCTGGCTATTGCCGACCAGCAGGCTGCGCTGTGGGTCGATGTTCCACTCGGCAATGGCTCGCAAGATCATCCCCGGCGCAGGTTTGCGGCACTGGCACACCACACGATAAGGCGGCAGTGCCTCGGTGGGATGGTGCGGGCAGTAGTAGGTGGCGTCCAGATGCGCCCCCAGTTCGGCCAGCCGTTGGTCGATCCACCGGGTCAGACGCAGGAAGTCCTCTTCGGTGTAATACCCCCGGCCAATACCCGACTGGTTGGTAACCACGATCGCCAGCCAGCCATGCCGGTTCAGCCAGCGCAGGGCTTCTGGAACACCGGGCAGAAAGCGGAACTGATCGGGCCGCCATACGTAGCCCAGGTCTTCGTTGATCACGCCGTCGCGGTCGAAGAAGACCGCCGCACGCCGCACTACCGGTTGTTCACTCATGGCGGTTCAGGATACGATGTCCCATAGAAACCGACAAGACGACATCAGCCAAGGCTGTGCCGAGAGTCAACCACAGGCTCACAGCAGCAAGCGATGATGACCGAGACGAACATACTTCGGGCGGACGGCGATGGAGCGTTTTCGGAGCAAGAGCATCGCAGTTCAGCCCGCGCAAAGGATAATCGCAAGCCGGACGTCAAGTTCCGCCGGGGCCTGACCCTGCCCGAACTGGTGGTCGTAACGCTGATCGTACTTGTTTCGTTGTGCCTGGTGATCGTCTGGCTGGTAAACAAGCGCGAGTCGGCCAGGCGCGCCCAGTGTACATTGTTTCTGCACCTGTTGGGCAATGGCCTTTCTGATTACGCTCTGCGGCACAAAGCATTTCCTTACGGCACGGTCCCCAACCCTGCCCTGCCGCCGGAGCGCAGGTTCAGTTGGTACGTCGAGGCCTGGCCAGCCGTGGGCATCAGGAATACCAGGCTGCTGGTAGAAGCGGACAAACCGTGGGATGCACCAGAAAACCTTTCCCAACGGCTGCTGGCCGCCGACGACCAGGGACAGGAGCAACCGGTGGCGGTGGTGCCGAAGTTCCATTGCCCGGCGCATCGTTACAGGCCCTCGCCCGGTCGTCCCGGCCTGACGACCTACATCGGACTGGCCGGTCTGGGCGAGGATACGCCGCTGCTGACCAGCCACGACCCGCGGTTGGGAATTTGGGGTTACGACCGGCGCACGCCGCTGGATCAAATAACCGACGGCCTACAGGTTACCTTGCTGCTGGCGGAAACAGGCCGCGACCTGGGGCCTTGGACCGCCGGCGGACCGGCCACGGTGCGCGGACTGCCGATGGACGGGCGGCCGCAGTTGGGCGTCGGCAACCCCTTGGGCGGTCTGCACCCCGGCGGATGCAACGCGGTGTTCGCCGATCCGCGGGTGCAGTTCATCGCCGAAGATATAGACCCGTTGGTCCTGGCGGCGATGGTGACAATCGCCGGCGGCCAAGACGAAGAATCTCGCTGGCAACAGCAGTTCCCCCGGCGCCAGTAGCGCTGCGGCAGGCCGACTTTTCCCATCTGGCGTCTTCAGTTTAGCTCGGGCCGGTGCGTGCCTTCGCCTTATTTCGCTTACTTGTGCATCTTCAGATCGTCGAGGGTGCGCGAACTTATTACGGCTAAGCAAGCCACTACGGCAGCGGCCTGCGCGCCGATATCGCAATTCTTCCAGGCCGCGTTGACTTCAATGCATGGGTAATTCCGCGCGGCAATGCCACAAGCACGTCCCACAACGACAATTGCGCGCGGCAGTAAAGCTTCTGCAATCGGCGCCGGGCGATTATCTGGCGTCGATGCTTTCGCTGCGGCGGTAGAGTTTGCGCGCTGTGCATAGTCTCTCGAACATTGATGAGGAAAATTCTTGACATTCTGATCCGCAGCGTGCATATAGGTATTGCCGCAGATGTGTTGACCTGCCACACAGCCCGATAGCCTACATTCCAGCTTGCACACCAGCGATGATACGACCTACCGGGCCAGTGCCGCACAATCGGTTGCTGTACAGCAGCGTGCTGACCATGGCCGCACAAGGCAACGGGCCTTTGGAACAGCAGCTTTGCGCGGTTGCCCGCCGGCGGCAGTTGAGCATGCAACAGAAGATGCTTCAGAACGGCCAGCCGGACGCTCAGAGTTCCTCCCACTACCCTGCTCGTCCGCGTCCGCCGGGGTGACTGCCGGCTCGGCAGACCGGGCGCTAACGCTCCCGGCTCGCCCGCATTACGCTTCCGGCTTGGCTTTGGATGCCGGGCGCTTACGCTCCCGTTTCGGAGTAAAAATCAGCGGGCGCGCTCTTGTCCGGCAGCTTCGGCGTACAGCGGAAGATAACGATAGTACACTTCCAGACAGAGCGTAGCCATCGAAGTTGTGTACACCCGGCCGCCGTATCCGCCCCAGACGGTATTGGTATCCCACGAGCCGGCCAGCGGACCGGTCTTGTGCTGTAGGGCCACCAGGGTGTCGCGCATGGCGGCGTTCCATTTTTCCCAGTATGCGCCCTGCAACTGAAACATTCCCAACGTGGCGTAGTACCAGTAATAAAAGTTGGGTGTGCCGGTAGTCGAGGGCAGCTCTTGCAGCAAGTAGTCGCCGGCCTCTTTGCCTGCCGGATGCTCCCGCGGCATCCCCAAAAACTGCCAGCACACCAGCGCTTCAGCAGTCATTGGCCTGCTGGGCGGTTCTCCGGGCCGGTAGGAAGCCAGCCCGTAACTGCGCCCCGATGCCACGCTCCGCAAGTACCTGATGGCGGCGCTGCGGTTCTTGTCCGGAATAGCAATACCGGCCAGTTCCGCGCTTTTCAGGGCGATGATCTGCCAGCCGAACATGCTGGTATCACCGGTGTCGCCGGGCGTGTACCGCCAGCCGCCGGTAGTCGGATTCTGAGCGGCCAGCGTGTAAGCCACGCCGCGACGGACGGCCGGTTCCAAGCGGGCCTCTCCGGTCATGCCGTATGCTTCGCTGAGAGCAAACAGGGCTATGGCGTGACAATACATTCGGGCGTAGCCGGTGGCCGGGCCTGCCAGATTGCCATCGCTGGCCTGGATGCGCATCAGGTACTCCAGTCCGCGACGGACGTTCTGCTGGTATTCACCTTGCAAGTGCGTATTGCCAGCCCCGAGCAGCGCCAGCAAGGCCAATCCGGTGATGCCGGTGTCGGCGTCGATGCCGGCGCCTTGTCGGTTGCGTCCTTGCACATGCCGTTCCTGGCCTGCACCGTGTTGGCGCGGGTCCCAGCGGCCGGTTAGTTCCTGATTGTCCGCCAGCCACTTCAGGGCCAGTTTTACCGCAGCTTCGGTTTCCGGCGTAGCGCCTTTTTGTTGCGCGATGGCGGAGCGTTGGGGCGAGACGCGCAGGCGGTAAATCTCGGGCATCGATTGTGTGGCCGCCTCTGCGCGTCGCAGCCCGGGCAGCCGTGGTGGACCGATTAACCCGGCGTGCTCCCCCAGTGTGCCGTCCCCTTGCCCTGGTCCAGTCTGCTGACCTGCCTGGCCCGCCTGCCCTGCTTCAGCCGGCTGTACTGCCTGGCTCCCCTGCCCTGCTCTGCCGGCCGGCGACCAAGCGCTGTCCGCTGCGCCTTGTGAAGATTGTTGCCCTTCAGGGCTGGAAACACCGCCAGCTTTGCCGCTGCCAGCGGGCATCCATCCGCCGGTCTGACCAGGAGCTGCGCCGGTGCTGTCCCGGTAATCGGCACCACTGGAGGAGCGCTGGATCGCTGCCGCCGAAGACGGCCCGAACGTTTCCTCGCCAAAAGCCATTTTCTCCGCCTCGCCCCCTTGCCCTGCCGGATCAACCGGCGCAAGTTGCGGCGACGAAGAGCGCTGCTGGGGCAACCGCGCCAGGCCGTCTGGCGGGTCCGCTTGAGCAGTCAAGTCTGTGATGCGCGGCGTTTCGGGTAGCACCAGGAGCGACTCGGGCAAACCGCGTCCGGTGTTGGTTATGCGAGTGAACCCCGTGGCTCCACCGTCGCCGCCTCGCCGGCCAGGGCCTTCCACCGGCGGACCGAAGCTAACGGACGGCTGACGCCGCTGCGCTGCCGGCGCCTGGATCGGTTGCGCCTCGGCGATGGAAACCAATTTCGCTACCGGCTGGCTCGAACCAAGCGATTGTGCCGCTGGCTGTACTGTTTCGGTCAGCAACACCGGGGCGAAAACCGGCGGCGCTGGCAACGGTGCCGACGCCGACGCGGTGGTGCGCGTCGCCTCGGGCAGCGAAGCGTGGGCCAGCCTGGCAGGCTGCTGCCAGCGCGGCTGGGCCACGTGCTCGTGGGAAAACCCCTCCCACGGTTCGCCGGGGCCTTCGCCTTCTCCCGAAAAGTCCTCTTCCGTCCCCTGCCCTTGCGGATTGTCGCTGTAAAGCGCCACCTCGAAAACCTGTTGACCGAGCTGAGGGACAGTGCGGATCAACGAAACGGTAGGCAGGTACGCCAGCAACATCACGTGAGCTAGCGCCGAAAGCACCATGCACTTGACCAGTGGCCTGGACCGTCCCCAGCGGGTGTAGAGCAAGAAAATCACGCCTGCCACAAACGCCAGCAATCCGGCCAGCAGCAGTGCATCGCGTGCCACCTCAGCGGCCAGTTTCATCAACGATATTGCGCGGGGAGTCAGCATGGCTTACTCGCTGGACGGCGCTGTAGCGCGGGAATCATCGACCGCCGTGGTGCGCACGGCGATGCCAACGTGCTTGATCTTCGCCTGCTTGCAGGCGTTCAGTACGTCGGCCACACGCTGATACTCTCCTCGACCGTCGCCACGCACCAGCACGGCAAGGTCTTCGTACTGTTGACGCATCGCCGCCAGTCGGGCGGTAAGCTCGGCAAGGCCCACCGGGGTACGGTCGAGAGTGACCACGCCGTCGCGGCCGACGTTTATCACTTTCCGAGACGGGGCGGCGCTGAGCGCGCCGCGGTCGGCCACCTTGGGCACCTCGACGTCGATCTTCCGCTCGGCTTCGACAAACCGCGTGCCCAGCGCGAAGAAGATTATCAGCAGGAACATCACGTCCAGCATGGCCGTGAGGTTCAACGTCGGTTCGTCGTCAAGATGTGTTTTCAGCGGCATGGCGGCGATTTACATTGCTTGACAATAAAGGCATTGGGTAAAAGATCAAATCGGCGCGCCAACCGGCCCGGCGCGCCACAGGCCGACGCACAGCCGCCGAGGCCGTCGCCGTATAACACACCACCAGGGCGTTGACCTTCGGCAACCGAGGCTGATCTTCCGGACGACTGCTTGCAGGTTTTCCGGTTGCCGGAGGGAATCAGCTTTTCCAGTTGCTGGGGTGATCATCAGTGCGGCTGTTTGGCAGCGGTCTGGAAGCACCGCGCAGCGCGATTTTCAGGCAGTTGCTTCCTGTCGTTCTGGGCGACGGGACTTGGGGGCGCGCAGCTTGGGCAGTTGCACCTCCTCGGCCGACACCACCTTTACCACTTCCTGGGCCAGGCCATCGATCTCGATCACCAGCCGGTCCACCTTGCTGACGAAAAACACGTACAAGATCGAGGCGGGAATAGCCACAGCTAACCCGCCGGCGGTGTTTAAAAGCGCCTTGGCGATGCCGCCGGCCAGCAGTTCGGGGCGGCCTTGGGCGTCGGCGATGGAGATCTGGTTGAATGTGTCGATCATCCCCAGCACCGTGCCCATCAGCCCCAGCAGCGGACCGACTGTCGCAACCGCATAGAACACCCGCAAGTACCGGCGCAAGTTGTTGGTAACCCGCTGGCCGGCATCGATAACGCTTTGCTCAACCTCCACGCCGGGCCGACCCCATTTGCGGATGGCGCCGGCGAAAACCTCGGCCACTGGACTGGCATTTTCCACGCACAGCTTCAGCGCCTGCTCGCGGTCCAGTGCCCCTTCGCGGAGTTGCTGGAGGAACAAGCGGACAAAGGGTTTGGGGATCACCACGCCGCGGCGCAGGCTGACTGCCCTTTCCAGGGTGAAGGCCACTAGCAGGAACGAGCAGAAGATGATGGCGTAAAACAGCGGCCCGGCGTCGCGGATCACCCGCATCGGCTCGGTGATCGAGATGGCCGGGCCTTGGGCGGGCTGGCCTGGGGGGGCATCGGCGGGCGCTTCGGCTTGATGCGGCGGAGGATGCTCGGCGCGGACGGCCTCAGCCCCCATCCACAATACCCACACCACCGCCAGGCACCCCAGCCAAGGCACCCAGCGAAATGCCGTGCTTGACAGATTCCTCATATCTTCAACCTGTTCATAAAGTCTGTTGGTGGCCGACCGGCTGCCGCAAGCCACTTTGCGTCACGCCGAATGTGCCTGCCGTCCCGAGCAACCGACAGCGCAAAAGGCAGTAAGTGGATTGAGTAGAGAACATGGCGAAAAAGGGCAAGATACGCCGCGCCCCCTTGTCGGGCCGACCGAACCAGCCATCAGGAAACCCTCACCGGACATGCCCGGCGCGTTCCGTTACGCCGGGACACAAGGCTATCCCTAATCTTCTTCGTATGCCGGATGCGCCGAAAGTAAGTTATTTTCCCGCGGCGGCAGGCTTGCCTTGGCTAGCCTGCTTTTGCAAGGCCTGGGCGGCCGCTTCGGCATAAGGAGTGTCGCGGTAATGAGTTCTGATGCGGGTGTACAGATCGACCGCCTCGTTGTGCTGCCCGAGCAACTGGCAGCACTTGGCGGCCTCCAGCAATGCGGCGGCCTGCCATTTCGGGTAGTCGTAAAGGATTTCCACGGCCAGAAAGGTCCGCTTGGCGGCCTCGTAGTTCTTCTGATGAAAGTACGTTTCGCCGATCATCCAGTGCGCCATTGCGGCGGTTTCGGTCTTTGCGCCAGCCGGCGAGCGAATGACCCTCTCGAAGGCCTTGCGAGCTTCGTCAAGCTCCGCCCGATCGTGCAGACAAAGCCCGATCAAATAATCGACTTCGTATTGCTGCTCGAAGTCGGGATAGTGGGCCTTTATGGTGCTGGCCAGCTTGTAGGCCTCGTCCCATTTCTTGCGATGGCCGAGTATCTGGGCCTGGCGCAGCGGAATCATTGCCATCCACGGTTCGCTGCCGCCCTGGCACTCTTTGGCCAATTGCGCCAGGCGGGCCTCGGCTGCGTCCAGTTCGTACCGACGGAAGAACGACTCGGCCACCCAAAACTCGGCTGCCAGCCTTAGCTCGGAATCGGAATACCGCTGGGCGAACTGTTCGAACAGCCGACGTACTTCCAGCCAGTCCTGTTCGGCCACCGCCGTCTGCCCCAGCAAGAACTGGGCATGTTTGCGCACTTCGGGGTCTGCCTGGGCCGCCAGTGCAGCGTGGAGGAACTTTTTGGTCTTCGGGTAATCTTTGTCGGAAAATGCTTGCTGGGCGAGCCGATAAGCGGCGTCGGCGGCCAGTCGGCTTTGGGGATATTCGGCCACCAGTCGCTCGAAAACCGCCCTGCCCTCCCCTGCCCTGCCCGAGTCCAACAGCGCCCACGCCCAGCCGTACAACGCCGTCTCCCGGAGGTTAGAGCGCGGATGATCATCGACCAGCCGCTGATAGTAGCCGGCCGCGTCGGCAAAGCGGCGGAGTTTTTCGCACATCCGGGCGGCGGCAAGCAGGGCCTCAGCATGTTGCGCCGCCTGCGGATACTTCTGGACGACAAGCTGGTACATGGCCAGCGCTTCTTCGAGCCGCTGGAGTTTTTCCAGGCATTGTCCGCGGGCAAGCGCAGCTTCGGCGGCCATTGCAGCCGGGGGATTCCGCCGCAGCAATTGGTCGAACTTCTCGGCTGCTTCGGCCAACTTGCCCGATTTCAACAAGCTCCACGCCAGCCCAGACAGCCCTTTGAGCTGCTCATCCGGGGACTGCCCCATATTGCTCAACCGCTGAAACAACTCGGCGGCCCAGTTCACCTCGCCCGCAGCGTAGGCGGCTTCCGCCAGTTTTTCCGTGGCGGCGGGCAACAAGGGGTGTTGGGAAGCGGTTTGCAGCAGTTGTTCATATATGCGTCGCGCTTTGTCCAATTGACCAGTGCGGACGTAGCTCACGGCCAGTTCGCCGCGCGCCACGAGCGCTCTTTCCTGGCCCAACCCGGCGGCCAGGGCGGCTTCCAGCGGCGGTACTGCTTCGGGATGTCGTCCCAGGGCTGCCAGCAGCGTCCCCTGCCGCAACAGCACTTCTGCTTTCAGCGGGCCGGCGGATTGGTCGATCTTTTCCAACACCGGTCGCAGCACGCTCAATCCGTCTTCGTAGCGTTTCAGGCCCTCGTAGGCGGCGGCCAGAAAGCAGCGGTCCTGGATTTCATGCTGGGCGTCGGACTGTCGGGCTTTTATCAGCGGCTCCAGAAGTGCAGCGGCCTGGGCGAACTGCTTGCGTTGCACCAGCGATGCGGCCTGCAGTCGGTCGACATCCGCCCGCATCCGACTGGTCGGACAGGCCGTCTCGAACTGCTGTGCCAACTGATCCACCGACTGGTGATCGCTTTGCTGCAATGCTGCCTGGATTTTGCCGCGCAGGGCTGCGTCCAGCCATTGGTTGCTGGCCTGGTCTCGGGCGATCAGCTTGTCGAAGGCCGCTGCTGCACCGACCGGATCGCCCGCCTTTAGCAGCGCCTCGCCGGCGTGCAGCCAGATTTGCGGCGCAAGGTCGTCTTGGGGAGCCTTCTGCGCTGTTTTCAGCAAGACTTCGGCTGAAGCTTTGTAGTTGCCCAAGGCTTTCTCGGTCAGCCCCAGCCAGTAGCTAGACTGAACGCCGACGGTTGCATCTGCGGCGATGCTCTCGAAGCAGCGCTTGGCCTGCTCCAATCGGCCCAGCTTCCACAACGCCCAGCCCTTGCCCAGCAGCGCGTGCGGACGCCACGGGCTGTCGGACAGTTTGTCCTCGAACGGCGCGAGGGCTTCCAGGGCGTCTGTGTTCCGCCCGCGATTGTAATACAACGCCCCCAGGCGGAACTGGGCTTCGTCGGATAAGCGATGGCCCGTCTTGCCTGCAATTGCTATGTATATCCGCTCTGCTTCTTCGTGCTGATCGAGTTTTTCCAGGGCGCGGGCCAGGCCCAGTCGGCAGTCGTCTTGCAGGCGTCCCTGGGGAAAGCGATGGAGGCAGTCGCGGAAATGCCGGGCTGCGCTGGCTGCATCGCCTCGCGCCAGACACACTTCGCCCAGGTAAGCCAGCGCATAGGCCAGCAGTCGGTCCTCGGGATACTGTTTGACGAACTGCTCCAGCAGCGGCGCCGCCTGGGCGTGATTGCCGGCCAGAAACGCAGCCTCGGCGATGCGGAATCGCGATTGCCGGGAAAACTCGCCTTGCGGTTCTGCCGCCAGATATGCCTGGAATTGGCTGACTGCCTGCTCAGTGCGACCGAGCTGCAACAACGATTCGCCAAGCAGGAACCGCGCCTGGTTGGCCTTGGTGTGTGTGGAATGCTTGCTCAGATAAGCCTCGAACTCCTCGGCAGCCAATTGCCAGCGGCCGCGGGCGTAGTGTCCGGCCGCTATGGCGTACTGGTCATCGGCTTCGTCGGCCGGGCACGGGCGGCCCAGGCTGACAAATAGCAGCAGCGCGGCGATCCGCAGCGCCTCCCCTGCCCTGCCGCTGAAGAGTTGCCTTCGTTTGTTACCAGCAGTAAACATTGCTGTTACGCTTCGCGCGGGCTGTGGTGACAATATTGTTGCCAGATCGCTCAAGTGCTGTTCCCGCGGAGTACGTCACTGAACAATCGGTGCTACACCCGAGTGCGCCGATCGTGAATTGTCCCGGTCAACACTGCCAGTGTCGCGGCCGTTGCGGCGCCAGTGCGCCCCTCTGGAAAGCAGTTACCGAACTTGAACGCCATTAGTGCAGCTTTTCTGGCAGTGCCTGCGAGGCCTGGTATTTCGCCCAGGGCCCTGTTGTGCATCCGGCCGAAACAAGACCACGTCGCACGCCAAAAGAAAAAGCCCACCGGCCGCGCTGGAAGCGACCGGTGGGAAAAACGCCCTGTCGATGGTCTGAAGGCCGTGCGGCACGTAAGGTACTGGCGGGCAATCCTGCCGGCCGCCTGCGGGTCGGCGTAGCCTAGTAGCCGGAGCCGGGCCCAGGATCCACATTGCCCACCATGTGCAAGTGGTCTTTGTCGATGTAGATCACCTCCTGGCAATCTTCGTTGACGGTGGTATAGGGAATGGGCCAGCCGACGCGCGTAACTTCTGTGAAATACACGGTGCACTTGTAGTGAACATGGTGCAACTGTGCTGGGCCGATAAGCGGATAGACGCGCACCGGGTCAATGTAGTCGGCGATCGGCTCTATCACGATCCGCACGTTCTTGCGTTGCACTTCGTGCAGCATCGGCCAGCCGCCTTTGACCGGCCGGACGGCCTCCAGCGCCCGCATCACTTGGTCTTCCGAGGGCGGGTCCATGCCCATGGTCGGTCCGCCGGGCACTAGCGGCCCGAGGATCGGCATTTTGGCGTATCGTTCCTGGTGGATGAAGTTCTCTTCCATGCGGTCTTGCAAGAATGGCGAGACCGGTATCGGATAGTTGAACATTCCCAGGCTCGGCCCGGTCCAATCGGCGTGGCAGCCCAGCGTTGTGACTAGCGCCAGCAAACCCAAGACATACAGTAGATGCGTAGGCGTTCTGTACATCCGCAGATTCCTTGTCTGCTCGAGTTGGAAAATCCCCCCATGCTTTAATCTTCTTATCGTGTGAAAGTGTATCGGACTTGCGGGTTTTTCCGATGGTAGCGGATTGGTCGGATAAGATGGGCAAGCAGGCGAGAATGTGCGGGCCGCAAATGGCCGCTACCGTAATCAAATCTCCCCGCCCTAGCGCAGCGCAGTCCAGCTTGGCTGGGAGTATCGTTCGGCTACCAGTCGGGCGGTCAGTTCTGCCGGCCAGTGCTGGCGACTGCTGTGCACGTCCCAGGCCTCGATCAGCGCCTGGCGAATCGCAGCGGGGTGCAAAGGCACGTTGGTCAGAAACTGGGTATGTCCCCTGCCCTGCCGGTAGTCGGGCTGCCGCGGCGGCATTTTCAGACAGCGATCGACCAATTGCAGGTCGAAGGCGTAAAGAATCGTACCGTGGTAAAGCAGGTGGTTTTTTCGGTAGCGGAGGCTGTTGCCGGAGAACTTCCGGCCGTCCAGCGCCAGATCGCTGATGCCCTGGCAGCGGACTGCCGGCAGCAAACGGCCCAGCGCGGCAGCCATCCGCCCCAGCACCGCCCCATGCGCCTGTGTCAGGCTGCGCAACTCGGGACGTGCTTGCAGGTCGAGCACCAGCGAGTACATCAAACACCCGGGGCCGACGAGCACCGCCGCCCCGCCGCTTATCCGCCGCACCACTGGCACCCCCAATTGCCGACAGTTTTCCTCGTGCACTTCCAAAGCAACCTGGGACGAGCGTCCCAGCACCACTGCGTGCCGGGGCGATTCCCACAGCCGCAACAGTTCGCCACGGTGAGGGGAAGATTCCGCATCGTCCAACAGTGCCTCGTCCAAAGCGAGGTTCTCGGCCAGTTCGGCAAGCGTCAAATCAAGCAATTCCACGGTTGGTGTAGCGCTGGTGTCGTTCAACATTCGGTGGCTGCTTGTCCGCCCTGTCAGCATCGCAGCACATTGCGGCATTCCGGTAGGACCTTGCCTGCGCGGCGTGCCACTGGTGCACAGCCAGCGGTGGCGCCAGGCAAAAGTCATGGTTTCTTGATGGCGGACTTTTTGTCGGCCGGTCGAGGCCCAGACGGTTTCCCGCCCACATTATCGAAATCGACCGGATCGCCAGTTTCTCGGCGGGCTTTTTCCAACAGGGCTTCCAATCGTTTGCGATGTTCGGCGCAGGCCGGATCGTCGGCCAGATTATTCATTTCCCAGGGGTCATTCTCCAGGTCGAACAGTTGCGTAGTCTTTGCGCCGCCGACGTGATACTTGATCAGCTTCCAGCGTGGTTCGCGGACTGCCCGCTGGAGATTCCGATAAGCAGTGAAGACAAACTGGCGGACCTGCTGCTTTTGGCCGCGCATTACCGGAACCAGGCTATATCCGTCGACTCCTTCCGGCACTGGCAGCCCGAGCAGCTCGCATACCGTGGGCAGAATATCGTGCAGGTAAACCAGGGCGTCCGATTGACCGTTGGGCACGCCGGGACCGGCAAATACCAGCGGCGTTCGGCCGCTGTGCTCGTAGAGGTTCTGTTTGCCCAGCAGGCCGTGCTGGCCTACGGCCAGTCCGTTGTCGCCGACAAAGACGATCAACGTATCGTCTTCATGAGAGGTATCGGCCAGCGTCTGGAGGATGCGGCCGATCTGCTGGTCCATGTGCGAGATCATGCCATAATAGTCGGCCAGATGCCGTCTGACGACCTCCGGCGTGCGCGGGTGCGGCGCGAGCATTTCGTCGCGCACCCACATATCCCCATTATCGAACGGGTGTTGCGGAAGCATGTTCTTCGGCAGGGGAATGCTTTTTGGGTCATACATTTTGGCGAATTCGCCCGGCGGGGTCCGCGGGTCGTGCGGGGCGGTAAACGCCACGTAGAGGAAGAACGGCTGTGGGGCTTTGTGTTCCCGCAAGAACGCTATCGCCGCGTCGGCGAACAGCTCGCTGGAGAACTTCGGGCCGGTGTACTTTTCGCCCAGTTTGCCGTCGGGCAGCAAGTCCTGTACCGGCACGGCGAAATGATCGCTCATGCCGCCGAGGAAAATGGCCTTGCCGGCCTTGAACGACCTAAGCAGCGAGGCCGGCCCGTTGTGCCATTTGCCGGTGGCGAAGGTCGCGTAGCCGGCCTGTTGCATCAGTTCGCCCCACAGCGGCGCGCCGCTCATGTCGTTGGGTATCCGCCACAGGCTGCGCCCGCTGTGGAGCATCGCCCGGCTGGGAATACACACGGCGCCGCCCATCGACCCCATTACATAATTGTTGCGGAACACGAAACCGCGCTTTACCAGCCGGTCGAGATTGGGCGTTTTCACCACCGGATGCCCCAGGGCACCGATGGTGTCCCACCGCTGATCGTCGCTGTAAAGCACCAGCACGTTGCATCGCTTGGTTTCCGGCGCAGTACCGGCCCCCAACGCGGCAGCGGTGCCGGCCTCTGCCACACAGTCGGCTTGAGCTATAACATGGCTTGCCACAAAGGCGAGAAAAACAACCGCTACCGGATGCACAATTGCAGCGTAGAGTTTCATAGACCATTTCTCCCTGGTTGTCGGAGTTGTGGAGTTGTCGCATAAACGACCGGCCCGCTCCGCCCTGGACGGCAGGCATGAATAAGCGCTCTGGGCAGTGTCTCGGCGGGGCTGCTCGCAAATGGGCCACGGTTGTTGAACGTGCAATGTCAGTTTGGGATGCTGATGTAATCTTGGCACAGTGCGCCCGGCGACTCAAGCAATCGGGGACCTGTGCAACTTTTTGCGGATCATGTGCGCGAAACATAAATTGTTAGGGATAACGTGCGCGAAGGGTAAAGTTCTGCGGACTCCCTGCGCGAAGCCGGAGGCTCAACCATGAGCAACAAGCCGAAGATCGTGGAAGTGCCGTCGCTGGGCGAGCCGCGGTATGTTTCGCCGCTGCGGCGGAGCGTTAGAGGGGGAGAAGGAAAGGCCGCCTTTCTGCCGGAGAATCTGTACGTCCGTTATGCCGTCGAGCAGCTTGGCGAGACTGCCACGGACGAGGAACTGTTGTTCGAGAAGGCCGGCCCGCGCGAGCGGATATTTTTCGACCCGGCCAAAACCCGTGCGGCAATCGTCACCTGCGGTGGACTTTGCCCAGGGCTGAACGACGTGATCCGCTCGGTGTTTCTGGAACTGCACATGAACTACGGCGTGCCCGAGGTGCTGGGCATCCGCTACGGGTTCCAGGGGCTGAATCCGCGCGTGGGGCTGCCGCCGGTGCAGTTGACGCTGGAGATGGTCGAGGACATCCATCACCAAGGCGGAACTATTCTGGGTTCGTCGCGCGGGCCGCAGGACATCTCGGTGATGGTCGATTTCCTGGTAGATCAGCGGATCGACATGCTGTTTTGCGTCGGCGGCGACGGCACCCAGCAAGGCGCCCACGCCATCGCCGAGGAAGTGCGGCGCCGCCGATTGAACATCGCCATAGTTGGCATTCCCAAGACGATCGACAACGATATTCCCTATTGCGATCGCTCGTTCGGGACGCTCACGGCGGTCGACGAAGCCCGAAAAGTCCTCGATTGCGCACACAACGAATCCAAAGGCGTTCGCGACGGCGTCGGGCTTGTGAAGCTGATGGGTCGTGAGGCGGGTTTCATTACCGCCGCCGCCACCGTGGCCAGCCAGGACGTAAACTTCGCGCTGGTGCCCGAGTTGCCCTTCGCGCTCCACGGCGAGAATGGTTTTCTGGCTGCACTGCGGCGGCGGATCATCGCCCGTCATCATGCCGTCATTGCCGTCGCCGAGGGGGCCGGGCAGCATCTGTTCCAGGGCATGCCGGTGGAGCGGGACGCCTCGGGCAACATCAAGTTCCACGACATAGGTCTGCGACTGAAGGAGGAAATCACCCGCTTCTTCGACCAGCACGGGCCGAAGGTGGAAGTCAAGTACATCGATCCCAGCTACATCATCCGCAGCGTGCCGGCCAACTGCGAGGACGGGGCACTGTGCGACCAGTACGCACGCCGGGCCGTCCATGCGGCAATGGCTGGAAAGACCGATGTGCTTATCGGCCACATAAGCTCCAAGTTCGTCCACGTCCCTATCGCCATGATCGCCGGCAAGAAGCGCCGCATGTCGCTGGAAGGCGAGCTTTGGGCCTCCGTGCTGGCAGCCACCGGGCAACCGCATACGTTCCAGTAGCCGCGGTCCGGGCAGTTGCTAGCCATCCACCTACTGTACTCCTGTAGCAAATATGGGTAGTTTTGGGCCCCGGGGCTATTCCGCCAGGTTTTCCAGCAACAATCAAGCCGCACACACCAGTCAAGAAATGTTGCCGCGGCTATTGACTGTGAACGTCTGTATATTATACACTTGTTCATAAAGCTGCGGTACTTGGCAAGTCGTGTCGCCCATCGAGTGCGGCTACCGCTTGGCGGGGCAACAACGGCGATGGTAATCCAGTGGGCACGGGAGCCAAAAAAATGGAAGCCCCTGAAAACCTTACCGAAAAGCAACGAGCGGTGTACGAGTTCATCCGGCAGAAGATTCGCAGCCGGGGGTACGGACCTACCGTCCGCGAAATCGCCGCCCATTTCGGCATCGCCTCGCCCAACGGCGTGGTCTGCCATCTGAAAGCCCTGGAAAAGAAAGGGCTGATTGTCCGCGAAGGGCACAAGTCCAGGGCGATCAGCCTCAGCGGGTCGCTGGGGCGATCGCGGGGATTGCCGCTGCTGGGGCAAATCGCCGCCGGGGTGCTGCACGAGGCCATCGAGCAGCGCGAGCGGGTGGACTTCGCTGGCCTGTTCGATCCCGACGATCCCGACCTGTTCGTACTACAGGTCCGCGGCGACTCGATGATCGAGGACCAGATTGCCGACGGGGATTATGTAATCGTCCGGCGGCAACGCACCGCGCAAAAAGGGCAAATCGTGGTGGCGATTACCGATGAGGGCGAAGCCACGCTGAAACGCTGGTTCCCCGAAAAAAACCGCATCCGCCTGGAACCGGCCAATTCCTCGATGAAGCCGATTTACGTCAAAGACGCGCGGGTGCTGGGCGTGGTGGTGGGAGTAGTACGCAAGCTCGGATGATCGCGCGGCTGCGTCTTCTTACCGCCTGCCGGGGCAGATCACGGCAAGTCAATAGCCGTGGAACTACCAGTCCGTGGCCACGTGCAGCAAGCCGGGCTGTCCCGCGTAGTTTCTGGCGCTACAGTAGCGATACAGGACAGGATCGGTCACGTACCCGCGCTTGACCGGCGTCTGGTGTATCATTTCCAGCTTCGCACGCATCGTCTCCTGGCGGAGCACCGGCTCGACCGGGGCGGCAGGCTGCCACAACTGGGCCGCCGGATCGGACTGCTGCTTGTCCTGGAAACGTCGCAGGCGCTTCAACAATCCCTGGTCGTCCATCGCTTCCAGGCACTCCAGCACACGGCGGGCCGAGTCTTCCCGGAACTGGCGCAGCACAGCACTGAAGTCGTCCGCCGCAGCTAACAAGTACACCAGGTCCTCCAGCAGCAAGAACCCGTAAATGGTCAAACCGCGCTGCTCTTGCAGCTCGCGCCAGGTGTCGATGACCTTCTGACAGGTTTCCGGGCGCGAGAAGACCGGGGTGGCCCCCAACACGTTGCAGCTCACAAAGCAAGGGTGAGCGGCTTTCATCGCTGACTTCTGGCGGTGGCTGGTCATCGCAAGCCTCGTCATCTGCGCCCGCTTGCCTTCCAGCGGTAAGTCTGGCCAGCAACGAACCGCCAAGGCACAAGCGGAGTGAAGTATCGAAAACTGGCAATTGCTCGCATCAGAAGTTACACGCCAATACTGTTGAGATTCCACATTCGTCGCTGGTCGGCTCACGTCAACACGGCCTGTTGGTTCATTGACAGTCGCTGCACGGTCAATAGCCTCTGGCCGGTCGGCGCGTGGCCGTTAGCAGCCGTCATCATATCCCCTATGGCGTCGGTCTTGCACAGCACAGCCTTTCACTCCTCAGTTAAGCAATCGGCGCACACTGCCCGGCTGGACCGCCTGGCGGCTCTCGGCGCTTGCCACAGCCGCGAAGCACAATGCCAGGCTGCGCAGGTTTTCGCGGGCGCTGATGCTGGGCTGGCGGTTCTCCTCGATCGCGCAGAGCAACTCTCCCATGGTGCCGTGGAAGCCGTCGGGAAACCAACAGCCTTCCAGCACCGGCCGGAATTGTCCATCTTTGGTGGTAAGCTCTACCGTCTGGTACCTGAAACTGGGACCTTGACTGATGAAAGTGCCTGCCGTGCCGGTAACGAATGTGATATCCAGCGGGCCGAAGCGGGTATCGCCGTCGAAAACCAGCGACGCCTGGGCGCCGTCGTATTCCACCAGTACCTGCGCCAGCAAAGGGGGCCGCACCAACTGCCCCGAACTGCGCGTCGCGGTGGCATAGACCCGCCGTGGCTCAGTTTGGCCCATCAAGCACGTCAGTATATCGAACCAGTGGATGCCGAAATCGAACAGTATTAGGTGGTCGATCTGCTCGAACTGCGAGCCTTGCACCCAGTTGTGGTTCCAGTGAACGGCGAAATGGGCCGCGGTGATCTGGCCCAGCAGTCCTGCTCTTGCCGCCTGCAACAGGTAACTGAAGTGTGGCGCCCAGCGGGCGTTCTGGTTGACGGCCAGTTTCACACCTTGCCGATCGGCCAGGTCGGCCAGCCGCTGGCCGGTGTCCAAGTCCAGCACAAAAGGCTTTTGGCTGAGAACGTGTTTACCAGCCAGCAAGGCCTCTTCGATGATCGCCGCGCGCTCGGCAGTGTGCGTGGCGATATCCACCACCTCGATCTCTTTACGGCGGAGCAGCTCGCGGTAATCGCGGTACACGCGGGCGCGCGGGTAGAACTCGGTCTTGCGTTTGCGGGCGCGGTCGGGCAGCACGTCGCACAAAGCCGTTACCCGGTATTCGGCCGCTCGGTACGCAGTCAGATGCTCTTTGGTGATATTTCCGCAGCCAATCAGGCCGATTTGGGGACGATAACGCTGTGGATCGCGCGGCCGGTAAGGCAGTTGATTGGCGGCCTCCAAAACGCCTTTTCCCAGGGTGGCTGCTCCTTGCTGCGCCCCGGATGCCTCGAGCATGACAGACCTCCCAAGCAACCCAAGTAAGTTTAGCCTAATCGGCACTTACAGACCAGACTTTCCGGGCGAGTTCCGCAAGCCGGCGGCCCACAGCGCAAACCGCATACCAGCCATGCGCCCGTAGCCCGATTGGCTCGGCAAAGCCGAGCTGCCAAGCAGCAACAAGCGGCACAGCAGCAACAACTGGGACACCAAGGCACAAGCGACGTCCTGTGTGCACGCCGGAAAGACTCTTCAATCGCCAGCTGGGGGCAAGCAAGGGTTGTTTACTGCCCGGCAGGTCCATCGCCCAGCATCTTTTTCAACCGGTATCCGCCGGAAAGATTGCACGCCCGAAAACCATGCTGTCGCAACAGCCGCGTGGCGTAGTACGAGCGCTGCCCACCGGCGCAGTACGCCCAAATCTCCTGATCTGCCGGCAACTGTTGCAGTCGGGTGCGGAGTTCGCCGATGGGGATGTTGACCGCTTCGGGCACGGGCGCGGCGGCGACTTCGGCCGGTTCACGGACATCCAGCACGACCGGCAGCGGCTTGTCGGAGGCTTTCAAGGTTGCAAGTTCCGCCCAGTGCACTACGTCCACATCGCCCCGGGCGATGTTGGCTGCGGCCATGCCGGCGATATTTACCGGGTCGCGCACCGATCCGTATTGGGGCGCATAGCACAGCTCGGCTTGTTCCAGATCGTAAACCGTAGCCCCCATCTGGATTGCCATCGCCAGCACGTCGATGCGTTTATCGACACCCGCGCGACCGACGATCTGCGCCCCCAGCACCCGGCCATCGTCCGGATCGAACAGCAGTTTGATGGTCATCTGCTGCGCGCCGGGATAATAGCTGGCGTGATGGGGCGAGTGCGTGTACGACTTCTGATAGGCGATGCCTTCCTGGCGAAGCGTTTTTTCGCTGGCACCGGTCATGGCCAGGGTCAAATCGAAGACACCAACCACGGCAGTACCCTGTGCGCCCCGATATCTGGAAGGACGACCACAAATAACGTCGGCGGCTACGCGGGCTTGTCTGCTGGCCGGGCCGGCCAGTGCCACCAGTCGCGGTCGACCGGTTACGAAGTCGGTCACTTCAACCGCGTCGCCGACAGCGAAAATGTGCGGATCGCTAGTCCTCATCTGCTCATCCACACGAATCCCGCCCGTGCTGCCGATTTCCAGGCCGGCTTGCTCAGCCAGTTGTACGTCGGGTCTGACGCCCAGGGCCAGAATTACCAGGTCGGCGCGGATCCGCTGGTTGTCATCGGTGATCACCAGTATCGAATCGTCGTTGGTGCGCTCAAAGGCTTGGGCCCCGCAACAAAGGCGCATCTGGACGCCCTGGCGGCGCAGCTCGTCGCTCAGTGGGGCGACCATTTCTGGGTCCATGTAAGGCATAAGCTGGTCGAGTTTCTCGATCAGCGTCACGTTCATTTGGCGGCGAGCAAGGTTCTCGACCATTTCCAGCCCGATGTATCCCCCGCCCACCACCACCGCCTGGCTGGCGCGGCGCTGGGCTGCCCAGGCGTTTATCCGGTCGGCGTCCTGAACGCTGCGAAGGGCGAAGATGCCGGGCAGATCGATGCCTGGCAGCGGCGGGCGAACCGGCGCGGCGCCCGGGGCCAACACCAACACATCGTACGGCTCGATTTCTACCGCGCCAGTCTCGACGTTATGCACTTCGATGGTCTTGGCCTGACGGTCGATGCGCCGTACTTCCCGGCGCGTCCGCACCTCCACCCGAAAATAGTCCCGAAATCGCTCCGGCATGGCCACCAGCAAATGTTGCCGCTGCGGAATAACTCCCCCCACATAGTACGGCAAACCGCAACTGGCGTAAGAAACCTCCGGTCCGCGCTCGAAGATGAATATCTCGGCCTTCTCGTCCAGACGACGCAATCGCGCTGCGCACGACGCTCCGCCCGCCACCCCGCCTACAATCAGCACTCGCTTCCGCGACATGAACAATGCCTCCGCAGTAAACTGCCAGGGCCGCTAAAGTCGCTCCACATGCCGCGCCGGCCGCCTGGCAGAAACACCAGCACAAACTGTGTGACAGGACGATTCACAGACGAATCAAAAAAACATCAAAATCAAAAAAGCATGAAAAAGTATGCGCTCAAACCCAACAGGATGATCGCCAATATTACTATCACAGTAACTGCCGCTTTGCTCAGACCGGTTTCGGCGGCCGGCAACGGGTAATCCTCGCCGTCGGGAAACTCGTAATCGCACCACTGGCAGCGCCGATGGTACACCGGACGGAATGGCTCGTCGCAGGTCGGGCAAATGCACTCAGGGACAGCTTCCTCGCCGCAGGGTGCGCTCGCCTCTGCCGTATCGGCCGGGCTGCTTGCGACCGCGGCCGACTGGCCCCCGCATATAATCGACGGGCAACAACTGAATGCTGCACCGCCGCCGGTCGGGCAATCTGCCGAAAGTTCTTCGGGCAGGTCGGCCGGTGGAAAATTGCTTCCGGCCGTGCCGCAAATCGGGCAGCGCGTGCTGCGCGGCAGGTTGCACTCCGGACAGCGGGGCCAACTGCTTGCCGCGCCGACTCCATCCACCGCTCGGTCGACCGGGTGGCTTGCGCCAGTTTGCCTGCTGGCCGATTGCAACTCCGCCGCCCGACGCCCCTGAAAACGCACCGCCAACTGCCGCGCGCGCATGGCATCGGACTGAGAAACCAGTACACGGACTTCCGGCTGTGCAGCCTTTACGGCCAGCCCCAGTCGAGCCGACATCCCCTGGCTTACCACCGCCGCGGAGATGCCTTCGGCGGCTAGCACGTCCCGCAGCAGATAAGCCTCGCGCAACTCGTTGCAAATGAATATCACTACCTGATCGCTGTACATCACACCAGTTCGCTCGGCAAGCGTTCTCGCACCATTTTCAGCACAACCTCACTGATACACCAAGTCAATCGCCGAAGCACCGATCTGGCTGGCCGACGCACGCGGCCCGGCAAACCATTGATCTTTGCAAAACGCACTTGCCACCTGACGCAAGCTTTTTCCTGGTGTTGTGTGTGGCCACGTTTTGCGAAGTTCAATACGGCCCGGCGCAAAGTCGCTTTGAACCGGCGTTGTTATTTTCGTACGGCGCGTCCCAGTCGGGCTTCCACGCTCTCCACTTTGCTTTGTATGCCCTTGTTGCGCTGTTTGCGATAGTCGAACTTTATCGAGCAGATGATCCGGTTGCAGTCGGCCGCCAGGGCATCGAAACACTGACGGACGACGCTCATCAGCTCATCGAACTCGCCCTCGATCGTAGTGCCCATCGCGTGGCAGCGATACTCCAATCCGCTGCGGTCAATTATGTCCACACACCGCGCCACGTAAGCGCTAAGGCTTTCCCCCTTATCCAACGGAAAAATGCTCAGGTCCAACACGATCATAGCCCGTGCTCTCCTTCGATGGGTTGCTTTTACCGCTTTACTGCAAAGCCCCTTTACTGCAAAGCCCAAGGTCCAAGCCGACGAGCCTTTGAATGGCCAGTAACACAACAATTCTAACGGTCGCACAACCGCCGTACACCCAATAAAACTACCGCAGACTTAAAAACTGCACTTTCCAAAAAAAATGCTGTACCGACATCGAGAATTCTCGGGAAACTCGAAGGTCGATCCCAACAATGCCCTTTTCCAAAGTGGTTTCGGGCGTCACTGGCCCCAAGAAACTCAAGAAACCACGGGAAAAACGATGTCTTCAGGCTCCAGTTTTCTGACAAAATGGAGATAAAAAGTACCCGGTTCGGTTGATTCAGCAACCGATATTGGAGGAATGACTCGCCAACAACATGTGCTGGCCGGCTCTGCAAACTACCGAGACATAAACACTCTAGACACCAACGCACACAGGATAGACTACCAGCCGTGTGCATCTCGATTGTCAACGGAAAATCTTGGTCCAGCTTAAAACTAAAACTTACCCATTTTCCGCCGCAGAAACACAGCTCTCGAATGCCCCTGCCGTCCGCCTCACCCGCTGCGCAGTGTGGTCGCGGGAAACCAGGTGGCTAGCGGGCGGGCAGGAAAAAGCTGCATAGCTGCCGCTGTCGCAAGGCTGTGGTAGAGTAGGCCAATGATGACCGCTAGCCGATTGTGCGACGTTATTCTCCGCCCGAGCGAGAAGCTAGCGCTGGGTTGCACTCTTCGCTTGTCGGGCCGCTGGGGAGTGTTTCGCGCAGGGGGTCAGGCCTCGATGCGGACTGATAGATGGCAACTGATAAGCGCTCCGCGGTTCCGATAAGCGATCCGCAATACTGATAACCGTTCGGTAACACAGTCTGCCGGGGAAACACACTCTGCGGTGGAATCACACGATTGGGCCTATTGGGGAAGCGGCCGCTCGGTTTCCCCACGCGGACTGTTGAGAAAACCACGATTGGTTTCTAGCGTGCAAGGCTGGCCAAGGCACTGGCGGTTCCCCACTCGGGCTGCTGGCCAAGCCACCGTGGGTTCCCCAAAGCGCATTGGTGGGCAGGGCGGCAGTGGCCCCTGGCGGCTTGGGCTGGGTTGCCGACGTGGGTAGCGAGTTTGCCGAGGTTGGCTGACTTTGAACACTGTCCGGATGGTGCTGGGCCACCCACCTGGCCGTATGATGGCGTGAAAAAGACACACAGACGGGTGAAACTTCCCTTGCCCAACCAACCGGCCCGCCGGTACACTTCCGCTCCCTCGTAACCTGATAGTTTACGGTGGAGGTGTGCCGCGATGCCAGCATTTCGGTTTGCGACGCGCTACGGCGTGCTTATCTGCTGTGCGATTGGGGCCTGGGCAATTTCAACCTGCACAGGTTTAGCCTGGGCACAGACTTTGGATATTCCCGCCGCTGCAATTCCAAGCGAACCGCTGCTGGGTGCGCCCGCAGCGCCGTCGGACGTGCCAGCAAGAGAGCAGCCGATTCCGCCGGGCGACATTCCTCTTGCATACCCAACACCGGCGTCAACACCTGTGCAAGGCGGCAATTTGATCCAAAGCACTTTCAGTCCCGAAACGGGCGTACAGCATCGGCCCGAGGTGGCCACGGCGCCTGAAGCGGCGGCCGAGGTGGTTTGGGACGAGTGGCGATGGCAATTCTTGCCCGACGGCCTAATGTACCCAGCTTACCTGGCCGGTGGCAGAGAACCCAGATTCGCCAGTTTGTGGATATATCGGCGGGGTGATGGCTGGCTGTGGGATTCTGCGCTGGGTGGGCAAGTTGGGCTTATCAGGTATGGCAGCGAAGATGGCCCCTGGCCGGAAGGATGGCAAATCGACTTCGCCGGCGCGGCCTTCACCCGGCAGGACATGGAACGCGACCTGGACGTGCGCGAGGTGGATTATCGCCTGGCTGTGCCGCTGACGTATCGCCGCGGCATTTTCGAGTTCAAATTCGGCTACTACCACGTCTGCTCGCACCTGGTCGACGAATACATGATCCTCAACCCCGACTCGCTAAACACCAGGATCAACTACGTGCGCAATGGTTTGATGCTTGGTCTGGCCTTGCGGCCATGGCGCCCCTTGCGCCTGTACACCGAGATCGGCTACAGTGTGCATACCGACGGCGGGGCCGAGCCGTGGGAGTTCCAGTTCGGCGGCGAGTTCGTGCCTGCCGAGCCGATGTCGCTGCGCGGGTCGCCTTTTTTTGCCGTCGATGGCCACCTGCGACAAGAGGTGGATTTCAGCGGGAACTTTACGATTCAAGCCGGCTGGGCGTGGCGAAGCCGGACGGGACACCTGTTCCGGGTCGGCTGCCACTACTTCAACGGAATGAGCGACCAGCACCAGTTCTTCAGGCAACACGAGGACCAGGTAGGCGTTGGTATATGGTACGACTTCTGAACTGTCAGTCCCGCCGCAGGCCATACATCGGCGATCCTGAAAGTCGGGGCAGTGATCGGCTGACGCTACTGACTGGGACCCGACCGCAAGGCGATCGCCGCAGCCTGCTTTGTGGCCCGGCAAGTTTTGGTCCCATATCGCGTAGTACCGTATAGCGTAACTTGTGCGCGTTTTGCGCGCATGTCTTCAAGTGATCTTGCGCATGATTTCAATTGATATCGATTATTGGTCTGGAGGGCCACGCTCCGTCGTGGCCGTCTGTCCTGGGCTTGCGGACGCGACAGAGCGCGTCCCTCGAATTTGGTTGCGGGCGCAGCGTGCGTTAGGGGAGAAGGTCGCATGACCGCAGCCAGTGCGAACCACGAACCGACCGCGGGCGGCGCGGGATGGCGTGAAACGCACTTCGGGATTGACTGGCTGCCAACGACCCACCAGTGGCTCAGCCCGGCCAGGGCCAGCCGGCTTTTGTGGCTCCTGATACTCTTGGGGATTGCTGCCCGGCTGGTGCGATACCTGCTCCGCTTTCCCCTTTGGCCCGACGAAGCCTACCTGGCTACCAACTTTTTGGATCGCGATTATCTGGGACTGCTGCAAGGGCTGGACAACCATCAGGTGGCCCCATTGCTGTTCCTGTGGACGCAATTGACGGTGGTCAAGCTGCTGGGTTTTTCGGAGTACACCTTGCGGCTGTTTCCGCTGCTCTGCGGCATCGGCAGTTTGCTGCTGTTTGCTGATTTGGCGCGGCGGTTGCTCAAGGGGCTGCCGTTGCTGCTGGCCGTGGGATGCTTCGCCAGCACGTACGCGCTGATTCGCTACTCGTGCGAGGCAAAACCGTACAGCAGCGATGTGCTGGCGGCGGTGGGACTGCTTTGGTTGACGGCACGGTTTTTGACAGAAACACCGCTCATGAAAGAAACAACCCAGACCAACCGCCGCTGGTTGTGGCTGCTGGCGGGGGGTGTCCCAATTGCCGTCGGGCTATCGTATCCGGCTGTGTTCGTAGCCGGGGCAATCACCATCGCGGTAGGGCTACGTTTGCTTTCGAAAGGCGACCGGCGCAGTTGGGCCGGCTGGGCAGTGTACTGTGTGGTGCTAGCGGGCGGTTTCGGACTTTTTTACTGGCTATCGACGGCAAACCAGGTGGCCGCCGAGTTGGAAAACATGCGCCAATACTGGCGCCACATATTCCCCCCGCTGGACCAGCCGCTGAAGTTGCTCGGCTGGATGGTCGCAACGCACACCAGCGAGCTGCTGGCGTATCCGCTGGGCGGGGCGCGCGGGGCAAGCATACTGACGGCGCTGTGCTGTCTGGCTGCGGTGATTGCCCTGTTTCGCCGTCGCCAGTACTTGCTGTTGGTGCTGTGTCTGGCGCCGGCTGCGCTGAACTTCGTCGCCGCTTGTTTGCAGCGGTATCCTTACGCGGGAGAGATTCGCTTTTCGCTGTACCTGGCGCCGATCATCTGTCTGCTGTTCGCGACCGGCGCAGCGATCTTGGTGAGCGTGGACGAGCGCGGGCGGGCTCGCGGGCCTGTGCCTGCGCTAATGGTCGTCGCTGTGCTGGCGCTGATACCTGTGGCTTCGCTGGCGCGCGATTTCATCCGCCCCTACAAAACCCTCGACGCCCTGCGCGAGCGGGACTTCGCCCGCTGGTTCTGGTTTACCAAGGCTTACGACGCCGATCTGATCTGCCTGGAGACCGACGCAGGGCGCGACTTTTTCGCCGCCCGCAACCGCTCTCCCGGCATGGCGCTATACCTGTGCAACCAGCGCATATACTCGCCGCGACGTGCTTCGGGCGATCCGCTGCTATGGGGCGGTGCACCCTCCGATCGGCCGCTCCGGTGCGTGCGGTTCAGGTCTTCGCCGTTGCCGTACTCGGAGGACGCCTTCCGGCAGTGGCTGGAAAAGATGAAAAGTCGCTACCAGCTTGCGGGCTACGAGTTGCATGCGTTTCCGGTGCATCACAAGGACCGCGAGTTGTTAGGGTATCAATGGCTGGAGCTATACGAGTTCCGGGCCGGCAACGCGCAGACGTATCTGTCGGCAAGGAGTTTTGGGGATGATAACCACGGTGGGCAACACCGCTGATATCCAGTTGCCGTCAAGGCAGTATTGCCGCTTGGGCCAGCCGGACGAGTCGCACCAGTGGCTCAGCCCTGCCCGGCAAAGGCAATGGCTTTTGGCGCTATTGATCCTGGGAATCGTTGCCCGGGTGGTGCGCTACGCGCTGCGATTTCCCCTTTGGGAAGATGAGTGCAACCTGGTGGCCAACTATCTGGACGCCGACTATCTGAGCGTACTCCGACCGCTGAAGTACGACACCGTCTGCCCGATGCTGTTCTCCTGGGTGGAATTGACCGCCGTGCGGCTGTTGGGTTTCAACGAATACTCGCTGCGGCTGTTTCCGCTGCTGTGCAGTCTGGGCAGTCTGGTGCTGTTTGTCCATATCGCCCGCAAAATCACAAGCGGCGCCACATTGCTGCTGTCTGCTGGGCTGTTTGCGGTTTCTTATCCGATCGTCCGTTACGTGGCCGAAGCCAAACAATATGGGTGCGATCTGCTTGTTTCGTCGGTGTCGATGGCCTTTGTGATCCAGTTTTGGCACAGGCCCGAGCAACGCCGGTGGTTGTGGGCCTTGGCTTTGTGGGCGCCGGCGAGCATTGGCTTTTCGTATCCGGCGATGTTCGTCGCCGGCGCGATCAGCCCTTTGTTGGCCTGGTCGATTTGGCGCAGCCGCCAGTTCCGGGCCTGGCCGGCGTGGGTGGCGTACAACCTGTCGGTGGCCATCGGATTCGGCGTGGTGTACCTGGTTTCCATCCGCCCGATGCTGCAAGGTCAACTGGACACGATGCGCGTTTACTGGCAAGAGGCCTTTCCGCCGATTGCAGAACCCTGGAAACTGCCCGGCTGGCTGCTGGAGGTTCACGCTGGCAGCATGCTTGCCTATCCGATAGGCGGCCCAGGATATGGCAGCACGCTGACACTGCTTTGTTGCCTGGCAGCAATCGTGGTGTTGTGGAAGCGGCGCCACGTGCTGCTGTTGGGATTGACGCTTGGACCACTGGCACTGCACTTCGTGGCGGCGGCAATGCGTCGCTATCCCTACGGCGAACACATGCGGATGGCATTGTATCTGGCGCCGATGTTCTGCATACTTACGGCAATCGGATGGCAGACCATCCTTTACGCGCTGAACCGGCGCCGTCCTAGCGCAGTTGGAATGCACATCACTCTGGCGGCGCTGGCCATGATCGCCGCAGTGTCGATCGTGCGCGACTTTTGCTGGCCGTACAAGTCGGCCAACGACTTGCGGGCAAAAAGCTTCGCCTGCTGGTTCTGGTTCAACATGCCGCACAGCGGCGAGCTGGTGTGCCTGCACACCGATCTGGGGCTGGACCTCGAGCCGGCGGTATTCCGGGTGGGCCGCTCGGCGGTGTACCTGTGCAACCAACGGATATACTCTCCGCGCCATGCCCAGCGACGACAGCCGCAATGGGAAGCCGTCAGCGAGCACTGGCCGCTGCGCTGTGTACAGTTCCGATCGCCCGAAGTGCAGCGCGACGATCAGGCGATCAACCGCTGGCTGGAACAAATGCAGCAGCGCTACCGGCTGATAGGCCGGCAAAGTTACCCCTTCCCGTTCTACAACAAATGGGAAACAGAGTTGCGATTTGTCGATACCGTGGAGGTTTACGAGTTTGTACCGCGAGAGCCGGTCCGACAGTCGCGCGCGGCAAGTAGCGCTGCGGAGATGATTCGCTAGCACGACCGATCCCGCCGCTCAGCATGGCGGCCCGGCGCGCTGTTGCGGCACGAACACCGGACAACTTGCAACTCGTTGACTTTCAACCGCACAGCTTGCGAATGCGCACTTTGCAACTGAATATTTTGCCACTGGCAAGGAGGCACAGCAGATGCGCGTGGGCATCATCGGGGCCGGCCCGGCGGGAATGACTGCCGCATACGTGTTGTCGCGGGCCGGGGTGGCAGTTGAGGTCTTCGAGGCCTCCGACGGCATTGGTGGACTTTCGCGGACGATAGAGCTGTGGGGGCAGAAAGTCGATCTAGGCCCTCATCGCTTCTTTACCAAAGACCGGCGCGTTTACGACCTTTGGATGCTCCCGCTGCGCGACGACTACCGACTGGTCGACCGCCTGACGCGCATCTACTATCGGCAGCGATTTTTCCACTACCCGTTGCGGCCGGCCGAGGCGCTGGGGAAGCTCGGACCCTGGGAAGCAGCACGCTGTCTGGCCAGCTATTGCAAGGAGCAACTGTACCCTTCGAGCACATCGGCCGGCCAAGAGACGTTTCAGTCTTGGGTGCAACGTCGTTTCGGGCGCAGGCTGTTTGAAATCTTTTTCAAGACCTACACCGAGAAGTTGTGGGGAATCTCTTGCGAGCAGTTAGATGCCGACTTTGCGGCCCAGCGCATCAAGCGATTCACCCTCGGCGAGGCGATCCGCGCCGCACTGGGCGCCGCCCGGCAGCAGCACAATACGCTGATCGATCGCTTCGCCTATCCCACCGGCGGCGCAGGCATGGTGTACGAGCGGATGGCCCGGGCAGTGCGTCGCCGCGGTGGTCGGATACATCTGAACTGTCCAGTGCTGCGAGTACTGCACGACCAGCGGCGTGTGTACGGCGTGGAACTGGCCGGCGGAGGACGAAGGCAGTTCGACCATGTCGTCTCGACCATGCCGCTGCACTTGCTGGTCGAAGGACTTGGCCAGTTGCCCGCAGCCGTCACGGCCGCGCTGGGCCAGCTAAGATACCGCAACACGATCCTGGTTTACCTGCACGTGGGCGGCACCAGCCTGTTTGCCGATCAATGGCTTTACGTTCACTCGCCCGATCTGCTGGCCGGACGGATCACCAACTTCCGCAACTGGGTCCCGGAGCTATACGGGTCGGCCCAAAGCTCGATCATCGCGATGGAATATTGGTGCTACGACCGCGATCCGATCTGGCACGAACCGGACGGAGCGCTCGTGGAGCGCGCGGTGCGCGAGATACGCTCTATCCGGCTGATTCCCTACGCGCCGCTGTTGGGCGGCAAAGTCGTCCGGCTGCACCGCTCATATCCCGTCTATAGCAAGGGATACAAAGAGCCTCTTGGGCAGATTATCGACTTCCTGCAAACCTTTCGCGGCCTGATGGTCATCGGCCGGTACGGGTCGTTCAAGTACAACAATCAGGATCACAGCATCTTGATGGGCCTGCTGGCGGCGGAGAACATTCTGTACGATCGCAATCACGATCTGTGGGCGGTCAATACCGATTACGACAGCTATCAGGAAGACGACAGCTTTCAGGAAGCAGCCCAGACCGAGCATTCCCCGGGCAGCAAAAAGCCCAGCACCGCCACCGCCGAAAAATACAAGCGCCCCCGACAACAGGCTGAGCGGCGCAGACGTTTCGATAAGACGCGTCCTGCCGCGGCTTGAAGCGCTCATCCGGACGCAAGTCAGCGGCGGACTGAAACGCTGATTCGGGCGTGGGAAAGCTCAAAACAGACCCAGTTCATCGCGGGCCTCTTCGGTCATCCGGTCGGGAGTCCAAGGCGGGCTGAGCGTAAGCTGCACTGTAACATTGCCAGCCTCGGGCAGCGCCCTGAGTACTTGCTTGACTTCCTCCATTAGTTCCGGCGCGTAAGGACAGGCCGGCGATGTCATGGTCATCATCACGTGGATGTTCGTTTTGCCATCGGCCTCGTCCAGCCCAACCCCGTAAATCAACCCGAGGTCAACCACGTTGACCCTAAGCTCAGGGTCGATCACCTGACGAAGCGCAGCCAGAATGGTTTCTTCGGCAATCGTCACGGCTAACTCCGATCATGCTTGCGTTTTACCACCAAGACACCAACAGCGCCGACAAAGTTCACCACCAAAACGCTAAGACACAAAGGTTATTGGGATGGTCATTATGGTGGCGATGGACGTTGCCGCGGTGCCGTTGACGGAGACGCTTGCTACCCGGTCCATCCATCGGCTCAACTCATTGGTTCCCCAGTTGACCTTCTCGCACATTCGTGTCTTTCGCAATCTTGCTACACCGTCGTGTCTTTACTGACCCTGTCGCGCCTTGGTGTCTTTCCGTTCGTCTGTTTCTGTCCGGCTGTTTGTATCCTGGCGTCTTGGTGGTGAGTTCACCCTCAGATCGACCTATCGCTTGGGCTGCGTGGCCACGAGCACCTGGCCGTTTTCTACTTTGACCTCGTAAGCTGGTGTGGGACGCACCGCAGGCATACACAAGGCTTGGCCGGTGCGAATATCGAATCTGGCGCCGTGGCGCGGGCAAACAATTTGGAACCCTTCCAGCTGTCCTTCGCCCAACGGATTGCCGTCGTGGCTGCAAGCGTCTTCCAGCGCGTAGAACTGTCCATCGACGTGAAAGACTACCACGAACCGGCCGGCGACCTCGAACACCTGTTTTCCAGGGTCGGGAATATCGGTTTCTCCGCACACTTTGACATACTCGGCCATATCTGTCATCCTCGCAATGGAAAAGTCGCTCCCATGCACACCTCGATCACATGGGCCGGCAATCGGCGGCCCAATGCAAAGCCTTTACAGGATGCAACAACTGTGCCCCGGGGCAAACAACCGCTTCCGGATGTCGCTACATATCGTCGCTCGACTTGGCGGCGCGGTGTGTCAGGGCGTCTGCTACGTGTCAGGACGCCCGCTACGTGAAAAAGGGGCGATTCGTCGGTTCCCACGGCGGCGGCCAGCGGCCAGTTCTGTTGGGCGGGCGCCAATCGCGCACGCGCACGAATACGATGGTCATGGCCGCCGAAAACACGAAGCATAAAGGGGCCAGAAGCAACGCCACCGGCCAATTGCTGGCGATCAGCGCTCCCAACCCCATGAATACCGAGCCAACGCAGCCGGCCGCCGATAGCGTGGCCGCGGCCGTCAAGATGAAGTAGGCCAGGCCGCGCTGCGAGCGAACGGGGCTGGCCAACACCGCAGGCGTTGCGCTTTCTTCCCGCTGGCCGGCCTGATTCGTTCCGCAGTTGCCGCATACGGTCAGGCTGTGGTCAACCCTGGTTCCGCAGGTAGTGCAGACCCACATTAGGCAGTGCTCCCACTGGTCGGCGCAACCCTTGACCGATGCTCAGCAGCTCCGGGCCGACGCAAAGCCCCTTTAGCCACGATACTGCAACCAATGGCGGCGGATTGGGCCTCGGGCCGCTTCAGTGCGCCTTGAACTCTTGCACACGGCGGGCGATGGTTTGCGCCAGCGCCGTGCGCACCTGCTCGATTGTAATGCGGTCGAAGACCTGTTGGAAGAATCCGGCCACGATCAGCCGGGTGGCTTCCTTGCGCGTAAATCCCCGACTGGCGGCGTAGAAAATCATCTCGTCGTCCACGCGTCCCGTAGTCGCACCGTGCGAACACTTGACGTCGTCGGCCATGATCTCCAATCCTGGGATGGAGTCGACGCGGGCTTCGTCGGACAGCATCAGGTTGTCGTTGCGCTGGTAGCCGTCGGTTTTCTGGGCGTCCGGATCGACGCGGATCATTCCTCGCCAGACTATGCGGGCCCGATCCTGCAAAGCCCCCTTGTACAACAGATCGCTAGTACATCCGCCGGCGGCATGATGCTGAAGCGTGTGATACGACAGGTGCTGAGAACCTTCGGCGAACATCACGCCCTCGACCTGGGCGTTGGCGCCAGGCTCGGCCAGCACCACATGCTGGTTTACCTTGGCCAGCCTACTGCCCAGCGCCGCAACGGTCCACCGCAGTGTCGCATCTTGTGCCACTCGCGCCTTCTGGTGCGCGAAGTGCCAGACGCCCTTCCCCCAGTCTTGCAAGCTCACATACCGCAGGTTTGCCCGGGGCCCGACGAAAATGTCCACCGTGCCGCAGTGCAGTCCCGGGGCGTGCGGATCGCTGCTTGCGGTTTCTGCCATAACGGTGGCTTCCGCTCCCTCTTCCAACACGATCAGCGTCCGGCCGATATCGGTCTTTCCGGAAGACAGCACCGAATAGACGTGCAGCGGTCGGGAAAGTTTCACATTCCGGGGCACGTATAGCACCCAACCGCTGGTCCAGCACGCCGCGGCCAGAGCCGCGAACTTGTCGACCTCGGGGTCAACCAGCGGATGCTCCAGGTATGGCCGCAGCAGTTCTTCGTAAGTTAACACAAGCTCATCCAGAGCACCGGCCAAAACGCCCTGCTGTTGCAACTGCCCGTCCAAGCGACGGTGGGCCAGGAAGGAATCGACTGTCAGCAACTCGCCGCACGGTTCCAGCCCTTCGCCAAGCAGCGACGGAGGCAAGTCTGCACGCTGCTGTGCGGGCAGCGGCAGCCCGAAACTCTCCAGCCGCAGCCCACGGATATCCGTTCGGTTCCACTCCTCTTGCGACCGGTCTGGCAGCGGCATGTGTTGGAACGCCCGCCACGCTTTGGCCCGCAATTGTGCAAGCCACGCTGGCTCGTTACGCTCTGCTACGAAGGCCGCAAACGCCTCTTCGGTAAAGCCGCGCTGGAGTACTGACGAGGACATAAGCATTCGTGATGTTGTTGTGGCCGGAAATTACTGGTTGATCTGTTCGGGGGACCATCGGGTGCAGCGAGGCAATAGGATATAAGGATATAACAGTGGCGCTTCGACTGCCCCGGGTGTTTCGGTCAGGCTGAAAACTTTCGGTTGTGCCATTAGTCCGGTCGTGCCATCGTCAACCCACAGTGCCTTCCATCTGTAGCGCGATCAGGCGGTTCATTTCGATGGCGTATTCCATGGGCAATTCGCGGACCAGCGGTTCGATGAAGCCATTGACGATCATGGTGGCTGCTTCGTGCTCGGTCAGCCCGCGGCTCATCAGGTAAAAAAGCTGCTCTTCGCCGATCCGCGACACACTGGCTTCGTGGCCGACTTGCACGTCTTGTTCCTCGATTTCGATATATGGATAGGTGTCGCTGCGGCTCCACTCGTCCAGTATCAGGGCGTCGCAGACCACGTTTGCCCGGCATTGCCTGGCGCCTTTGTGTATCTTGACCAGGCCGCGATAGCTGGTGCGTCCGCCGCTTTTGGAGATCGACTTGGACACAATACGGCTGGAGGTATTGGGGGCACAGTGGATGGCTTTTGCGCCGGCGTCCTGGTGCTGGCCGCCGGTGGCGAAGGCTACCGAGAGCACCTCGCCCCTGGCGCCCGGCTCCAGCAGGTAGATGGCCGGATACTTCATCGTCAGCCGGCTGCCCAGGTTGCCATCGACCCATTCGACCAAGGCATCCTGGTAAGCCACTGCCCGCTTGGTCACCAGGTTGTAGATGTTGTTCGCCCAGTTCTGGATGGTGGTGTATCGCACGCGCGAGCCGCGCATGGCGATTACTTCCACTACGGCCGAGTGCAGGCTTTCGGTGCAGTACATTGGGGCGGTGCAACCTTCCACGTAGTGCACTTGCGCGCCTTCGTCGACGATGATCAACGTCCGCTCGAACTGGCCGATCTGTGCGGCATTGATGCGGAAATAGGCTTGCAAAGGGAACTCCACCTTCACGCCCGGCGGCACATACACGAACGAACCGCCCGACCATACGGCTGAGTTCAGCGCAGCAAATTTGTTATCGCTGGGCGGAACGATGGTGCCAAAATATCGCCGCAGCAGGTCGCTGTGTTCGCGCACCGCGGTGTCGGTATCGGTAAAGATGACGCCTAGCCGCGACAGTTCCTCGCGCAGCGATCCGTACACGACCTCGCTTTCGAACTGGGCCTTCACCCCGGCCAGGAACTTCTTTTCGGCTTCGGGAATGCCCAGCCGGTCGAAAGTGGTCTTGATCTCCTGGGGCACGTCGTCCCAAGACGTGGCTTGCCGGTCGGTGGGTTTGACGTAGTAGTAGATTTCGTCGAAATCGACGTTAATCTGTCCGCCCCATCGCGGCATGGGCTTGGACATGAAGATTTCCAGACTGTCCAGGCGGAACTTCCGCATCCACTCCGGTTCGCCCTTCAGGTCCGATATTTCACGGACGATGTCGGCGTCCAAACCCTTTCGGGCTTTATAGACGTACCGCTCTTCGGTGCGGAAATCGTATTTGTTGATCTCGCCGATCGGGTCCGGCGACTTGCTCGGCTTGTTGCGTATATCGGTTGCCATGATTGGTTCTTCCTTCAACTGGAAAAGTCAAACAACACGGCTTCGTCATTATCGGTGTTCGCTCGCTCTGTCGGGATGTCTGTCGGTTCGCTCGCTGGCCCTTGTCGTGCTTTCGCCCGACGGACGCGTGGCTGTTGCTGGCCAGCCGTGCTCAGGGGGCCGATTTCCTATGTTTTTTTGTTGCCTGTGGTTTCCTGTGGCGCCTGGCCGCCGGTGTAAAACCAGCCGCGCGCTCACTTTGCCGCAGAGAGCATGGCCTGCTCGTCGGCGGCGGCCTCTGGATGCGCGGCACGAATCTGGTCGTAGCCGTGTTTGTGCAGTTGACGGGCCAGATCGGGGCCGCCGCTTTCGACGATCCGGCCGCCAAGCATCACATGGGTAACATCCGGCTGATTGTATTCCAGGAGTTGCTCGTGATGGGTGATGATCAAAATGCCCATCTGGCGGCGGCCGATCTGGGCGATGCTCTGACTTGCCAGGCGGACGGCATCCACGTCCAGCCCGCTGTCGGTTTCGTCCAGGATGGCGTACTTCGGCCGCAAGATGGCCATTTGCAGTATCTCGGCCCGTTTCATCTCCCCGCCGGAAAATCCGTCGTTGACGTACCGCTTAGCGAACTCCGGATCGATGCGCAGGGCCTGCATCTGCTCCTGCAACTCTTTGCGGAACTGGCGCATGGGGATCAGTTCTTCGCCTTCCTTGCGGTCGGGACGACGGACGTTGGTGGCGGCGTGGCGAAGGAAGTCGGCCAGTTTGACGCCCGGTATGGCCACCGGCCGCTGGAAGGCCAGAAAAACGCCCGCCCTGGCCCGCTCGTGCGGCTCAAGCGACAGCAGGTCGATTCCATCGAGCAATATGCTGCCCCGCGTGACCTCGTAACCGGGATGTCCCATCACGGCAAACCCCAGCGTGCTTTTGCCAGATCCGTTGGGGCCCATCAGCGCGTGGACCTCGCCGCGGCGTATGGTCAGGCTGACTCCCCGCAGTATGGGCTTGCCTGCTACGCTGACGTGAAGATCGTCGATCAGCAAACCTTCGGTCATTTGTGTCTGTCCTTATTGTTGCAATTGTCCAGGTCGTTATCCTCGTTGTATCGCACTGTAACAGGGGAAGCATTAAGCATCACTGGTCGGTGTGACTACCGCTGACCGCCGCGCAGAAGACCCTCGGCAGCCAAAGCCGAACTCGCCTGCCAGCGACATGCTGCCAGTACAGCGGTGTGCCAGGGATACGCAGTTCATTTGTATTGCTGATGCCGAAAAACCAGCGGCATGTCCTTAACTTCTACACAGCCGGTCTGCTGCGGCAAAGGCAACCGATCATCGGCTTCGACCGCTTCGACCGCTGTTGCGCCGTCGGGTTGCCGCTTTTTATGTTGCGCCACGCCGCCAGTGGCGCGGCCAAGTTGTATCTTGTCCTGAAGACGCATCAGACCTTCCAGCAGCGCTTCGGGCCGGGGTGGGCAGCCGGGCACGTAAACATCCACCGGTATTATCAAATCCACGCCGCGAACGACGTTGTACGCGTGCTCGAAGTACGGGCCGCCGCCGATCGCGCACGCGCCCATGGCTATGACGTACTTCGGCTCGGCCATCATGTCGTACAAGCGGCGGATGCGGCTGGCCATCTTGTAGTTGACCGTACCGGCGACGATCATCACATCGGCTTGACGCGGACTGGCCCGAAATGCCCCGGCCCCGAACCGATCCAAATCGAATCGCCCCGCCCCGGCACACATCATTTCGATCGCACAACAGGCCGTACCGAAGGTCAATGGCCACAGGCTGGATGCCTTCGCCCAGTTGAGCAACTCCTGCAACGTAGCAGTAACCACTGTTGCCGTCGAGCGGATTTCCATCGGCGGTTGGCTCATTTTGTCGTTCCAAATTGCTTGCTGATGTACGCTGTCCGCAGCAGCCCGTAGCTTGTGCGGTGCGAGTTCTACGCCCTGAATCGTGCGGCGTCGGCAAGTCCGATGCTAGTGCGTTTGCTACATTATTAGTGCATTGGCGAAATCTCTCCCGATGCCACTTAAATTAGTCTGATGCGATTGCGGTCTGCAAGTGTGTTGTGGATATGAAACGCACTGCTGGACTCTGGCGGTTCAGCGGACCTCGAACCGACACTCCAGCCCGCCATTGCGCCGGCAGTGCGTCAGGCATACATCCTGTCCAACCAGCTCCGAAAACATCATCTGTTCCATTTCGCACACTCGCGGATCACTCTCGGCCAGTTTTGGATACGGACAGGCATGGGCCTTCAGCACCAGCCGACCAGCATCCTGCTCGATTGTAACCGGTATCCGTCGCTGCGCAAGCAGCTCCTTGAGGCTGCGGAGCCTCTCGGCTGTTGTGCGCCCTTGGATATGGCTGGAATAGCTGGCGGCCAGGGCCTTGGCAACCGCGCGAAGCACTTCGCGCTGCAAGTGCGGATCGCCGATCGCACGAAACTGCTCCCAGAGGGCCATTGCCAGGTCGGCGAAGTTCGACCCGGTCTGCCGCAGCCCTTTGTCGGTCAGCCTGTAGTAGTGTCGCGGCCTTCCCCGACCGGCGCGCACGGCGCTGCGCTCGACCAGACCCTCGGCCATTATCCGCACCAGCCGCTGGCGGACAGCAGTAGGCGTTACTTCCATGGCCTCGGCCATCTCAATGACCGAAAGCGGTCCGGCGATGCGCAACAGGTCTAGGAAGTCGGCATCGGTATTCGGACATTGAAGGCTCACGGGTTCTCTCCCCTGCTGACTGACGGTGCGTTGCCAGACCGGCCAATTGCGGCGATCTGACAAATGCGACGCAGCCGGCGTTTTTCGCAAGCTTCTTCTGTTAATATTATCCCGATCCTGTGTTTATGACAATTGTATTTGTCACAAATATTTTAATTATCCGCCGCCATCAAGTTGGCAAAACCGTGGAACGCCGAATAGCTCCGCCTGTAAAATCCGCGAACCTGTAAAATCCGCGAAATCGATACAGTTTCACATGGCACAAGTCGATTATCTCAATGCCATGTGGTGCACTCAGTGTCGGCAAGACGTTCCCGGCTCCCCCGCTGGCGGCGCGGACAAGTACAACTGCCCACGCTGCGGAACCGCCTTGCGCGCCGAAGTGCCGCTGCCATTTTGCTTTACGACCGAACAACCGTGCGTCGCGGCACCTGGCAGCCCACCGCCCGGCTCGCAGCAACGCCCTGCTGACATGTCCGAGCGATTTGGCCAGTCTTGCGGCAGTTCCAGCAAGCCCAGCGGCGATCAGGCAACTCGGCGGCCGCCAGAGACCGCATCCGTCAGCAGCTCCAGCGGCGAAGAAAAGCAAGGTAAAGAAAAGCAACCGGAGCAGTCAGCGGCTGCGGTTGGCGGCTGTCAAATAATCGACTGGGAGCAAGAAGACGAGCTACTGGAAATCGGCCGGGCGCTGAAAGTCAACCAACCCGAGCGGCGGAAAACCGCTGCCACAAGCAGGCACTGTAGAGTTGACTCTGCACATCAAACGACCCTGCGTCGGCATAGCCGGCAGACGCCGCAACCATCCCAACCGGGCACGGTTTCTTCTGGAACTACCGCGGTGGTATCGCTTATCAGTTGGACTGCAATCTGTCTTGGTGTAATGGCCCTAGTGTGTGGCGGGGTGCTGGCAGGCTGGTCGTTGCTGGGCGGCCGCAACGACCTGTGGGGTTTTGGGATTCCCATCGCACTGGGCGGTCAGTTCGTCCTGCTATTGGGGCTGGTCTTGCAAATGGACCGCTTGTGGGCGGACAGCCGCAATGCGACGGCCAAACTCGAGCACGTAGACGCCAAGCTGCGGGAACTAAAACAGACCACCACGCTGCTGGGAACTGGCCACGGGACGCCCGGTGCTTTCTACGTCCACTATGCCGAAGGGGCCAGCCCCAGTCTGCTGCTGAGCGATCTGAAAAGCCAATTGGACTTGCTGGCGCTGAAACTGAGCAACGAGGACTGACCGTCCGCCGCGCTAAATAGCTCCAGAAAATACCGGCAGTGGTCGGACCACTGGCAAACCGGAAAACGAAGGTATTTCGCACACTTGCACCACTTTCGCGATTCTGTGGTTCTATTTGGAAGACAAGTTTCCAGTTCAGTGCTTGTTTACTGGCGCAACCCACGGCCGCAACCAAATTGGCGGTAATAGCCGGACGCGCTGTTGTCAGATGGCCGGACGAGCTGCGGTCGCGTCGGTAATCACTTGGACATACGCCCACAACATAGCCCGCCCCGCCACATCGAGTGGAAACAGGCGCGCAAAATGCGGCTAGGCTAAGCCGTAAAGCACTTCGGAGGCACACACGACCGGCGCTGTGTCGGCCCGTCAGAACTCCGCCCGGCGATTGTTATCCGCAGGCGGTTGCTGGCCGGGCAGGAACGCTTTCACGAACGGCCGGTCTCCCAGTCCGGCCTCAACCGCCCGGGCGATGTATTTCTCCGCCTGCTGACGTTGTTCCTCGAAGTACAAATGAACCCCGGCCAGGAAGGCCAGGTTAGCATCCTTCGGGTCGTTTTCGGCCTTCTTGACGAATCCTTCTACATATTGTCTGGCTGCCTGGCGGTCGTCGCCGAACAGTTCCCAGATGCGGAATCGGCCCTTGGGCAACTCGGGTTTCAACTGGAGGCTCTCGCGGATGGCGGCCACCGCCAGTTCGTAGTTGCCCAGCGCCGCCTGAGCCAATCCCTGCCGCAACCAAGCCTCGGCCACCGCCGGAGAGGTCTTCACCGCCTGTGCGTAGCGCTGGTTGGCCCGCTGGTAGTCGCCCGCAGCGAATGCCGCATCGCCGTTGCCGATGTACTTCCAGGCCTGCGTTACGGCGCTTTCGGGCGCCAGCCGCGGTGCGACCGGCTTTGCCGCCTGATGGGCAACGGCATCGCGCGGCACGGGCGCCGGCCGTTCGCGCGAAGCACTGGAAGACCCCGTACTGGGCGACTGGAACCAGTGGCTTACGCCCATCATGCGCATTACCGGCCCAGGCCCATAAAGCGTCTCGGCCGGCAGGAATACCGGAGGATAGTAACGGTACGGATAATATGGATACCAATAGGGCGGCCCGTACCAGTAATCGTATGGCACATAGTAGGGTATGACGACCACCGGCCGAGGCTCGCTGGTGGCTTGCCCTAGCGACTTGTCGGCCATGCCCGACCAACAAGCAGCCGCGAAGACCGCCGTAAACAAACCAGGTGCCAGCACTTTCATGGCATCACCTCCTGCCTGGAGTTCCGCCAAGACCGGATCGGCCGCGGATTTTTGTCCTGCGAGCCGAGGGGCTTTCGCAGCGCCTCCAGCAAAATATTCTGTACGGCTAGCAGGCTGCCGGGCCGCTTTTCAGCCGCGTCGTTGGCCCCCACGACATTATCTGCATTATCTGCCCGGGGCCGTCGCAATCAATATGCACTTGCTATGCCACAAGGCCGAATACATTGCGCAGTTACGTTATCGTGAATCGCAACACGATGCTCGCCAAATCGTTACGTTTTGTCAGCGTCGATCATTTCAGCGGACATTTGCCGCCCACCGGTGCCATCATAAAGACGGCGCACGGAGCGGAAATGATTCGCCCGGAGTGTTGCACCGCGGGCTATCCTTGGCACTGGCGACAGCGCAGCCAATTGTGAGAAAATCTCTGGCTCTTCAAAGGATCAGAGAGAAAAACTGGTCAAACGATCAGAGATAAAAGCTGGCTCGGACGGCCCGCGCTAGGCATACCCAAGCCCCGGCAAGGGCCGGGCAACGGCCACGGCTCGTTGAACCCCTGTTATCCCCTCGGCCGGTACAATACAACAAAGTGAGTTAGTTCGACTGGTAACCCAGCGATCCTACGGCGTCCCGATGAATCCCGTCCCTTATACCCGCGCCGATTTCGACACCAGCCCCCTGATGTTCTACTACGAGGTGACGCTGGCCTGCGACCTGGTTTGCAAGCACTGTCGGGCATCGGCGCAAGAGCAGCCGCATCCGCAGGAGTTGGACAGCCAGCAGTCGAAGGCGTTGCTGGCACAGGCGGCGACTTTTCCTCGGCCGCCAAACGTGGTGCTGACCGGCGGCGACCCACTGAAGCGGCGCGACTTGTTTGCCCTGATCGAACATGCGCGGGCAGCGGGGTTGCAGGTAGCGCTTACGCCCTCGGCCACACCGCTTGCCACCCGTGAGGCTTTCGCCCGGGCAAAACAGGCCGGCATTTCTGCCTTGGGAATCAGCCTCGATGGTGCGGATGCCGAAACCCACGATGCATTCCGCGGCTGGGAAGGCAGTTTCGCCCGCACTATGCAGATGCTCGAGGACGCCCGACGGTTGCAGCTTCCCGTGCAGATCAACACCACTATAACCACGCGCAACGTGCACCAGATCGACGCCATAGCAGAGCTGCTGGTCGACAAGGGCATTTTCATGTGGTCGGTATTTTTCCTGGTGCCCGTGGGCCGCGGGGCGCAAGAGACGCGCATAGCACCGCACCAGTACGAGGAGGTCTTCGCCAGGCTGTGGTATCACGCACGCACCAAACCGTATGCGGTAAAGACTACCGAGGCGCCCCACTACCGCCGCTTTGTGTTGCAGCAAGGGGGCGATCCGCTGGCTGGCCCCGGACATGCCGCGGGCGGCTCCGCGGCACACTGGAAACCCGGGATCGCCAACTCCATCGGTTCATCGGCCAGCGGACCGGAGGGCCAGGGCATTGGCGAACCGAAAGACGCGGGCATTGGCGATCCGGCGGGCGCGGACATCGGCGGGCCGAAAGATGCACACATTGGCGATCCGGCCGTTCGCGCTGCGCATCGCGCACCGCTGGGAGTAGGGGATGGCAAAGGGATCATGTTCGTCGGGCACACGGGAGAAATCTATCCGGCCGGGTTCCTGCCGCTGCGTTGCGGCACATTTCCGGCCGATTCGGTGGTCGAAGTCTATCAGAATCACCCCACCTTCCGCGCGCTGCGCGATCCCGACCATTTCAAGGGAAAGTGCGGCATCTGCGAGTACCGCCATGTGTGCGGCGGCAGCCGCGCCAGAGCATACGCGCTGACCGGCGATCCGCTGGAAACCGATCCCGATTGCGCTTACGTCCCACAAGCATTGCGGAATGAATCTCGGCCGGCGGGCAAACCGTACGGCCATTAGCAGCCGCGAGATCAGCGCTGCTTAGTCCATTATGGCGGAACATGCGCGCGTTCTGCGCGCATGTTTTCGGGTGATACGGAGCAGCCCCCTTTCTTCTTAGCAAACTCAGCACTGATCGCAATACTGACAATATACAAGGGCTACGATTCTTCGTGGCCGTGCGCCGAGCGCCGACGGACGCGACCGCAGCGCGTCGCTGCCATCAATATCGTTTGGCTGCGGTCGGAGGCTGCGCCAGGTGGCACGTGCAGCATTGCCTTGGCCCTGATGCAATAGCTCCCTCCAGCGGTCGCCGGATGCGCCGGACAGTCATTGCGAAAGTCATTGCCAAAGGCGAGACGCCGCGATATTGCGTTTCCGCAAGCGTTGCCGGCGCTGTATACTGACGATGTACTGCGCTGGCAATCAGACATAACTGACGATGTATGGCACTGGCAATCAGACGTAATATTTCCTGGTGTTTGGTGGCGGCTGCCTGCTGCGCGACCGCGGCCATGGCAGCGGGCGACGCCGATAGCCCACAGCGGGCCGAAAAGGCCCTTTCCCCACGCGACTGCAACACCCGGCCTGCCCAACCGCAGGCCGAAACCGCGACGGCGCCGGCTTTGTCGGCCAAGATGTTCCGTCATGCCGATCGAGTAATCGCCCGATTCGACAAGGATGGCAGCGGCCGGTTAGAGCACATCGAATGGCAAGAGGCATCGGCGGCGCTGTCGATCGAACTTGAGCGGCTGGACTTCGATGGCGACGGCGTGGTCGATGCGCTGGAAGTGGCCGAATACATCGCCGCCTATGCACGGCACCGTCTGCTGGAACCACTGGTGCGCACCCGACATGCCGTGCCAGAACTGCCTTCCCTGCTCCAGCCCAGCACGCCACCCGCACCAGTAGAGGGCGGCGTCTGGCGGGACGATGCGGAGGCAGCCCGATCGGTCGACAGCCGCAACTCCGATGGGGAACTCGGCCAGCCGTCCGCTAGGCGCCCGGCAAAGAAGTTTCATGTTTCGCCCTCCCGATTGCCGCCGGGGCTGCCGGAATGGTTCCTGGCCCGCGACGCCGACGGCGACGGCCAGCTCGACTTCGCCGAGTTTGCCCCTCAGGGGGGACAGTGGGCGATGGAGCAGTTCCGCCGCTACGATCTGAACGATGATGGGTTGATCACTCCGCAGGAGGTCATCGCCGGCACAAAGCATCCCTCTGGAAGCCAACAGGGTGGCCCAAAACACGCCCAACAGCCACAGTAGGCGCCGTTGTCACCGGCACGTTAGCCCGCAGCTTTGCAGCCCACCAGTGTTAGCGTCTTGCGTCGTGGAACGTGCGCGCGAGGCTCGCATGTTGGACAACATTGAGCGACACGATGGAGCGTGCCCCTCCAGATCGCCCGGCAACATGCGCGCACAGTGCACACATGATACGGCGTTAGGCCTCAACGTCGACGGTGCGAACGCGCTATCAATCGTTGCCTGCAACCTCTTGTGGGCGGCTTGATGTGTGTGAGGTGGCTATTCAGCATGTCCAGGGCCTGTTTTCCAAGCCTGGTACTCGGGAACCGACTTGCTCATGCTCTCATACAGCCACGCCATGCGGTCGACGAACCACATCTTGAACGTCAAGCAAGCAACCAGCTGCCCAAGGCCAGCCAGAAGTCGGCCGTAACGAAGCCGACAATCGCTCCTGCCAGGCTGAGCCCAGCCAGGGCGCTCAGTATGTGCGCCATTCGAAGATGCTCTTGCGGAATCGCCACGCTTGTTCGGTTCATAAACATTCGTTCGCCCAGCACGCCTCGCGTAATCCAAGGTCTGTCGTCAGTATATGGTCTGAAGATGCGCGGATTGAGCCATGTACACACGGCCAGAACGCTAACTGGGACCAGTGCCCACCAGCCGATCCAGACCCAGCTCCATATAGCCAGAAACCACAGCGGAGAGATGGCAACGCGTGTCCAGCCGCTCCACGGATTCGCATGGCGCATCCAGACCTCGTCTGACATTGACATCAGGCGAGCCGCGATTCGGTCATACGCCATCGTCTTCTCCCGTTTCTTCCGCCTGATGGCCGCCCGGCCGGCCGCTCCGCGCTGTGGCGTCGGCCCGTGGATGCTGCCCGAGTTGGAACCCGCCCCGGCGCAAGCCCGTGGCAAACTGCACGCCGCGCCGGGCGGCGGGGCTGTGTACTGGCCACCAAAAGCTGGGACGAATCAGAGAACTGCCTTGTTGACATACCAGACACCGGAGGGCACATTAGACTCCGGCAGTTTAGCGTTACACCGGCCGGAAAGCTCCGCCGCCCGACGGTTTCCTCGAAACATCCACCATAACAAGCGGAGGCAGTCCACTATGAATCCCGCTGTTCTCTCAATGTTCCTGGCGTCGCTCTTGCTGACCGCTGACCCCGGCCCTGCACACAAGGCTGCTGGCGAACAGCCGAAAACCAAGCTCATCGTCTACCCCGCCGCAGTTGGATCTCCAGTCAGCGATGATTATCAGGTGACAGTGAACGGGCAACAAGTGCCGGTGTACACCGCCGGGGTAGAAACAAGGGGCAAAGCAAATCAGAATCACCCATACTACTTCTGCTATTTCGACCTTTCTGGTGAAGCGACTGTGCAGGTCCGCTCTAACGTCTATCCGGTACACAAAGCAATCCTGCACCCGAACGGCAACGCCCTGTCGCCGGTCGTCGAGCCTGACGGCTCCCTGCGGTTCACCGTAAGTAAACCTCTCAAAGTAACCGTCATGCCGCGCGGATTCGACGAGCTGCTGCGAGTGTTACACATCTTCGTAAATCCGGTAGAACCAATTCCCGAGGGGCCAAATGTGAGGATTCTGGAAGGATGTCCTCCTGTCCAGGACCGCATTCATGTAAAAGCGGGCGAAACTTTGTACATCGCCGGAGGCGCTTTCATCAGGGCCAATTTGACCGTCACCGGCCCCGGCGCTCGCGTAACCGGCCGAGGGATAATCGACTTTTCCACCTGGCCGCACTTCTCGGGTCCGCCCGGCGGCCCATTCCGCGTCGTTGGCAAAGACCCCCACAACCCCGTTGTGATAGACGGTGTGATCCTGCGCCAGGGCTGGCGCGCTACGATAAGTACCAGTGGCAGGGGAATCAGATTGCGGAATGTGAAAATAGTATCCAGTTCCGTGGTCAACGATGATCCGATCTGGAACAGCGCCTCGGATGTGGTAATGGAGGACTTGTTCATTCGAGGAGACGACGATTGCATCGGCATCAAGGGTAGCGAAGGTGATGTCCGAAATGTCAGTGTCCGCGACTCCCAGCTTTGGAGCGACCGGGCGCGGAACATAATCTTCGGGCCGGAATCCAGAGGAGACGTGATAGAAAACATCGAGTTCCGCAATCTCGATTTGTACCGCCACATAACTGCCAACGATACAAGCAGTTCGAAGTGCTTGGGATGCTATGCCATTTGCATCCATGCCGGTGGGCGATCCTTCGAGCAGCCCCAACGGGTAAAGAACGTCCTTTTCGAGGATATCCGTATTCACTCCGAGAAGTATCACGGTAATCTGAATCTTATCGAAATCAGAGCGGTGGTGCAAAAACAGTGGGGAGTTCACGCGCCCGGCGCCGTGGACGGACCAATAGTGTTCCGCAATGTGCACTACATGGGCGATCCGCATGCCAGAATTGCCATCGATGGGTATGATGACAACCATCTGGTCCAAAACGTAAAAATCGTCAACCTGCTGCGCAACGGCTTTCTAGTTGACGCACAGTCAAAAAACATTTTCATCGGCCGCTTTGCTCGCAATATCCAGTTCAACAAATAGCCACTGTCGCGACATGGATGTAAGAACATGTCGTAAACGGCGGAGGCCGTGTAGATCCTGTAACCGGCTGGGATAGGGTGGCCGGGAGTAGAACATTGCTGTGGTGTTGAGGATTCCAGGCCTCGGGGCGGTATTATGTAGCAGGTGGATTGAGGTTCACACGCAGCCATTGAATGAATATGGGCAATAAGCGAGGCGCCGTTGTGAAGGGATGTGCGGCCACCTGCGGCGCCTGGGGAGTCGCCCGTAGGCTGCCGCTGCGCGACGAATGTAAACTCGGGTAGCTGGTACATCGGGATGTGGATAACCTTATTGGGATCAGTAAGAACATTATTGGGGATGCGGGAGGAGGAGGTCGGTTGTGGTGCTCGTGCTTCGAAGCGAGACGGCGCTGATTCGGAAAATCGCTGCTGCCTTAGTTCGTGACTATGTGTCGATGATGGCGGGACTACTGACGACGGTATTCGCGTCGTCAGTGTTATCGGCCGAGCCGTCTCCGTCGCGGCTGACGTTCTGGCGTGTGGAGGTCGATGCCCAACCACCCCGCAGTCCTTATGTGAAGCTGGCCGGCGACTTCAATGGCGATGGGAAACTCGACATTGCCATCGGCGGAGCCAGCGGACCGCTGGTGTGGTACATCAACCCAAGCTGGCAGAAGGTGCAGATCGCCCAGCGCGGCTGGCAGACCGTCGGCGGTGCTGTGGCCGAATACTTCGGTCGTGATGACATATTTCCCATCGGTCGAGAACTCGCCGTAGCCAGGGGACCGCTCGCTGCCGTCGATGAACGGCCCGGCGACCAGAAAGCGGTGTACCACCTTGCCCGTGTCCGCCTGGATCATGCAAACCGTTGCCCCTTCCCCTCGGACCAGCAGGTGCCGTCCGTCGGGGGAATAGTGCAGAAACGAGGGCATGCCGATGTGGCCGAACTCCAGTTGGCGGTTCGACGTCAGGTCGAGTTGCCGTACTCCTGTTAAGTAAAGCCAACTCAAGATATCGCTACGCGGCGAAAACGCTAACGAGCGGCTTAAGTAGAACGGTCCGCAAATGGCGCGCAACTCGTGCAGCAGCTTCCCCGAGGCCACCTCGAACACATAGCAGTATCCGTTCAGATCGTAGGTGGTAAGATACTTGCCATTGCGCGAGAAGGCGAGCAACGAAGGGCAACGCCTGGGAGGCAGGAGTTGACCGACTTGCTTGCCGTCGGTCGGATCGAACAAGCCGACCTTCAGTTTATCGCAGGCGACGGCCAGCAGACGGCCGTTGGGGGAGAACGCCATGTGGCGGACGGACTCCTGCTCGTCCTCAGCGCGGAACCGCACACGGACCTCGCCCGTGGACACCTCGCGAATCTCCACTTGCCCCTGGTGATGAGCAGCTATCGTGCGCCCCTCCGGATGAAAGGCAAACGTGGGGAAGATTGCCGAAATCGCCCGCGCCGCACGCGCCACGCCGTGAACTTTCGCCGTCCACAACCGCTCCGGCTTTGGGGCGTAAAGCACCTGGGCGCCCGATGCCAACGCAGGTGTGCCCGCACACGCTCCGGCCACCAAAACCATGCCAAGCGCAATCCGCCAATCGGCTGCGATAAGCATGTCAGGCTCCTCTACGACCACATAGCAATTGTTGCCCAACGGCGCCTGCCCGTTGGGCATCTCCCACCGCATCCTCTGGACTGCCTTTTACCACCCGGGCGAGTATCGGCGCTGAGGAATCGGCTTGGGTCGGACCACTCGCGGATGCTTCTCCAATTCCTTTCCCATGATCGGCATCGGCGCCAGTTCCACCCACCCAATCACCCCAGTCTTCTCATCGGCAGGCACCACGCTGCGCACCTCGTGGCCGTACTCCAACACCATCAGTACATCTCCAGCTCGAACCTCAGCCCTGGGGTGCTCCGCGGTCAGCCCGCTACGCAAGCGGACCGTACCTATTGGCCCTTTCTCGCCTTCCTGCGGTTTTTCGATCTTGTCCACACCGATGTCCCGATAGTCGCCCGAATACGCCTTGCGACAGTCTTTCCACGCCTCCAGCAGCGAGGCCATGTCGGGCAGGCGAGCCCAGCCCCCACTGTTGAAGCGCATCATGGGTATGAGGAAGGTATCGGGTTTGAAAGCCGCTCCTGCGGGAATCTCATTCTTCGGCACCAACTCGAATTCAATGTACCCGCGCCACTGCGGCAACCCGAAAGATGCAACACGATATAGGTAACCCAGTATCGGCACCACATCGCCCTCGGCAAGCGGCGGATAAAACACAGCCGGATAGACCCGCACCTTCCTCATATCTGTCCCGACCACCACATCCCACGCATACGTTCGCTGGGGGAAACCGGGACCAGGATTGTGAAGTCCGTATATGATCCGTCTATATCCTCGACAAAGCGCCAGTCTTCAGAACTGAGCGGCCTGCCACCCCCATATCGTGGCAATGCGAAAAGCTTGATCTTCTTTGAAGGCTCCAGTGCTCCTGGGTCGGCACCGCTGCGGCACTCGGCCGCCAGCAACGACAGCAATAACGGCAACACAAATACCACTTGCACAACACCCAGACACTTCATGGCAAAGCCCTTCCCTAGTGTATATCCTCACGATAAACCAGGGATGTCCGCAGCGCTGCGCACGGCCGCAAGCAAATGAAGGGACGCGCTGCGGCGCGTCCGCTAGCAATGGCAGACGGGCAAAACGGCGCGTGGCCCTCCAGATCTAAAAAATGCGCGGCACAATGCACCCACGATAGGACATGAGAATCTATTGCTGCCTCGACTGCTCTCGTTGAGCTTGCTTCTGGTTGGCTCGCAGCGTCTTCATGAACCGACGCAGTTCCCGCTCTGATACTTGTGTTTCCTCCGCCCAAAGGTGCGTGAGTTTCGGGTGGTCCTGGAGCATCTTTAATCCTCGAATGTCGATGCGCGTCCCCTTCAGGCTCAACTGCTCCAAACTCTCCATCTGGCGCAGGTGTACCAGGGCTTCGTTGGAAATCTGTGTGCCGCATAGTCCGAGCACTCTGAGCCTGGGAAGCGCCTTGAGCACAGCCAAGCCATTGTCATCTACTTGTGTGTTGTTTAGCAGCAACGTATCCAATTTCTTCAGTTTTGCCAGCGAAGCCATTCCCGCCCACGTCACTTTGGTACCGTCCAACCACAACCATTCCAGCTCGGACAGACCTTCCAAGTGGCGAAGCCCGGCGTCGTCGACCGCCGTGTTCGAAACAAACAAAACCCTAAGCCTCTTCAGGCCCGCCACCCGGCCAAGGGTCACAGAGGTGATCTTGCTGTCACTTAGGTCCAGGTCCTCCAAGTCCTTGAGAAGGTGCAGCTCGGTGAGGGCCTCGTCTCCCACAAAGGGGGATCGCATCCCGAAGTGCCGCAGAGACGGGAATTCTCGAAGCAATCGCCGCACGCCTTCCGCCGACACCCCCGAGCGTTCGACCCCTATTAGGTCTGGAACGTGGCTTCTGAAGGGAGCAAGCAGCTCCAGTTGTGCATCGGTAAATCTTTCTCCCTTGATGTAAATGGACTCCACTTCTTCCTTCTGCCGCGAACCGCAAAGCGGGCAGCAGACATCTGGGTCCTGTGTGTAGACGGACTTGAGGTAGACCGTCCCTCCCAACTGTTCGATCTGGCGGATGGCACGGTAGTGCTCCCGATTCAAGGGCGTCTTGGAAACCTCCCCCATGATACAAGCCTCCGAAAGCAACAAGCTAACAAGAGATATCAAGCTCATGGTCCACTCCTATCTATGGGTTGTAGCCGCAACAGATTGGAACCCTTTCGATGTAGCGAGCCAATTGCGCAAGCTGAAACAAAGACAGGATGCAGTATTTTGCCCCATTTGCGACCTGCGGGACACCGGTAATCTGGTAGATCGCCACAGGTTTGGCACACGCCGGTAACCCTCAGCTTTGCAGTCCGGTCAGTCGCTCGTATAAAGAGTTCTTACGGCGTAGTTTGTGCCCGTTTTGCGCGGATGTTTTTTTGGGTGATCTGGAGGGCCACGCTCTGTCGTGGCCGTGTTCCCAATTCTAGCGGACGCGACGGAGCGTGGCCCTCCAGATCGACCGACATCACGCGCGCACGGCGCGCACAAGTTGCGCCGTAAGACCTCTTTATACGAGGGACTACACCGTTCATTGCACCACCCTTTGTCAGTAGATACCTTATCACCAGTATTGCAAGGCCGACGGACGATCTGGTGGAAACCGGCACTGGGTACTCCCCCAAATATCACTC
>Ga0209101_1000035_pt1 | contig 101478 bp, 81 predicted proteins | sample ConPoolayeCmetaG_FD_185481 | JGI IMG/M metagenome (GOLD analysis project Ga0209101, IMG submission 185481) | Hot spring microbial mat communities from California, USA to study Microbial Dark Matter (Phase II) - Cone Pool mat layer C metaG... ... | reverse complement strand
GACCGCCCCCGCCGGCCGCCCTGGCGCCTGCACATGTAGGACGGAACAACACCCATGTTCAATCGCAAACTGTTCGTGCTGCTCGTCGCGTCGCTCGGCCTGCTGGGCGCCGGTTGCGTCGCGCCCGCCCGCCCGCCGGCAACCGCGCCCCCCCCAGCGGTCGGCGGCGACCTGTCGCGGGCGATCTACGATCGCCTGCTGGAGGAACTGCTGCCAGAGCTGGGCGACCCCGACCCTGCCGTTCGGCAGCGCGCCCAACAGGATTTCGAGCAGCTCTGTTTCCTGGTCGGCCATCCCGGGGACGAGCCGGAACGAACGCTCCTGTGCGCCAGCATTTGCGCCCACATCGGGCCAGGCACCCCAGGGCCGGCCCGCTTGTGGATGTTGCGGCAACTGGAACGGATCGGCGGCGACGAGTCGGTCGATACGCTCGAGGCTCTGCTGGAAGACGACGACCCACTGGTGCGCGAGGGTGCCCGGCGCGCACTTCAGCACAACCCAGCGCCGCGCGCCGGCAGGGTACTGCGCGCCGCCTTCGAGAAAACCGAGGACGTCGATTGGCAGATCGCCCTGATCAACGCCCTGGGCGCCCGGCGCGAGACCGGCGCCGTCGCACCTATCGTATCGCTGATCTACCGCGAACGTTACGAGCCGGCTACCCTGGCTGCCGCGGCGATCGCCGCCCTCGGCGAGATCGGCGGTCCGGAAGCCCTGGAGTGGCTGTCCTACTTCTGGATGGGGGGCGCTCCCGCCAACCTGCGGCCGACCATCGCCGATGCCCTGTTACGCTGCGCCGAACGCGACATCCAAGATGGCCGCACTGCCGCCGCCAGTCGCACCCTGAATACCCTTCTGGGTTACACCGGACCCGCTCGTGTGCGCATCGGCGCGCTGCGCTGCTTGACGCAGATGGAACAGGTGGCGGGACTCCCGCGTTTGCTGGCGTACATCAACGATGACAAAGCCGACCCGCAGATGCGCGCCGTCGCCGCCGAGCTGGCCGCGGAGTTGCCCGGCTTCGCGGTAACTGTGTCGCTGGCCGGTCAGTTGCCGCAAGTCTCGAACAGCGCCCGTGTTCTGCTGCTCGACGCCCTGGCGGCCCGCGGCGACCCGGCCGCTTTGCCGGCCGTCATCACGCAACTCGCAAATGAGGACCAGGCCGTGCGCCTGGCGGCCCTGCATGCGACGGGCGTCTTGGGCGACGCCGGCGTCGCCGTGCTCCTGGCGCGCTCCGCCGCCGAGAGCCAGGGCGAGCTGCGTGACGCGGCCCGCCGCAGCCTCTGGCGGCTGCGCGGCCCAGGGGTGGACGAGGCGCTTCTGGCAACACTGACCAACGCGCGCCCACCCCTGAGCCTGGAGCTGATCTCGGCGCTGAAAGAACGGCATTGCCGCGCTGCGATCGCGGCCTTGTTGCGTGCGGCTCGCGACGACGCGGACGAGGTGCGCGTCGCCGCCTTCGAGGCCCTCGGGGCGCTCGCCGAAGATCGCGATGTGCCGGCCTTGGTGAACCTGCTGACAGAGCTGGTCGGCCAAGCCCCCGGCGAGGTAGAGGAGGCAGCTGAAGACGCCGTCGTCGCCGCCTGCCAGCGAAGCGAGCCCGCCGAGCAACGCGCCGGCGCGGTGCTGGACGCCTGGGACAGCGCGCCGCCCACCGTGCAGGCCGCACTGCTCCGCGTGCTCGGGCGTGTGGGCGGCCCCGGCAGCCTGGACAAGATCCGTGGCGCGTTGTCATCCGATAACGACGCCGTGCTCGACGCCGCCGTCCGCGCCTTGGCGCAGTGGCCCGACACCGAGGCGCGCGACGAGCTTCTCGCCTTGGCCCAAAAAAGCACAAATCCCACCCACCGCGTGCTGGCACTTCAAGGTTTCGTTCGACTGGTGCGCCAATCGCAACCCGCCGATCCGCTAGACAGCCTGGAGCTGTATCGCCGTGCGCTGGCCTTGGCTGAGCGTCCTGAAGAACGCCAGGCGGTGCTGGGCGGGCTGGCGACGGTCCGTCACCCCGCCGCCATCCCGGTGGTCGAGACCATGCTCACCGACCCGCAGTCGCGCGCCGAAGCCGAGGCGGCATTAGTGAGCATCGCTGAACGCATCGGCGTGCTGCATCGTGATCTGGCCTATGCGACGCTGGAGCGTGTTGAGCAGGAAACCAGTTCCCCAACCGTCCAGCAGCGCGCTGCCGAGGTGCGTCAGAAACTGCGCAAGTCCGAAGGGTGCCTGGTGCACTGGGAATATTCCGGCCCATATTCCGAACCGGATCGCGATTGGGAATGGCTGCACAAACAGCCCTTGCCGCCCGAGACGCCGAACGCCACTGTTACGTGGCGCCCTTTGGAAGTCACCAACGCGGATGAGCCGTGGGTCTTCGACTTGCGCCAACTCGATCGGGCCAGCCAGCTTTGTGTCTACGTGCGCACCCGTGTCTGGTCGCCGCAAGCGCAGGCGGCCCGACTGGATGTCGGCAGCGATGATTCCATCAAGGTTTGGTTGAATGGGCAGGTGGTACACGAGCGCAGCGAAATCCGCGGCCACACGCCCCTCCAGGACCATGTGCCGGTGACCCTCACTGAGGGCTGGAACACGCTGCTTATCAAAATCACGCAGTGCACCGGCGCGTGGGGCTTCTCCGCCGCCATACGCTCACCGCAGGGCGACCCCCTCGAGGGCTCGCGCTTCGGGAACGGCTCGACTCCCACTCCCTGAGCTGCCGATCGGCTCATTCCAGCAGGTACCGGGTAAAGCCGGGCGTCATCTGCACGACCGGTTCATCCTTCCCCGGCAGCACCCACAGCACTTCTAGCTCGAGCTGCGGCTGTCGCTCCAGCAAGGCCCGACCTTCCTCCACGCTCAGCACGCTGAAAGCAGTCGCCCACGCGTCGGCTGTCAGCCCATCCGAGGCGATGACGGTGACGCTCGGTGACTGCTCCGCCGGCCGGCCCGTGCGCGGATCGACGATGTGCGAGTAACGGCGCCCGCCGATGAGATTGAAGCGTTGCTGCACGCCCGAGGTCGCCACGGCCCGATCGATCAGTGCCAGCGTTCGCAGAATCCCGTTTTGAAACGGGTGCCGCAGGCCGACGCGCCAGGCGCTGCCATCAGCCCGTGGTCCCCAGGCCAGGACGTCGCCGCCCACATCGACCAGTCCGCTGCTCGCGCCGGCAGCTCTCATCGCCGCCGCCGCCAGGTCCAGCGCGTACCCCTTGGCTATGCCGCCCAAGTCCACTTGCATCCCATCCACGGTCGGCGTCACGGCAAGCTGGTCCGGATGCAGGCTCAGTTTGCGCCAACCGACACGCGCCAGCGTCGCCCGCAGCTCCGCTTCGGTCGGCAGACGATCCTGGCGGGCGGCCTGTTTCCACAACACCACCAGCGGTCGACAAGTCACGTCGAAGGCTCCAGCGCTCTGCTCGGCGATCTCCAGGGCGCGCCGCAGGCAGTGAAAGGTCTCGGGCGAGACGCGCAGACTCTGGCCGGCGGAGAGCGCGTTCAGGCGACCGATCTCGCTGTCGGCGACATAATCGCTCATCAGGCGGTTGACATCCTTCAGGCGCGCGTAGGCGGCCTCGACCGCCCGGCGAGCTGTCGCCTGGTCGGGTGCCACCGCCGTCACCTCGGCAAAGGTGCCCATCACCGTCTGGGCATGCTTCACGACCGCCGGCACCGGCCGCTCGCAGCCCGCGAGCGTCACCAGCATCAACACGCACCACCGTCGCCGCGGTCGGGAACGCCGGTTGAACGCGGGCCATCCCGTACGCGCCCCCGCGCTATCCCGATGAAGCTCTCGATCGCATATCATGCCAGCGATTCTATCGCGGCCGGCCGGCGACGGCGTCGGCCAACTTGGAGAAACCGCCAATGCGACCAACGGTACGGTTTCTGAACGATGACCTGATCCAGCGCATAGTGGGCGAGGCCCGCACGCTGCTGCGCGAGCTGGGCATCGAGATTCACAACCCCACGGTCGTGGACTTGCTTGCCCAGCATGGGGCCCGGGTGGGCTCGGACCGCCAGCGCGTCTTCCTGACTGACGATCTCATCGACCGCTCCCTGGCGTCGGCACCGCGCTGCGTGCGACTGTATGACGTGCGCGGCACCCTGACCCACGAACTCACCGGCGACAATGTGTACTTCACGCCCGGATCGGCAGCGATCAACATCCTCGACAGCGAAACCGGGCACATTCGCCCGGCCACCACCACCGACTATGTGCGCTACGCCAAGCTCGTGGCGGGACTGCCGCATCTGGCCGCCCAGAGCACCGCCCTGGTGCCCAGTGACGTGCCGGCCCGTATTTCCGACAGCGTGCGCCTGTACCTCAGCTTGCTCCTGTGCGCCAAGCCGGTCGTCACCGGCGCGTTCACGGTTGAAGCATTCCACGTCATGCACGACCTGCAATTGGCCGTCCGCGGCAGCGCCGCGGCACTGCGTGACAAGCCACTGACGATCTTCAGTTGCTGCCCGACCGCTCCGCTAAAGTGGAGCGACGTGACCTCCCAGAATGTGGTGGACTGCGCCCGCGCCGGCATCCCCGTGGAGTTCATCGCCATGCCGCTGGCCGGCTTCGTCGCCCCCGTCACGCTGGTCGGCACGCTCATTCAGCACACGGCTGAGACGCTCAGCGGCATTGTCATCAGCCAACTGGCGCAGCCTGGTGCACCGATACTTTATGGCGGCTCGCCGGCGATCTTCGACGTGCGTTACGAGACGACGCCCATGGGCGCAATCGAGACGATGATGATCGACTGCGCCTACAACGAGATCGGCAAGCATTTCGGGCTGCCCACCCAGGCTTATATCGCCTTGAGCGACGGCAAGCAGTTCGACGCCCAGGATGGGCTGGAAAGCGGCATCGGAGCTGCGCTGGCCGCGCTGGCCGGAATCAACAGTGTTTCCGGTCCCGGCATGCTGGATTTCGAAAGCTGCCTGAGCCTCGAGAAACTGGTGCTCGACAATGAGATCGCCGGCATGGCTCGGCGGCTGGTCGTCGGCATCGAACCGCGGGAAGACTTCCCTGCCCGTCCCCTGTTCGAAGAACTGCTGAAAAACCAGCATCTTCTGATCGCCAAACACACCCGCCGCCACCTGAAAACCGAGCACTATCAGCCCGGGCCGGTGATCGACCGCGCCAACCGCGCCCGCTGGTTGGAAGAAGGTGGCCTGAGCCTGCACCAGCGCGCCCGGCGCGAAGTCGAGCGCCTCCTGGCCAACTATCAACCCTCTCCCCTGCCGACCGACGTCCGGGGCGACCTGCACCAGCGCATGCTGGCCGAAGCTCGGCGTCACGGCCTGGATCGATTGCCGGCGGCAGCCGAGGCAGCGATATAATGGGAGACCCGGCCGGCGGCTCGTCTCGCCGATCGCCCGCAACCAATCCGAGAGCACCAGTGGCCGAACGCCGTCGTCGCCCGCTGATCTTGGGTCTGCTGATGATCCTCGTCCTGGCGGGAATCTGGCGCGCCGTCCTCGCCCTCCGCCTGCCCGTGATCGCGCGTGACGGCGTGACCTTCTGCCGACACGCCCGGCTCTTGGGCGAGTACGGACTGGCCTATCTGCGCGACCCGAACTTCCAACAACACCCGCTCTTCCCGCTGGCGATTCTCGGTGTCCAGCGCCTGGCCAGGTCTTACGGCGCCCCGGACACACCTCTTACTTGGCAGTACAGCGGACAGATCATCTGCTGGTCCGCCGGTTTGGTGGTGATCCTTCTGACTGCTGCCCTGACCGCCCGCCTGACACGTCGGCTGGAACTGCCCGTCGCCCCGGGACGCGCGCTGCTCATCGCCGCCCTGCTGGCCGCCGTCACCGACTTGAACGTCTGGTTGTCCGCCGACGTCATGTCCGACCAGGTCCACTTGGCCTTCTACCTCGGAGCGGTATTGCTCTTGCTGCAATTGCAGCGCTGGTGGACAGCGTTGGCGGTCGGCCTGCTGAGCGGGCTGGCGTTTCTGACGCGCGAGGAGGGTTTCGTGCCCGCCGCTGCCAGCCTCGTCGCCCTGCTGGCTGCTCGAAGAACACTGCCACGCCCCACGCTGTTCAAATCCGCTACGGCGCTTCTGGTCGGGTTTGCGGTGCTGGCCGGCCCCTATTGGGCAGCCACGGGCAAGTTCAGTCCCAAGAAGAATCCGCTGCACTGGCTCGATACTGCCGTTCACCTGAGAAACGGGCCCGCCCCCGAATACGTTTCGGTCCGCGAGTTCGGCCGTCAACCGATCGCCGAGGCGCGTCTGGAGACGCTCGACTTGCCGTGGTATGCGGTCCTGCCCGAGGTACTCTACAAGTTGCTGCGGGCCGGACGTGTGGTCATCCCGCTCTTGGCCCTGCTGCCGCTGGTGAGCTTGCGCAACCGGCTGACCCACTACCCGTTGGTGGGCTGGACCTGTTCTCTGGTCGGCCACCTGGCGCTGGCCACACTTCTGCTGACGTTCCATGGCTACCTGTCACCACGACACCTGCTGGTACCGGTGGCCCTGCTGACTCCTCTGGCAGCGCTGTTGTTGACGCGTCTGTACCAACTGCTGGCGGATTTGCACCATGAGGGATGGGCCCGGCTGGCCGTCGCAGCGACACTGCTGCCGTTGCTACCCTATGCACTGCGCGTGCCGAACAGCGGCGACGCCTACCTGCGCGACGCCGCCAACTGGTTGCAAACCCACGACGCCCAACACGCCGAGAAGCGCTTGCTCTCCGGCAGCGGTCCGCAGCGCTTGGCCTTCTACGCCAACATGCGCTGGGAGTATTGGCCCGAGCAACCAGCGGAATACGACGCACTCGTGCGACAGATACGCGATGACGGCGCCGGCTACTTCGCGATCGAAGTCGGTCCGGGATTTGAACGCGCCGGCAACCGCGAACTGGTGGCGCGACTGCGTGCAGACGCCGCACTGGCGCAGTATCTTGGTCACTTCCATGAACGCCCAGGACCAAGCCCGGACGTAACGTTGTTCCTCATCGAGTTGAAAGACGTACCAGGAGACCAGAAATGAGAATCGCCCGATTCGTCAGACTGTTGAGTCCGCTGATCGCCTTGGCACTAGCGGCCGCCAGCTCGGCGCAAACCGCCCAGAAGCCACTGCCCAGCGATATCGAGCGCCGCGACGCCGCCACCCTCCCCAAGGTCAAACTACCCGACCGGCTCCCCAGCGACCAGAAGCCGCTGATCGTCAAGGTATTGGTGCTGGAATTCAATCCGTGGATCCCCGGCGAATTGCATTCGCCCGGCCTGCCCGATGCCAAGCCCAAGGGACTGCGCGAAGTCGGCGGCTGGAATGACCCCCTCCCGCTCGCCGCCGGATATATGCAGGACATCTGTGACGCCAGCGGCGGGTTGGTGCAATATCAAATCGTCGAGTGGCTGGTGGTCCGTCGCTTCCAGAGAAAAGTCGACGGCTTCGTCTACACCCCTGAAAGCTACATGGCCTGCCTGAAAGGCGGGACGCGCGGCGACGCTGGCTGGCACCAGCCCGACGGCCTCGACTACCCCTACATGGTCGAAGAGTTCGGCCTGATACCACGCGTCGAGAGCGGCGAGATCGACGAAGTGTGGATGATGGGCTTGCCCTACTTCGGCTACTGGGAATCCTGCATGATCGGCAAGGATGCTTTCTACGTGAACGGTCAGCCCTACGACCAGGTCCCCTGCAAACGGCGCTTCGTGGTCATGGGATTCAACGTCGAGCGCGAAGTGGCCGAAATGATCCACGACTTGTGCCACCGCACCGAAGCCACCATGACACGGATCTACGGCGGCTGGGAGGCCGACAAGCTAACCTCCAACTGGGCACGCTTCGCGGCTAATGAGAAACAGTCCGGAACGGCAGCCGTCGGTACCTGCCACTATCCCCCCAATGCCGAAAGTGATTACGACTATGCCAACAAGCGCTTCGTCGAGAGCACGGCGGACGATTGGCTGCACTACCCCGACCTGACCGGTCGCAAGCGCAAGCTGAACTGCGAGGAATGGCGCGAGCCCTACAAGAACCGCGACGGCAACCCGGATTATCACCGCAACTACATGTGCTGGTGGTTCCGCCACCTGCCCAAAGCCCCCGGCGTCAACGCCGATGGACGACTGAACAACTGGTGGCAGTACGTCTACAACTTCAACGCCTACGACGAACGCGGCAAGCCCTTGAGTCCGGCTGCCTACGGCCAATGATGGGGCCGGGATCCGCATAACGACAGCCTACTCCACCGGCGAATGCCGCGCGGCCGCTCACCCCGCGGCGGCCGCGCCCGATTGCGCTGCCCCCAGCGCACCATCAAACGCCTATACTCTGTTTGACAACCTTTTCGGTGCCGAAAACAATGCCGCCCTGATCGGCTTGCGCAGGATCGGATCATGAGCAGGCTGTTTGAAAACGCACTTCAGACCGTTGGCAACACACCGCTGGTGCGGATCAACCGCATCATCCGCTGTGCCGCCGAGGTGTACGCCAAGCTCGAGTTCTTCAACCCGCTCAAAAGCGTCAAAGACCGCATCGGGGTAGCCATGATCGAGGATGGCATTCGCCGCGGCCTGATTCGCCCCGATACGACCATTATCGAGCCCACCTCCGGCAACACCGGCATCGCGCTGGCCTTCGTATGCGCAGCCAAGGGGCTGCGGCTCATTCTGACCATGCCGGAAAGCATGAGCATCGAGCGCCGCAAAGTCCTCAAACAGCTCGGAGCCGAACTGGTGCTGACCGAGGCCCAACAGGGCATGCGCGGGGCGGTGGCCAAGGCCGAAGAGCTGCTCGCCCACACCGCCAATGCCTTCATGCCGCAGCAGTTCAAGAACCCGGCCAACATCGAGATCCATCGACGCACAACCGCCGAGGAAATCTGGAAGGACACCGACGGCCGCGCCGATATCCTGGTAGCCGGCGTCGGCACAGGCGGAACGATCAGCGGGGTCGGCGAAGTGATAAAGTCGCGCAAGCCCAGTTTTCGCTGCGTGGCCGTCGAACCCGCTACGTCGCCGGTGATCGCGCAAGCCCGGGCCGGCCTACCTTTACAGCCCGGTCCGCACAAGATTCAGGGTATCGGGGCCGGTTTCATCCCCGACAACCTGAACCTCGACGTCGTGGACGATGTCGTTCAGGTGAGCAATGAAGAGGCTTTCGACTGGGCACGCCGCGCCGCCCGCCACGAAGGTATCCTGTGCGGCATCAGTTCCGGCGCCGCGCTGTGTGCCGCTGATCAGGTGGCCCGGCAGCCCGAAAACGCCGGCAAAATGATCGTCGTCGTGTTGGCATCGGCCGGGGAACGCTATTTGTCGACTCCGCTCTTTGAATAGGGAAACCATGACCAAGCAAGTTGCGACCAACATCACCTGGCATCACGGACATGTGGAGCGCGAACACCGTCAGCGGCTGCTCAAACAGCGCGGCGCCACGATCTGGTTCACCGGCTTGCCCTCGTCCGGCAAGAGCACGATCGCCTTCACGCTGGAACACGCCCTGATCGAGCGCGGGCATCTGGCCTACGTCCTCGACGGCGACAACATCCGCCACGGACTCAACAAGAACCTCGGGTTCTCGCCCGAAGACCGCGAAGAGAACATCCGGCGAATCGGCGAGGTGGCCAAGCTCTTCGCCGATGCCGGCGTGTTGACCTGCACCAGCTTCATCAGTCCCTACCGCCGGGACCGCGACCAGGCGCGGCGCATACATCAGGAAGCCGGACTACCCTTCATCGAGGTCTTCGTGCGCACGCCGGTGGAGCTGTGCGAACAGCGCGACCCCAAGGGCTTGTACAAGAAAGCGCGCAGGGGCGAATTGAAGGAGTTCACCGGCGTCTCCGCCCCTTACGAGGAGCCGCTTCAGCCCGAACTGGTGCTCGACACCTCCCAGCTCTCGCCCGACCAGGCCGCCCAGGCCATCCTGGCCTACCTGGAGAAACAGGGGCTGATCTGAGCCGCCCAGTGCGCCATCCATACCTTCGCGGCGCCGATCCCTACGGACACGGGATCGGCTGCCCGCCAGCCGACGCCAGCAGGCTGACGAACGGGTTGATGTCGTTGAAGTTAACCGTCTGATCCTGATTGATGTCGCCGTTTAGCACCGGGCAGCCCGGATACTGGGCCTGCCATCCCGCCGGGTTCGTCAGCGCCATCACGAACGGATTGATGTCCGCCAGGTTGATCTGCCCGTCGCAGTTCAGGTCCCCGCGACAGGGCGGACAGTTGAACGAGGCGCATGTCGTACCCGAGCCCTGCGGCTGCCCACCTTGGGCCGTGCAGGTCGCCGGTAGCTGATTCAAGCAGATGCCGCTGGGATAGCAACAGGCCTGCTCGGGAGCCGGGAAGCTCAGCACGCCCACCCACGTTCCCCAGCGGTCCGACGGTGCTTTGCCATATTCCTGGATGGTCCAGAACGTGGTTTCATCACGCGGGTCCAAACGGGTGGCACTGTAGTCGCCCCAGCGGTTGCGGCCCCCGCCAAACACGACCGTGTACGGCCCCTCGCCGGCCTTCATGAGCTGCGGCGTAGCCATCTCATTCGGCGGGTCACTGGGCAGACGCCCAGTGTAGTAGGTGGCCACATACTGGCTGGCGTTCGATCCCGAGAAGCCCATCACCACCTCACCCTGGCTGTTAACCATGATCGAGGGGTAATAGTAGTACATATTGGAATCCCAGACCGTGCCCGCCTGCACCACCGACAACGACGGCGAAACACTGATCTGATACCAGCGGCAGGCCGCCCGGCTGGCGTAAGCTACCGTCTGGCAGGTCCACAACGAGCCATTGCGATACGTCGTTTCCTGCGGCCGCGTATCACCGGTGTCGATCGGCGTGGCGCTGCCCAGGGCCGGCGCCGATGGCGGATCCGTATGGTACGGCACCGACACGTAGCCGACCTCCTGAAGCACCGGGGCAGTCAACGGCGGCACGATCCGGCGAATCTGCAAGTACACCTCGTTGGCCCGCGACAGCAGATACTCGGCCCCCGGATCACCGTAGGTGTGGGCCGGCTGAATCGCCCAGCCCCACGGCCGGCTGCGCCATACGGTGACCGTGCCCAGCGACGGCGGATTGGCGATCAGCGGCGCCTTGTCCAAGGCCCAGATCGTCATCGTACCGCCCATCGTCCCGATCATCGCACTGGCGATGTAGATGCCACGCATGTCGTAACCCAGCGTCGGAAAATCCGGCCACTTCCCCGCGTCGGCCCCCTGATCGGTCTGAATGTAGTTCTTGTACCACCCCCCAAACAGCGGACTGGCTGTCTTCGATACCGCGAAATAGATGCGCGCCTTGCGGCTCGGATCATCAAACGTCGTGGCAATGATGATCCAGCGCCCGGCGTGATGATCCCAGACCACACGCGGATCACCGATCGTGCTACCCGAGACGCCGAAGAACGCCTCCAGCGAAGTGCCAGACATACGCTGCCCTGTGTCGCGGTTGTACACCGACATGTGCTGGTTGACGACCTCCACGTAATAGTCCTGTCCGATCGCTCCCATCGTGTCGGGCGGATACGCGTTCCCATCATTCAAGTCTGCTGCCACGAAATTCAGCCCCAATGTCGGAGCCGTCCCGCCATCCAGCGGACTCGGAGGTTCGCCCTCTTCCGGCTGCTCGATCGGGCGCTCGACTCCAGCGGGAACTTGCGGCGGGTGTATTCCGATCGGCCCCTCGAACTTGCCCTGGCCGGTCTCCCACGTCAGACCGGCATAGTTGGTCCCGCTCAAAGTGACGCGATACCCGACATCCTCGAAGTCCACCACGACCATCTCGTCCGCCCTGACAAACCCGCTGCTGTGCCGCGAGTAGGTCAGGTCGTCCATGCCATACCAACCGCCGCCATTAAGAACCGGCTCGGATTCGATGACGATACGATCCACACCGCGCAGGTTCATGGCGAACCACTTCGGCTTCTTGCCGATGTTGCGGAACCACTCCGTTTGCTGCACCACCTGTCCATTGCGGTACCCATGCACACGGATGCCGGTGGTCCAGACGCCCGATTCGGCCTGGCCGGCGAAAAATGCACCATGAACGTCGACGACCTCAGGGAAGCCAATGCCCATCAAGGTATCGCCCCACTGGTTGATGACGTTGTGCTCGCCGGAGCTGGGATAGAAGGTGTCGCGCCGACTCGGGACAACCCAACCGCCCTGCTGGCCGTTGCGCAGTCGCGCCGGTGGGCGCTTGGGGATGCTCTGCTCGCGCACCAGCGCGTCTTCCCATTCCTCGATCACTCCAGGACCAAACGCCTCCGGGCCTAGCCGCTCACCGGGATCGCCAGGCGTCACCTGCCCCCATGCGACCGCCACCCCCATACCGACGACCAGCACCACCACCCAGCGGCACACCGAACGGTTCACGCACATAACCAGCTCCTGAATAAAGGCTTATCGAGATGGAGTATTGCCAGCGCACAATGCTCTCGCCTAACGTCATGAGCATATGGCGCACCGGTCGCCGTTTCAACTGTTTTCTCGGAACCGGATACTGACGCTCCTTGCTAGCGCCCTACTTATCGGCTGTACTAACGCCCAGCTCCATAGTTGACCACTTGCAGCAGGGCGAGTACCTCGGTGATCGCAATATACGACCGGAACCCGCGCTTGGCGGGTCCCGGCGTGAGAGAGTAAGGAGGGGTATTGCGCACTCGTGATATCGGTCGCTGCCGGGACGAACTTGAGCCAGCGCCGGCAATTGCATCTAGGCCCGCCACCAAACCACCCTGTATCAGCGGCCACAGAGTGGCCGCCATCTCGTGGGCCAACCCCCCGCACGTGCCGTCGGTCCAGTAAAATATGAGGTCGCCAAACACAAGGCCGGCCCCCGAAGCCGGCGAGCGTAAAGCTGCGGAGCGTCAGACCAAGACGCCTCTTCCTGGCCCGGCCCTCGCGAGCGCCGGGCCCAGACGTGGGTTTGATGCTGTTTGGTCTGCTGTGGCCGGCCAGTTGCCGGCAGGTGCGAGACAATGGCGCGGTCACCGCTCGAAAAAAAACTGCATCTGACGCGAGCATACTTCTCCCGGCATCCGGTGTGGTGCGCGTGGCAGGTCAATTACCGCTGCAACTTCCGCTGCGCGTTCTGCCACTACTGGCTCGATCCCCTGGGCGACCAGCCGGAATTGTCCGCGGAAGAATTCCGTCTCGGCGCACGTAAACTGGCCCGCCTGGGCGCCCTGTTGATTAGCTTGGCAGGCGGCGAACCGCTGATTCGGCCGGACATCGTGGACATCGTCGACGCCGTCGCTCAGTGGCACTTCCCTTTCATCACGACCAATGGTTGGTTCTCGACCCCCGAACTGGCCAGTGAGCTGTTTGCCGCCGGTCTGTGGGGCGCTTCGATCAGCATCGACTACGCCGATGCCGAGCGCCACGACCGCCGCCGAGGAATGCCGGGTGCTTTTCAGCGCGCCTTGGCGGCGATCGAGCACTTCAGCGCCGCCCGTCGCTACAAGTGGCAGCGCGTCAACTGGATGGCTGTCCTGATGGACGACAACCTCGACCAGATCGAACCCATGCTGCGACTGGCCGCTGAACGCGACGCCTACTTCATGGTCCAGCCCTATAGCGTGCTGAAGACCGGCGTGCGTCGCTTCCGCTGCCCGCGCGACACCGGCGTCGGCGCCTACCTGCTGGATTTGCGCCGCCGCTACCCAAATTTCCTCAGCAACCCCTACTTCCTGTCGCGCTTCGATCAGGCTCTCAACGGCGGCGTGCCACATTGCCGCGCTGGCCGCGGCTTCTTCAGCATCGACTCGACCGGGCAGATCGCCGTATGCGTCGAACACCGCCGGCGTGCCGTGGCACACCTGTTCCGCGAGTCCGTGGATGAAATCGTACGCCGCCTGCGGAACGACTTAGCGCCGCGAAGCTGCCAGGCGTGCTGGTACAACTGCCGCGGAGAAATCGAGAGCTTGTATGATCCATGGGGGCTGGCGATGAGCCTACCGACGTTGTTGTTCGACCGCGGACGGCCACCCGCGCGATCGGCCGCTGCGCCGGCCTGAATGCAACGAGGGCCGACCCGCCGGCCAGCCCATCGCTCATCGCCGCCCCGCAGCCGAAGTAGTTTGTCCGTCGGCCAACGCCGCGCTCAGGCCACGTGCCCCTCACGCAGCCCCGCACCCGTTAGCGTTGAACCCGACGCCGGTTGCAACCGGCCCTAAAGCACCTCGACCGCGTTCTCCAAGTCCTGATATTGATCGGCGTTAGCAATGATCTGTTCGATCACCTCACGCACCTCGTCGGAGATTACGATCGAAGATGGATCTTCCTCGGCTTGCTTGATCAGCGCTTCGAGATCCTCCACCGTTTCAACATTGTTGTCGTCCAAGAATTTAACCACCGCCGCCGCTTGCTCATCGGTCACCGGCGGCACGTCCACGTCCGCAAGTCGCCTAACCGCGTCCGTGAGTATCTGAATCTCGTCCGGCGTCAGCACCCCCAGCTTGCCCGAAGTCAGCTTGGCGACCGCAGTGACAAGGCTACCACCCCCCTGGTTGCCGGTGCGCGTCCAGGGCATCGAGAAACAACCCGTCAGCGTCACCAAGATCAGCACAGTGGCAATGCCAAACAAGTGGAGTTTCCGGCCGGACATGCTCATTCTCCTTTCAACTTACGGTAATCTGGGCAATAACAGCTCCGGGTCGAAATCGACAAACAGTTTGCGCAATGCCCCGTCCGGAATAACGCTGGGAACCTCATTGTCGGGGTTCTCCATGAACTCTCGCACGTCCGCTGAGGAAATCAAATCCTCACGCCGCAGCAGATCGACGATCGCCTGAGCCTGCTCGTCGGTAAGTTCCAGGTTGATGGTGTTGTCCACCTCACTGGCTTCATCGCCGTAGATCTGCACCTCGTCAGGCGTGAGTTTACGCAGGTCGGGCTCGGTGACTTTCTGATAGGCCGTGCGCAGGTCGCCGCCGTACTGGTTTGCCACCCGCTCCTCTTTCAGCAGGGCATTTATGACGACCGGATCCAGCCCCAGCTCTTCGAGCTGGGCGCGCTTTTCAGTAGCACTCAGGTCATCGTCATTACGAATCCGATCGATGACCCGCATCGTGGCGGGCGCAAGTTGATCGTACTCCTCGGGCGGACAGCCTCCCATCAGAAACAACGGTACCGCCAACAATGTCGCGACTGTGACGTTCTTCATCGGTCCTGTACCTCAAATATCGGCAGAAGCCGGCGCGCTGACCAACTCGCGGCGCATAAGCCTACGCGCCCGACGGGTGTCCCGCTATGATATAGCGGAGCGTGGCGGCGACAATCGGGTGACCTCCATCAGCCCGGCCAATCGATCGGGAGCGGGCGATGCGCGTGGCGATCGTCGGGTTTCCGTTCTCCGGCAAAACGACTTTGTTCACCGCCATCTCGGGTTTGCCCCGTCAGCACCTGAAGGTCGCCGAAGAGAACTTGGCGGCGGTGCACATTCCCGAGCCGCGCTTGGAGTTGCTCGCCAAGCTGTTCAATTCCAAGAAACGCTGCGAGGCGACGCTGGACTTCATCGACTTGCCGGGCAGCACTGAAGGCGATGGGGGTCGGGCCGGTCTGGAAAAACACCTGCCCACCCTGCGGCAGGTTGATGCACTGGTGCTCGTACTGCGGGCGTTCCCTTCGGAAACGGTTCCGGCCCATCAAAACCGCATCGACCCCCAGGCCGACCTCGAACAGCTCCGTGATGAAATGCTGGTCGCCGACTTGGCGATCTGCGCCGGCCGAGTGGAGAAGCTCGAGAAAGCCATCACAAAGGGCAGCAGGGACCGGGACCAGCAAAAACACGAATTGGATCTGCTGCGTCGCTGCCAAGACGCGCTGGAGCACGCGCGGCCCCTGCGCGAAGTCGTCCATCCAGGCGACGAGGAGAAGCTCCTCCGCAGCTTCGGCTTCCTGACCCAGAAGCCGGTCATCGTCGTGATAAACGTGGGCGAGGATCAGATTGGACGCGACCCGCCCTTCCGCGATCCGCACGCCAGCGCCACATTGTCCGTGTGCGCCGCCCTGGAAGCCGACCTGATCGAAATGGACGCGGGCGACCGACCGGCCTTCATGCGGGAATACGGGCTGGGGGCACTGGCGCGCGACCGCGTTATCCGGGCCTGCTGCGATGCCCTCGACCTGGTCTTCATGCTGACCGCCAACGCCGACGAGGTCCGCGCCTGGCCGCTGCCGCGTGGCACGACCGCCCACGAGGCCGCCGGCCGGATCCACACCGACTTGGCACGCGGCTTTATCAAAGCCGAAACGGTAGCCTACGATGATCTGCGGGCGACGGGCTCATTACGCGCGGCGAAAGCCGCCGGCAAGGTGCGGCTGGAGCCCAAAAACTACATCGTTCAGGACGGCGACTTCATCACCGTCAAGTTCAGCGTTTAGCCAAACAAGCGAAGACCCGCGGGGCGGCAGACCACAGCGGCAACCGCGATCGTGGCTTGTTAAGCCACGTTGATCCGTCGCCCGATGCGACGCTGCCGGTTGATCAGCTTGCGCCCCTTGCTCGTCTTCATGCGCGCCCGGAACCCGCACTTACGCTTGCGTTTGATCTTGCTGATGCGATGCGGATAATGCATGTTTCTCAGCCTTCCTGCGCTTCTCGTCACGGCTGGCGGCCGCCAAGCGCGAACTATCAGTATGCCCGACCGCGCCCACCGCGCCAACCGCACCGGCGGGGCCGCAAATTGTGCGCCCCACGTCGGCCGCTGCCAGGACTAACATAGAGCGATGCTGCCTCGCACAGGGAGCCGATCTACTTCCTGGATGGTGTGCTTGAACATGGCCAGACTGGCGACGGATAAAATTACCGGACCTGACGCCGGACCCATGCCTGACGACCCTACCAACGCCACCCTCATCGCGCGCCACGACCTGACGGACGTGCTGAGCGTCGTACAAGTTCGACCGGACAGCGGCGTCGTGCCACCATTCGTTCCCGGGCAATTTTTCCGGCTCGGCTTGCCGCGTGCCGAAGCGGCGCCCAATGGCCGTCCCACCACCCGACCAGGACGCGTGCGCTATACGCGCCGCGCCTATTCCGTTGCCTCAGCCGCCACGGTTACCGACTACGCCGAGTTCTTCGTGGTGCGCGTCGAACAGGGCGCCCTCACCCCGCGGCTGTGGGAACTACAGATCGGGGCACGTCTCTGGATGGACGACCAGGCTAAAGGCGAGTTCCGACTGGACTTGGCGCCGCCCGGTTGCGACATGGTCATGGTCTCCACCGGCACCGGCATCGCCCCGTTCCTGTCTATGCTGCGGACCTACTGGGCTCAAAAGCCTTGGCGGCGCTTCGTGCTGATCAACGGCGTTCGCCGACCGGCCGACCTCGGCTATCGGGATGAACTCGAACAAATCTCCCGGCAGGACCACACGGTCATTTATCTGCCGCTGGTCTCGCGGGCTACTGACGGCGACGGCTGGAACGGCCTGCGTGGTCGCGTGCAAACCGTGCTGGCACCGGACACGTACCAGCGCCTGGTCGGAGCACCGCTGGAGCCTCACGAATGCCACGTTTTCTTGTGCGGCAATCCAGCCATGATCGACGACGTCGTCGCCGACCTGCTGCGCCGCGGGTTCGTCTGCGATGACCGCGGTCGGCGGGGAAATATCCACTTCGAACGCTACTGGTGACCGGCCGCCGGCATAAGCGAGCGGGCCGCAACGGTCGGCGCCGCGCGGCCCGCCTGAGAATCAAGTTGTCGGCGCGCCTGCGGCGCGCCGCCTACGCACTTATGGGCTGGTCAACAACCGGACGAACGGGTTGATGTCGGCGAGGTCCACGCGCCCATCCTGATTGATGTCCGCTAGATTGATGTTGCAGTCCGGGAAGGCCGCGGCGTATCCGCTCGGATTGGTCAAGGCCAGCACGAACGGGTTGATGTCGCCGAAGTTGACTTCGTGATCGCAGTTCAGATCGCCGGGCTGGAAGAGTGGCCCGCCGGGCTTCAGCCCCCAGATCTCCACGTCGTCGATATTCCAGCCGCAGTAGGTCCACGCGCCATCGGTCGTACCCATGGTCCAGCGGACATACACCGTCGGTTTATTATCCGCCAGCGCGGAGATGTCGAAGACTTGTTCGACCCATGCCCGGTCGGCCGTCTCGCTGTCCGGGTTCGACCAGATGGTCGTCCAGGTGGTGCCGTTGTTGCTGACCCGGATGTAGGCGTGGTCATAGGTCGATCGCTCGACGCCCAGCCAGCGCCAGAACCGCAGACTGACCTTGGTCAGATCGCTGCAATCGATGGCGGTGGTCGTGAGGTGATACTCCGGCATGTTGTTGGTGTAGTCGCCGTTGAGGTTATAGCCGTACACGTTCAGACCGGTCTTGCCGCTGGTCGGGTCGGGGCCGCCATAAGCTCCGCCGCCACCGGTGGGCCTGCCCCAAGCCCAGGCCCCGCCGGAAATGGTCCAGCCGGGGTTGGTATCCATGTTCCACTGATACTGCATCGTCGGCACGCCGATTTCCAGTATCACGTCCCGTTCAGTGTCGCCGTCGTGGTTGGTCAGGTTGATGAACTCGACCACGTCGGTGTAGACGCCGTTACCCAACCAGTTGGCGGCCGGCCCGATGCTGACAGTCACGACGGTGCTGCCATGCGGCGGGATGGTGCCGCTGGCATTGGTCAGCCTCACCCAGTTCGCGTTTTTAGTGACCAGATAGTCGATCGGCGTGTCGTCCAGGTTCTCCAGGGTGTAATCGAGGTGATCGGGAGTGAACGGTCCACCCGCCTGTCCCCGGGCGTGCAGGTCATCGTTCGGCGTGACGCGTAAGCCGGTGGGCGGCGCGGTCGTGCCGACGATGCGCAGCGACGGGTCGCCGAAAATGTGCCAGGTGTTGAATTCGGTCACGCCCTGGCTGCCGTAGTCCTCCATCATGGAGCAGGAACCGTTGTAGCAGAGGGCGCCGTAACTGTGGAAGGTCTGGGCGCAGTAAAGCAGGTTGAACTCGTCCTGAGCCTCCATCGGCGGCGCCCAGGACTGATTGATGGACGAGGCGTACATGGCAACGGCGCCGGTGGGTTGGCCATTCTTCTCTGCGCGGATCCAGGCTTCGGCAAAACAGGTCGTGCTGGCGAATTGCCCGTTCACGCAAGCCACGCTGAAGATGAACGGCAGCATATTGTAGTTGGTCAGAGCGGCGACATCGGAGTTGTTGAAGCCGGTGGTCACCCAGGACGTCGAGCTGCCGTGACCACAGTAGTTGATGATGCCGCGGCCGGCATTCAGCCCGTTCGTGACCATGGCCTTGGTGGCCGTTGGGGCATAGATGGCGTCGACGTGCGTGTAGCCGCGGGCCAGCAGCCAGGTGCGAATCTCCTCGATATGCACGTGGTCGGCCTGCCCTTCGTCGCCGATGCCGGCGCCCTCATTCGACGCCACGCCCATGCCGCGCCAGAACCAGTCCTTCAGCGTGGCCTGGTTCTGCTCATACTCGACGCTCTTCTTGACCAGCAGGTCCACCTGGGCCGCGGTCTCCGCCGAGAACCGCCCGACAATGATGTCCGGCCAGTTGTCGTTGCCGGCGAGCTTCGAATAGCTCGGGTCGGATGAGCCGCCCGAGGCGGTCGGCGTGGCCACCTGGGCCGCGTCACCGACCAGCAGCACGAACGCCAGCCCGCCGGCGTTGTACACATTCTGAATGTAATTCTTGATCGAAGTCGCGTTGTTGCCGATCGTCGAGACACCCACGATCGTCGTCGGGATCCCGATGCTGTTCTTGTGTGCCACGAACGGCTGCATGTTCGGAATCCAGGGATCGTGGCAGATGATCAGCATGCTGCCCGTCTCGCCTACCGGCGGATAGTCCATTTCCGACCGGTAGTTCAGGAAGCGGCTCGTGTAAATGTCGTAGAACGCCCGACTGAGTCTCTGGGGCGCAGCCGGCCGCACCAGCACATTCTCGCCGCCCGCGGCTACCCGGACGACTTCCACCGTCAAGGCTCGGTAAACACGTAGCGTCCCGCTGGCCGGGTTGTACTGGACCGGCCGCACATCCACCGTCACGCCGCGCACATCCCGCATGATGAACGGCTCGCTCAACACGGCCGTCTCAGCCGGGAAGAAGGCATCCGTGGCATAGGCCGGACCGAACTGGTAAGGCACCGTAGCCGGGTCCACGGTGCGCAGCAGATTGCCCTTGGACGGTGCCACCGCCCAGCCGGCCAGTTCCTCGTACACACCATCCAGCACGCGAACCGCCATCACTCCGTCGTCCGGTATGACCACGCTGCGCGCCACGTGCGGCAAATCGGGCGCTCCGGCAATAAGGAACTGCGGTTCCTTCTCAATCGAGATAACGAAGTAGGTCTGCCCGTCGATCGTGACCGGGAGACTGGTGAATTCAGGGAATTGATACTCCAACACGATGCGGTCAGGCTGATTCTCGACCACGTTCACCACAGTCGGCGCCATGTGTCCGCCGGCTACCGCCAAGCTGACCGCCACGCTGACTGCGAGAACGGCCGTCCAATGCCTCCATTGCCACCAGTTGCCACTGGGGCGCAACTCAGAAACAAGCGACATGGGCTCTTCTCCTCGATTGTCGCGGCCGAAGACAATGGCTACCCGCCCGTCGGGGCCATCATCGGTCCGTTGCACTCCATCCCAGTCTCGGCGGCAGCGATGTGAGCCGCCGAGCGAACTCGCCACGCGATACCGGCGAGCACACAGCTCGCAACTTACATGACCATGGTACCACGCGACTCGAGCGATTCCTAGATCAACTTATTATCCGCTTCGAAGCAGGCGGCTGGCTGTTTCGGGCCTTGATTAGTCGTTTGCCAGCTCGGCACCAGAAGCGCCAGGACGTCCGATAACCGCCATCCAGACGGAATTGGCCGCTTACTGAGCCAGCCGCTGCGCGCCGATTTCCACAGCAGGCACTACACCGCCGCGCTCCCCCACGCCCGACCATCCAGACCTGCCCGGATGGCCTGTAGGTTCGCGTCGCGGAACTTACCGGCCACGGCAACCTCGGCGGCGGCGACCAAGGCCTCGGGCGCTATCCATCCGCACTCGATGAGTCCGAACGTCAGCAATGCCAGCGCTACCGTGGTCTTCTCGATGCCCTGCGCGGCGCGCTTTAATGAGACGCGCCGGACCGAGGCGCGTGTCGCCGGCAGATCGAGCTGATCATTTGCCACCACCAAAGTCGAAGGTGGCAGGCCCTCCAGCGACCCGAGCCGTTTCAGCCCGTCTTCGCTCTGAATGACCAACAGATCCGGTTCACCCACGCCGGAGTGCCGGATCGGGCGATCGGAAACGATCAGATTCGAGAGCGAGTGGCCCTTGCGAACAGTGATCGGATAGTCATCCAGCTGGGCCGCCCACAGCCCGCCGGCCACCATGATCTCCCCAATCACGCCCACGGCCGAGCGAATCCGCTCCCCCGCTGATCCAGCGACCAGGATCTCGCGCCGGCCCGGCCAAGACAACGTCTGAGACAAGCTCACGCGGCCGGAACTCTGGCGGCGCGGCTTGACGCCAGGCGTGGGCAGCGGCGGCGCCTCGGCGGTGGGCGGCTCGCGCAGCACACCCATCCGCATGCCGAAACGCTCCGCCATTTCCAGCAGCGCCGGCGGCGTCAGCTTGTTCATTGGCATGTAGTACGCCACGCACAACTCCCAGATCTCCAGGAGCGCGAATCCCTCGCAACGCAGGGCGACATCGACGTACCTCGGCAGTTCCTTGTCGAAAGCGGTGCAGCGTGCCACATAACTAGCGCCGGCCGTCACCGCCAACTGACTGATGTCCAGGGGCGGATCCGCCGAGCCGCCGGGCGTCGTCGCCGTCACGCCCCCTTGCGGTGTGGTCACCGAATGTTGTCCGCCGGTCATGCCGAAGGTGAAATTGTTGCAGACGAACACCTTGATGCCGACACCACGTCGCGCGCTATGCACCAGGTGCGATGTGCCGATACCGCAGCCGCCGTCGCCGATCAGCACGATCACCAGCAGGTCCGGTCGCTGCCGCTTGATGCCCTCAGCATAGGTGATGGCGCGGCCGTGCAAACCGTGGAAGGTGTGACAGGCGAAGTACTTGTCCGCCGTTCCGATGCACCCGATATCTGAAACCAGACAGACCTGCTCCGGTTTGACACCCAGCCGGTCCAGACCAGCGCCGATCTGCTCCAGGATCCCGCCATGGGAGCAGCCTGGACAGTAACTCATCTCGTGGCGTGTCGCCGTGACCATGGACATAAGTGCTACCTCGACCCCGCCGCGCCACCGGCCAATTGCCGCACGCGCTTTACAATCGCCGCTGGTTCTATCAAGCCCCCGTCGTACCGCGTGATCGGATGTATGCCGACCGTATGCGGGATTACCCGCCGCAGTTCCTCCGCGTACAGCCCGATGTTCAACTCCGGTATGACGACGTGTTCGACCTTCTCACTCAATGCCCGTCGCAAGGCCCGCTCCGGCATGGGCCACAGCGTGTACAGCGTCAGTCGCGACACACGCACGCCCGCCGCGCGCAACTCGTCCGCAGCGTCGCGCGCCGCGCCGTCGGGCAAGCCATAGGCCACTAGCAGCACGCGCGCCTCATCATCCAGATCGCTGTCCACGTCCTCCAAGGACTCGGCGTTGGCCCGGATCTTCTCATTCAGGTGCGTCAGCTTGCGCGTGATCTTGGTCTTGTCGATCGTCAACACGCCGCACTCGTCGTGAATCGACCCGGTCACCCGCACGCGCACCGGCCCCCCGACCGGCGCGAAGGCCGGCACATCCGCCGGCTGATCCACCGCATATGGGCGATAGGGCTGATCGGCCGGTGCCGCACGCCGTGGCACGATCGGCGACAGCCGGATCGCCTCCAGGTCCACGGTCTGTCGCATAGTCGAGATATCCTTGGAAGCCAGAACAATGACCGGAGTGCGCAGTCGCTCGGCGATCTGGAAAGCGTTGTAGGTCAGCCGATAGGCGCTGGCCGCATCCGTCGCCGCCAGCACCGGCAGCGGGTAGCTGCCGGCGGTGATGTGCCGAGCGAACACCACGTCACCTTCACCCGTGGCCGTGGCGCCGCCGGTGGCCGGCCCCATGCGCTGACAATCGACAATCACCAGCGGCGCTTCGATCATCTGGGCGTACCCGATGTTCTCGCTGTACAGACTCATCCCCGGTCCGGAGGTGGCTGTCAGGGCCCGCGCCCCGCACATGGCGGCGGCGATGCATTGGCCAATCGCCGCGATCTCGTCTTCGGCCTGCACCACGATGCCACTGCCGTCGGCAAAGGCGCTCACGAAGTCATTGAGGATGGAGCTGGCCGGCGTGATCGGATATCCCGCCACATAGTTGCACCCGGCCCGCAGGGCCCCGCGCACAATGGTCTGATTGCCTGTCAAGAACTCACGCACGACAGCACCTCTGTCCGAAGCCTCCTGTTACGCGAAACTCCCATTATACGCCCGCAATACTCGGCGCAAAACCGAGCCCCCCTTCCCGCACATCCTCACTCAGCCGGCGGCGCGCGCCCCGACAGCGGGGTTTTCGAGTATGCTATGCCGCTTTGAAACAGACGGCGGGTCGGCCGACAGTGCCCGACGACACGGTTCGGCGCCGCCGGACGCGCCGCAGGGAACTGCCATGCTGCAAACACCGTTGATCGCCTTCCATCGTGAACAGAATGCCCGACTGGTCGAGTTTGCCGGCTGGGAAATGCCGGTCATGTACACCAGCATTGTCGAGGAACACAACTACACGCGTCAGCACTGCACGATCTTCGACGTCTCGCACATGGGGCGCGTCGAGTTCCGTGGTCCGGACGCCGAGAAGCTCTTGGAACGACTCAATACACGCAACATCGGCAGCGCCGGCCCGGGTATGTGCCGCTACAGCCACATCTGTCGCGAGGACGCCGGCATCCTCGACGATGTGATTGTCTCCAAGGCCGAAGATTACTTCCTGGTCGTCTGCAACGCCTCCAATCGCGAGAAACTGCTCGGCTGGTTCAACCAACAACGCCGCGGATACAACGTTGAGATCAAAGACCGCACCTTCGAAACCGCTATGGTCGCCATCCAGGGACCGGAAGCCGCCGAAACCCTCGGCCGCCTCCTGCCGATCCCTATCGCCGACCTCAAGAACTACCGCTTCAAGACCGGCAGCGCCCTGGGCGCCGATTACTTCATCTCGCGCAGCGGCTACACCGGCGAGGATGGTTTCGAGGTCATCCTGCCAGCCCAGATGGCCCTGATGGCGGTTCGCATGCTCATCAGCCAGTCCCAGGAAATGGGTCGCCCAATTCGCCCCGCTGGCTTGGGCGCTCGCGACACCTTGCGCCTGGAGGCCGGCATGCCGCTGTACGGCCACGAACTGAGTGAGGACTGGGATTCGATCACCGCAGGACAAGAGTGGGCCGTTGACCTCTCCAAAGAATTCATCGGCCAGCCGGCGCTCAAACGCATCAAGGAAGAAGGTCCGCGGCGACGCATCGCCGGCTTCGAATTGGAGGGCAAGCGCATCGCCCGACAGGGAAGCCTGATCCTCAGCAATGGCCAGACCGTCGGCGTGGTTACCAGCGGCACTCTGAGCCCAACTCTGGGAAAGAACATCGCTATGGGCTTATTGAGATCTGAGCTGGCCCAGCCCGGCACGCGTGTCGAAATCGACATTCGCGGTCAGCGCTCCCCAGCCAGCGTTATCCCGCTGCCGTTCTACAAGCGAGCCAAGAAATGACCACTTCACGCCCCGCCTCGCTTGACAACTACGCGAGCAGGGTGCTAGGCTCCTATGGGAGTTCTATTAGGCTCCTAAAGGAGCGTTACGGGCCTAGCTATGACTGAGCGGCGTACAGCGCGGCGGGTAGTGACGCTCAAGATTCCCGGTCCATTGTATAACCGCTTGGCGCAATTGATTGAAGGCACGGGGTTTCGAAGCGTGACCGAGTTCGCCACCTACGTGCTGCGCGACATTGCCGCCGGCGGCAAGTTCGATGGCGCCCCCCCGCAACTGACTGCGCAGGAAATCGAGGCCGTTCGGCGCCGGCTGCGCGCCCTGGGTTATATCGAGTGACCGCCCAGCTCGCTGCATCTTCGACTAGGACCGCCAAACGCAGCCACCTGGCTCGCACACTAGTGGCTTTTTGATATGGAGTTACAGATGTCCTCCCGTCGCGTTTCGTCGGTGCTCGTCCTTGTACTGGGCGCCACCTTGGGGCCCGTCGTCGCCCAGGAGACAAAAGAGATCACGCTTCTGAACGTCTCGTACGACCCAACGCGTGAGTTCTACCAAGACTTCAACTCCGCCTTCTCCAAGTACTGGCTAGACAAGACCGGGCAAAAAGTGACGATCCGGCAATCGCATGGCGGTTCCGGCAAACAGGCCCGGTCGGTGATCGACGGGTTGGAAGCCGACGTCGTCACGTTGGCGCTGGCCTTCGATATCGACGCTCTGCATGAACACGGCGGCCTGATTCCTAAGGACTGGCAGAAACGCCTCCCGGACAACAGCACGCCTTACACCTCGACGATCGTTTTCCTGGTCCGCAAAGGCAACCCCAAGGCCATCAAGGACTGGGAAGACCTGGTCCGACCAGACGTAGCCGTCATTACTCCGAACCCGAAGACTTCCGGCGGCGCCCGCTGGAACTACCTGGCCGCTTGGGGTTATGCCCGGAGGAAGTACGGCAGCGAAGCGCGGGCACGGGATTTCGTTACCCGCCTGTTCAAGAACGTCCCGGTGCTGGATTCGGGCGCGCGCGGCTCGACCACGACTTTCGTACAGCGCGGGATCGGCGATGTCCTGCTGGCTTGGGAGAATGAAGCCCTGTTAGCAATCGACCAGCTTGGCAGGGACAAAGTCGAGATCGTGTACCCCGCGATCAGCATCTTGGCCGAGCCACCGGTAACCGTCGTGGACCGCTTCGTGGACAAGCACGGGACGCGTGCCGTCGCAACCGCCTATCTGGAGTACCTGTACTCCCCCGCCGGGCAAGAACTGGTCGCCAAGCACTACTATCGCCCCAGGATGAAAACTGTCGCCGAAAAGTACGCTCAGCGTTTCCCGATGATCGAAATGTTGACGATCGACAGGGACTTCGGCGGCTGGCAGAAAGCCCAGCAGGAGCACTTTGCCGACGGCGCGATATTCGATCAGATTTACGTGCCCGGTCGTTAGGTCGACGCGCGCCAGCATGACCGGGGCGGCTACGAAGCTGTCTCTTCCGGCTCCCAAAACGCGCCGACGAACACCAGGAATGAACCGGCGGTGACATGGCCGCAAGCATCAGCCGCAAATCGCGAAAACGCCGCATCCTGCCAGGTTTCGGCGTGGCGTTGGGCTTCACTGTTCTGTACTTCAGTCTGATCGTGGCGATCCCGTTGGCCGGGTTGGTCCTGCGGGCCTTCAACATGACCTGGGACCAGTTCTGGACGACCGTCACGGCCCCCCGGGCCTTGGCTTCCTACCGGCTGACTTTGGGCGCTGCGGTGGGGGCCGCCCTCATAAACGTCATCTTTGGTTCGATGGTGGCCTGGGTGCTGGTGCGCTACCGCTTCCCCGGTCGGCGTCTTTTGGATGCGCTGGTAGACCTGCCATTCGCGTTGCCAACGGCTGTGGCCGGCATTTCTCTGACCAGCCTGTATGCCAGTAATGGCTGGATCGGTCGGTACCTCGAAGCCGCGGGGCTGAAAGTCGCCTTTGCGCCGGCCGGCGTCGTGGTAGCCATGACGTTCATCGGCCTGCCGTTCGTGGTGCGCACCCTCCAGCCGGTGCTGGAAGACCTGGACCCGGAGGTTGAAGAGGCTGCGGCCAGTCTGGGAGCGCGGCGTTGGCACACAGTGCGAAGGATCATTCTGCCGGAATTGTGGCCGGCGCTGGTGACCGGCTTCGCCCTGGCACTGGCGCGGGCTTTGGGGGAATACGGCTCGGTGGTATTCATTGCTGGCAACATGCCCATGAAAACCGAAATCACTTCGCTGCTGATCGTCATCAAGCTGGAGCAGTTTGACTACGCCGGCGCCACCGCCCTGGCCGTGGTGATGCTCCTGGCCTCCTTCACACTGCTGCTGCTGATCAACCTGCTCCAGCGTTGGATGACGCGCCGCCAACACCTGCTGGGAGACTGAATTGACCATCGCAATGACCGACCACACCCCAACCAGGTACGCCGCACAGCAGGTGACCGCCGAGCCGCTCATTGTGCGCTGCCTGCTCATCGGCGTGGCAGCCACTTTCCTCGGTCTGTTCTTGGTGCTGCCGCTGGTCGCGGTTTTCGTTCAAGCACTGGAGCGCGGCCTGGCCGCCTATTGGGAGGCGCTCAGCGATCCCGATGCCCGGGCCGCCATCCGCCTGACGATTCTGACGGCGGTCCTGGTGGTGCCGTTGAATCTGGTTTTCGGGGTCGCGGCTGCCTGGGCCATAGCCAAGTTCGACTTTCGCGGCAAAAGCGTGTTAATCACGCTGATTGATCTCCCGTTCGCCGTCTCGCCGGTCATATCCGGCGTGATCTACGTGCTGCTCTTTGGTCTGCGCGGCTGGCTGGGGCCCTGGCTGGAGGCGCACGATATCAAGATCATTTTCTCGGTACCGGGTATCGTGCTGGCCACCCTGTTCGTGACCTGCCCGCTGGTGGCTCGTGAGCTCATCCCCTTGATGCAGGCCCAAGGTGCCGAAGAGGAGGAAGCCGCCGTCGTGCTCGGGGCGCGCGGCTGGCAAACCTTCTTCCGCGTCACCTTGCCCAACATCAAGTGGGGTCTGCTATACGGGGTGATTCTCTGCAACGCGCGGGCGATGGGCGAGTTCGGTGCGGTGTCAGTCGTCTCCGGTCACATCCGCGGACTGACCAACACCATGACGCTGCACGTCGAGATTCTCTACAACGAGTACAACTTCGTCGGCGCCTTCGCTATCGCCTCGCTGCTGGCGCTGCTGTCACTGGTCACCCTGGCCGCCAAGAGCCTGATTGCCTGGAAGACTGCGCGCAAACCATGTGCCCCAGCTCGCCACGCCGTCTAGAGCAAGGCGGGAGTTACGGTGGCGCCCGGGCCAGCGGACCATTCAGCTTCCGCTAGTCGTCGTTGCGCTGCCGTTGTCGGGGTCGGCAATGGCAAACAGCCCGTCCAGCAAGCCGTCGGCGACGCCTCGCAGGCCGGTCTCCAGGCCGTCGATCGCCGCTTGCCGAAACTCGCGCTCCAGCTCATCTCCGCAACCAGCCACCAGAACCAGCGACAGAAGCGCAAGAACGGCACCCAATCGGCACAACCCGCGCGACCGTTGCGTCGCAGATTCCTGTCCGCAGCCGATCCGATTCATCTCGACCTCCGTTGTTGAGCTTGTTCGACGCCGATCGCGCCGGGCACCGCCGCACCCGGCACGGTCGACGGAGTGACACGCCGGCAACCCGCGTACCAGAGCGCCGGTTACAATGTCCCGGCCCGGAGACCGAGCAGCAGATGGACCAGGTGATCACGGACATTGGTCGGGCATATCTGCGGTGGGCGTTGACCGATGGCGTCGGCCCGCTCACCTTCTCGCGTCTGCTTATTCAGCTCGGCGACGCGGAGCAGGCCTTGGGAGCCGGGGCTACCCTGTTGAAAACCGTCAAGGGCATCGGCGACCAGAAAGCCGAGGCTATCGCACGCAGCCGCGACAGCGCCCCCGTCGAAGCGGAGCTGGTCGCCGCCGAGCAGCACGGCGTGCGCATCATCTGCCGCGCCGACCCCGACTTCCCTGAGGGCCTCAGGCGTATCCCCGACGCTCCGATCGTCCTGTACGTCAAGGGCGAACTGCGCCCGACCGACGCGATCGCCATCGCCATCGTCGGCAGTCGGCGGTGTACCATCTACGGAAGCGAGCAGGCCCGCCGCTTCGGTGAACTATTGGCGGGCGCCGGTTTCACCGTGGTCAGCGGATTGGCCCGCGGCATCGACGCCTTCGCCCACCACGGCGCGGTGGCAGCGGGCGGACGGTGCATCGCCGTCATGGGCCGCGGTCTCACCGAGATCTACCCGCCGGAAAACCGAACACTGGCTGAGAAGCTGCTGGAAAACGGCGTCTGGCTCAGCGAACTACCGATGCGCGCGACGGTGCGGCCGGAGAACTTCCCCGGCCGCAACCGGATCATCGCCGGCCTGGCTCTGGGAACGCTGGTGGTCGAAGCAGCCCAGCGCAGCGGGGCCTTGATAACCGCCCGTCTGGCCGGCGAGTACAACCGCGAGGTCTTCGCCATCCCGGGTCGCGTCCAAGACCCGATGTCGTTCGGCACTAACGCCCTGATTCGCGACGGTGCCGCCAAGCTGGTCATGACACTGGACGACATCCTGGACGAACTGGGTGAGGTCGGTGACCGGCTGCGCTCCGCCGACCGCCCCACCAGCAGCGCCCCGCCTCCCACCACAGCGCCACCGGCCCCGACCAGCCGACCGGCCCTTTCGGCCGCCGAGAAACGCGTATATGACTGTGCCGGCTACGAACCGCTGCTGCAAGACGTGATCATCCAGGCGGCCGAGCTGCCGCCAGGAGAAACGCTCGCCGCTCTGACAACGCTCGAACTGAAGGGACTGATTCGCCGGTTGCCCGGTGGTCTGATCGTGCGGCGTGGCACGGCCTGAGGCCAGCAACCGGCACGCTGACGACAGCCAAACCATGAACTACCTGGCGCATTTCGTGCTGAATCATGATATTTGGCGATTGCCGGTCGAGCCTTATTTCGTCACCGGTGTCGCCTTGCCAGACCTGTGGCTACGATTCTCACGGCGCCACCGCATTCGCTGGAAGAGCGTACGTGCTGCGGCGCCCACCGACTGTGCGGGACGGCAATTGCGTGCCGGCCTGCTCAACCATGCGGACGTCGATCGGCACTTCCACGCGCTGCCGGCGTTCTGCCTTTGGCAGCAGGAGCTGCGCCGGCGTGTCGACGGCAACGGGACGCACCCCGCACTGCTGGACTTTCTGGCTCACGTCGCTGTCGAGTTGGCCCTTGACCACCACGTGCTCCGCGGCGAGCCGCATCTGCCGGACCGCTTCTACGACGTCGTCGCCGCCGCCCCGCCAGAGCAGGTTGCCCAACGGCTCAGTAGCCTGACAGGCGTGGCTGCCGACGGTTTGACCGAAGTGCTGCGTGGTTTCGTTCGCCGGCGCTTCCTGCGGCGCTACGCCAGTACCGCCGGGCTAGCCAACGTGCTGCGTATAGTCTTGCAGTTGGCCGAGATGCCTGCCGCACCAGACGCACTGTTGCACCGACTGACCTCCGAAGCCGTAGAGCTGGTGCGACCGACCGAGGTTTGGGTGGGGTTACCCCCGCCTAGCGTTGGCACGTCCGGGCCGCTGACCGCCGGTCGCCCATTATTACCGGTCGCCGAATGCGTATTGAGTCAGCAGCCACCTGATGGCTAGACTGATGATGCTGGGGTGAAGGAGGCAACTATGATCGTGCGCTGTCGGCTCTTGATGCTTATCGCAGTTCTGCTGATCGGCCGGTCGCCGGTTTACGGAAACGACGAATTCGAATTCACGATCGACCCGCAGAGTAGCGGTACCAGTGCTACTTTTCACACGACTGCCGCCACCAGTGGTACCCTCATCGGGAACTACGACCAGGTGAACAACCCGACCGGCACGCGCACCAAGCCCGGATTGTGGGGTTCGTTTGGCAGCACCGAGAACTTGCCCGTGCAGGTCGATCGCCTGGATGGTCAGGTGGAGGGTGTCGTGGAGACGACCACCACCGGTTCATTCCGCCTCGTTCTGGACATCCCTGGCGGACTACTCGACATGAGCGAGCTGCAAGCTGATCTGCTCGGCGGACAGGCGGTGCAGTTGCCGGTCGAGGTGGTGCTGCAAACCGAGTCGTTCCGCACGCGCAACCCGGATTCGGTCTATCCGGGGGGAGCGCCATTTACCATTCCACTAGGCGACGCCACACTGTCGGCCCTGGCTATCGTTCAGCAAGGCGGACCGGCGACCGGGACGCTCACGCCGACCGCTCCCAATGAATATGACTTCGTGGTGGTACCGCTGGTGGAGCTGACGGCCACCATCGAGCTGATGGGGCAGCCCCTGCCTACGGAGCCAACGCTCATTCCCTGGCCACTAACCGGCCACATCGTCATTCAAGCGAATACGGCCCGCTTGACGGCCCTGCGTGAGCTGGATGTGCAGAACACGCAACAGCCCGGCATGGCCATTCCGCAATTTCAACTGGATGTGCCGACCATCCTGCCGCCCGGCCAAGTGGCACACTTGCTGTTTGATCTGACCCTGAACGAGACTTCGTTCTTACTGACCGGCACGAGCACCTTCGCCGCCGACGGACAAGCGTCGCGTCTGCCCGGCGACCTGAACTGCGACGGGCTGGTCAATTTCGGTGACATCAACCCATTCGTCATGGCCCTGTCCAACCCGCTCGGCTATCAGGCCCAATACCCGCATTGCAACATCATGAACGCGGACATCAACGGCGACGGGCGCGCGGACTTTGCCGACATCAATCCCTTCGTCAGTCTGCTGTCCAACCCATAGCGACGGCGGAGACATTAAGCAGCGTCAATGCGGACTGCTTCAATTCGCATTGTCGCGGTGCGTTTTGCCTCGCCAGGGCAATCAGCGCAACACAAAGACTGGACAAACCACACCACCATAACGACAATAACATCGGCGAGTCCGATTCGAGCCGGAACAAATCGACGCCGCGGGCGTTCGCAGAAATACGGCCGCTTCTGCGAATGCTGATGCACGGACGACAACTCGCGCCGCGATTGTGGCGACGCTGTGGCTTTCACGAGGAGAAAAGAGATGAGCACTCGCCCATTGCGCACTTTCGTATGCTCTTTGGCAATCCTCGCCGTGGCGCTGGTGGCCGGTTGCCCGCAGTTGCCGTGGCCGCCGGCACCGACCGACGGTGACCAGCAAGAAGACCCGCAAGCGGCCATCGCCGCCGTCGTCCAGATCTTTCCAACCAGCTTGCATGGCCAGCGGAACGGCAAGGCCTTCTTCTATTCGGCTAAGGACGGCTTCGGGAAGATCACCAACATACCGATCAGCGAATTGGGTTGTCAGCGCTGTCATGCCGCGACCTATGCCAACGGCGTGGCGGTAACCAGCACGACCTACAGTCCCGGGTGCCTGGACTGCCACGTGAACCCCAGCCAGCCCAAAGAACACCCGGTAACCGACGAAATCTGCCTCGGCTGTCACGGCCGTCAGGGAGCGGAGCAGCGTCTGTTCAGCGATGTTCACCGCTCGGCCGGGATGGCCTGCATGGACTGTCACACCGTGCGCGAAATGCACGGCGACGGCAAAACCTACGCGTCCTTCCTGTCGCCCGGGGCCAGCGACGTGGCCTGCGAAAACTGCCACGTTGCGGGCGGCTCGGCGAAACCGCCGGCAACCACCGGCAACGTCTATCACCTGTTGCACCTCGAGGATGTGCATTGCTCAGCCTGCCACGTCAAATCCGTGAGCACCTGTTACAACTGCCACTTCGAAACCGAGGTGGCCATCGACAAGAAACGCTTCTTCGGGCAGGCACCGCGCACCGGCTTCAAGATGCTCATGAACTATAACGGCAAGGTGCACACCGCTACGTTCCAGGCCCTCTCTTACCAGGGCAAGACCTTCGTGGCCATCGCCCCCTTCTTCGGCCACAGCATCACCAAAGAAGACATATCTTGCGGCGATTGCCACCTCTTTGGCGATACCGGCAATACCAACCTGGCCGAGTACGTAGCCACCGGCCAAATCACCGTCACGAGCTGGGACGAGACCAAGACCGGCGCCGAGCGGCTGAGAGGCCCCAGCGGTGTCATACCGGTGCCCGCTGATTGGAAGACCGCCCTGAAATTCGCCTTCCTGACGTACACCGGTTCAGCCAGCGATCCAATCAACCCGGCAGCCAATCTGCCCCTGTGGGACTATCTCAAGAGCGAGGCTGATGGTGCCCACGCTCCCATCGGATCGCCGCTCAGTAAGGAGCAGATGGCCAGGCTCGTCCAAGACTGATGCTTATCGCCGAATAACCCCCACCTTCCTGCGGCTACGTGGTATGTGCCCCCACGGGGGAATTGTCTTGTCCGGACTTTCGGCCGCCCCGCTCGCCCTTGTGCTGCGGCGCTACCCGCCGCGCTGGTGCTCAGTTAGCCTATAAGCGCCGGGCCGGCCGACCAGCACTCGGCCCATGAGCCGTCTCGGGAACGCCATGAGCAGGTGAGCGCCGCCGGCACTCGGCAACCGCAGGAGGAGGAGCTTATGCTCGTCAGCACCCATCTCGCCCGGCGCGCCGCTTGGCTGGCCTGCGTCTGCTCGGCGTTCCTTTCCCCAGCCATCTTCGGTCAGGAGCCGCGTGAACCCGGTCTGCTGCTTCGGCTGTACGACATTCAGCAGGAGGTGCATTTTCTGCCCCAGCTTGTCGAGGGCCAGATGCCCAACTTCGTCAGGATAGTGCCGACCATCGACCTGCAACGCGAACGCGGGGACTTCGGCGAGTTCAAGGAACTGTTTCTGACCGAGGTTGCCGGCTGGCTGCACATCCAGACCGCCGGCACGTACAATTTCCGCTTGCTCAGCGATGACGGCGCCCAGCTCTGGATCGACGGGCGCCTCGTCATCGATCACGACGGCATTCACGGCGCCACGCCCAAGGACGGCCGGATCGAACTCGCCGCCGGTCAGCACGATCTACGCATCTGGCACTTCCAGTGTTATGGCGGCGCGCAGCTCACGCTGCTGTGGAACCCACCAAGTCACGAAGTGACGGAGGACCGCAGGGCTGAATCCGCTTCCAAGGCATCACCCGCCGCCCAATCAGAGCCCGAAGCGCTGCGAAGTACTAAATCAGACACCCAAGCCCCAACCAGCATCCAATCAGAGCCCGAAGCGCCGTGGAGCATCAGCTCACGCACCGAACCCTCAGCCATCATCCAATCAGAGCCCGAAGCGCAAGCGAGGGACAAGCCCCCCCCTGTGGCCCGTAAAACACCGCCCAACGCGCCTGCCGTTGATTTCGAACTCCTCCCCGCCGTGGTCCTCAGCCACTCGGCGGGTGCGCCAAACGACACCGCGCCCGGCAAGAAGAAGATCATCCCGCCGCTGCGCCGTGGCCGCCCGGGCGACGGCAGTCCCCTAACTGGAACCCACCCCGGGTTCGCGACCGACGGCGGTGGGGTACACTCCGACGGGCGCTCGCGTCTGGCCGGCTGCTACATCCAAAGTGCCGGCCAGCTCGACGGCCCGGAACGTCGCTTGCTCATCTGGGTGCCGGACCGGAGCGTCCGCTCGCCCGACAGCGCCACCTTCGACCTCCCCGGAGAGCTGTTCGCCGGACAGAAACAGGTGATAACCGATATCGGCGAACTGAAACGCGTCTTCATCGACGTCACCGGACGCACCCCGCAGGGCTGCGTATTTCGATTGGCACGGACCGAAAACGCCCGTCCTCTGACTCGGCCAACCGACGACGTGGTCTTCGAGATGCGCTGCCTGCGCGCGCTCGCCAACGGCCTGGAAATCGAATTCACGCGGCCGCTGGATCCACGTGTCGGCTGGGACCCGCAGTGCTATTACATCGAGCAGTGGCCGTTCGATATGGCCAATGGCCGACAGCCGCAGCGCGACGGCCGCGTCTACCCGGTGAAATCGGCGAGCGTCTCGCCTGATCGCCGCAAGGTCTTCCTGGAAATCGACAACTTGAAAGCGTCGCACGTCATCTACATCCGCCTGCTGCCGCCCTGTTTATCAGAAGACGGCGAATTGCCGTGGAGCACCGAAGCCTGGTACACGTTGAACGCGCTTCCGACCGACCGTCTTGGCGCGGTGCTGGCACCGCCGCCCCAGCCGCCCCAGAACGTCCTGACCGACGAGCAGAAAGCGGCCGGCTGGCGCTTGCTCTTCGATGGCCAGACCACCAACGGGTGGCACGGTTACGGCAAGGACCACTTCCCTGCGGGCTGGGTGGTACAGAACGGCTGCCTAGTCCGCGTCGGTCCCGGTGGCGACATCGTGACCGACGAAGAGTTCGACAACTTCGAGCTTGAGCTGGAATGGCGCATCAGCGCCGGCGGCAACAGCGGTATCTTCTTCCGCGTCGGCGAGGGACCGCCGTACCGCTGGGTCTGGGAAACCGGCCCGGAGATGCAGGTGCTGGACAACGCCGAACATCCGGACGGCCAGAATCCACTCACGTCCGCCGGCTCGAACTACGCTCTGCACGCGCCGCTGCGCGACGTGACGCAGCCGCTCGGCTTCTTCAACCAAGTCCGCATAGTGGCGGATGGGCCGCACATCGAGCACTGGCTCAATGGCGTAAAGATCGTCGAGTACGAGATCGGCAGCCCGCGCTGGGAGCGGCTGGTCGCCGACAGCAAGTTCGCCAAGATGCCGCACTACGGACGCCTGACCAAGGGCCGCATCGCGCTGCAAGACCACGGCGACCAGGTGTGGTATCGCAACATCAAGGTGCGCCGATTGCCCCCACGCCCACCATCGTGAAGCGCAGGAGCACGGCAGCCAAGACGTCAGATGGCTTCGTCGATTTCCGCGCGACGGGTGATGCGCAAGACGCGCCGCCCCCGCAACTGTCCAGGCGTCCCGGCGTACTTGTTGCGCCCCTCGATTTGCAGGATCAAATCCTGATTGACGTGCTTCTCGAGCTGGATGATGTCGCCGGGGCGCAGCGCACGCAGCTCCGTCAGCTTGATCTGGGCCCGCCCCAGGAAGGCTGTGAGACGCACCTTCGACTTGGTCAGGTTGCGTACGATGCGCCGACGCACGTTCTCTGTGGCCCCCTTGGGACGATACCCGAACCAGGATTGGGTGGTCAGCTTGCTCAGCACCGACTCGATAGTGTTGAAGGGGATGCAGATGCTCATCGTGCCGGCACACTGCCCCATCTTGATCTCGAAGGTGATATAGACCACGACCTCGGTGGGAGCCACGATGTGCACAAGCTGCGGGTTGCTCTCGGTCTCGACGATATCGAACTTGGCATCAACCAGGTTCCGCCACACCTCCGACAGGTGCTCCAGCGCCTTGTTGATCAGCCGCCGCATTAGCCGCCACTCGATGGCCGTCAGCGGGCGCTGTGGAATAAACATGTCCGTGCTACTGCCACCCAGCAGCCGGTCGATGATCGGATAGACGATCAGCGGGCTGATTTCCAGGCACATTTGACCTTCCAGCGGCGGGGCCTGGACGATCACGAAACAGGTCGGGTTGGGCAACGAGTGGATGAACTCGCTGTAGGTCAACTGCTCGACACCGACGACGCGCACGTCGATAATCGTCCGTAGAAATCCCGACAGCGTGGCACCAAAGTTGCGGGCAAACCCGTCATGGATCGACCCCAGTGCCCGGATATGGTCTTTGCTGACGCGCTCGGGGCGTTTGAAATCGTAAGTGCTTACGTCGGTGCGAGTTGTACCACCGCTCGCCACCGGCGCCGTCGTCACCGGCAACGCTATGCCGCCGCCGTCTGCCTGATCGCTTTCCCCCTCTTCCGCAACCGAAGCGAGCAGGGCGTCTATTTCAGCTTGATCAAGGACGTCGCCCATAGGGTCTCTGCGAGCGCTGACACGTCGGCAGCGCAAAGCCAGGCCTCAGCGCTGCGTATCGGAACAGCAACGGCGCGTGATTGAGCAAGCACGTTCCCCCGATCCAGACCTGCGCATGTCCGGGCAACAACGACAGGCCCGCTCCGAAACCGCTCCCAGACGCACGATTTGGACTCTTGCCTGGGCCGGCTACCAAGACCGCACGCCGGCACTGCGTCGCCCGAACCACCGCCACCCCCGGGGTGCTCGCTAGAACAGCCGGCCCGAATCCAACAAGATGCAAATCGGCCCGTCGTTGACAGATTCGACCTGCATATAAGCGGCGAACCGCCCCGTCTCGACCTTCACTCCGTAGCCGCGCACGGCTGCCACCAGTTTCTCGATCAGCGGCTCCGCAAGCTCGCCCGATGCGGACGAATCGAGTGACGGCCGCCGCCCTTTGCGTGCGTCAGCCTGCACCGTAAAGGCGCTCACAAGCAACACGGCGCCCCCAACATCCAGCACGGAGCGGTTCAGCTTGCCCTCGCCGTCCGGGAAGATGCGCAGGTGCGCGACCTTGTCAGCTATATACGCGACGTCGGCGTCGGCATCACGCGCTGCGGCGGCGGCATACACGAGCAGGCCAAGACCGATCTCGCCGACAACTTGTTCAGCCACCGTCACCCTGGCGTGCTTCACGCGTTGTACTACGGCTCTCACACAGCTCCCTCCAGCCCACGCCGTAAACGGCCTCCATCAGCACACCTGTCACGCCAGCGTAGCGCCCATGGAAGCGTAGCCAGTCAGCCAGCACCGCCAGTCCGCTGGCATCGCCGCTGACCGCGAGTATGCGGGCGGCCGCCCAACGAACTTCGACCACCGGATCATGCAGGGCACCACGCAATTCGCTAAATGACCACGCTAAGTGGTCTCGCTCGGGATCCCAATTCCACAGCGGCGGTCGGCCATCAGCTATCGACGGCAAGCGAGACTCCAAGCCATCCAGAAATCGCACTGCCGTCGCCAACTCCCGCGCCGTCGGCCCCTGAAAAGCCAGCTCGTCGATCAAACTGCGTGGTGGATCACTGCGCTGAAGCGTCGCAGCCAGCAGCCAGCGGCGCTCCGCTTCCGTGAGTCTGCCCGCGCGCGTCGCTTCCATTACAGCAGCCCAGCGCAGCTCCGGATCAGCGACTTCAGACGACCGACTGAACACCCAGGCCGTGAAACTGTGCGGCAGCCCAGCGCTACGCTCCTGCCAGTCGGCCTGGTGCCACCAGTCCCGTAAGGCGACTTCCAGCCCGTCTTCTCCGACGAAGGTCCGTCCGGCGACGGTCTCCATTGCACGCACGGCATCGACGGCGGCGGCCAATGCGCCATGTCGCACGCGCCGGTCAGGGTCGTGAAGCAAGTTGCGCAGCAACGCCGCGCGCCCCCCGGGTGTGCGCATTTCGGCCTCTTGCAACAGCAAGAACGCCCGGTTGCGGCTCTGGGAGGTCGGCGCCCGGGTGAGCAGCCATCGCAATTCTCCCTCCACACCGCCAGCCCCCGGCAGCCGGCTCAGCAAGTGCGCGCAGGCCAGGGCCACGACCGTAAAGCCGAACCAAGACAAGCATCGACGAAGCCGGAGCGTGACCACGTGTCTGCCGCTCGACCGTCACCAGATGTAAACAGCGGCCCTAATCCTCGGCCAGCGGATCGTACCCGACGATCTGATAGGCTGAAAAACGCCAGGTGTTGCGCTGGGCGTCGAACAGTGGCTCGGTGATCGCGCGTTTGATGGCCGCTTCGCTGGTCGCCTGCGAATCGTAGGTCAGACGTACTCGGCCCGCCCGCGGGTCAGGCCACGCCTCCACCCGCAGATAACCGTTGACTCGATACTCATCTTCCCGGTCAAACTGGTCAGCGAACAGCTCGGTGCTGTGCCGGCAACGCACCCCGACGACCTCCAGCCACAAAGTGGCCGTACGGGCCGGCGGCGTGCCGCGCGTCCAGACGAATGACGGCAGCGGAAAGGCATACGTGGCCGCCACTGCCCCACCGATGCACCCCAACAACGCGACCACTGCGACAACCGGGGACCACCCCCGTCCCAACCAGCGCGGCGGCCCCCAGGTCAGCGCGCCAGCGGCCCGCTGTGGACAGGCCTGCACACAATCCAGGCACGACGTGCAGCGCGCCGCCGTCACTTCAGTCAGCCGATCCACAGGAATGGCCATCGGGCACACGCGACCGCACACGCCGCAGTCGACGCACGCCGGACCGTGCCGCCGCACACGCGCCAACCCGAAACGCGAGAACGGGGTGAAGACGGCCGCCAGCGGGCACAGCCAACGGCAGAACGGGAGCATCAGCACCAAAGATGCCAGCACGATCGCTCCGGAGATGACATAGGCCCAGCCGGTAATGTCCTCCCCGTGGCGACTTATCAGCGCGTAGCAGGGGTCGTATCCGCGGAAGACCAGTTCGCCCACGCGCCACGTGAAGTACAGGATCAACCCCAAGACGACGTATTTCAGCAATGCCAAGGTCCGCTCCAGCGGATACGGCACGCGCACCGCGCGCAGTCCGAGCCGGCGCGCCGCCAAATGTAGCCATTCGGATATCGTCCCGATGGGGCACGCATAGCCGCAGAACGCGCGCCGCGCGAGCAAGGCCAGCAACAGCACGCCGCCGAGAATGTAGAAGTTCGACACTCCCAGCGAACAGGCCATCGATCCGACCGTCAGGTAGCCGTACAACGCTTCGACGCCGCCCAACGGGCACCAACGTTCGGCGTGCCCCTTTACGACAAAGACGCCCACGACGGTGAGGATGAGGAATCCGGCCTGAGCAACTCGCCGCGTACTCTTCATGTCAGCTCGCTTGAGGCGCAACACCTATGTCGTCGGCTCGCTATCGCTCACGAGACGATCGCCGCAGCTCCCCGGAGCGCCGGCGTTCGTTGACTCAATGATGACCTGCACCACCCGGAAATTCCACTGGCCACACCCGCCAGCCGACGGTTATCGGGCCGAAGTTGACACGTCGCCGGTGCAACCGCTACACCTTCGGCGTCGTTCCGAAGTTGAGACGCCGTGACCGACCCGCCATGCGGAGGTGCTGACCGATGTTGTGCCGCTACGTAATGAGCATACTGTTTGCCGTTTTTTCTGCGGTGTGCACGTCGGCGCAATCTTCCCCAGACGCGCTGGACGAAACGCTGGCCCTGGTCGGCTTGCGACGTGCCGATCTAGGCTGGACACCCAAACTCTGGTGGCCGCGCTGGCCGGATGTACCCTACAAGCTGCGGGCCTTCGACGCTCTTTTCGCCGAGCCATTGGACAGCGTGACCTACGCGCGCTCCCTGGCTCAGGCCGCCGCGGACAAGTTGGATCCGGCCGAGCTGCACCGCGGCGTCAGCGACCTCGGCAATCGCGCCGTGGGCGGAGCTTTGTTCCAGGCCGTGCAGCGCCTGGGGATCGATCCGCGTTTCGGTGGCTTCCGCGGGTACACTGCCAACATAACCGCTCCGGAGGTCCCGCTGGAAGAGGCCATCTTACGCATCTACGAGTTGGCCGCTCGGGACACGCGCGGCTACACGTTCGGCATGGAGCTGCCGTACCCGCGCGTCGCCGATCGCCTGCGCCAGGCGGCGACCGTTGTGCCGCCCGAAATCAGTCCCCTCCTGGGGCAGTTGCTGCTGAACGTGATCGACGCCCACCGCTGGGCAGAGCTGGCCTTCCGCAAGGTGGATGCGCGCGACCGGCAGATCGTCGCGACGCGCTTCAACATCGGCGAGGAGATGGTAGACGCCGTCGATTACTGCCCACAGTTCGACGACCTGGCGCGCACCTGGGACGAAGCCAGTCTCTGGTACGCCGCCCAGAAGTGCGTCGAAGCCCTCGACTCGGCCCGCATCCAATTGCAGAGCTGGCACGCCGCCAACCCGCAGGGCGCCGGGGAGTTCGCTTTCGACTGGGAGACACCCTGGGGCTGGGTCCGTCTCCGCGGCGAAGGCGCCGACCACGTTTCGGGCGCTGACACCCTGCTAATCGTCGACCTCGGCGGCGACGACGAGTATGCCGGACCAGTGGCCGCCTCCAACGCCGACCACCCCGTCAGCCTGCTACTGGACTTGTTCGGCAACGACCACTATCAGTCCGACCAGCCGGCCCAGGGTGCCGGACTCTGCGGCGTCGGCATCTTGCTCGACGCGGCCGGCCACGACTCCTATTTCGCCGAGCGCTACGCCCAGGGAGTCGGTCAATTCGGACTGGGACTCTGCGCTGATCTGGACGGCGATGATACCTACGAGCTGAAGTTTTCCGGCCAGGGTTGCGGCTATTTCGGTATCGGACTGCTGCTCGACGCCGCCGGTAATGACGTCCGGCGCATCTACGCCGACGGACAAGGCTTGGGCGGCGTAGCGGGCGTAGGGGTGCTGGCTGATCGCAGCGGAAACGATCGCTACGTCGCCGAGCGCAAGCACTCGGTGACCGGGCGCCCCTCCTACCATTCCCCGGGAATCGACGTGGGCGTCTCTAATGTGCAGGGTTGCGGCATCGGGCGGCGCGGCGACGGCAGCGACGGCCACTCCTGGGCCGGCGGGCTGGGAGCTCTGCTGGATGCCACCGGCGACGATTATTACTCTGCCGGCAATTGGTCGATGGGCACCGGCTACTGGTTCGGCATCGGCATCCTGCACGACGGCGCCGGCAACGACGAGTACCACGGCGTCGTGTACTCGCAGGGCTGCGGCGCCCACTTCGCCATCGGCGTGCACGTGGACGAGGCCGGTGACGACCAGCACCTGGCCGAGGAGAACTCGCACAGTTCGCTGGCCTGGGCCCACGATTTCACGATCGGCATACTGCTGGACAGCCGCGGCAACGATTGCTACCGCGTGGACGGCGCCGGGCTTTCCTATTCCATCAACCGCAGCGTATCGTTGCTACTAGACTTGGCGGGAAATGACACCTATCAAATCGACTCGGCGCGCCGCCAGCGCGAAAAAGCAGGCTTGCACCCCGGCTACGCTATGAATAGCGAAGGCTTCCGGGCACGCGACGGCGTCTCCACCTATTTCGCCGACACCACCTCGCTGGGCCTCTTTCTCGATATCGGCGGACAGGACACCTACTGGGACCAACTGACCGATGGCGGGGTGTGGCTGGACGCGCCCGAGTCCCCCAACTGGGCCGATCGCAATTTCAGTGTCGGCGTGGACCGCGCTGACGGCCATGTCGACTTCACACCACGCCCGGTGCGCCCACCCTCCGGTCGCAAGTCGCCATGACTCAGCCTCCGTGCTCAAAGACCGCAGCTCGATCCGCTACCGACGGGCCGCGCGCAACAAACAAGCCCCCGCCGCTACCGCGCGGAGGCTTGCTGGGCGTTCGGCGACTGGCGGAAGACGCCTCTTTATCAGCGACTCGCCGTCACCTTCGTGGTGCGACCCTGATCGCCGGCCACCTCCTCCAAAACCTTATACGCCGCCACGATCTGGGCCTTGGTCAGCTCGACTGCTGCTGTCTGCCGACAATTCGTCTCCTTGCCGGCCACGCGGTAGGTGCATGCCTTCTTGGCCGCCCCGCCCGCTTCGCACTGCGCCAGCTTCTCAGCGGAGTGGGCGCACGCGTACTCCTTGCCATCAACTACGTAAGTCATCGAGACTTTCTCGGCCGCAGCTCGGGCGGCCGCCGCCGCCTTCTCGGCCTGCTCTCTATCAGCGAACGTGAAGGACGCTACGCGGAACCTGACGTCTTGCCCACACTCCTTGGCCAGCGCCTGGGCCTCCTCCGGGCATGCCACGCACTTGTCGCCCACCTGATACCGGACCGTAGTCATCTGGTTGAGGTACTCGCTCAACGACTTCTCGTAGGCTGCTAGGGCCTCGTTCCGATCGGAGTACTCCCGGTCGCCCACGACAAAGCGTACTTGCACATCTTTGTTCGCGGCGGCCAGCTTCTCGACCTGCTGCGAGCAGCAAGCCTCTTGATCACCATACTTGTACTTCATCAGTGGCATGCCGGTAACCAGAGCAACCTGACCAGGACAGGCCCCCTCACAGCACTTCTGTTCGCCGGATTTACAGTTGTCCGCCGGCGTGCCGGACATCTTCTGCACCGTCTGCCCAGCGTCCGCCTTACCCCCCTTGCAGCACTGCGCCGCCGCGCTCAGCGCGAAGACCAAGACAAACGCTGGTACCAAAGCGATCATCAAGCCGGGCTTTCTCATTTGCGATTCTCCACGTGTTCAGGCTCGTTCCTTCCTAAAGTGACGGTAAGCGGCTCCGCGTTGGCCTAAACTGGCAACTTACGCCTAGCCGACATCGTCCATATCGTACTGATTTGCTACGATTTGTCAACGCGAGTTCTGATCCAACTGGTTTTTCGACTTTTCGAATGACGTTCCGGTGGCCCACCCTCTACGATTGGCAAACCACCGTCGGCTTTGGCCCCCTGTCGCCGTGGGCTGGCGGTGCCAGCGGATGCCGGCTATTGGCCCGTCGACACATCAGCACGCCAACTGCATTTGAACGTCTAGGCGCCTCATTCTAAATGACTTGCGTGCCTGCACACCTCCGAGTGAACGGCCGTCAGCCTCTGAGCAACAGCCGCGCCAGCCGGTCGCGAGTGCTGGTCAGTCGCCATACGTTGCGTCGAATGAATGCCGACCGTCCTAAGTGCGGACGGGTATCGTCGGCGACTGCCTGCAAATCAAGCTCCTCGCAGCGTCGGCGGATCTCCGCCACCAGCTCCGGCGGCCAAGTGTCGGTATCGCGCACGGCGGCAGCCAGCGGCCACCGTCCAGCAGCTTCCAACAACGGTGCCACCAAACGATACAGTGCGTGAGAGGCGACACGCCGGTGCTCAGCATCAGGCCCAGCGGCAAAGTCCAGCAACGTAGTTACACCCCGCATATCGCCGATTTCCAGATAGGCGCATGCCCGCCCCAAACGATCCCAACCGGCGTCTGACTCGGGTACTTCGTCGGCCAATCGCCGAAAACCTGCCGGGTTGGTCCGCGCCGCCGCCACCCACGCCGCCTGACGCACGTATGGCGCCCGCTCCTGACGGATAACAGCCGCGATGATCTCGAAGAATTCCGGCTGCGCGGCGCGCCCCAGGGCGTACACATAACTCTCGCGTACGCTGGCGTCATTTTCGACGCCCGAGCGGAGACGCTCAGCGATCATGGACCGGGCACGCGGGGCCGCATGGCTGGCCGTCAGCCAAGCGCCCAACTTGCGGTACTCGGGCTCGGGCGACTCCAGCAGGGCTACGGCTTCGCGGTCGAAGCGGTTGCACCACCACCACCCGCCCAGTGCCGTAGCCAGCAGCACGATCACAATCGCGGCCAGTGCCAGCCCGACCAGCTTGTGCGCATTGCGATGCAACAACTCCGACCACCGCGGATCGCGCCAGGGCCGGTCGGCATGTCCTGAGTCGCTCATGGTCATCGAGGAGGCATGATACGGCCACCTTCTACGGGCTGCGAGGGCGGGTGCGTCGGTCGCGTGTCCCCGTCGGGTTTTGGGCATTTGCTGGCATCACATCCCGTCGATAGACTACTACCCTGTGCAGGTATACGGACGTTGTCGATGAGCGTCGTCATTTCCGCCAAACTGGATGCCGCCCCGCACCGCTTCGCCCTCGTAGTGGCCCGGTTCAACGAATTCATTACTTCACGATTGGTCAGCGGGGCGATCGACGAGCTGACCCGTCACGGTGCCGATCCGCAGAGCATCACCCAGGTATGGGTGCCCGGATCATGGGAGATACCGCTGGCAGCGCACAAGCTGGCGGCCAGCGGACGCTTCGCCGCCATTGTTTGCCTGGGTTGTGTGGTCCGGGGCCAGACACCCCACTTTGACTACGTGGCTGCCGAGGTCGCCAAAGGCATCGCCCAAGTATCGCTAGCCACGGGGGTTCCGGTAACCTTCGGCGTGATCACCGCCGACTCGTTGGAACAGGCCATCGACAGGGCCGGGGCCAAGAGCGGCAACAAAGGCGCGGACGCTGCGCGAGCAGCCATCGAGATGGCCAACCTGCTCCCGGCCATTGCGGAAAAACAGTGAGCCGGCCGGCCAGGCGGTGACAGCCATGGGCACGCGCAAGCGCTCACAGGCACGCATGTTGGCCGTTCAGGCATTGTGCCTGTTCGATGCCGCCGGAGAGGCGTTTCGCCAGGAGTTGGATGACTTCCTCGCCGATACGACCAACCATGCCGATCTTGGTTGGCATCGGCCCCCAGACCCGGCCGTACTCAACTTCGCCCGGCAACTGGCGCTAGGCGCCTGGGAACACCGCCGCGCTGCCGACGAGCTCTTGCAGATGCACGTGCCGGATTGGTCGATCGAGCGCATGCAGCCGGCTGACCGCAACATCCTGCGCTTGGGGGTGTATGAACTGCGCGAACAGCCGCAGACTCCACCCGCCGTCGTATTGAACGAAGCAGTCGAGTTAGCGCGACAATTCGGCGGGAACGAATCGGCAGCTTTCGTCAACGGCGTTCTCGACGCGTTGCGACGCGCATTACATGACCAAGGTCAGCCGGACCGGACCAGTCGGACAACCGGCGGCGGTCAGGAGGTGGTATAGCAGGATGGGTCTTCTGGATGCATTGCGTCGGGGGCTGAAAAAAACGCACGACAAGATCGTCTCCGGGTTGCGCACACTGTTGCCGATCGGACGTCCGATCGACGACGCGCTGCTCGATCAGTTGGCCGATGCCATGTTGGCCGGGGACATGGGCCCGGCCGCTGTGACGACGCTGGTCGAGGAGGTCCGCAAAGCCTGGAAGGCCGGCCTGGTGCGCGAGGCACAAGAGATCCTGCCTTTCCTCAAGAAACGCATCATCGAAACTTGGAGCGACGCCGATCGGGCCTTGCACTTCGCCGAGCGGCCGCCGACGGTCATATTCGTCGTCGGCATCAACGGGTCGGGCAAGACCACCAGCGTCGCCAAACTCGCCTGGTACCTGCGTCAGCAGGGCAAGTCGGTCTTGCTGGGGGCCTGCGATACCTTCCGCGCCGCCGCCATCGAGCAGCTCGTTATTTGGGCCAAGCGGGCCGGCGTGGACATCGTCAAGCACCAGCCCAACAGCGACCCGGCGGCCGTCGCCTTCGACGCCTGCGAGGCCGCCGTCGCCCGCAAAGTGGACGTGCTGGTGGTGGACACGGCGGGGCGGCTGCACACGCAGGAACACCTGATGCGGGAGCTGAGCAAGATCCAGCGCGTGGTGCAGAAGCGCATCCCCGAGGCGCCGCACGAAGTGCTGCTCGTGCTGGACGCGACGATCGGCCAGAACGCGATCAACCAGGCGAAGATCTTCTCGCAGGCGGTGAATGTGACCGGGCTCTTCCTGGCGAAGCTGGACGGCTCGGCCAAGGGCGGGATCGTCGTCGGTATCCGCGACCAGCTCGACATCCCCGTCAAGTTCGTCGGCCTGGGCGAGACCATCGAGGCCATCGCCCCGTTCGACCCGCAGTCGTTCGTGGACGCGATGTTCGAGGGGCTGTAGGGCGGCTGTATACCGTTGACCATAACGAAAGCCGACTCGAGAACGCCGGAAGAGCGCACGGATATCGAGCGTTGGATCAACTCTTGACTTTTTATCGAGATCGGTTACTTTATTTTCTAGTAGGGTGGTTCGCCCGTCTAAGGGGGGGCGCATTGCCCCCTAGCGCGGACTTCTTTTGCGAAAAGCGATCCCCAATCACATGGCGTAACAGTGTGGTTGCATGGGTGGCAGTGTTGTCGATCGCCGGCGCGTCGCGATCTTCTGCCGATGACTTGCAGGCGTACCAAGGCGAGGGCGGGGTGTGGGTACTCAAAGATGGACGCGTGGTCATCGACTACGTATCTCCGTCGAAAGACTCGCACGGACTGACAATTGACGATGCGTCGGCGCATGCCCTCATCAGCAACGGAACAACATGGACGTTGTTGGCTCCGGGCACTGACCCACCGGGCGACACAGCCATTCGGATTGACCTCGACGGGACTGGCTGCGGCGCCGTCGGCCACTTCGCCGGAGAGCTTGTTGTTTCACCAATCCTCGGAGTGACTGGCGGCTGGAGCATCTCCGTTCTGAACGATGCGGAGACGGTCGTCTTCCATTACGCGTTCCAGCAAACCGGTACCGATGGAAACAGCATGGGGTGCCAAGCCCAGTGTCCCCGCGGAAACTGTTCTTGCAGCGGCCCGGGCATATGCTGGTGCTTTTGCGGTCTCTTGGGCGAACCGCACTGCATCCATATCAAGATCGTTATTGGGAAAACGCACGCGTTGCTATGATGCGATAACGCAGTGAGTCTACAGGACGACGTGGGCGGTCGCGCGCCGGCCGCCCACGCGCCAACAAGTCGAAGGAGCTTGCATGAGCGTTCGGTGTATTGGCGGCCTCCCGCTTCTTGTGCTGTCCTTTGTCGTGGCCAACGTCGGTGCGCACCCCACGACGCAACCACCGACCGGCGCCGAGGAGGCCGCGCGCCGGACTGTGGATGTCCTTCAATCACTGAAATCCCTTCGCTTTGAAGTGGCTTACTTCCCCCCCACCGACGGGGCCGAGGAGGTCGCGCCGGCGAAGTGCCGGGTCGTCATGGCGACGGGCGATCGCGTTCGGATCGAGATCGCCACCAGCGAGAAACCGATTGGCGTCTTCGTCTGCGACGGGAAGAACGTCGTCGAATATGACGAGCGCCAGCAAACATGGACAAGGTACCGCAAGTCGCGTGATGGAGGGACTCCGCGGCTGCTGAGTACATCCGTTCCACAGTTCCAGTTCCTCCTGGGAAGATACGCGGACTCCTGGCTCGCTGAGGCCACGCCTTACTACCAGCAATTCCTCCAGAGGCTCTGGCTGGCTGACCGCGTTGCGGTGGACGCCGCCGACGTGGAGGGAGCGCGCTGCCGGGTCTTGCGGGCGGAACTCCGGCGCGCGGAAGGCCCCCTTTCGCTGGCCTATGTCGTGGAAGTGGCTCTGGACAAGGAAACGAGTCTGCCGGTCCGCGAGACCATCACGGCGCAGCTCGTTGGTGCTGGTGTATCGTCGGAGCTCAGTCGGCACCTGTTTCAATACGGTGGCGTTGCGATTGACCCCAAGCTGGCGGGAGACGAGTTTACATTCAAGTTGCCCGAGGGGGCCCGCTTTGTCCCCGCGGAGACGTTGACCGCGCCCCCATCGCCCTGGGTGGGACAGGACCTCTCCACTTGGAACGAACTCCAAGGCGTGGACGGCAGGTCGATTCCCCTCGTCGCCGACTCCACGGATAGTCCAACGATTATCGTACTGTGGGCGACATGGTGTGTGCCGTGCAAAATGGAGCTGACCGCGCTGCGCGCGCTACGGGATGATCCCCGGATCGCGAAGGCGCGAATCGTTGCGGTCAGCGTCGATCGCGACGCCACCCGGCTGGACCGCTTTCTGGCCGACTCGCCCGTGCCGTTCATTGTTGCCCGCGACCTGGACTTCGCGGCCCGCCTGGGATGGCCGGGTGTGCCAACCACGCTGGTGCTGGACCGGAAAGGCGTGGTCGTGTATGCACGCACGGGGTGGAGCGGCGACGCGGATTTGGATGCGTTGCGCAGGGCCTTGCGTGAAGGGGGCGGGACCGTCGGTGGAGCGCCATGATCGGGGGCCGGCGATCGAAGACTGACGCCCACGCGTGCAAGTCCCGGCCGGCCATTCGCGTCCATGGTTTGTCGAGTGGCGCCTTCGTGGACCGCGAGTGCGGCCTTCAACATCTTCTCGGCCGCTTGCTATGCGTGGACCCCAGCTGCTTCCGGGGGCGCGGCCGGATCATCCAACATGCGGTCCAGCAGGTATTCATCCTGCGCCGCCTTGCGCAGCAGCAGCTCGGCATGTTCACGCCCCTTCACCGAACACCCGTCCTTCCCGGGCCGCCTCGTAGACGATCGTGCCCGGCGTGCTCTTCCATTCGGAAAAGGTCTTGCGGCTCACGACCACCACGTCCGCCGAAATGCCCAGGCCCCGCAGAACGTCGGCCGGCCGCACCATCTCCTGCCGGCGGGCTTTCACCTCCGGCTCGATGACCAGCAAGTCCAGGTCGCTGCCAGGTCGGGCGTGGCCGCGCGCATACGAGCCGAAGACAATGACAGCCGACCCCGCTGGTGCCGCAGCCAGCACCGCGTCAACCGCGTTTCGGATGTCCGCGTCATCCAACATGATCGAACCCCAGCCACAGAGCTCACGGTCCCGCGGCCGACAGTTTCGTCATCTACTGTGCACCACTGGCGCGCTAGTATACCATTCCGATCGCTCGCGCGCCGAATGCCCCACGCGAGCCGGGCCGCGGCGTGGAAGGGTCGATCATGCCAACACTCCTTGATACATTTGAATCCACGTGTAACGAGCGACAGAATCACCCGGCCGCCTGCGACCAGAGTCTGTCGCTGAGCTACGCGGCCCTGCGGGCCGTCGCCTGCGGGCTGGCGGAAAAGATCGCCGCGCACACGGACCGGCCGCGCGTCGGGATTGTCGCCCCGAGTTCGACCGCCTGCGCCGCCGCGGCCTTTGCCTGCTGGTATGCCGACAAGGTGCCCGTCCCGCTTAACTTCCTGCTGACCCCGCCCGAGCTGGCCCACATCATCCACGACGCCGAATTGGATCTCGTGCTCGCTGCCGGCAATTTCGCTCCCGTAGCCGAAGCGGCGGGCCTGCGCGTGCTCCCATTGAATGCCGATACGCTAGTGCCCGGCGACCGCGCGGCCCCGTCCGCGTTGCCGCAGGACACCGGCGTCGTCATCTATACCTCCGGCACGACCGGCGAACCGAAGGGGGCGTGCCTGAGCTTCGACAATCTGGCCCAGAACGTGTCAGCCTGCATCGCTGCCGCCGAACTGTCGCCGGACCAGGTCTTCCTCAGCCTGCTGCCGCAGTTCCACGCCTTCGGCTTCACGACGAACACGCTGGTCCCGCTGCTGATGGGGGCGACGGTCCACTATCTGCCGCGGTTCAGCCCCGCGACAGTCGTCAACCTGATCGCTGAAAAGCGTGTGTCCGTGTTCATCACCATCGCCAGCATGTTCGGTGCGCTGGCCGCGATGAAAAACGCCACCCGCGAACACTTCTCTTCGCTGACGCACCCCGTCAGCGGCGGGGAGCCGTTGCCGCCCAAGGTCGCCGCGATCTTCGAGCAGCGCTTCGGTAAGACGATCTACGAGGGCTACGGTCTAACCGAAGCGTCGCCGGTGGTGACGCTGAACACGCCGCAGGCGCATCGCGCCGGCACGGTCGGCCGACCACTCCCGGGCATTACGGTGACGCCCGCGGACGCCGACGGTCGGCCGCTGCCGCCGGGACAGGATGGCGAGCTGGTCGTCCGCGGCCACTGCGTCATGCAGGGCTACTTGAACAAGCCGGAAGCGACCGCCGGCGTCATCCGCGCCGGCGCCCTGCACACCGGCGACATCGGCCGGCTCGACGCCGACGGCTTCGTCACCATCACCGGCCGCGCCAAGGACATGATGATCGTCGGCGGCGAGAACGTCTTTCCGTTCGAGATCGAGACCGCCCTGTTGGAGCACCCAGCCGTCGCCGAGGCGGCAGTCATCGGAATCCACGACGAAGTGCGCGGCGAGGTGCCCGTCGCTTTCATCATCCCGGCTCCGGGCGCGACCCCGCCCAGCGAAGCCGAGCTGCGCGCGTTCTGTCGCCAACGCCTGGCGCCGTACAAGGTGCCCCGGCGGATCATCAGCGCCGCGGAACTTCCACGCGGACCAACCGGCAAGATCCTCAAACGGGCTCTCCGTCTCCCCGAGTAATATCCCGACCGCCGGACACGCCGAACAGAAAAGCGCCAACCAGCCATCTGGGAGACCCCCTCCTACCCGCGCACCCCCGCCGAAAAGCCTACCCGCGGTGCCAGCTCGCGCTTGCCGCGCGTGCCGCCCGCGTGGGGCGTCAACCCAGCCGCTCGCGCAGCCAGGAGATGACAGCGTCCTTGCTAACACGCACTTGTGCCAGACTGTCGCGGTCGCGGATCGTGACCGTACCATCTTGGAGCGTCTGCCCGTCCACCGTGACGCAATAGGGAGTACCGATCTCGTCCTGGCGTCGGTACCGCCGTCCGATCGCCCCCTTGTCGTCGTAGAACGCCGTCATGTACCGCTTGGCATCCTTGTAGATTGCAAAGGCCATGTCGGGCATGGCCTCGCGGTTGACCAGCGGGAACACCGCCACTTTTACCGGCGCCAGTTTGGGGTTGAACTTCATGACGACGCGCGTTTGCAGCACACCCTTTTCGTCGGGCGCCTGATCTTCGCAATAAGCCTCGCACAGGAACGCCAGCGCGGCCCGGTCGGCGCCGGCTGACGGCTCGATGACCGTGGGCAGGAAGCGGTAGGGCGGTCGATTCTTGATGTCCTTGTGCTGTTCGGGGGGGTATTGCTGCTTGTCGCGCTCCCAGGCCTCGTCGTCGAAGTAGGTCAGGTCCTTGCCGCTGAACTGGGCATGCTGCGTCAAGTCGAAATTGCCGCGATGGGCCACTCCTTCCAGTTCCTGAAACTCCTCCGAGAACGGGAATAAGTACTCGATATCGGCGCAGGCCTTGGAATAATGCGCCAGCTCCTCCGGCCCCTGGTCGCGCAGCCGCAGTTTAGCGCTCTTCAGTCCCAGATTGACGTACCAGTCGTAGCGTACCTGGCGCCAGAACTCGTACCACATCATCGCGTCCCGCTCGTGACAGAAGAACTCGATCTCCATCTGCTCGAACTCGCGCGAGCGGAAGGTATAGAAGCGCGGGTTGATCTCGTTGCGGAAGGATTTGCCGATCTGGGCGATGCCAAAGGGCACCTTCACCCGTGTCGTATCCAGCACGTTCTTGAAATTCACGAAAATGCCCTGGGCCGTCTCGGGGCGCAGATACGCCTTGCTGGAGGCATCCTGTAACGCCCCCACATACGTCTCGAACATCAAATTGAACATGCGCGGCTCCGTCAGCTCGCACTTATCGTGCTGGCCGACCATGCGGCTGGGCTTCAGCGGACAGGGCGTCGTGCCAATCTGGTCGGCCCGGAAACGGCCGTGACACTGCTTGCATTCGACCAGCGGATCCTTGAACCCCGTCGCGTGTCCGCTCGCCTCCCACACCTTCGGATTCATGATGATCGAGCAATCGACCCCGACCATTTCGACCTCCCGGCCGTCGGGGCCGTCGGGCGGGTTGGTGACCATGTCGTGCCACCACACGTCCTTGATGTTGCGCTTCAGCTCCACCCCCATCGGCCCGTAGTCCCAGAACCCGCCGATCCCACCATAAATCTCGCTGGACTGATAGATGAATCCCCGCCGTTTGCACAAGGCGGTGAGCTTCTCCATAAACGCGGTGTCGGCAGGCATAGCGACCTCTCGAACTCAAACAGACTCTTTCAACGTGCCCGACCTGCTGCGACCGGCCATTAACGGCCAGCCGCGGTTGTCGGCAGATCGGCAGCGCATGATAGAAGCCGTCGGCCCAGCAGGCAAAACCCGACACCGCTGACGGCTCCCCGATCCGCGCTTTGCTCCGCATCACTGCCGATTGTCCGCGGGGCTGACTGCTCCGCCGGTCCGCTGACTGCGCCCGGCCCGCCAGGCGATCAGCACCAGCATGATGGTCGTCAACGCATACCCGACGGCGATCGGAAAAGCGCGGTACACGAAGGTCGGCGTCGCGACGGGCGCGCTGTCGGCAGCGCTGCTGGCGGGCGCCCCGCTTAGTGGCAGCGACTGCCATACGAAGAACTCCCGCACCACGTTGCCCTCGATCTTGTACGAATGCAACAAGCCGATGGCGGTCAGTACCGTCGCCGCCGCGCTCCAGATGGCTGCCGCCTGGTACTTCCGGTCGATCAGCGCCGCCGTCAGCGCCACCAGTATCAACCCCGAAACCAGCCAGCCCGAGTTCGCTCCAAATAACGCCAGTATGCCAGGCAGCTCCTGAAGCGGGGAGTCGGCCGCGTTCCGCACCAGTTCGGCCAGCGTCACCGGCGCGCCCGATGTCAGCAGCAACAGTGGAAACTTGGTCATCAGCAGCGCCGCCAGCGCCAGGAACAGGGCGATCGCCACCGCCGGAGCGTGTTCGCGCGGCGTCGTCTGAAAGGCTTGGGCCGTGATCAGAATGCCGATATACATCACGATCGGTGCCCCGGCCTCGATCGGGATCAGCTCCTTCAGGAACGTGCCGCAGCCGAACAAAAACAGGACAGTGAAGAACAGTCCGTTGAGGATCGAGTAGCCCGCCCGGGCACCCATCGACTTCCAGCCCGGATGACCAATGTAAATCGTCGTCGGGAAGCACGAACCGAACAGAGCGGCGGCGATCGAGCCTAGCCCGTTGACCGCCAGCGACGGCCCGGTGGCGAAGCGGTCCCCGCCGGCCTCCGCCGACTCGATGTTTTGCAGCGAACCCAATACGTTCAACAGGCCCATCGGCACCGAGACTGTCAGAAAGCGCACCAGCATCTCCGGCTGCGTTAACACCGCCAGGATCTCGGCGCCGCAGAACTGTGGCGGCACCCACTTCACGCTCGACAACGCTGCCCGCAGATTCGTTGCGGACATCGGGATTCCGCCGAACCATTCCAGTCCAACAGCGCTTGATGCCCAGGCGATCACAGTGCCCACCAGGACCACCAGGAATCCACCCGGCAACCCCAGCGGAAAACGATAGCGCCCAAAGTATGCCAGCAATAGAATGCCCAGCGGCAGCACGCCGACCAGCGGCTTGGTGTAGATGCGGAAGGCGAAGTCTGAGGCGACAAACGCCAACCCCAGCGCGGCCAGCACACCGAGCAAAGCGGCACGCGGCGTCACGCGCCGCAGCCTTTCGGCGTAAAACGCACCGCTCAGCTCGATCACCCCGCTGACCAGACAGGCCAGCAGGCCGGCTTTCCAGGCCAGATCAGCGGCACCCGCCGCCTCCGCCCCACCGGCCAACGCCTGACGATAAACCGGTCCCATGATGAAGTAGGCGAACGCGATCACCGTGGGCGTGTTGATCCCATATGGCAGGGCCGTACAGGTCGGGTTGTTGTGTCGCCGGGCTACCCAGTGGGCTTGCAGACCATAAAACACGTTGCCCACAAGCAGGCTGATGGCCACTGCCGGCAGGATCCGCTCGAAAATCAGCCCGTCCGGCAAACCGGCCTCGTATTTGCACAGTGCGATGATGAGCAGGACCTGAACCAGGTTGTCGACCATCAGCCCGAAGAACCCGTCCAGGTCGCCACGGACCCACACCGGATAGTGCACTTTTCCATTCAGCATATGCCCAGCCCTCAGCCCCCACGCGACCGTGCCGCTCAACATGCTATGACGGAACACTCGCAGCTACAACCCTGCCAATCGGCAACAGCCGCCATTCGGCAGGTCGGCGGCGCAGACAACCCACTCCCCGAATGCTTATCATGCCGCCCCGGAAGGCGCTCACGCCGGCATGAGCGATCGGCGTCGCTCGGCGCGGCGCCAGGTGATGAGACGCACGATGGCAATCCAGTTCCTGTGCACGCACTGCAACCAACCCATCGAGGTGGACGACGAGTACGCCGGCCAATCCGCTACCTGCCCCTATTGTCGTCAAGTGGTGTCCGTGCCACTTCAATCAACTTACCGCCCACCTGGTACCGTCATGGCGCGACCAACCCTGGGTGCCCCCGCGACCGACCAGCATGTTCCTCCGCCACTCGCGCCGATCGAGTCCCGACCTGGTCGGGCCGAACCAGCCCGGCGGCACGCCGCCGAGACGTTCGGCAAGTACGCGCTGTGTTGCACGCTGTTGGCACTGGCCTTGTTCGGTACCTTCATGGCGGTGGCGATCGGCACGGCGGTGCAAGTCGCCGCCAGTCAACCGTCCGGCATCGAGGATCGCAGCAGCATCGAGCAGGAAATGCAGTCGCGTTTGCTCGACAAGCCCTGGCTGATCGCGATGGAGGTTGGCGGCATCTTCTTCGCCCTGGTCGGGCTATCGCTCGGCATCGTCAGCCTGATTCAGGCACCGCGCGCCAACTCGCGCGGCACCTTGTCCGTCATCGCGTGCAGCCTGATGCTGCTGTGCGTTTGCACCAGTGCCATCGTCAGCATGGCAACCGGCCTGGGCACCTGACACGCCGCAGCCGACGTGCACGCGACCGTTCTCTTTCACATATTCCGACGTGCTGCAACGTGTTCCCGCCGTGCAGCTTATATGTCTGATCATTGACCGCCACCCAGCCACGGTCTAACCTTACTATGCCGAGCCGGATTGAGGGATATGAGAGGTGCCCCCATGACGCCGCGCAAAACGCTCGCCTCACCCCCTCCCGCCACCCGGTCGCCCACTCCCGTGTTCACGGTAGCACGCGCCAATCGAGCGCTCGTGCTGGTCCGCAAGATCATCGCCGACATGCAAAAACAGTACACGGAACTCGCCAAGCGGCGTCGCGAACGCGACAAGCTGCTACAGTCGGCCGTCGAGCCGGAGCGGCTACAGGAGCTGAACATCGAGATCGCGGCCGCGGCGACGAAACTGGAACATCTCAGTCGCGAACTCCAGGCTGTCGGAGCGGTGCTGAAGGACCTGCGGACTGGACTGGTGGACTTCCCCAGCGTTTACCGTGGTCGCCAAGTCTGGTTGTGCTGGCGGGCCGGAGAGGCAGAAGTCACGCACTGGCACGAACTTGACGATGGAGCCGCAGGCCGCAAACCCATTGGTGAAGAACAATTCGGTTGACTTGTCGGTCTGCCGCCGAGCCGCCCCGCGTTGCCCCGCGTCAATGCTGATCGCCCGTTCGATTACTTCCACTGGCCAGCGCCGAAGCCTCCGGACATTGCGCCCCCGCCTTGCCGGCCGCATGGTTCATCTCGTAGGCGCGGATCTTCTCGACCCGCCGCGCGTGCCGGCCGCCTTCGAACTCCGTGCTCAGCCAGATTCGCACGATGTTTTGCATCAGCGCGTCGCCAACCAGGTCGGCCGGCAAACACAACACGTTCGAGTCGTTATGCCGCCGGGCCATCTGCGCCGTCAGCTCGTCGTGGCACAGAGCGGCCCGAACGCCGACTACCTTGTTGGCCGTGATCGACATGCCGATTCCGCTGCCGCAGAATAGCACCCCCCGGTCCACCGTCCCGTTGGCAACAGCTTCGGCGACCGCCAACCCCATGTCCGGGTAATCGCATGCCCGGCGCTCGTGCGTTCCGTAGTCGATCACATCGACGCCCATGCTCTGGAGTAACGCCTTGATGCGCTCCTTTGCGTCGAAGCCGCGGTGGTCGCTACCAATTGCGATCTTCATCAAGCAACTCCTCCAGCCGGGCCTTCACAGCACGCTCAATCTGCTCGGCGCAGCGCCGGTAATCATCCGGCGAACCGCCCAGAGGGTCCAGTACCGGACCATCGGCATCCAATAGTTCGACACGCCCGGCAGCACCCGGCACCAGCCGCAGAACGGCGTCGCGATGCTCATCAGACATCACGTAGATACGCTCGGCCCGGTGTATCAGTTCCACCGTCAGCGGCTGAGTGCGGTGAGCCGACAGGTCAAGGCCGCGAGCCGACATCGCGCTTAGCGCCCCGGAAGACGCACTGCCGCCCGTGCTCGCAGCCGTCCCCGCCGACATGACCGCATACCCGAGTTGCCCCAAAGCCTCCGGCGTGCTGCCGAGGCGGCGCGCAAGTGCGTCCCTGAAAAGGACTTCAGCCATTGGGGAGCGGCACGAATTACCAGTGCAGACGAACAAGATCGCACAGCTTGCCAGTCGTTGGAGCGCTCGCACATCCACGGCCCCGCTGCGCAGGATACGCCAGTCATTGTCACGCACCTCCACCACCGTCGAGGCGACATTGTGGCGCGTGGGGCCGGCATCGATCGCGTACGCTACCAAGCCATTCAGCTCGCGCAACGCATCGTTGACATCGCACGGCGGCGGCCTTCCGTGCCGGTTAGCGCTGCTGGCCACTACTGGCACGCCCGCCTCAGTAAGCAATCGTGTCGCAACTGGGTGATCCGGGCAACGCAACCCCACTGTACCGCGATAGTAGATCTCCCCCAACTGCTGCGGGGGACACTTGGTAGCAACAGCCGTGCGCTCTGGTGTCGGCTCTTCGCAAACCACCGTGAGCGGTCCCGGCCACGCCTTGCGCATGAAACGCCGCGCGACCAACGGCGGCGCGGTCAGGAATTGCCGAGCGTGTTGCTTTTGCCCCAAGTGCACCGTGAACGGCTGTGACTGGCCACGACCCTTGGCGGCACGCAGCTTGGCAACCGCCCGCGCGTCGGCCACGTTGGCTGCCACACCGTAAACCGTCTCCGTCGGGAAGATAACCAGCTCGCCAGCGCGTAGCGCTTGGGCTGCTTCTGCGAGCGCGGATGCGTAAGCGTTTGTATCCTCGGATTTTATGACTATGGTCTGCATGTACCGTCCCACGGCAGAACCAATTGTGGCGACTGCGTTCGCCAGTGTCAACCGACGCTCCGTAGCCTGCCAGAAGATAGGTTCCTCGCGGTCCTCGGCACCAGGGGGTTCACAAGCTTATTGGCAGGTCACGATCTAGGCTCGCCCACTCGGTCCCGTAACCGTCGCCTCAGCCTGAGAATTCCCAGTCCGTCGGTCCCCCACCGATGCTCATTCTCGGAAAGGCGCATAAGCATAGCTTGCGCGAAAACGTCCTGACGCCTAGTGAACGCCGCCACCCTGCGTGCCGAATCTGAGTGCACGGAGCGGTTGCGCCCCAGCCAGAGCTAGAGCTATCGAGCACGGAGGTCACAGCGCAGCGCTTCGTGTAGCCCTATCAGGAGCGAAACTGCGGAATAACGGAGAGGAAAGGAGATGAACAGCATGTTGACGCGTTATCTGGACCGCCGGCGTTTCATCCGCGTGCCGGCCTCCGGCCCAGCCCGTTGGCGCTCCGGCACGCACGCCGGCCACTGTGAATTGGTTGACATCTCTCCCGGCGGTGCCGGGCTGCGAATGAGCATCCGCCAGGCCAAGCAGCTCGCAGAGCGGGTATCGCTGGAGGTCGAGTTGGCAGCGGGTGTCACTTGGACGCTGGCGAAGGACGCCCGCGTGGTGCGTCAGGACCTGGACGAAGACGGCATGTGCCGGGTAGGCGTAGAGTTCTCTCCCAGTCGGGCAGCGCCGGCCCTGCAACCACGGACACGGTCGCGCATCCCAGTCACCGCGCTCTCTGAGTGCCCATAGAGCGTTCTCCCGGACCAATGGACAAACAGGTGCGGTCTATCCGCAACCGCACGCCCTAGCTTTCACGTCCGAATAGTCTTGACTGCCGGGCAGGTTCGCGGTTACCTAGTCTTGCGGGCCGAAGGGTAGTCGTCCAGGCGTGGGGACGACGGGTGCTGTTGGGCGGCAGGTTGGAGCCTGGCGCTCGCTGCGCAACCTGTGTTCCAACCCCGGCCGACGGCACGGCTGGGAGCCAGCGAGACGCGACAAATGAGTATCTACCTCGGCGTCGACGTGGGGGCGATCAGTCTGAAGGCCGCTCTCATTCTGCCTCTTGAGCAGCTGGCGGCGTTAACGCAACGTTCCGACGCCGCTCAGTTTCTAAACACAGTTCCCACCCCGCCGAGCAGTAATCTGGGCATCTTGGTGACAGCGTATCGGCGAACGCGTGGGCGACCACTGGAGACCGCCCGCGAGCTGCTGGAAGAGCTTTTCCGTTACGTTGCGCCCGAAGAGGTTGCCGGAATCACATTGACCGGTTCGGCCGGCGGCTTGGTCGCCGAGACCCTTCGCGCTCCGACCTGCAACGAGTTCCAGGCCGCCGCCCGCGCGATCAACTTGCTGCACCCCCACGTGCGGACGGTCTTCGAAATCGGTGGCGAAGCCAGTCGCTACATGCGCCTCGAACCGGATCCGGCCAGCGGCACCCTCGGCATCATGGACTACAGCACCAATGGAGACTGTGCCGCCGGAACCGGCGCATTTCTGGATCAGCAGGCGGCCCGGCTCAAGTTTGCCGTCGAAGATATCGGGCCGATCGTGGAGCAGGCCGAGCGTGCCGCTCAAATCGCCGGTCGTTGCAGCGTTTTCGCCAAGAGCGACATGATCCATGCGCAACAGAAAGGCTTCGCGCCGGCCGAGGTGCTACGCGGGCTGTGCAATGCCGTAGCCACCAACTTCAAGGCTGCGGTGGTGCGCGGCCGCACACCCGTTCCGCCCGTGGTACTGCTGGGTGGCGTGGCGGCCAATAGCGCGGTGGTGCGGGCGTTGCGCGAGGTCTTCAGCCTGGACGCTGGGCAGCTCTTCGTCCCGCCGGCGGCCGCCTCCATACCGGCCATCGGCGCGGCCCTGGCAGCGCGCGCAGCCGCCTCCCAAGCACGCTGGACCGCCCGGTCGGGTTTGGAAGCCCTGACCTCAGCGGCCCACCGCGATGGGCAGGCCTTTCCACGCATGCAGCCGCTCAGCCTGGAAAACGTCATTCTCTTGCGCGACCGGGTCAAGCCCTATCAGCTCCCAACTGATGGCCGTCTCGTCGACGCCTACTTGGGCTTGGACATAGGTTCGGTGGGCACCAAGCTGGTGCTCATCGACGATAACGGCGACGTGATCCATTCCATCTTCACGCGCACCGAGGGCCGCCCCATCGAAGTAGTTGCCCGTTGCTTGCGCGAGACTGAAGAGGCCGTCGGCTGGGCCGTACGCATCCGCGGGGTCGGCACTACCGGCAGCGGGCGCGAACTGATCGGTGAACTGGTCGGCGCCGACAACATCAGCGATGAGATCACCTGCCACAAGACCGGCGCCACTTTTGTCGGCGACCGTTTGCTCGGCCAGCGTCCCGACACGATCTTCGAAATCGGCGGCCAGGACAGCAAGTACATCAGCCTGCAAGCCGAGCGTAGCGCCCGGGCCGGCCACGCCGGCGAGTCCATCGTCGTGGACTTTACGATGAACGAGGCCTGCGCCGCCGGCACCGGCAGCTTCCTGGAGGAACGTGCCGAAGAGCTCGGCGTGTCGATCAAGGAGCAGTTCGCTCGGCTGGCACTCAGCTCGCGCGGGCCGCTCAAACTCGGCGAGCGCTGCACGGTGTTCATGGAGCGCGACGTCAACACCTATATGCGGCGCGGCGCCAAGCTGGAGGATGTCATCGCCGGTCTGGCTTACTCCGTGGTGTACAACTACATCAACCGCGTTGTCCGGGGCCGCCCGATTGGCGACGTGATCTTCTTCCAAGGCGGGACCGCCTACAACGACGCAGTGGCTGCTGCTTTCAGCATCGTCTGCAAGAAACGCATCATCGTTCCCCCACACAATGCGTTGCTCGGCGCCATCGGTGCTGCGATGCTGGCCAAGGAGAAGGTCGCTGCCACCGGCGCGGTCACGCGCTTCCGCGGCTATGACTTGACGCAAGTGGACTACACGCTGCGCGAGTTCACCTGCCACGGCTGCGGCAACCAGTGCGCCATCCAGGAGTTCAACGTTCAGGGTGAGAAGACCTTCTGGGGGGACAAATGCTCGGAGCGTTTCCGCAAGCAAGTCAAGACTCACCGCCGGCCGGTAATCCCCGATCTGGTGGCCCTGCGCCGCGAGTTGCTGGACGCTGACGACGCCGGCGACCCGCCCAAGCCGCGCGGCAGCGTCGGCATCCCGCTGGCCATGTACACTTGGGACCTGTTGCCGTTGTGGCGTGGTTTCTTCCGCGGCTGCGGGTTCCGCGTCGTGGTCTCCACACCCACCAACCGCCAGACCGTGCGCAACGGCTTGGACACGGTGGTGGCCGAGCCCTGCTTTCCTATCATCGTCGCCCACGGCCACGCCGCTGAGCTAGTCGACGCCGGCGTCGATTTCCTGTGGATCCCCAACATCCTGACGGCTGAGGAGCGCCTGGCGGACCTGGAAAGTTATGTTTGTCCATGGGGCCAGACGTTACCCTACGTCATCCGTCAGGCCCCCAAGTTCCGCCACTGGCCCGGGCGCATCCTTTGTCCGACGATCAGCTTCCAGCGCGGCATGCCGGTGGTCGAACGGGTACTGGTCGAGGTCGTCGCGGAACTTGGCGTACCCACCTCCACCGCCCGTGCCGCCTTTGCTGCCGGTCTGGCTGCCCTGCGCCGCTTCCAGCAGGCTTACCAGCACGCGGGGCGCGAAGCCTTGGCCACACTGGAACGCACCGGTGAGCCGGGCATGGTGCTGGTCGGGCGGCCGTACAACCTCCACGACGTCGGCGTCAACCTGGCGGTGGCCCGCAAGCTGCGCGACCAATACGGCGTGAACCTGCTGCCTCTTGACGCCTTGCCACTTAAGGATGTCGACGTCGCCGACGTGTGCGACAATATGTACTGGGCCTACGGGCGGCGGATACTGGCGGCCGGGAAACTGGTCGCGCGCTATCCCAACCTGCACATCATCTACGTCACCAATTTCAAATGCGGTCCGGATTCCTTCCTGAAGGGTTTCATCCGCTCGGCCGGCAGGGGCAAGCCGTTCTTGACGCTCCAGTTCGACGGCCACTCCAACGACGCCGGCATGATGACCCGCTGCGAAGCCTATCTGGACAGCAAGGGAATACTGCGATGGTGGAAAGCCTGTCGGAGTCTCCCCGCCAATCAAGTCTTGCCGGCCGAACCCTCTACATCCCCCAAATGGCCTACGCAAGTAGTCGGTTGATGGCGGCAGCCTTTCAGTCGATCGGCATCGACGCCCGCCCGACCCCCGACTCCGACCAACAGACGCTGGAGCTGGGCGGTCTGTTCAGCAGCGGCGAGGAGTGCCTGCCGCACAAGATCACGCTGGGCGATTTTCTGAAGATCTGTCGAGCCCCCGGTGCCGACCCGCGCAAGCTGGCTTTCTTTATGCCGCGTGCCCCCGGGCCCTGTCGCTTCGGCCAATACGCACCCTACCTGAAACAAGTGCTTGCAGAACAGGGATTTGGCGACGCATTCGTCTTCTCCCCCAACAGCAGCGACGGCTACGACGGCATCGGTGAGCACGCCGCCGAGATGATCCGCACCGCCTGGCTGGCCATCGTAGTGGGTGACTTGTGCTTGCGTTACCTGCTCAAGACACGGCCTTACGAGACGGAAGAAGGCGCCGCTGACGTCGCTTACGAACACTCAGTCGCGGATTCTTGCGCTGTGCTGGCCGAGCGCGGACTGAGCAGCAACGAGCGTGTGGCCCGACTCACGCAGGTGGTCAAACGCATCGGCGACCGCTTTCGGGCCGTGCCGGCACGCTATGTGAAAGGACGCCCGTTGATCGGCGTGGTGGGTGAGATTTACTGTCGGCTGAATACCTTCAGCAATGAGGATGCCGTCCGACGCCTCGAGAAACTGGGGGCCGAATGTTGGCTATCGGATGTATCGGAGTGGATCTGGTACACTAACTGGGCGCGCGAGACGGACTGGGCGCGCGATCACGGACGACTGAACACCGGCTACTTGCGAATCAAGCTCAAGTCCTACGTGCAACACCAGTACGAGAAGACCCTGCTGGCCCCCGTGGCCGAGGATTTTCGCGGTTACGAGGAGCCGCATGACATTCGCGTCGTGCTGGGCTACTCCGAGCCTTACCTGCCGGCAGAAGGCGCCTTGGGCGAGATGACGCTGAGCGTCGGCAAGGCCATCTACCTGTATCACAAGGGGGCCGACGGTATCATCGACATCAGCCCGTTCACCTGCATGAACGGCATCACCAGCGAGGCTGTCTACCCCGCCGTCAGCGCCGACCACGATGATTTGCCCATCCGCTCGCTGTACTTCGACAAGGTGGGCGGCCATATCGAGCGTGACCTGGAGATCTTCCTGGACCTGGCCCGGGCCTACCAACGTCGCAAGCGGCGGCAGCGCGTTTATCCGGCTTATTTTGAAGGCTAGCACGCCCAGGACGTTTGACTGGCGGACGATTTTCGACTATCCTGAGGGCTCTGTAGTCGGAACCCTAGCCAACGACGCTTGCCAGCGAGGTTGCTCATGGCCCGCAAGTGCTTTTTCACCGGCAAGAAGACGATTTTCGGTCGCTCGATCTCCCGCCGTGGCAAGGCCAAGTACCTGGGCGGCGTCGGCCGCAAAGTCACCGGCATCAGCTCGCGCAAGTTCAAGCCCAATATCCAGAAGGTGCGTGCCCTGGTGAATGGCCGCGTGATGCGCATCCGTGTCAGCGCCAAGGCCATCCGCATGGGGCTGGTAGTCAAACCGCCCAAGCGTGACTGGAAGCCACCCATGGAGGCCAGCGCTGCGCCCGGCGAGCCTGCCGTCCAGTAACCTGCGATTCTGACTGTCTCGACCGTAGCGGAATCATGCCGTCACCTTCCACCTCTTCCCCGCAGCTTGATCCTCCCGGACGGCCCAATGGCCGTTTGCCAAGCTCTGCCGTCGGGGGCGACAGCTCGACACGAAATCGGTAAGCTTTAGCGCTCGGCCAGACGACCCGGCACCGTTCCGTCGTCCGCCAAGCATCGTCCCTGCCGCATCGGGCCGCGGGCGCGATGGATCGGACGCGGCGGCACCGACCGGCAGGGTCGGCCACCGAGGGCCCGCACATGAGAACGAAAATCATCGCGACTCTGGGACCGGCTTGTGGGACGCGCGAACGCCTGACTCAGATGCTCGAAGCCGGCCTCGACATCTGCCGCCTGAACTTCAGCCACGGCGACTTGGAGAGCCACGCTCATACGCTGGAGCTGGTGCGCTCGCTGGCCACCGAACAGGACCGGCCGGTCTGCGTGGTCGGCGATCTGTGCGGCCCGAAGATCCGGCTGAGGCGTTTTGTCGGTGGACCGGTGCAACTTCAAGCCGGGCAAGTAGTTCGTTTTGTGCGCGGCACGGATGACTGCACCAGCCAACGACTGACTGCCAGCTATCCAGGTCTGGTTGACGAGGTTGCCGTCGGCCACCGCGTGTTGATAGATGATGGGCGCATCCGCCTGGTCGTGCGCGAGAAGCATGCCGATGAGCTGGTCTGCGAGTGTACGACTGCCGGCCCGATCGACAGCCACAAAGGCATCAACCTGCCTGACACGCCTCTGTCGCTTCCGGCCCTGACGGACAAAGATCGCCGTGACCTGGACTGGGCCATCGACCATGGATTGGACTACGTGGCGCTCTCTTTCGTGCGCCAGCCGGAGGACCTCTACGAGTTGCGCCGCCTGATCAAACGTCGCAATAGCGACGTGCGGGTGATGATCAAGATCGAAAAGACCGAGGCCCTTTGGCACCTGGAGGAGCTGATCGCGAATTCGGACGCGGTTCTGGTGGCGCGCGGCGATCTGGGCGTGGAGACGGACCTGTGGCGGGTACCACTGATCCAGAAAGACGTGGTGGCCGAGTGTCGGCAGGCCGGCGTGCCGGTGATCGTGGCCACCCAGATGCTCCAGAGCATGATCGAGCAGCCGGCGCCGACCCGGGCCGAGGTGAGCGACGTCGCCAATGCGATCCTCGACCGCGTAGATGCGGTGATGCTTTCGGGGGAAACCTCCGTGGGCCGCTACCCAGTCCAAGCCGTCGAGATGATGAACAGGATCGCCCGTGCGACGGAGGAATACCTGGCTAAACGCCCCGCGCCGGCCGAATTACCGCCGCTGGCCGTCAAGTACCGACCGACGGCCGCCGTGGCACACGCCGCCGTCGCCGCCGCACTGGATCTGGGAGCACGCCTGGTGGCCGTCTGGAGCGCTACCGGCGCCACCGTGCGCATGGTCGCCCGTCACCGTCTGCCGATGCCGGTGCTGGGACTGTCGTACGACGAGCGTGTCTGCCGCCAGATGAACCTGCTCTACGGCGTCGTACCAGTGCGGGTCGAACCGCTGGACAATCCTGCTGCCATGGCCAGCGCGCTGGACAAGATCGTGCTACAGCGCGGCTTGGCGGCCAGCGGCGACCTGATCGTCGTGGTGACCTCCACCCGACCCACGACTCCCGGCGCCACTGACACCGCCCTCGTCCGGCGTGTCGGCGATCTGGCGTGATCGCCGACACCACCATCGTATGCCGAGCCATCAGGCCGGCAGTGTCACAACATTAGTCGCCGTCTGGAACAGGTCGATGATGGCCCCTTGCAGCGCATAGATGGCCACCAGGGCCGCCACCAGAATCAACGCCAGCATGACGCCGTACTCGGTGGTCGTCGCTCCCGACTCGTCAACCAACCGCACAAGCGGCATTTTTCGCGCAAGTCGCATGGTTATCGCTCTTTCTGGGAGCGGCGCGGCGGGCACACATAGAGGGTGCAAAAAGTTTACATCGGCAGGCAAAGGCTGGGTATGAAATTGCACACGGCCAGAGACTCCGATAACTGCCACTACCGGTGGACCGTTGCCCCGGCTGGCCGTCCCGCGCGGGAGTGTGTCTGTTGAGTCCGATCACACTGCTTCTGATAGCCGTCGGCTTGGCCATGGATGCGTTTGCTGCGGCTGTGGCCATCAGTATCGCCCTGCGCACCGTTACGCCGCGCCAGGTCTTCCGCCTGGCCTTTCATCTCGGGCTTTTCCAGGCGCTGATGCCGATAGTCGGCTGGCTGGCAGGCTCAACGCTCGGAGCGGCGATCGCCACCTGGGACCACTGGCTGGCCTTCGGCTTGCTGACGCTGGTCGGTCTGAAGGCCATCGGTACGGCGCTCGGCTCCCCGTCCCGGGAGGGCCCGCGCAATGATCCAACGCGCGGGCTGACGCTCGTAGCCATCGCGGTCGCTACGAGCTTAGACGCTTTGGCCGTTGGAATCACCTTGGCCATGTTGGAGGTGAGGATTTGGTATCCGGCCCTGGCAATCGGCGTCGTCACCTGCTTACTGACGGCCAGCGGCATGGCGCTGGGTAGCCGTCTTGGGGTGCGCTGGGGACGCGGCGCCGAAATCTTGGGCGGGCTGATCCTCATCGGCGTTGGCGTTAAGATCCTGGTCCAGCATCTGACTGCGGGCTGAACGGCACTCGCCACCGCAGGTCGCCACGACTCTAAACCACAATCCAGCGCTTGTCCGATAAGCACGATCGACGGAGCTGTCGCCGTGCAGCGCGACCCAGCACTGGAAGGAGACCAGCAATGCCACTGATCAATTGGGATGACAGCATGAGTGTTCGCCTTCCTGCAATGGACAATCAGCACAAGCGCCTGGTCGCCATGATCAATGAACTTCACGACGCCATGTCGCAGGGGCGCGGCCGCGAGGCACTGAAGGACATTCTCAACCGGCTCAACGAGTATGTCGCCACGCATTTCCGCGACGAAGAACGCTACATGCAGAGCGTGAACTATCCGAAGCTCGAGGCTCACAAGTCCGAGCACCAGAAGTTCACGAAGCGCGTGCAGGAACTGACGCAGTCTTTCCGGGCTAGCCAAGTCTCACTGACGATTGATACGATGAAGTTCTTGCAGGAGTGGCTGGTCAATCACATCAAGCGCGTCGACCAGCAGTATGCACCGGCAGCCGCCGTCACCAAATAGCGACGGCCGCGCCACCACCAGCGCTCATCGCGTCTGCCCACAGACACACGTCGCACACCAGGTCAGCGCGACTTGCCGCCGCGGTCCGGGGCTGAGCAGCTCGTCGGGGGCGATGGTTGCTAGCTAGTGCCGGCGCTCGGGTGCCCGAAAACGAATTCGTCGCACCAGCGATAGGCGTCGATCACAGCGCGTTCGCCCTCCTTACCCGGCAGCGCGTTGCCATGCTCCATCCCCAGCACGCCCTCGTAGCCCCTGGCATACAGGTGGCGGAAGATGTTGCGGTAGTTGATCTCGCCGGTGGTGGGCTCTTTCCGCCCCGGGTTGTCGCCCAGTTGGAAATAAGCGATTTCCGACCAGGCGGCCTCGATGTTGGGAATCAGGTTGCCCTCGGTAACCTGTTGGTGATAAAGGTCATCCAGAATCTTGCATGTCGGGCTGCCGACCGCCCGACAGATCTGATACGCCTGAGAAATCTTCGTCAGAAACAGGTTCGGATGATCGCGCGGATTGAGCGGCTCCAGAACCATGACCAGCCCGGCCGGCTCGCAGATGCCGGCGGCGATCTTCAAGTTCTCGATGACGTTTGCCGTCTGATAGCCCCAGTCCAGGCGCGGATCGCAAGGTCCGGGCACCACCGTGCACCAACGGGCGTTCACCCGTTTGGCCACCTCTACCGCCGCCCGCATGCGCTTGGCCAGGTGTTCGCGAAAGGCCGCGTCGGCATGCACCATGGTCGGTTGGTTCCACTCGACGTAGGCCACGAATACCCCCATCGTCATGTCGCGTCGCGCCAGCTCCCGCCCGATCTTCTCCTGCTCCGCGACCGGCCGGTCCATCATCCCGTTGTCTTCCAGCGCCGTGAAGCCCACGTCCGCGATGAAGTGGATCTGATCGAGCGGATCATCGCCGGCGTGGTGGCGGAACATGCCGAAGTGCGGGGCGTACTTCAGTCGGAACTTGCCGCCAGTCGCCGGCTGCGGCGCCGACTGTGCGGCCGCCGGCACGCCCAGTCCCGCCGCCGCCACCGCCGTCACGCTGCTTGCCAAGAACGTCCGTCGGTTCATGGTTCCGGCCTCCTGTCTTACGTGCATGCGTGTAGTGGCGGCACCTGCTCACCCGGCAATAGCCGCCCCGATCTTCTCGACCAAGGCGGTGGCAGTGTAGGGTTTGTGCACAAACCCGGCCAGCGGGACGCCCGCGAAGCGTAAGGCCGCCTCTTGCTCGCTATAGCCGGTGGACAGAACCACACGCACGTCCGGGCGAATCTCGCGCAACGCGCGGAACACCGCCTCTCCGCTCAGTCCCGGCATGTTCATGTCCAACAGCACCACGTCGATATCGTCGGCCTGCCGGCGGAAAAGCTCCAGAGCCTGCTGCCCGTCGGCCGCCGTCAGCACCTTCACCCCGCGCCGCGATAGGACCGCCTCCACCACGTCACGAATGTCTGCCTCGTCGTCGATGACCAGCACCGTCGCGCCGCGCGGCAGCGTCGGCGTCTTGGCCGGCGGCGCCACGACTTTCGTTCGCCCAGCCACTGCCGGAAACAGCACCCGAAACACCGTGCCCACTCCGACCTGGCTCGAAACCGTGATGGCACCCCGGTGGGCCCGCACGATCCCCAGGATCGCCGACAAGCCCAACCCGCGTCCGGCGAACTTGGTGGTGAAGAACGGGTCGAAAATCCGACTCTGAACCTCCGGCGTCATCCCGCAGCCCGTGTCGCGCACCTCCAGCACCACGTATAAGCCCGGTTGCAGCTCGTGGTCGGCAAACTCGGCGGCAATGCGCTTGGCGTCCAACGTCTCCGACCACGTCGCTACCCGCACCTCGCCGACCGCCTCGCCGATCGCCTCCGCTGCATTGATCAGCAGGTTCATGACAACCTGCTGAAGCTGGCCGCTATCGGCCCGCAGAAGCGGCAGATCCGGCTGGGCGTCGATGTGCAAGGCGACATTCTTGGGAATCGCCGCCGCCGCGAAATCGACCATCTCCCGCACCAAAGCGTTGAGATCCATCAACTGCACGTCGCAGGTCGCCCGACCAGCGTAGGCCAGCATGCGCTGCGTCAGGTCGGTGGCGCGCCGGCCGGCGTTGACGACGCGCTCCAGCAACGGACGCAACGGAGAATGTGCGGGAAGCTGCTCCATCGCCAGCGAGGCATTGCCCATGATCCCGACCAGCAGGTTGTTGAAGTCGTGGGCCACCCCGCCAGCCAGAACCCCCAGGCTTTCCAGTTTCTGCGATTGACGCAACTGGGCTTCCAGACGCTCGCGTTCCGAAACATCGCGCACCAGCGTAACCACGCCCTGAATGCGCCCATGCGCGTCCGGCAAGGGGGTGCAGTGCCACTCGCATTTGATCTTTTCGCCGCCCTGCCTGCGGTTGACCAACAGCGTACCGCTGCACGGCTCCCCGCGCAGCGCACGCTGGGTCATCTCCGTGAAGCCGGCCCGTCCCTCGTCGGACACCAGCAAATCGGCCGCCGACTGCCCCAGCGCCTGCTCGGGCGGGTAGCCGAAGATGCTCGTCGCCGCCGGATTCCACTCCAATACGCGGAACTCGGGCGACCAGACGATGTACCCCAGTGGCATGCGTGCTACCAGCGACGCGAACCGGTCGTGCGCCTCGCGCAGACGCTGCTCCGCCTGACGCCGATAGGTTATGTCAGTGGACGTTCCAGTGCAGGCCACCACCTGCCCGCCTTCGTCGCGGATCGGGATGACGCTGATACTCAGGTGGACCGGCGTGCCGTCTTTGCGCAAGTGCTGCGTCTCGAAGCGGAAACGCGGCTTGCCGGCCCGAATCTCGTCCAGTATCTCCAGCGTGCGGGCGCGCTGGTCGGGATGAGCGAAATCCGCGATGGACCGCCCGATCATCTCCTCCGGATCGTACCCATATATCGTGCGCGCTGCGTTATTGACGAACGTCCAACGCCCGTCCAGATCCAGCGACCAGATCAGATCACGAGAGGTTTCCACCAGGTTGCGGTATTGGGCCTCGCTTTTGCGCAGGGCCTGCTCAGACCGCAAGCGCTCAGTCACCTCGCGCGCCAGCCCGACCAATTGCTTACGCTGCCCGTCGCTTAGAACGACGACGCTACTCTCCAGATAAACGGTGTGCCCGTCTTTGTGACGATGAACGGTCGCAAAGTAATGTCGCCCGGTCCGCCACTGCCCGGCCGCCAATCCCTCCGGAGACTGGGAACTCACCTCCAGATCGGTCATCTTCATCTGGCGCAGCTCGTCGGCCGTGTAGCCCAGCAGCCGACAGAAGGCCGGATTCACCTCCACGAAGCGGTAATCTTCCCCCAGCACGAAGAACCCGTCCGGCGCGTTCTGGAAAAGAGCGGCATAGCGGCCGACTTGGCGCTCCAGATCGGCGCTGCGCCGCGACTGCTCAAGCGTGTGCCGCTCCCACCGTTGCTGCGCCCGCCGGGAACGCTGCCAAGCGACGGCCAGTGCCCCGCTCGTCAGCAGGCTGATCGCCAGCAGCGCCCATTCCATCCTCGCTCACTCCTACCGATTCGTCGCCGCCACCTCGCCCACGGCCCGCCCGCGCGCCTGGCATTCCGCCGCCTCCTCCACCAGTCCGAGGCGCCGCAACGCTTCGGCCTTCTGGAGCCAAGCCGCCTGTTCCATCCGCACATTGGCATGCTGTCGGGCCAGCTCGATGCGCTGGTCGGCACAGCGGGCGGCTTCCACGGCGTCGCCCAGCCGCAGATGCAGGTCCGCAACATACTCATAGACCCGCGCCAGACCGTTCCAGAACCGGGTCTCCTCCAGAGCATTCAGCGCCATCGCGAACTCATGCTTGGCCTCGCGGTAGCGACCCTCCTGGGTCGCCAAGTAACCCAAATGGGTGTGCGTCGCGCCAACACTGGCCCGGTCGCCGGTTTCCAGCGCCAGCGCCAACGCGCGCCGGTAATACCTGCGGGCCTCGTCGTAACGCTTCTGCTGTGCCAGCACGTTACCCAAACCGTTGTATGGCCCCACCAGCGATGCCAGCCCTCCGAAACTCCGATGCGTATCGATGGCGCGCTGAAAGGCCCGCTCGGCCTCTTCCAGCCGGCCGCACCGGTAGAGCGCAAAGCCAAGATTATTGAAGATCTGCGCGCTTTCCGCGGCCAGCCCACGCTGCTCCGCCAGACTGGCCGCCTGCCGGTAGTGCCGCTCCGCCGCCTCATAGTCGCCGCGGAAGTAGTACATCACTCCCAGGTTCGCCAGAGCCTCGATCTCCCCGCGCGCGTCCCCCCAGCGCTCCGCCAACGACCGCTGCCGGCGGTGATGGGCCTCCGCCTCGTCGTACCGTCCCAGCCGCGCCAGACAGATTCCCGCCATCCCGATAGCCTCGCCGAACTCCGGGTCCACCGCCGCCGCTTGCTGGGCCAGATTGATAGCCATCTCGTAGTCACCGCGCAAGTAAGCCTGTTTGGCGTGCACAAACTTCTCGCGTGCCGCCAGTGCCGCTGGTCGGCTTGGTTCCCGCGCCGCCCGCCCCAGTCCCAGGGCCGCCGTGAGACGCTCGAGCAGCGACCGTTCCAGGTTTGAAAGCTCGGCCAGCAGCCCCTCAACAACGGCCTTAGCCACCGCGCCGCCCTGCCCGGCCCGGAGCACTTCCACCTCGATGCGCACGCGACCGCCGCTGCGCTCAAAGCGCCCCGTTAAGATTGTCGCCGCCCCCACGCGACGCCCAGCTTCCAGAAGTCGCTGCTGGAACTCCGCGCCTTCGCCTGCCGGCAGGCGCTCCATGACTCCGACCAAGCCGTCTTGGTCGGCCACGTACACGTCTGGCATATCCGCCAAGGACCGCGACAGATAGCTGGCCACCTCGTACCCCAGCCAGTCGTCGTCCGGCGTACCGCGCTGATTCGCCAGTGGAAACACACCGATGCCGCGGGGCTGGAGCGTGTCGACCCGGGTCACACTCCGCGGGGCGATCGGTTGGTCGCTCCGCCGCTTGAGTTCGTCAATCAGCGCCTGCGCCGATGGGAAGCGCTCCCGTGGCTCGACCGCCAGCAACCGCAGCACCACGGCTACCAGCCACCCCGGCACATCATCCAGCATGTCGGCTGGCCAGGCGACCGGCCGGCTTTGCAGGTCCATCAGTCGCTGGAATACGCCCCCGACCTCGTGCGGCAGCCGGCCCGTCAATAGATGGTAAAGTGCGGCACCTAGCGAGTACAGGTCGGCAGCCGGTGACACCTGGGACTCGTTCGCCAGTACCTCTGGAGCGCAATAAGCCAGTCGGTCAAGGCCGCCGCCAGAAACGTAAGCGCTTGCGGAGAGCTGCCAACACAGAGCGGCGACCCCGAGGTCTGCCACCCGCAACCGACCATCGACACCCAACAGCAAGTTGGCAGGTTTTATGTTCTGATGCACAGAGCCAGCCTCGTGGATGGCCGCCAGGGCCTGGCTGGCCTCCAGCGCCACCTGTAACGCCTGTTCCCAACACAGGCGCTGCTTCTGCCTGAGGACCATGGCCAAGTCCAGACCTTCAACAAACTCCATGACGAAGTACCAGCGTCCGGCAATCACATCGCAGTCAACAAGCCGGACGACGTTTGGATCGTGAATCTGAATGTTGACCCGGGCCTGATCGCGTAGTCTCTCCAGTAACGCAGCCGAGCACCCCGTCGTCAGGCTCGGGAGGAGCTTCACGACATATGGGTGGCGCAAGTAGATATGTTCGGCTAAATACGATATCCCGTGTGGCCCCTCGCCTAAGACACTGACCAGACGATACTTATCGCGGAAGAGTCCTGCCGGTGCAATCCCGGGCACCCGTGGTGGCGTCGTCTCGCCAACCGCGAATCCCGAACCGCGCGGCATAGCAACCAAGAAGCCACAACGCCGACACCGAGCCAGCCGGCGCCCGACCGCTTCCAGCTTCTGCGGCTGCCGGCAACCCGTGCAGAGCAGCTCAGGGGTTTCAGCAGCGGTCATTGCTTACCCCGGGGTGTAACGTCCTCGATGAGCAGCCGACCACATACACGGCACGGAAAAAACGTCCTGCACGCTCTTGACACCGATTTGTTATCGGCACATCCTATAAATACGAGCGAGGTCTTTTTTCCCTAGCGCGCCGGCAGACGTCGCGCCGAAACGGTAAGCGGTCGTCCGGGCAGTCCTGTGGCGGGGCTGCCGACCGCAGCAACAAGTCCCGGGCAGCCTCTGCCCAAAGTTGCGGAGAAGCAGCATGCAAGCCGTGGTCATCACCATCATGCAGATTATTGATCATGCCGCCAACTTGCTCTGCTCCATCATCGACATCGTGGTAATCTAGGCGGCTGGCGCCATGATCGAAGTCATCACTGATCTTGACGACGTTGTCATCGAGCAGCATTAGAGCTAACCGCTAGGCCTCCGACGGACGGAACGAGACGCGCCTGGATGGCTAGCCGAGCGCCACCCGATCGGTGAGCGTCCACGCAGCTTGGTCGTGCTCGACGGCGCCAGGCCGAATGGCCGTGTCGAATGCCGGCCTGTAGGCACTGGCCCGGCCATAGATGCGTAATCGCTCAGCGGCCTGGCGGACGGTGCGAACGGCGTAGTCTAGCCGGTGAATATCCGCGGCTGAGCCACCACGCTCGGCGCCAACCTCTGCTGCGGGCCGTAGCGTGCCGAGCAGGCAGGCTGCGGCGTCGACTTCGGCGGCCGCTGATTCCTTGTCGCCAGTAGTGTACCACCGCGCGGCCTGCTCGACACCACGTACGAACTCAACTCCTACACGATGCAGGTCGATCGCCCGACGCAGCGGATGATCGTGCTCGACAAGTGCTTCAGCTTGTCTGCACAACGCGAGGATTTCCTCCCCGACTGATCCGCAGGCCTCCTCACGCCATGCCCGCCACAAATCGAACGGATCGTGCGTCATAAAGAGGTTGTGGCGCAGCCGGCGCCACGTGCCCGGCGCCAGAAATGTACTGCGCTGCGGTACCAGATTGCCCAGAATGTGAGCAGCCTCCGCATACCCCCGGCCGCCTTCCGCAACGAGCGCTTCGTCCCAGTCCTCGCCGCGCGCTAACCGGCGGCCGGCAGCGTACACCAGCGGCAGGATGCTCTCTAGCCAACTGAAGTAGCAGAACTCCCAAGTCGTCACCAAGACACCCAGAGCGTGCAGTTTCGCAGCGTCGGCGGCGTGCTCGTCGATGTTGGCTTGCGACTGCGCCGGAAAGCACCAACCCGAGTTATAAGTCTGTATACTAGGGCAACATACAACGTCGAAGCCTCGTTGGCGGAACATGCTGCTGGTCTGAAGCGGGCCATTGAAGTACTGCCAATCGAAGATGACCGTCTCTCGCGGTAGCGCTTCCAGCACGCCCGGGTGTCGCAGCAACATGTCTCCCCACAAGCACGGTCGCCGATCTCGCTCCAGCACGAAGCGACAGAGCGGAGCAAAATACTCCGCATAGAGCCCGGCCACACCGACCGACTGGACCCGCGCGGCACACTGCGGACACTGCCCGAGCTGACGCGTCTCATCTCCACCCAGATGAACCCATTCGTCGTCAAAAACCGCGCAGATGTCCGCGACCAAATCGCGCGCGAATCGTCGGCACTCGGGTCGCGTAGCACAGATTTGGACGCCGCCGAACCCGGCCGGCCCCTCGGCCAGCCACTGACCGCCTTCGGAGCGAATGAAGCCCTCCATGTGCCCGAGCGTGTTGAGAAACGGAATGATCCGCAGTCCGCGCGGCCGAAACGTCGCCTGCAATCGGCGAACCACGTCTCCCGTCAGGCAGCCGGGTCCCGCCGCCCACGGCGCAGACGGATAGGCGAACCGATGCTCGAGGTACAGCCCCAGGGCGTTGTAGCCCGCGGCCCGCGAGCGCTCGGCCACCTCGGTCAAGAGGTCTTCGCGTGGCGACTGCTCCCGCGCGACGTCGTACATCCAGCCGATGAACTTCACGAGTGCATTCTATCGCCGATCCGCCGGCAACCACATAATACGGTCGCGAGGAACTGGGTGCCGACAATGGACTCTCGTACGCGCCTGCTGTGTTCCCTGGACCGACGACTACCGGACCGCCTGCCAATGTGCGAATTCGACATTTGGCCGGAGACCAGGGCCCGGTGGCAAAGGGAAGGGCTGCCGCCAAACGTCGACCTCAACGAGTACTTCGGACTTGATCCGGTCGTCTGCATCAACGACTTGTTTGAACCGTCGTTCGGCTTGCCACGACGGACACTCGAGCAGACCGGCGAGTACCGCGTGCACATGGACGGGTACGGCAAGACAGTTAGGGACTGGATCAATGTGAGTCGGCCCCAAGAACTTGTAGAGCCGGCGATACGCTCGCGTGCTGATTGGGAGCGCTTACGGGAGCGACTTACGCCGGAGCCCGAGCGCTTCAACAATCCCGAAGCCGAGCAGTGGTATCGTTACGCCCTCGCCACCGATCGCTTCGTCGCCATCACGCCTGTCGAGCCGGTTTGGTTTGTCATCTACCAGACGATGGGGTTCGAGCTGGGCCTGCGGGCGATGGTCCGCGACCCGGAGTTGGTCAGCGAGATGATCGCCACCTACACGGATTACCTTTTGGCGATGTTGGCGATGACGCACGCCCGCGGTTATCGCTTCGACGCGCTGTGGTTCTGGGCCGATTTGTGCTACAAGAATGGACCGCTGTTCTCGCCGGCGGTCGCCCGTCGGCTGGCGCTGCCTCAATGGCAACGTATCGGGCGCTACGCGCACGAACACGGCATGCGCTTCATGTTCCACTGTGATGGAAACGTAAGCCAGCTTCTGCCCGTGTTGCTGGAGGCCGGGCTGGATGCCATTCAGCCATTGGAAGCGCGGGCCGGCAACGATGTGCGCGAGTACAAGCGGCTGTACGGCCAACGTCTGTGCCTGCTGGGCAACATCAATGCCGACGTCGTCGCCTCCAACGACCCCCAGCAGATCGAGCGGGAAGTCGCCGCCAAGGTGCCGGTAGCGGCTGCTGGCGGGGGCTACATCTACTGTATAGATCACTCGGTCCCGCCGACCGTCTCCCTAGAGACCTACCGGTACCTGCTGGAATGCGTTCGGCGCTATGGCAGTCAGGCGGCGACTGTCAGCGCGCCACCGAACGCCAACGCCTGAAGGTTTCCCAGGCGGCGCGCTGCGCTGGGTGCCTGACGCCACCTTATCGGCGATGGGCAGGCGACGTAGTCTGCGCATCGACCGGTGGCGACCCCGCACTAGAGGCTGCTCAACAATAATCGCACGAACGGGTTGATGTCAGCAAAGTCCACCCGACCGTCCTGGTTGATGTCGGCATTCTCCAGCCGGCAATTGGGAAAGCTCTGCTGGTAAAGCGCCGGATTGCTGACAGCCAGCACGAACGGATTGATGTCGCCGATGTCGACTCGCAGATCGCAGTTCAAATCACCGAGCAGAAACGTCACGTTGATGGTCCACTGTCGCGTTTCGGTCAGCCAGGTATTCCGGGCATTGACGTCGCGCACAAACCAGGTGTTGTCGACAACCTTGGCGGACAAGCTGTAATTCCCCGGGCCCAGATGCAGCGACTTCAAGTCCAGTGTGGGCTGTGTCGCCCCGGGAATGGGCTGACCGTTCAGGAACCATTGCACGTCGAGCGCGTGCCCGATCGGCTCGACCGGCTTGACAAAAACGATCTCGGTACCGTGCAGCACGCCGGCCGGAGTAGCGTCGTCGATCGGACGCACGATCTTGTACATTTCGATCACCAGTCCTTCGACGCTCGGCAGGTTGAAAGGCCGGCCCAAGGCGCGCATCTTCGAATTGTTGGTCGGCCGGTAGATACCGTACTGGCAGTAATGGGCGCCCTCGTAAGTATCAACCAGGCCGTCGTAGGCCGGATAGTTGGCACCGAGCCAAAGCGCCCACTTTGTGCCGGTCGCCTGCATTTGTGCGGCGGTCAGAATGGAAATGTTGCGCGGGGCTGGTTCCGGACCGTTGTAGGTTTGACCGCTGTACCAATACTCGTCGGCCAAATCGCCAAGACTGTGCCCGAACTCGTGCAGGGCAATTTCCGGGGCGGAGCTGTTTCCGCCGGATACCGTCGCCAAGTCCGCACTGCTGTAGCCCGCCCCGCCGTACTTGGTCGAGTTGGCGACCGCCAGCACCATGTCCACGTCGGGTGCGTTATTGGCATACGAATACGCCTTGGCGACGTTGACGCACAGCAAGCGCTCGGTCCCGCCGCACCAGAACTCCATATCCATGGCAGTGTCGCGGTAAATCGGGTAGGTGGGGTCGTGGTCCACGCCGGACTCGTTTGAAATCACGTCCACGCGATGGATGTTGAAGAAATTCGCGTAGGTCTTGAACGGCTCCTGGGCGAACATCGTGGAAAGCGACGACTGCACGTGCTGGGCGTAAAGCCCCAGCTCGCTGGCCCGGTAGCCGTCGCCGACGGTCACCAGGTCGATGCGGTTGGTTACCGGACCGTCCGCCGCATAGAGAGTGGTCGCCGCCGCCGGCAGGATCATGCCGGGTTCGGGGCGCTGCACCGGGATAATGAGCCGGCCCCCGGCCAACTGCCCAGTGTCGTCAAGATAATCGTAGTAGACTATGTCATTGAACCAGTGTTGCCCGACCGTTGCCGCTGTACCGCCAGCCGCCGCCAACAGTGGTAGCAGGACCAGGACACCTGTCAGGACGGCCAGTGTGGTGGATGCATTGCACATGCCGCTTCCTCTCCAGGGATTTCGATCGCATCAAGCAACGCCACTCTCATTGTGGCGTCCACGACACATGCAGACAAGCCGATTTCGAGGACCAGGCACCCGGTCCTCGACCGTGGCCGGCCGCGTGGCTATGCTGGCAACATGGACGGAGTGAACAAAGCCAAATTGATGGATGGGCGGGGCCTGGCGCAGCGTCTACTCCAGCGGGCCGCCGCCAAGGTGCGACAGGTTCAGCAGCAGACCGGCAACACGCCGACGCTGGCCACGGTGATCGTCGGCGACGACCCGGCTTCGCGCACCTACGTGCGCATGAAACGACGCCGTTGCGATGAGGTCGGCATCCGCTCGTTGGCGGTCGAGTTGCCACGTGACAGCAGCACAGCGGCGGTCGTCGCCGAGGTGCGTAAGCTGGCGGCCGATCCGCACGTCCACGCCATCCTGGTACAGCACCCGGTTCCGCCGCCGATCGACAAGCGCGCGGTATTCGAAGCCATTCCGCTCGCCAAGGATGTCGATGGGGTGACCTCGGCCACGCTGGGGCGCGTGATCCTGGGGCTGCCGGCGTTCATTCCCTGCACGCCGGCCGGAATTCTGCGACTGCTTGACGAATACCAAGTGCAGATAGATGGCGCCCATGCCATCGTCATCGGTCGCAGTCCCATCTTGGGTCGGCCGATGGCCTCGCTGCTCATCAACCGCCACGCCACCGTAACGCTCTGTCATTCCCGCACGCGCTCGCTGCCCAGTCTGGTGCGCAATGCCGACATCGTGATCGCCGCCGTCGGTCGCCCGCGCTTCGTGCAAGGCGGGTGGATCAAGGTCGGGGCCGTCGTGGTGGATGCCGGCTACAACGAGGGCAACATCGGCGACGTGGATTTCGAGGCGGCCATTGAACCCTGCTCGCTGATCACGCCCGTGCCGGGCGGTGTCGGGCCTATGACCATCGCAATGCTGATCGATCACGCGGCAGACGCGGCGGCCCGACAGCTCGGCGTCGACCTGGGGGAGTTGCAGCAGGAAAGCAACTGTTTGCCACCCGGTCCACCTGAAAGTTGAATGACGCGGGGCTGAACCGCACGGCGCGCGCTCGTCAACCCAAGTCCTCAGCACTCAGGCAAGCCACCAGCCGGCTTCGATCTTGGAACAGGCGCGTATGGAAACCGCGTGCAAGGCCAAGTCGCACAATCCCCGACCACCATTCACACTGTCCCCCTGGCCGGAAGTACAGCCCGACCGGCGCTGGAAGGCGGCGCCACGGCTCACCGTTGACTACTAGATGGCGGGAGGCCGCTGGTCGGGCGGCAAGTCCTCGGCGCGCAGGTCACGCTCGATGCTGTATTCCTCGCGCAACCAACGGCCCAGGTCGATCAGTTTGCACCGTGGACCGCAAAAAGGATATACGGAGGGCAGCGGTCCCCAGTACTCGGTTTCACGATCGCAGATTACGCAACGATAACGCCGCGCCGGAGCACCCGCGCCAAAAGCATTCTGAATCATGGTGCGATTATACGTGCTGTGCGGGGGGCGTTCCAGTGCGCTGGCGGCTGCTTTTAGGACCTAGGTCGCTGCTACATGTACTCTTTGACGTACTCTTCGAGCTTGCGCTTCGCTTCCCGTTCGATTTGCCGCACGCGCTCGCGCGTCAGACCGACCTCTTCGCCGATCTCCTTGAGCGTCATGCGCTTGCCACGCCGGTCATCCAGCCCATAGCGCAGCTTGAGGATCAAAGCCTCGCGCTCGGTGATGCGCGCCAGCATCTGTGCCACAAACTGCGAATCAGACTCGCTGAAGGCGGCTTCAAACGGCCGCGGCGTGCGCGTGTCCTCCAGCGCTTCGTTGAGCGTGTTCTCGCCGTCCGGCGTGGCGCTGCCGTGCTTGCGCGAGGTGCAGGCCTTGATGGCCAGGGAAATGGCGGCAGCTTTACGCGGGGTGATGCCCATGTGCTCCGCCAGCTCGTTCATGGTCGGCGCGCGCCCCAGCTTCTGCTCCAGCTCACGCACCGCCAGGCGCATGTTACCGATCTGCTCCATCAGATAGCTGGGGATGTGGATCATCTGCTGAGCATTCTGAACAGCCCGGCGGATGGCCTGGTCGATCCAGTAGCCCGCGTAGGTGCTGAAGCGCGAGCCGACGTCAGGATCATAGCGATCGACGGCATTCATCAACCCCACGTTCCCCTCGTTGACCAGGTCTTCCATGGGCAGTCCGCGGTTGCGGAAATTCTTGGCCACGCTGATCACCAGACGCAAATTGGCCTGGATCATGCGGTCGCGGGCCTCGGCAGCCTCCCGCTGAATGCGCTCATACTCGCGCAGTGAGATTTCGCCGGCCGCCAAGCGCCGCTCGGCCTCCGACTTGCTGCGAATGCGCAAAGCCAGCTCGCGCTCCTCCTCCGGAGTAAGCAGCTCGTATTTCTTGATCTGCTTGAGGTAATCGCCAAGCGCGGTGTCAATCTTGGACGCCATCGGTTCGCCTGTGTGAATCCGGCATTCGCCCTGCCTGCAAACGCCGCCTGCGGCCTTCCGCGGTGTCGGCCGCTCACTCTCACGAGTCGTATCGGTTCGACAGCCGGCGTCGTTAACGCCGCCGCAAGGTATGATAACCACTGGCCCATGTCGTTGGCCAGCAGTTATCAGTCCTCCAGCCTGCCAGGCGCCTCGGACAGCAGCCCGGCCTCCCGCAATAGCCGCGCCACCAGCTCCAGCGGCAACCCGACCACGTTGGAGAAGCTACCCTCGATGCGCTCCACCAGTCGATCGCCCACGTCCTGAATGCCATAGGCGCCGGCCTTGCCGACCCAGTCGCCGCTATGAAGATACGCCTCGCGAGCCGCCGCGTCGTCGCGCATCCAGACACGGGTCTGGTCTACAGCCAGCAGCCGTCGTTGCTCCGGCCGGCGTCGCAGTAGGCACACTCCGGTCAGCACCACGCTGACGACTCGGGCCTGAAGCTCCAGCATCCGCCGGGCATCCTCTCGATCGCGCGGCTTGCCTAAGAGCTGCCCGTCGCAGACGACCATCGTGTCCGCACCCAGCACCCAGCCGTCCGGATGCTGGCGGGCCACAGCGCGTGCCTTGAAGTATGCTAACGCCAGCACCCATTGCTCCGGCAAGACGTGATCGGAGCGTCGCGTCGGCTCCGGTAGCGTGCAGGGAACCACGCAAATGCGCGGGTACACCTGGGCCAGCAGTTCGCACCGGCGCGGACTGGCTGAAGCAAGGATCAGGGTTTCACCTGGCATGGTTCCAGTTGCCGACCTCATTTGACCCGTCGCCAAAGGAGCATTAGACCGGGAGCCATGTTGTCGGTCAAAAAACTCGCGTCCCGTCAGTCTCCCTGTCTGGGCGCTCACCTGTCGATCACCGGTGGGCTGCACCGCGCCCTGCTGGCAGCCTTACGACTGGGCTGCACTACGGTTCAGGTTTTCGTGAAGAACCAGCGACAATGGGTCGCGCCGGCGCTGCGACCGGCCGATGTCGCCCGCTGGCATGAAGTGCGTGCCGAAAACGCTTTCGGGCCGCTGGTGGCGCACGCCAGCTACCTCGTAAATCTGGCCACACCGCATCGCAAACTACGGCAACGCAGCGTGTCGGCTTTCGTCGAAGAACTGACCCGTTGCGACCAGCTCGCCGTTTCGTATCTCGTGGTGCATCCCGGAGCGGCCACCGACGGTTCGATTACAAGAGGCTTGGCGCGCGTGGCGGCGGCGCTGAACGAAGTGTTTCGCCGGTACCCTGATTGTCGCACCATGCCGCTGCTCGAAACCACCGCCGGCCAAGGTCGCAGCCTGGGTCGCTCGTTCGCGGAGCTGGCGGAGATTCTGTCGCGACTGGAACAGCCGCAGCGCGTGGGCGTGTGCGTGGACACCTGTCATGTATTTGCCGCGGGCTACGACCTGCGCACACGGCGCGGCTACGACGCGCTGGTAGGCGAGGCAACGCGGTTGGTGGGACAGGAGCGCATTCGTGTCTGGCATCTCAATGATTGCCTGGGGACATGCGGTTCGCGGCTCGACCGACACGCCCATATCGGCGCAGGCACACTGGGGCGGGTGGCATTCGCACGCCTGCTGCATGATGCGCGCTTCCGCGGACTGCCGATGATACTGGAGACGCCCAAAGGGACCGACGAGCGCGGCCGCGACTGGGATGCCGTCAACCTGGCGCGCCTGCGACGCTTGGCCGACCGCCGCAGCGACGACGATAATGATCTGGCCGGCGGCTGACGACCAGCCTGCCGGCGCTACTGGTGCGACCATGAGCGACGCCGAATTCAGTTACCAGACTGCCGCCGAGGAGACTTGGCGGATCTTCCGGATCATGGCGGAGTTTGTCGAAGGTATCGAAGTTATGTCACACGTCGGGCCGGCCATCTCGATCTTCGGCTCCTCCCGCACGCAACCGGGCAGCAAGTACTATCAGATGGCTCAAGAGTGCGGACGGCTGATCGCCCAGCGCAACTATGCGGTGATCACCGGCGGCGGCCCCGGGATCATGGCGGCCGCCAACCAAGGTGCCGCCGAAGCGGGCGGCAAAAGCGTCGGTCTGAACATCGCCCTGCCGCACGAGCAGGAACCGAACCCCTATCAGAACATTTCGCTGGAGTTTCACTACTTCTTCGTGCGCAAGGTCATGTTCCTCAAGTACGCGGTCGGCATGATCTGCTTCCCGGGCGGATTCGGCACATTGGACGAGTACTTCGAGGCCATGACGCTGCTTCAGACCGAAAAAGCGCCACCAATGGGCCTGGTACTGGTCGGCTGCGAATACTGGAATCCGCTGGCCGAATGGCTGCGCACCGTGCTGCTGGAACGTCACGGCAACATCTCCCCGAACGACCTGAATCTGTTCAAGATCACCGACGACGTGGCCGAGGCGGTAACCGTGGTCTGCGATTTCTACGAGCGCCAGGCGGCCCCCATTGGACGACCGCCCACCCCAGACATGAAGCGCCTGCCACGCGAGCGCCTTACCGCCGAGGGCACCGTCTACGGCATCCCGCCGTTCGGCCCGGCTCGCCGTCGCACTCCGCCGGAATAGCGCACCGGACGCTTGTAGCTGCCAGGATTGCGGGGGTCGGCCAGCCAGGACATCCGCGGCGCCGGTCGCGGAGTTCGCTGCCCCGACTAGCCGCCGGGCTTTCGGTTATCTTTGGCCCGCTTGACGACCGCATCGTGCAGCCGGCGACCGCCTGGTATCGCCGAGGAAGGGACGGCCGATGGGCGACGAACGAACTGTCCGCCGGGACGCTTTCGCTGGTTCTATCTCGGGCAAGGGCCTGATGGCCGTCATCATCTGGGGGGCCTCCTTCGCCGCCACACGCATCGCGCTAGACGTGTTGACACCATTCGGACTGGTGGCAGTACGTTTGTCGGCCGGAGCTCTGTTGCTGATCCTCGTTACGCGGTTGCGACACGGAACCTTGCTGCCGGTGCGAAGAGATCTGCCCGCCTGCGTGTTTCTCGGTGCTGTGCTGGCGACTCACCTGCTGTTGCAAGCATACGGTCTGCAACGCACCACCGCCGTCCACACCGGGTGGATAATCGGCTTCATCCCCGTCACCATCTCCCTGGGAGCCTGGCTGCTGGGACAACAATGCCTGCGCTGGAGCGGCTGGACGGGAGTGGCCATCGGCACGGCAGGCGTTCTGACCGTGACTTGGACGAAAGCTCCCGAATTCGCCCAGGCCCGCCTCGGCGACCTGCTGCAAGTGGCCTCGTGTCTAACATGGACCGTGTACACGCTGGCGTCCACCGGGCCAATCGCGCGCAACGGCGCTTTGCGGGTCACGACCGCCGCCATGGTCCTGGCCGCCGCACTGGCCGCCCTGGTGGCCATCGGAAGCGGACCCTGGGCCGGCGTGTGGACCTGGAGCGGCCTGCTCGCGGTAATCTTCTTGGGGCCTGTCTGTAGCGGCGTTGCCTACGCACTTTGGTTCGCCGCCCAGCGTGAACATGGCCCGGCCCGCTTGGGTAGCCTGCTCTACATTGAGCCGTTCGTGGCCCTGGCTACCGGCGTCATGCTGCTCGGCGAACCGGTTACGCCCTATGCGCTACTCGGCGGGTTAGCCGTTCTGGCCGGCGTCCGACTGGTGGCGCACGGCTCGACGCCACCGGTCGCGACCGCTCAGTGAACACTACCTCGGGCCCCCAGGCGCCACGCCGAGCAGCGGCCCCGCCCCGACTCGGCCCAGCGCTGTTGCCGCCGGCGGTTCAGCGCCGCACCGACGAGCAGCGGTCGGCGGCCACCTCCGCCATGGCTCGAATCGCTGTCTCGATATGTTCCCGCGTGTTGAACGGACCGACCGAGAAGCGCACGGTACCGCGCGGCGTGGTGCCCATGTGCTGGTGGATCAACGGAGCACATTGCAGGCCGGTTCGCGTTTGAATCCCGTAATCCACGTCCAGAATCGTCCCCACGTCGGTCGGGTCGTAGTTCTCGACCGTCACCGATAGCGTCGCCACTCGCCGGCTGAGGCTGCGCGTTCCCCGGATAGTCACCCCCTCGATCTCCGCCAAGCCGTCTTGCAACAATGCCAGCAGTTCCATCTCATGACGATAGATGTTCTCCAGGCCGCGCTGCTCGATCCAGTCCAAACCCGCCGCCAAGCCGGCAATACCCGCCAGGTTCTGTGTCCCGGCCTCCAGCCGATACGGAAACTCCGTCAGGTGATATGGCTCGGCGCTGCGCACCCCCGTTCCCCCATATATCGTCCCGCGAATCTCGGCGTCATCGGCGACGCAGATACCGCCCGTGCCGGTCGGGGCCAACAGCCCCTTATGCCCAGTAAACGAGAGGAAGCTGATGTGGCACTCCGCCATATCGATAGGCAATACGCCGGCAGTCTGGGCCGTATCAACCGCGAACGGCACACCAGCCTCTTTGCAGACTGCACCGATGGCCCGGAGGTCTTGAACCACGCCGGTGACGTTCGAGCCATGATTGACGATCACCAGCTTGGTGTTTTTCTTGATGGCCCGACGGATATCATCGGGGTCGATGTAACCTTCCGCGTCCGGTCGCACGAACGTGGCCTCCGCTCCTTCCAAGACCTTATGATTGACGGGGCGGATCACCGAGTTGTGCTCGACCATCGTGGTCACCACATGATCGCCCGGCCCGATCGTGCCATTGATGATCAGGTTCAGGCTCATGGTGGCATTCAAGGTGAAGACCAGCCGATTCGGGTCCTTGCTCTTGCCCGCCCGTACCAGACTGGCGTTGAAAAACGCCGACAGCCGCTTGCGCGTGTTATGTATCATCTCCTCGGCATGCAACGCCAGATCGCACCCGGTTCGTCCCGGGTTGACGCCGTAGCTGCGATAAAACTCGCGCACCGCGTCGTGCACCGAATCGGGCTTTGGGAAACTGGTGGCGGCATTATCGAGGTAGATGATCTTTTGCATGCGCGGTTCCCTGACAGCGCCTATCAAGACCTTGGGGAGCGGGCCTCTGGCCTATCACCGGACCGACCGGACCCGGTCCCCCAGTTGGTTTTCTAAGGCGCTCTGAACAAGCACACGCCGGCGGTGACGGGTGAGACTCCCACGACACCCCCGGAAAGCAGCGCTCCAGCAACACGCTTCCAATCTAGCATGTTCTGGCTGGTCGTGGTAGGGGTCCGGCGCCTTCACGCGGCCGGTCGACCCGCATGTTGCCCGATGACGACAAGCGCGGCCTTGTCGGCTGCCACTCTACGCGGCTCCCTGGCCGTCAGGCGCGCTAGGCTATCCCGGCGCTCCGGCGGCGGACGCATGCTACTGTCCGACCGTCCAGACCGCCTGGTCGATGCCGACCGTCCACGGGAAGAAGCCCACCAACCCAGTGGCCTTCCAGCTCAGTTGCGCCTGCATCTCGCGCGTAGTGGGGTTGACAAAACGCGACGGGTCGCCAGACACCGTGACCACGACTACCTGGTCATAAGTCGTCGGCGCCCGCGCGTCCACTACCTCGAAGCCCTGTGTGACATAGTTATACAATTCAATGCGCTGTAGGAGCATGCCGGCCGTGTTAACTTTGGACTCCAGCGTGAACTGCAATCCACTCGGCGTGGCGGTCGGCGCCGTCCCGGTCAGCACGAGCCACACCGGGGGTTCGTCCTGAGTCAGCACCATGCCGGGCTGCACGTTGAGGCGCAAGTCATCGCTATAGAAGAGGTCGGATAGACCGCCCGCAACGATCTTGCCGCGAACGAGGGTCAGGCCGGCCGGCAAGATGGTATTCCCACCGCTTTGGATTACCTCGGCCGTGCCTTCGTATGGCAAGTAATTGCGTTTGCTGACAGTGACGTGCACTGTCCCGGTGGAGGTGGGAGTGATCACGAAGCTGGCCGTGCCAGCGGTGTTGGTTTGAGCTATTTCATAGACATCGCCGGACTTCCACAGGCAGACCGTCGCCGACGGCACGGGACCGCCGCCGCTACTGACTTGAACGGTGAAGTTGTTGGGTTGGCCGACATATAGTGTGGTTGCGTGAGCGGCGCTCATGCTGACCGGATCCTCTGTCCAGATTGGCAACTCCGGATCACCCAGCAGAGTAAGCTCAGTAAAAATGTATTTGTAGTACTGATCGTTCTGGTATGAGTCGTTCTTGTGATCGGAAAAGCACTGCCCGAGTCTGTACCAGTTCTGTGCGAACAATGAGCGGAAGAAGTAGCGGTCGAAGCGGAAGGAATAGCCATCCGCCTGGCCGGGCACATACCAGCCATAGCGCGAGTTCCCTATAAAAGCCACACCACCGCCATACGGGTTGCGTACGAAGGCCTCGGCGATGCACTCGCTGCTGGCGTAGTCGCAGGCCCAGCAGCCCATCGAATAGGCCACGCTTTGGCGGCTGCCATTAGTGAGAGCACTCATGTCGCCGTTGTTCAGTCCCCAACCGTGATTGGTGTACCCAGTCCCCATGAAGTCAGTGTTGGAATGGTCAGCATGATTCACCAGGTTGTTGCCCTGGTTGAGGTAGGTTTTCACCGCGGTTAGATGGTTGCCGGGATCGGTGTCGTACACCTTGCGGTATGTCCAACTCGCGGGCAGGTATGTGTTCTTGATGGCTTCCTTGCAAATCGAGCCCTCGTTGCCATAGCCGGACAAGTCGAACCCGAAGAACGCCGCGCACTTGGCGTAGTCAACCAGCGGAGGGTTCTTTTCATAAGTCAACACTTTATTTACGAACGTGCTGATCGCCGACGTACTCGTGACCGAGGCCCGGCCAACGTGCACGTCGCAGGTGTAGTTTCCGCCGAAATCGGCATAGTACGTATCGTTCGGGATGGGTTGTGGATCTACCCCCGAGAACGTCTTGCTCGGGCAGGGGACGATCGTAGTATCGCCGCCCAACAGAAAGAACGTGGCGCCCCAATTCGTGTAGGCGTCGTTGACAAACGCCAGGATCTTGGCTGTGTTGTCGCCGCTATACCCGCCGCTGTTGTAAATCCAGCTAGTGGTGACGATGGTTGCGGGTACGCCCTTTTTGGTCTTCCAGTCTGCCAGAGGTTGAAAACTGCTAACCCAACTGTCCTGCGTGATGATGACGTAGTCATAGTCCCCTGGCGGAACGCCGCGCCAGCCCCCCTCCGCGTCGCCTGCGGTGCGAAGCTGCACGTCGTCCGGGTTGACGACCGCCTCCGTCAGCATCTGCTCGTAGGCGGCCCGCCCGGCCTCCGAAATCCGCGGCGGGAGGTAGGCCGCGCACACGTATCCGCTGACGCCGCTCAAAACAATGCGGATGCGGGTATTCAGGACAAGTTTCCGGGCGGCCGGGACATACTGCACGGGGCAAACGCGCAGGACTGCGAAGGCCTGCCCGGCCAGATCACTCTGGTAAGCAAACTCCACGGTCCGGACCGGGTACACACGCGGGGACTCATACACGGCCGGATCGGGTGGAATGAGGTCGTCGCTGCCAATCTGGTCTGATAACCGGCGCGGTGGTTGAGCTGGGAATATCAGGTACTCGCCGGCCAGCGGTACCGCGTCTGCTGAGGCCGCACGAACCCCGGTCACTCGCATGCCTTCAGGCAGGGCGATACGCACAAGCGCGGTCGGCAGCATCGGCTTACCCGGGTCACAGAGAGCGCCACCGTCCGGCAGAGTGAGTGTGTCATAGCCCAGCAGCTTGCCGAAGGCGAGCATGTCGGGCGAAAACGTCGCCGTGTAATACAGCTCAAAGGTCCTGCCATCGTATGCAACGTCCACGGTCTGACCCGACACGCTGGCCGCAATCGCCAGGACCGCGCCTACCAGCATCACCGGCATGAAGCCCCTTGCCTGCCCAGCCCGCCTACCGCACCGACCTGTCATGTTGAGAACCTCCCTCTGTGACAAAAAAGCGTGCCTGCGAGCGGGCCTGCTGCGGCACGCCGTCCGCACGCAGGACCACGCCGCAGAGCACCAGTTCTGGCGCCGCGGAGCGTAGTGGCGCCCTGTCTTCGGAGATGCTTCGCTTCCTGCTCTGGTTGCTGCATGAAGCCACGCACTTACCCCCGGCGCGACTTTCACTATAGCAGAAAGTCTGCCCGAAGGCCAAGGGAAAACCTCGCCTCAGACCCCCAGGCGGCGCTCCCATCACCCACCCGTCCGGTCGCCGACCGAGCCGGCAATGCCCGGCCAAGCCATCACTAGCACTCCCAATCGCGCTATAGTACAGTGACGCCGAAACGGCGGGCGTGCTGACAGGCAACCGACTGCGAGAAGCGGTAACTGATGAATCTGGGGTACGAAGCGAAGAATGGCGACAACGCAACGCCCCGGCCTGGTAGTCCGACGGTGGAGAGTCAACCACCCGGGGCGTTGCTGTTCGAGGTTTCCTGGGAGGTCTGCGCGCAGGTCGGCGGCATCTACACCGTGCTGCGCAGCAAAGCCCCGGCCATGGTGCGCCGCTGGGGAAACGCCTACTGCCTGATCGGTCCCTATCGCGAAGCCTCCGCCAAGATCGAACTCGAGCCGCGCGCCGCCGAGCGACCACTGCGAGACGCAATCGACCAACTCCAGGCGGCTGGCCTACGGCTGCACTACGGTCGCTGGCTGATCACCGGCCGTCCGCAGATACTGCTGGTCGAGACCGGCGGCATGTTCCCGCGGCTGGATGAAATCAAGTACTTTCTCTGGAAGGACAATGGCATCGCCTCGCCGACCGGCGACCACGACTTCGACGAAGTGCTGGCTTTCGGACGCATCGTGGCCGACTTTCTGACCAGCTTGCGCGCCTGTTGCCCCGAGCGTCCGCTCTTGGTCCATTTTCACGAATGGCAGGGAGCGGCGGCCATACCCATGCTGCTCACGCGGCCTGGCACCGCAGCCACCGTGTTCACTACCCACGCCACCCTGGTAGGCCGCAGCCTGTCGGCAGCCAACGCCGATCTGTACGACAACTTGGCCACCATCGACGCCGGTGCCGTCGCTTCGCAGCACGGCTTCGGTCATCGGCACGCGTTGGAGTCGGCCGCGGCTCAGGGGGCCGATGTTTTCACGACGGTTTCGGGCGTCACGGCGCTGGAAACCGAGCGTTTCCTGGGACGACGCCCGGAGGTTCTTCTGCCCAACGGTTTGAACGTGGAGCGTTTCGCCGCCCCGCATGAGTTCCAGGTTCTGCATCGTGCCGCCAAGGAACAGATTCACGAGTTCGTCATCGGGCATTTCTTCCCCAGCTACACCTTCGACCTGGATCACACACTTTACGTCTTCACTGCCGGGCGCTACGAGTACCGCAACAAGGGACTGGATGTCTTCATCGAGGCGCTGCACGAACTCAACCGTCGGCTGATCGAGGAAAACAGCCCGGCGACCGTTGTGGCTTTCATTGTCACGCGCGCCTCCTTCCGGGCGCTGAATATTGACACGCTCAATCGCCAGGCCATGTTCAACGAGCTGCGCGAGACCTGTGAAGCCATTCGCGACGACATGGCCCGGCGCCTGCTGCACGCGGTCGCCGCCGGCCGCCTGCCCGCCGCCGACGAACTTCTCGATGAGTCGGCCACCGTGCGGCTCAAGCGTTTGATGCACGCCTGGCGCAGCGGTCCCCTGCCCACCATCGTCACCCACGACCTCATCGACGACGCCCACGATCCGATCTTGTGTCATTTGCGGAGCCGACGGCTGTGGAACTTGCCGGAGGACCGTGTCAAGGTTGTCTTCCATCCCGATTTCATTTCGGTGGCCAGTCCGCTGCTGTCGATGGACTACGACCAGTTCGTGCGCGGCTGCCATCTGGGCGTTTTCCCTTCGTACTATGAACCGTGGGGTTACACTCCCATGGAATGCGTCGTGCGCGGTATTCCGGCGATCACCAGCGATTTGAGCGGCTTCGGCGACTACCTGATGAAGCATTTCCCCAATCACGATGCCGATGGCCTCTTCGTCGCTCGACGACGCAACGTCAGCTTTCGCCAGACCGTGCTGCAAGTTGTGCAGTGGATGTACCAGCTCACCTGCCTTAGCCGCCGGGAGCGCATCGCCCTGCGCAACCGCGTCGAGAGCCATGCCGAACACTTCGACTGGTCGCGCTTGATCGCCAATTATGCCATCGCCCACCGATTGGCCCTGAGCCGGCGCTGCCCGGGAGTAGAACTGCCGCCCGATCCGGCGGCACCCGCGGAACTCGGCGAACCGCCCGTGGCCAAACGAACGGCACGTCGCCAACGGCGGCGCGCCGAAACCACAGACACTTGATGACCGTCAGATCCTCTGGCGCCCAGCGCAAGGCCGCCCAGGGCAGGCAGTGCCAGTCCGCAGCCCCAGCTCGCACCACCCGGCCTGCGGCGCGCCCAAAACGCTCGGATGTTATCGGATCACGCGGCAGGAGGCACTGCGGCAACGCGTGCGCCGACACCGCGCGTCGCGCCGGCAGCGCAGCGCTCGAGTCAAACAGACTGCCGCTCCAGAAGCAGCGTGCAACTGCCGGAGTTACTCACTTCACGTTCCCCATGGCGATTGACAAGAGGTGCTCTATTCTTCGGGACGCATTAATTGTCCTCACCGATTTCGTCGAAAGATTAACCAGCGCCATCTCCGCCGCAGGGCCCAGGTGACATGTGAGCTTGACCTTCGACCAGATCCAGCCGGTTGTCATCACCGCCCCGACGGCGCGCAATGGCATCACCCTCCTGCAACGACTGCTCAACTCCAGCCGACGGATCATTGTCTATGGGGAGAACAAGCACTTCTGCGAGACTCTGCCGACCCTAGTGCAGGAATGTCAGGAGATCGCGCACCAATACGGCCAGTGTCAGGAAGCCACCCGACGCCGCTTCTTCCAGACCACCGAATTCTGGTCGAGTGCCCTATGGCCGGACGCCGACCTGTATGCCCGGCAGATGGAGGTCGCCTTTCGCGAGTTCGTCGTGCTCTACCAGCGCTGCTCAGAACAGTATGGCTTCCAGCGCTGGGGCATCAAACACCCCTTCACGACGGTGCGCGATCTGGACCGCTTCCTGACGCTGCTGCCGTCCGGCCGCTACATCTACATTTATCGCAACCTGTACGACGTGGCACGCTCCGCCAAGGCCCGCAAGTTCGCCCGCACGCCGCAAGACTTCGCTATCCTGGCCACCCACTGGAAGGAGAGCGTCGGCGCTTTGCTTAATACCACGCTGGAGAACATGCTGGTCATCAAGTACGAGGAGTTCGTGGCCGACCCGCAACCTTGGTTGAAACGCATCGAGAAACACACCGGCATCACGCGGCTCAACCCGCGCGTGCTGGAGCGCAGGTTCAATACCTTCCCCGGGCAACCGGCCAATGGCCACTCGCCCAGCGAGTACATCGCGCCCGAACCGCTCACCATGACGGAAACCGACATTCTGCGACAGTGCACCGGCAACCTGCTGGAGAAACTCGGCTACCACGATGAGGGCAGCGCCGTCGGCAACGGCTCGTCCATGTCGGCTGCAGCCGAAGAAGCAGCAGCGGCGGCGCCGGTCGCCAGCGGCGCCTGACACCATCGACCTCACTCCGTACAAATCTCAGCGGCAACCGCCTTCGCAAAGGTGTACGTCTCGCCGCGCGCATCGACGACCACGTGGTCGCCGGGGCCGAAATCGCCGCGCAGGATGCGCTTGGCCAGCGGGTTCTCGATCTGCTGCTGAATCAGCCGCTTGAGCGGCCGGGCACCGTACACCGGGTCGTAGCCATCGCGAGCCAGCTGTTCCTTGGCGGCCGCAGTCAACTCAAGAGTGATAGCCGGACCGCCCGCTCCGGTGGTGGCGGCCAGCCGCTGCTGCAAGGCCCGGACTTGCAGATCGACGATCTGGCGCAGATGTTCGCGCCCCAAGCGGTGGAAAACGACGATCTCGTCGATGCGGTTGAGAAACTCCGGCCGGAAATGGCGTTTCAGCTCCTCCTTGACACGCAGTTCGATTTCGGCGTCGGCCGGTTCTAGCGGTTGCTCGCCACCCGCTCCGCCCGCCGACTCGCGATCCGGACGTTCGCTCAGCGCCGCGATGTGCGCGCTGCCGATGTTGCTGGTCATGACGATGATGGTGTTGCGAAAATCGACCGTCCGGCCGTGCCCATCGGTCAGACGCCCGTCATCCAGCACTTGCAGCAGCACGTTGAAAACGTCGCGGTGCGCCTTTTCGATCTCGTCCAGCAGAATCACGCAATATGGTCGCCGGTGCACCGCCTCGGTCAGACGCCCGCCTTCCTCGTAGCCGACATACCCCGGCGGCGCGCCGATCAGCCGGGCTACGCTATGCTGCTCCATGAACTCGCTCATATCGATCCGCACGAAGGCGGCTTCGTCGTCGAACAGGAACTCCGCCAGCGCCTTGCACAGCTCGGTCTTGCCCACGCCAGTCGGTCCCAGGAACAGGAACGAGCCGATGGGGCGCTGTGGGTCACCCAACCCCGCCCGGCTGCGCCGCACGGCATCCGCCACCGCCCGAATAGCTTCATCCTGCCCGATCACCCGCTCGTGCAGGCGCTCCTCCATCCGCAAGAGTTTCTCCTTCTCGCCCTCCAGCAAGCGCGACACCGGTACGCCCGTCCACTTGCTGACCACCTCGGCGATCTCCTCGGCGGTCACTTCCTCGCGCAGCAGACCTCCACCGTCGCGGTGCAACTCGCTCAGCTTCTGTTCACGCTGCCGAAGCTGTTTGTCCAGTTCCGGCAGCTCGCCGTAACGAATGCGCGCTGCCCGTTCCAACTCCCCACGCCGCTGAGCCTCTTCCAGCTCGGTCTGCTTGGCGTCGATCTGGACCTTCAGGGCTTTGATGGCCTCGATGGCGGCCTTCTCGTTCTCCCACTGAGCGGTCAGTAAGCGATCGCGCTCGCGCAGCTCCGCCAGTGTGCGTTCCACGTTCTCGAGCTGCCGTCGGCTCCCCTCATCCTTCTCTTTCTTGAGGGCCTCACGCTCGATTTCGAGTTGCAGGACGCGCCGGCGCAGCTCGTCCAGTTCCGCCGGCAACGAATCGTTCTCGATGCGGACGCGGGAGGCGGCCTCGTCGATCAGGTCGATGGCCTTGTCGGGCAGGTGTCGGTCAGTGATGTAGCGGTGGGAGAGCGTAGCCGCCGCCACCAATGCCGCGTCTTGAATGCGCACACCGTGGTGCGCGTCGTAGCGCGCTTTCAGCCCGCGCAGAATGGCGATCGTGTCCTCGACGGTCGGCTCCCGCACGTACACCGGCTGGAAGCGCCGCTCCAACGCCTTGTCCTTCTCCACGTGCTGCCGGTACTCGTCCAGCGTCGTGGCGCCGATGCAGCGCAACTCGCCGCGCGCCAGCGCCGGCTTGAGCAGATTGCCGGCATCCGGCGAACCTTCCGCCCGACCAGCGCCGACCAGCAGATGCAACTCGTCGATGAACAGGATCACCTGCCCGGCGGACTCGACCACCGCCCTGATGACCGCCTTGAGTCGTTCCTCGAACTCGCCGCGATACTTCGCGCCGGCGATCAGCGCCCCCATGTCCAGGGCCACGACCTTCTTGTCCTTCAGGGCTTGCGGCACATCACCGGCCAGGATGCGCTGTGCCAGGCCCTCGACGATCGCCGTCTTGCCGACCCCAGCCTCGCCGATCAGCACCGGGTTATTCTTGGTGCGCCGCGCCAGCACCTGCATGCAACGCCGAATCTCCTCGTCGCGGCCGATCACCGGGTCGAGCTTGCCCTGCCGAGCCATCTCGACCAGGTCGCGCCCGTAACGTTGCAGCGGCTGATAGGTGTCTTCCGGGTTCGGTGAGGTGACCGCCGCGCTGCCGCGCACTTCTTTCAACGCCGCCAGAATGTCGTCCTTGCGGATGCCATTCACCTGGAGAATGGTCTTGGCCTCGCTCTCCACCTCCGCCAGAGCTAGCAGCAGATGCTCGCTGGAAACGTACTGGTCCTGCATGCGCCGCGCTTCCTGTTCCGCCGCGCCGAGCACGTCCACGAAGCTGCGCTGCGCCGCCAGCGACCCGCCGGACTGCTGCGGCAGCCGCGTCAGCTCCGACTCGACCATGCTGCGGATGCGCGCCACATGGCCGCCAGCCTTCTCGATGATGGGCGTCACGATGCTGCCGCCGTTATCGGCTGCCTCGGGTGCCACCAGGGCTGCCAGCAGATGCAGCGCCGTCAACTCCGGATGCCCCCGGTCATGGGCCATCTGCTGGGCCCGTTGAACAGCCTCCGCTGCCTTGATTGTGAACTTGTCCGTCTGCATGCGCACACTCCCTGGCAGGCTGCACGCCCGAACAGGATGGCAGACTGCATGCCACGGGCAGCCTTCTGTAAGATATTGTTCCTCAAAGTGTTAGGCTAGCACGCCGACCGTCGCCGGCCTGTCAGAATGACACACTTGGCAGGCCCCCCAAGGTCGTCTCAGGCCGACGCCAACAACGCCGTCCGCTTGGCCTCGATGTCTTCCAGCAGGCGGTCGAAGGAGTCGGCGAAGGCTCGCAGCCCCTCATCCAACAGTACCCCGGTTATCCACTCCAGGTCGATCTTCAGCCCCGCCAACTCCTGCATCACCCGTTCAGCCTCGTCAACGTCGCGCTCCAGCGTCTGGGCCGTCACCCCGTGATCGCGAACGGCCGCCAAGGTCGGCGGCGGAAGCGTGTTCACGGTGTTCACGCCGATCAGCGGGTCCACGTACTTCGTGTCCGGATAGGCCGGGTTCTTGGTGCTCGTACTGGCCCACAACGGACGCTGCGGACGCGCCCCAGCGGCGCGGAAGGGCGCGAACCGCGGCCCATTGAAAACCGCCTTGTAGCGCTGGTATGCGATCTTGGCGCTGGCTACGGCTGCCAGCCCGTACAACGGTTCCAAGTGCGGCTCGCCGTTGCGAATGCGATGCTCCAACACCTTGTCGGTCAGCGTGTCTATGCGGCTGACGAAGAAGGACGCCACCGACGATACCAGCCCCAGCGGTCGCGTCGTCTGGCTCAGCCGCCGCAGTCCCTCCAGATATGCGTCCATGACGCGCTCGTATGTCGCAACGGAGAAGATCAGCGTCACATTGACGTTGATTCCCTCGCCGATCAGCGCGCTGATGGCCTCCAGGCCGGCTTCCGTCCCAGGTACCTTGATCATCACGTTCGGGCGGCGCAGGGCATTGAACAAGCGCCGCGCCTCGGCAATCGTGGCGGCGCTGTCGTTGGCAAGCTTGGGGTCGACCTCCAGACTGACGAACCCATCACGACCATGCGTCTCGTTGTACACCGGACGCAGGCAGTCGGCTGCCTCGCCGACGTCGCTCAGCGTCAGGGCCTCATATATCTCGGTGGCACTGCGCCCTTCCCGCGCCAGCGCGCGGATATCTTCGTCGTACAACGTGTCGCTGGTGATGGCTTTGTGGAAGATAGTCGGATTGGTGGTCACCCCCGTTATGCCCTCTTCGATCAGATCCGAGAGCTGTCCGGAACGAATCAGGTCGCGACTGATGTAGTCCAGCCACAGAGCTTGTCCCAAGGCCGTGATCTGCCGAATGCGATTCACCATGACAGCGCTCGCCGTTCTCCGATCTGGCCGGTTCTGATGAACCCGCCGACGGTCCATTCTGCCCCGCGCCCCGGCACAGTGTGCGGCGGATTATAGCATTCCGCCTACCGCGGTGCAGCACCGCTCACCAGGATCACCGGCCGATCGGCGTCGGTCGGCGAATGTTCAGCCCGCGGGCAATCCGCTCCGCTTCCCTCTGACTGAACCCGCCGTCCAGAATCACCTTCCCGTCGCAAATCGGCCTGGTCAACAGCGGCGACAATACCAACCGATCATCTATATAAATGGCCAACCGACGGCCCGCCGGCAACGAGCTGACAACTTCCAGCTCATTAGCCGCCAGCGGTCCGAACTCCACCAATACCAGACCGCGCTGCGGCCCACGCAGCACCGACGCCGCTTGCACGTCCGCCTCGGTCGCCAACGCTTGCGGCGACACGTACAGTTGCCGTCCCACCTCGTCTTTTGTCGGCTGGTAATCCGGCCGCGGCTCAGTCTCCGCCAGGCAGATGCGCAACTTGACCGGTTCCGGCTTTTCAGGCGTGCTCGTCGCGCGCGCCAGCAGCGCACACCCGGTTTGGCCAACCAGCGCTGTCAGTAACAATCCGCTCAAGGTGCGGCACGAGCTTCTCACGCGCTCTCCTCCGCCGCGGCGCTTCGCAGCAGCTCCTCGAGCGCCGCCAGGGCCTGCTCGCGCGTACGCAATTCCTCCTCTAGCTGGCGGGTGTAGAGGGCGTCCAGGATCCGCTTGTAGGCCGGGCCGACCGGCACACGGCGCTCCAGCAGATCGGCGCCGGTCACCAGCGGCGGCGGTTGAACTGCTTCGGCCGGAATGGTCGCCAACCGCTGCTCCAAGGCCGCCAGGCGTGCCGCGCCGTCCGACAGTTCCGCGTAGCGTGCCTCCGCCAACATGCGCAGGGCCGGGAACGCAGGCGACGCCATCAAGCGTTTGAGGTCCGCCAGTGCCGGTCTGGCCGGATCGTCGAGGTCGCCGGCATGCTGCACCAACCAGGATGTGGTCTCACGCTGCGAATTCGACAGCGTCAGGGCTCGACCGATGCGCTCGATCTCCACTGGCGGCCGCCCCAGCAGCAGCACCGCCAGCGCCAGCTCGAATGGCGCTTCGGCCGGCAGCCGGCCGAGCAGACGCGCGACCGCCTCGGCCTGCTGGTCGGTCCAGTGTGCCCCCGGCCACAAGCAGTCTCGCAAGCGGCACTCGCCCAGCAACTGCCAGGCCCGCAGACGCGTGGCCGCTGCAAACATCTTCTCCAGTTCCTCGCGCACGCGCTCCGCGGCCACTTTGGGCAAGTGTGCCGCGTAAGCGCAGATGGCGGCGGAGGTGGCCGGCTCGATCGTGAAACCCAGCCTGGCCGCGAAGCGCACCGCCCGTAGCAGTCGCAGGTAGTCCTCCGCGAAACGCGCTGCCGGCTCGCCTATGGCCCGAATAACACGCGCCTCGAGGTCGGTCAGCCCGCCCACGTAGTCCACGACCGTCAGCGTCAGCGGATCGAGGAACAGCCCGTTGACGGTGAAGTCACGGCGTCGCGCGTCCTCCTGGGCATCACTGAAAGTGACCTGCACCGGATGGCGCCCGTCCAGATACGGCCCATCGCTGCGGAAGGTTGCCACCTCCACCCAGCGACGCCGCTCTCGAACCAACACCACGGCGAATTGCGCCCCCACCGTGCGCGTCGCGCGGAACAAGCCGGTGACCGCGTCGGGCGGGGCGTTCGTCGCCACGTCGTAGTCCTGCGGGCTCAGCCCGAGCAGAAGATCGCGGACACATCCTCCCGCCAGCAAGGCCTGATAGCCGGCCTCGACCAGGCGGCGCACGATCGCGACGGCCGGCTGAGCCGCGGCGGGCAACTCGCGCCTAAATGGGTATCGCTGGCACATTCGCGTCGATGGTATCGTTGTCGGCGGGCGCTGCCAGTGTGGTCGGCTGACGCGCAGTAAAACGGCCGGAGCGGGCACGCCCCGGCCGCTGGCCGAACCATATTGCCACCGATCAGCGTGACCAGCCGAAGTGAGCGAAAGCCTTGTTGGCGTCGGCCATGCGGTGCACCATTTCGCGCTGGTTCATCGCGTCACCCTCGCGTCGATAAGCCGCTAACAGCTCATCCGCCAGTCGGTGGGCCATCGGCCGTCCGCCCTTGGCACGCGCCGCCTGGATGATCCAGCGCATCGCCAATGACTGACGCCGCCGTGCGTTGACCTGCATCGGCACCTGGTAGTTCGCCCCGCCGACGCGTCGCGAGCGCACTTCCACGTCCGGCTTGACGTTCTCCACCGCTTTCAGGAAAACCTCCAGCGGCGGCACGTCGCTCACCTTCTCGGCGATGCGTTCCATCGCCTCGTAGAAGATGCGCTGCGCAACACCTTTCTTCCCTTCCCACATCATGCAGTTGATGAAGCGGGAGGCCACCTTGTTGTTGTAGCGCGGGTCTCCCCGAAGCTGCTTTTCTGCTTGCGTGAAGCGTTTGAAGGCCATGGCTCGCTCGGTGCCCTACTTCTTCCTCTTGACGCCGTACTTGCTGCGCCCGCGGTTCCGCCGGTTGCCGAACTTTCCCTGCATCTCGGCGCCGGCGCAGTCCAGCTTGCCGCGGATTATGTGGTAGCGCACGCCCGGCAGATCGCGGACACGACCGCCGCGAACCAGCACAATCGAGTGCTCCTGCAAGTTGTGATCAATGCCGGGAATGTAAGCCGTGATTTCCTTGCCATTGGTCAGCCGCACACGCGCCACCTTTCGCAGCGCCGAGTTCGGCTTCTTGGGCGTCTGCGTCTTCACTTGCAAGCAGACGCCACGCCGCAGCGGCGCCCCGCCCAGGTCGCGGACCTTCGACTTGCGCGGCACGTCGCGCCGCGGATTGCGAACGAGCTGATTGATCGTCGGCATACGCTACCTACCCGCTCGCCCACGCGAGCGACACGCAGTCATCCACGCGATACAGACCTAGCAGTATACCAGACTCTCCCGGCTTGCCAACCCCTAATTCGTCGCTCGCCGGTGCTCACCCCGCCCCAGCACCACCCAGCCATTGCCATACTGCCGTGGCACACGCAACCCGGCCGGCGGAGCCGTCACGCGCCCAAACCAGATCAACACTCCGTATCGCGCCGCCCGACACCGCCACCAATACGACTCTGGGGCCGCCACCCAACGGCGCAGACGGCGCCACAACCGCCACAACCGCGCCGGCGTCAAATCGTTAAGATATTGAACGTTCGATACTTGGGTCGAACATAGCAGTCCCCCGCCGCTTAGCTTGAAGTGCACCACGTCGCCCACTGAGACCTCGCCCATCGGCACCCGCCGCCGCCGCCGATAGAAGCGCGTCTCTACCCGCTTGGTGCCGTTGAGCAAGGCTTGGGCCAGGTGCCGATCAACGATGGCCACATGTGTCCGTGGCAATCATTACGTCTCCAGGAGGTCGGCGGCGCTGTGCCCCTCCGCACCCCCTCTTTCTCGTCACCTGCGGCAGCGGGTGTTTACCCGGTTTCTCGGGTGTCCCTCACCCTCCGCTTACGTTCTCCTTGAGCAACCAGACTTCGTTCCCGACGGGGCTGTAGCGGACCTTGGTCATGTATGACTGCATGAGCATCAGGCCGCGCCCACAGGGCCGCTCCAAATTCTCGTCCGCGGTCGGGTCCGGCACTTGATCGGGTCGAAACCCGCGACCCTCATCGCGCACCATGAACACCACGCGCTGCGGGTCGACATAGTAGCGCAAATATACCTTTTTGCTGCGGTCATTGCAGTTGCCGTGTTTGATGGCGTTGGTGACCGCTTCTTCGAAAGCCAGCTTGATGGCAAAGATGGCATCATCCTGGTAGCCGCAGCGCTTCAACTCCTCCATGATGCGGGCTTCGGGTTCCTTGACGCAGCGCAGATCGTTCGGGATCGTGATGCTGATCAGCGCTGCGTCATCGACACCAAAGTCCGCTGGCACCTTCATCGCCGTTACGTGGGCTGCCGTGCGGTTTACACCTGCCCGAACGCCTCCAGTGCTTCGTCCGCAGTCTGATGAATGTCGAATACTCGATTCAGTCGCGTAATCCGGAACACCTGATAGATCTGATTGTTGATGTTCGACAGCTTGAGCTGACCACTCTGCTCCTGCACCTTCTTGTGCAGCGTGATCAACATCCCCAACGCGGCGCTTGCCAGATGATCGACGTTCTGGAAATTCAACAACAAACGGATCCCGGTCTCTGATTCCGCTAGTCGCCGCAACTCCTCGCCGATCTCCTGAATCGAGAGCTCCTCCAATATCTTGCGGTCCGCGAACTCGACCACCGCAACATTTCCGGCCCGCTTGATCTTCAGGTGTGACGACGGCTGGTCCATGAGAGCGGCTACCTCCAAACTGGGATCAGCGGCGGGCCGGATGCCCGGCTGACGACCACGTGACCCAGCCGAGCCATCATCCATCCCGTCCCGCGTGATTATAGCGATTCTCGGCCAGGCCGCGGCGCGTGTCAATCAACGCCCGCGCCCAACCGGCAATCTTCGCGACCCGGTTGCGCCCGCCCTCCTGCCTCTGCACAGCGGGCTTGTCACGGCATACAATCGGGAACAATGAGGCCCTCACAGCCGCTTCCCATTGCCGAGCCGCCGGCGCGACGCCTGCCTGCCTGGCTCAAGCGCCCCATCCCGTCTGGCCAAGCGCTGCTCGAGACGCGCCGACTCATAAACGGCCTGCGACTCAACACTGTGTGCGTCGAGGCCCGCTGCCCAAACCTTAGCGAATGCTGGGCACGCCACACCGCCACCTTCATGATCCTGGGCGACAAGTGCACCCGGGCCTGCCGCTTCTGCGCCGTCATCACCGCCCGTCCCGAACCACCCGATCCGCGTGAGCCGTACCGCCTGGCGGAAGCCGCGGCGCACCTCGGCCTGCGCCACGTGGTGATCACGTCGGTGGCGCGCGACGACTTGCCGGACGAGGGGGCCGGACACTTCGCGGCCTGCATCCGAGCAGTTAAGGAGCGTCTGCCGACCGCCACGGTGGAAGTGCTGGTGCCGGATTTTCACGCGCGCGAAGACTGTGTCAGCACCGTGGCGGACGCCGCCCCGGAAGTCTTCAACCACAATGTCGAGACAGTGCCGGCCTTGCATAAGCAAGTGCGCCCACAAGCCAAGTACGCGCGCTCGCTGGAGACCCTCCGCCTGGCGCGCCGACTGCGCTCCGACTGGAAGACCAAAAGCGGCGTCATGGTTGGCCTCGGCGAAACCGCCGATGAGCTGTTGGCGGTCTTCCGCGACTTGCGTTCCGTCGGCTGCGACCTGCTGACCATCGGCCAATACCTGCGACCGATGAACGGCCGACGGCACTTGCCAGTCCAAAAGTTCTATACACCCCAAGAGTTCGCCGAACTCGGTCGCCAGGCCGAGCAACTCGGTTTTGCCGGCGTCGCCAGTGGCCCCTTCGTGCGCAGCAGCTATTTCGCCGAGACGCTCTATCAGCAGGCCTGACCGGGGCGCCCGCGTGGTTCGGCCGCCCCGCTAGGTGATCAATCCCTGAGTGGGCGGGGGCCAGCGCGGCGGGCGCGGCTGGCGCAGCGGCTGCCAGCGCCAGTAGGTCAGCGAGCGCCACAGCCACTCCAACGGGCCGAAACGGAAGCGGTCCAGCCACCACACGCTCAGCCCCAGTTGTGCACCGAAAACCGCCGCTGCCAGCGGTACATCCCAAGCCGGTCGAAGCCGTCCGTACCAACCCAAGCCGTAGCCGTAGCACAGCGTGGTGACGACCAGCGTCTGTAGCAAGTAATTCGTCAGAGCCATGCGACCGACGGCCGCCAGCGGCGCCAGCCGGCGCTGGCCGCCCGGTCGCAACAACCACAAAATCAGCGCGCCCGCATAGCCGAAACTGAGTAGCGGCGTCGCCACAAGGCGAATGGCATAAGCCGTCAGATTCCACCAGCTTGCGATACGCTGCACTCGCTCCTCAATGCCCACCGCCGCCGCCGCTGCCACCAGTCCCAACGGCAAGGCCACCCACGTCAGCCCGCGCCACAGCCGGCGATGCCCGTCCGGAGCATGCAAAATTCGCCACCGCCCTACCACCATCCCGAGCAGGAACAGTGCCAGCACCTGTGGCACAAAGTAGTACAGCGTGTCAGCCAATATGAAGGCGTGGTCGCGCAGCCGCTGCCGCAGCATGTCGCCCAGACGCCCCTGGCGATAAACCGCGATGGCCTGCTGGGTACGCGCCAGCAGGTCGGCGTCGCGTTCCGCCAGCCAAGAAGTGATGTAGACGTCGTATTCCGGATCGCGGCGCAGCTCCTCAGTCCGCAGTACCTGCGGAACGTAGATAGCCAGCGGTCCGAAGTGCAATGTCGCCGCCAGCAACAACAACACCGGGTTCGGCAAGTAGCGCAGCACCAGCAACAACAGCCCGAGCGCGGCGTAGATCGTCAGCACGTCCCCGTGCCAGAAAAACAGCGCGTGGACCAGTCCGAATCCCAGAAGCACAAATAGCCGCCTTGCGTAAATCCACCCGAAACGCCCGCCACGCAGCTTGACGTGCGCGCTCTGGATCGCCATCCCCAAACCGAACAAGAAAGCGAATAACGTGTAGAACTTCGTTTCTGCCAGCGTGCGGATCAGCCACTCGCACGCTCGATCCGGACTGCCGGCCCAGAACGGACTGTCCAGGTATCCGACGTACGGCGGCGTACTGAAACTGCGGATGTTGACCACCAGAATGCCGAGAACAGCAAACCCGCGCAAGACGTCCGGGGCCAGCAAGCGCTCACCTGCCGGCACCGGCTCGGCTTCTCCAACCCCACGCGCTGACGATCCGACCATTACCGGCAGGGACACTGCATGCCACCACTTTCTAATACCGCGCCCGGCCGTCATTCCAAGGGTGGGTTACTCGCCGCCGACACCGCCGATGGTCGTGCGGCCCGGGCGGTGTCGATCGTGTAGATCGCCAGCGCGACCCAGATGCAGCCGAAAGTCACCAGATGAGCACTCGTGAACGGTTCGCCGAAGGCCACCACTGCCAGCACAAAGTGCCCCGTCGGGGACAGGTACTGGATGAACCCAAGCGTCGCCAGGCGCAGGCGGCGTGCCGCCTGGCTGAACCACAGCAGCGGCGTAGCGGTGATCACGCCCGCCAGAAGCAGAATCAGGCTCATGTCCAGGCG